>Ga0208079_1000010_pt1 | contig 112193 bp, 94 predicted proteins | sample NGESurdeep092012_5_FD_184474 | JGI IMG/M metagenome (GOLD analysis project Ga0208079, IMG submission 184474) | Arctic peat soil microbial communities from Barrow, Alaska - NGEE Surface sample 210-2 deep-092012 (SPAdes) | ecosystem: Environmental > Terrestrial > Soil > Wetlands > Peat ... | reverse complement strand
CAGGATTAAGCCTCCAAAAAAAGTAAAAAATCTTAAAACTGAAATAATGGTAATGAGCTTTTCTCTCTTCTTCTCAAGAAGCCTGTATAATATAGCTGAGCTGAGATATTTTTCCTTTATCTGTTCTCTATTCATTCAATCAGTTTATTAAGCCGAAAACTTTAAACTGGCTTTTGCAGTTATACAGATCTGCACCTGTCTGGTCAAAATTCCATGTCCACTCTTCCTTTAACTGAAAAGACGGAAGATCCGTTAACAATGTAGGAATTGTTTTTATACTTCCTAACCTGTTTGTAATAACCTCTGCATAATCTGAAATGAGGACTGATTTGTGTTTCATAAGAAAATCAATATGCTTCTTCTGTATTTCAGTTCTGAATATGTCAATTTCTTCTTCTTCGATCTTCGATCTCTTGTTCACAAATCTTACCAGGAGTGATTCCAGTTGTGTAAGAATATTAAGAGAGATAACCATCCCGGGGTCATCATCCTGCTTATATTCAGGCACAATAATATCCTCGAGTGAATGCAAAGGATTAAAGAAGTTATACTTACCTATTTTATTCCATACTTCCTCAATTAATCCACCTGTAATATCCTGCTCAATTAATTCAACATTCCTGAATGCCTCTACCTGTCTGATAACATCAGGCGGATGCACTATATCTACAAGACAGATCCTTTTGGTTCTCTCTACCAACTCCGCGAACGGGAGATCAAGTAACCAGCCGCTTCCGAGAACTGTTACCTTTTCGGGTTTGTAGATCTCGAGCGCTTTCAGAATAACCCGCCTGCAATTCTCCAGATGGCTTTCCCATCCGTCTTCCTGGCTTATAAGACGATATATCAGTCCATTCTGATAGTTATAATAACCCAGCCTGGTAAGCAATCTTCGATATGATAAACTATGTGTCATCAGAGAGATTTTTCCGCTCTTAACTCTTTCAAAGCGGATTTCATTAAAGTACCGAATTTAAGTGCAAGTATTTCTGGATTGTCAGTACCAAAATCTTCAGGATTAACCTGATCAAGCACTTTTATCCGAATATGATGCCCGCTCCCGAAAATCAGGCCGTGTTTCGGAAGAATTCCGCCTGTTCCATCGATTAATACGGGCAGTATAGGAGTATTCGCCTGAATTGCAAGCTGAAAGGCACCCCTCTTGAAAAACCCAATCTCATTGTTGTTGGAACGTGTTCCTTCAGGAAATATCATTATAGAGATTTTATTTCTCAGACAGTTAAGTGATTTACCCAGCATTTCGATCTTGCTCTCTTCATTTCCACGGTCAACAGTTATATATCGGGCCATTTTCAAATACCAGCCAATAACCGGGACATTAAAATTTTCAATCTTTGAGATCCATTTGTATTTGTACCTGAGGGAGTTTATCATCAAAGTGTCAAGTAAAGACTGATGGTTTGAAATGATGACGTATGTAGTGCCTTTCACGGCTTTTTCTCTTCCTTCAATATAAATTGTCCAGATTGGTATTAAAAACAGAAGAAGCCCACTCAGGTGCATCATGAGCATATGCGTAATCGCTCTCCCTTTATCGAACGGATAAGTCAGCAACCATATAATTAAAGTCAATGGGAAAGTCACGACTACATAGCAAATGCCAATTATCCAAACGATTATTGACTTAAAGATATCCATAAGTACTCCTTCTTCCTCTGTGCCTACTCTTTGGAAGTCATTTTTATAACCCACCCCCCTTCCCCTTCCCTTAAGTCTAAGGGAAGGGGTGTAACACATTATTATTATGTGCTTTCCGCCCTTCCCTTATTGTTTAAGGGAAGGGTTGGGGAAGGGTTAAGTAATTTACAGTAGACCACTGAGATTTACTTAATAATCTTCTTTTGTTAAAACAGCAAATTAAAAAAAATTATAGATCTCCGATGCTGTTATAGAAATATTTTCAGATTTAAAAAACTCTGATAAGTCGTTTACCATATGCCGGCACCCCGGAATCTTTTCAGAAGTGCTTTTCATCTGATCGCTTCCACTGATAGAACATTTCCTTATAATCCCGTCTTTAATAAACAGGCTGCAGGAATGAAGAGTTTCAGATATTTCAAACTTGTTCTGAAATATATATTCCGGTCCATATGCCCAATTCCACTCCCAGGTCTTATATTTTGAAGAAGATAAATATTCAGCCTGAAGCAATTCTTCCTGTGAGGGTTTATACGGAACAAGATCGGAAAAGTTTTTCAGGAAATAGTTGACCATTTCTGATCTGAATTCATGAATATTATGAAAACGATTTATTATGCCATTCAGATTAATAACAGATGACGGGTTTGATATTACAGCTCTGGATATGTAACATGATGTATCTCTGCGGATTGAATTCCTGAGCATTTCAAGAGAGGTGCTGAAGAGGAGTGTACCGTGATGAAGTACTCTGTTGCGATAAACATGTTCTGCATTTCCTGATATTTTCAGTCCATCAACTTTCAGATCATTTTTCCCTTCAAAAAATGCCTCAACTCCCACCGATTTTAAAAAGTCAATAACCGGCTGTGTATATTTCCTGAAGTCAACCTGTTTCCCGCTCTCACTTTGCCTTATAAAACTAAAATTCAGGTTTCCATTATCATGAAACACTGTTCCACCCCCGGAAATTCGTCTTATAACCGGTATCTGATTTTCCGTAACAAACTTTGTGTTTACCTCGCGGTGGCCCGATTGATGCTTACCTATTATTATAGCCGGATCATTAATATAAAGTATCAGATATTCTTCTTTACTGTTTTTCAAAAGAAATTCTTCAATTGCAAGATTGAAGAACGGATCAGTGGTATCAAGATTTATACAAAACATTTATGGATTAGAAGTCGGATTAAAATAAGGCTTATTAATTAGTATCATCTTGTCTGTAAGAACATATAGGCTATACAAACTCCAACCGATAAAAGCACCCAGCAAAGATCCGCATAACACATCGCCCGGATAATGTACACCAAGATATATCCTACTATAACCTATTATACCTGCCCACAGGATAATGCTGATTGTATACCACCTTTTCTTTATAAAAAGCAGACTGAGAAGAGCGACATCAAATGAGTTCGTAGCATGTGAAGAAACAAAACCATATACCCCTCCACATTCACCTTTTACCAGATGCACAACACCCATCAGCGAGGGTTCGTGGCACGGACGTAATCGTTGCACTATGTTTTTAACCAACACGGATGACTGATCGGCAAGTGTAGCAGCCAGAATAATAAAAATAAGAACTACCAGGAATTTCCTTTTGTATTTAACCCCAAGATAAATAAGTATGGCCAGATACAGCGGTACCCAAATCACTCTCCCGCTGAGGGCATACATCACCTGATCGAAAAATGGAGAATTTGATGAATTAATAAATAAAAAAAGCTGTTGGTCAATTCGTTCAAGCATCTGATATAATCAGTCGAAGTTAAGTACTTTCCAAATCATGTCCTTTAATGTAACAATTCCCTGTCCTGTCAAAGATGAGATAAATACTCTTGGAATATCAGGCAGATCATTTCTTATTTCCTTTATAAGTTCCTCATCAAGCATATCGGCTTTTGAAATTGCGAGAACCCGCTTTTTATCGAGGAGTTCGGGGTTATACATCTTTAATTCATTAATCAGAATTTCATATTCCTCTTTAATGTTCTTACTGTCGGCAGGTACCATGAACAGAAGCATAGAATTTCTTTCAATATGCCTGAGAAACCTTATTCCCAAACCTTTGCCTTCGTGTGCTCCTTCGATGATACCCGGAATATCGGCCATAACGAATGATTTATCATCCCTATAACTAACTATCCCAAGATTAGGTGTGAGCGTTGTAAAAGCGTAATCGGCAATCTTAGGCTTTGCGGCCGATACTACCGAAAGCAGAGTTGATTTACCCGCGTTCGGAAAGCCTACGAGTCCGACATCGGCAAGTATTTTAAGCTCAAGTATAAATTCATCTTCAATACCGGGTTCTCCCGGCTGGGCATATCTCGGAGTCTGGTTGGTTGCTGACTTAAAATGTACATTCCCCTGTCCTCCCCTTCCTCCTTTTGCCAGGATTTTTTCTTCGCCATTCTTTGTTATTTCAAAGATTGATTCTCCTGTTAGACTGTTTTTTGCTATTGTTCCGAGGGGAACCTGCACAATCACATCTTTGCCTTCTGCTCCGGTTGACTGTTGTCTGCTGCCTCCGACACCATTTTCAGCAAAAATGTGACGCTGATATTTCAGGTGAAGAAGTGTCCACATCTGATCATTGCCTCTCAGTATTATATGACCTCCTCTTCCGCCGTCGCCACCATCAGGTCCGCCTTTGGGTTCAAATTTCTCTCTTCGGAAATGTGCTGATCCGGCACCACCATTGCCTGAACGACAATAAATTTTTACATAATCGACAAAGTTTGATCCGGACATGATTATAGTTATTTCTCTTTGTAACTCCCGATAAATCGGGACAAGTTATGTCTTCTCTGTGCAACTCTGTGTCTTCTCTGTGAACTCTGTGTCAGTTCTTGTTTTTTTGTTACACAGATAATCACGGAGAAGGCACAGAGGGCCACAGAGGCTATTAAACTAACTTCTTCATATGATCAGAAAGCCTTTTGAATATATCATCGATAGTGCCCATTCCATTTACAGGCTTATATAATCCTTTCTGATGGCAGTAATTAATAATTGGTTCAGTCTTCTCCTTGTAAACATCAATCCTGTTTTCAATAACTGCAGGATCTTTGTCATCAGGTCTTCCTGACAGTTCGGCTCTGGCTATTAATCTCTTGACCAGCTCATCATGATCAACATCAAGAACAAGCATCTGATCAATCTTCATTCCTCTTTCATTTAACATTTTTTCGAGTGAGACAGTCTGGGCAACTGTACGTGGAAAGCCGTCAAAAAGAAATCCTGCCGATCCTTTACTTTTATCTATCTTGTGCGCAATCATTTCAATTACTACTGCATCGGGGACCAGCTCCCCTTTTGACATAATCAGGCTCATTTTTTTCCCAAGTTCAGTCCCAGCAGTAATCTCAGCCCGAAGCATGTCGCCTGTTGAAAGATGCAGAAGATTGAATTTCTCAGCCAGTCTGACTGATTGTGTTCCCTTGCCCGATCCGGGAGGGCCAAAAATCAAAAAATTTAGCATATGAAAAAATTAAAGTTATGTAATATTTACTATTTGCAAGTCAGAAGTCGGAAGACGGAAGTCAGAAGAATAAAAAGTCTTCGGACTTCGGGCTTCGAACTTCCGCCTTTATTGTATTAAAGTATAAACAGATGGCAGATTACGTCCAAAACCATCATAATCGAGTCCAAATCCTACCACAAAATCATTCGGTATTTCAAATCCGATATAATCCAGAGGGATATCCTTGGAATAAGCTGCAGGTTTATAAAGCAAAGCAGCAATTCTTACTTCAGCTGCTTTTCTTATAACAAGCTCATCAACAATCCGTTCCAGGGTATTACCTGTATCAACGATATCCTCTATTACAACAATTGTTTTGTTATTGATATCTTCATTCCAGCCAATAAGCTCTTTTATTAACCCTTGAGAGCTCGTTCCCTGGTATGATGCAAGTTTTATAAATGATATCCTTGCAGGAAAGTCAATTCGTCTGAAGAGATCAGCAGCAAAAAGAAACGCTCCGTTTAGAATTCCGAGAAACACAACCTCTCTTCCGGCAAGGTCGGTATTGACTTGCAATGCAAGTTCCTCGATCCTCTTCTGAATAACCTTTTCAGTTAAATATTCCCTGAACTTCTTATCGAGTATATTGATTTCTTTCATCAAGCACTATTTGAAATGTTTACCGGTGCGAAAATATGAAAATAATACCTTATTTTTGTCCTTATCAGCAAGTTAAATTAATATATTTTAAATGGAACCAGTAGTCAGTATCATAATGGGCAGCACATCTGACCTGCCTGTTATGGAGAAAGCAGCAGAAATACTTAACAATTTCCGGATACCTTTTGAGATGAATGCCCTGTCGGCACACAGAACTCCTGAAGCGGTTGAAAAATTTGCAAAAAATGCTGAAGCAAGGGGAATAAAAGTGATAATTGCTGCTGCAGGAATGGCTGCACATCTGCCGGGTGTAATTGCGTCAATGACTCCCATTCCCGTTATCGGAGTTCCTATAAAAGCTTCACTCGAGGGACTTGATTCAATTTTTTCTATACTCCAGATGCCTCCCGGGATACCTGTAGCTACCGTGGGTGTAAATGCTGCTCAGAATGCAGGTATTCTTGCAGCTCAGATTATTGCAACCGGCGATAAGGTTATAATGGCAGAAGTTGTAAAATACAAGGAATCCCTTAAAAAGAAGATCGTTCAGGCAAATGAAGAGTTGAAGGCAGTAAAATACCAGTATAAAACAAATTAACCAGCATTTTATTAACCGCAAAGTACGCTAAGGCTCTCACCGCAAAAGCCTCTCCTTAAAAAACGCAAAGGACGCTAAGAGTATTTAATTTATTTTTTCTTTGCGTCCTTGGGTTTTTAATTCTTTGTGACCTTTGCGGTTATTTCTTTAAATTCTTTTTTAATTTAATAATATATTTCCTAATTTAGTGGGTAATATTTATTGAAACAGTTGAGCTCGCTGCTGAAAATACCTGTTTCGTTTTTACTACTTTTTTCCTCCTTGACCGCTTCCGCCGGAGACCCTTACCGTCTCTCAGCAGGAGCTGGAGAAGCCGGAACAGGCTATGTTTGTGTCATGAAGAATGGTTTCTGGTCTTCCTTTCATAACCAGGCAACTCTTGCATCAAACAGCTCATTCTCATGCGGATTCAACTACGAAAACAGATTCAGCATCAGTGAACTTGGAACACGATCTGCAGGACTGATTATCCCAGCCGGAAAAGCTTCCCTTGCAGCAATCTATTCACATTTCGGATATACAGACTTTAAGAGGGATATGACTGGTCTGGCCTGTGGAATAAAACTATCAGGCAAAATATCAGCTGGGATACAGGTTGATTATTTCTCGGAAAGAGCTATGGGTGAATATAATAATAATCAATCTGTTACATACGAAGCAGGAGTTCTGATAACTCCTTCAACAAGATCAAGCATTGGAATACATATATTTAACCCAGTCCCTAATTCCCTAAGGAAAACACTCCTCCCTTCATCATTAAGAATCGGAGCTGGAACATATCTTAATAATTCACTATTTACCGGTGTTGAAATTGAAATGAGCACGCGCAGTAAATTAATAATCAGAACGGGGTTTGAATATGAAGCTGCCAGGAAACTCTGGTTAAGGGGCGGGTATTGCAGTGATAATAATGCATTCAGCTTCGGACTTGGTTATCTGGTTAAGCTTGTGCAGATGGATGTTGGATTTGTTACCCATGAAAGCCTTGGAATAACATCATCTGTATCTTTAATATTTAAGATCCATTAACCACAAAGTTCACAAAGTTTTAAAACCAAAGATCACAAAGGAAAAACTAACATATGAATGAAAATGAGATATCAAATAGGATAATAGGATTGGCAATTTCAGTTCATCAAAACCTTGGTCCTGGATTACTAGAAAGTGCGTATAAAGAATGTTTATACTATCGACTTAAAAAAGAAGGCTACATAGTTGAAAAAGAAAAGCCAATGCCTCTGATTTATGAAGAAGTGAAGCTCGACTGTGGTTATAGAATTGATCTTCTTGTTGAAAGCAAAGTTGTTATTGAAATTAAAAGTGTTGAAGCACTAAATGAAGTTCACCTTGCCCAAACATTGACTTATATGAAGCTGGGAGGATATAAGCTAGGGTTGCTAATAAACTTCAATGTTTCATTGTTAAAAGATGGAATCAGAAGACTTATAAATTAAACACAGAATAAGCCTCTACCTGATGAGGAATCAATTAATATATAGAGAATTCTTTGTGCCCTTTGTGCAAACCTTTGTGTCCTTTGTGGTTAAAAAAAGGTTTATTATCGATTCCTTTCTATTAGTTTTTTTTACTGCAATCTCAATCATTGTAAAAGGTCAATCAGAAAAAGTTTCGGAAAATATCATTGAAATTGCTGAAGAACTTGCAGCCGATGAGGAAGATCCGGAAGCTCTTTCGGTTTTTATCGACAGGCTTAATGAACTTGCGGAAAACCCCGTGAAGATTAATTCTGCAGGAGAGGATGAGATTTCCAGACTTTTCTTTCTTTCTGATTTCCAGGTAAAAGCTTTGTCAGATTATGCGCATTCCTCCGGACAAATAGTTTCAGTATATGAATTGGCAAACATTCCGGGGTTCGACAGAGAAACTGTTGAAATGATCATTCCCTTTATAACTCTGCAGTTTAAACTGAAAAATAATTCAGATTCCGTGCGTTGGAGAAATTCAATCATCTCAAATTTCTCAGTAAGATCAGGAAATAATGATTCATCCTTTTTAGGTTCGAACTGGAGAATTCTCACTAAATATAAATTTACTGCCGGAGGATTTTCAGGAGGATTTACATTAGAAAAAGATCCGGGAGAAAAGCTTTTCACAGGCACGTTTCCTCTTCCCGATTTTCTTTCAGCACATATAGCTTACAGTGGAAATGGAGTGATCAAAAGAATTATTGTCGGTGACTATTCCGCACGGTTCGGCCAGGGTACAAACATAAATACCGGTATACGCAACGGCATCTCTCTGGTCTCCCCGGGCTATATGTCTGCCAGTGATGAGATAAAACCCTACACGTCAACTGATGAGAATAAATTTTTCAGAGGAGTGGCCGCTGAGTTTTCCATTAAGGATCTTGATGTGGCAGTGTTTTTTTCAAAAAACTATTCTGACGCAACTATTACAGCATCATCAGACTCTTCGAAAGAATATATTGAAAATTTCTATACAGCTGGAGTTCACAATACTCCTTCTCTTCTGCAGAAAAAAGATGTGGTTTACAAACTGACATCCGGTTTAGCTGTTTCATACAATTTCAATAACCTTAAAGTAGGATTGGTATGGTCTGATACCAAACTTTCGCTTCCTCTTGAGCTCAGCGGTAATGATCCGAAAAAGATTAATGATTTTACCGGAAACAGAAATACTCTTTATACATTTTATTACAATAGCTTCATTAAAAAAATCCTGCTGTATGGAGAAATTTCGGCTGACAATAATAAAAAGTATGCGTTTGTTCAAGGGTTTTCATTCAGACCTTCTGACCGCTTAACTATCAGCTTTATGTTCAGAAACTACAATCCTGGTTATACAACCTTCTTTGGGCAGGGAGCCGGTTCCGGGTCAAAAACAACAAATGCAAAGGGTTATATGGGAAGCTTTTCTTATGAAGCAGCCAGGCATCTCTTCATAAGCGGAGGGTGTGATATTCAGTATTTCCCATGGCTGAAGTACAGGTCCAGTGCTCCTTCTATGGGTGTAAGGAAAGAGATAAAGGCAAGGTATCTGGCTTCAGAAAGAGTGATATTTGAGGCTTCATATAACTACAGATTATCTATGGTTGATAATGGTGAAAGACAGGGAATTCCAATTCAGGATAAGGTTATTGCAAGAAGCATAAAAGCATCTGCACGCTATTCAATTCATGAAAATCTGATCCTGGGAACAAGAATAGATTATAAGTTAGCTAATCCGGGAAGAAGCAGGGGCTTTAGCCTGTTTCAGGAAATTAACTACAGTTTCAGACATCTCCCTGTAACAATTTGGGCCAGGTATTGCATTTTCAATACCGACGACTGGTCCTCCAGAATTTACACTTTTGAAAATGACCTTCTGTACAGCTATAATATACCTGCTTTATACGGAGAGGGAAGCAGGAGTTATATTATGGTAAAATGGAAAATCGGCAATTATGGTGAGTTAAGGATCAAATACGGAATAACTTCATCAGTCACACCAGTAAAGCCTCAGACAAATACGGAAGAAATAAAGATGCAATTCAGAGTCTGGTTCTAATATTGTCTTGTAGTCTTGCGGTCCTGCGGTCTTGCAGTCCCTAAGTCTCCCCCTCTCCCCTTCTCCGTTTCTCCACTTCTATTTATTATCAGGAGTCTTTATATCCCTTATATTCAGCTGTAAGTTTCGATTCCCCCTGAACTCATTCATCTCCAATGAGTAACATATATCAAAAGGATTTCCACCTCTGATATACTCAAAGTGGTTAGCCTGACTGAATGCTATTGCTGAAAAGCTTTTCTGACCTGTTGATTCCTGGCAAAGATCAAGTTTAAGATGTTCCCCGCTTGATCCTACCATACGGCCCGATCCGGTATCAAAGACATTTCGCGATACGAAGACAGGTGACATGTTCTCAGGTCCGAATGGCTGAAACTGGCTCATCGTTTTGAAAAACTCATCATTTATCTCAGAAAACGAAAGTTCCATATCAATGAAAATGCGCGGAACGAGTTGTTCCTCAGTTATAGTGCTATTCACATACTGTTCAAACCTGTCCATGAATGGCCTGATATTTTCCTTTTTAAGTGTCAGACCTGCGGCAAACATATGTCCCCCGAAACTCTCCAGCAGATCACTGCATGCTTCAATTGCCTGGTAAAGGTCATAACCCTGTACTGATCTGGCGGAACCTGTAGCAAAACCATTTGATTCGGTAAGAATGACTGTAGGCCGGTAATATGTCTCAATTAATCTTGACGCAACGATCCCAATCACTCCCTTCTTCCAGTTGGGATTATAAAGCACTGTCGTTCTGTAGTTTACAGTTCTCTGATCTTCGGCAATCATTCTCATTGCCTCGGTGGTTATTATACGGTCAACACTCCGTCGTTCGATATTGAAATTGTTGATCTCCTTGCTTATTTCTGTAGCCAGCCGGGTATCGCTGGAAACCAGTAGATCGACAGCCTTGCTTCCTGTTTCCATTCTTCCGGCAGCATTTATTCTCGGACCGATTTTAAATACCACATCTTCAATCGTAAGTGCTTTAGTTACTTCCGATTCGCGCATAATCTCTTTCAGACCGGTACGGGGAGATTCGTTTAACCTTTTAAGACCAAAATATGCCATAACTCTGTTTTCTCCAGTAATCGGCACAATATCCGATGCTATGCTTACCGCAACAAGATCAAGATAGTGTGAAATTTTACTGAACGGGATACCATGAACTCTCGAATAGGCATGTATCAGTTTAAAACCTACCCCACATCCCGACAGATCTTTATACGGATAACTGCACGATGGTTGCTTTGGATCCAGCACAGCCAGAGCCTTAGGTATTTCCTCGCCCGGGTAATGGTGATCGCAGATAATAACATCGAGACCTTTGGTCCGTGCATATTTTACTTTTTCCACAGCTTTGATCCCGCAATCGAGGGTGATAACAACTTTACAGTTATTCTGAAAAGCAAAATCAAGACCCTGGAAGGATACCCCATAGCCCTCTTTATATCTGTCGGGTATGTAATATTCTACATTTGAATACTGATCTTTCAGAAATGAGTACATCAGTGCAACTGCAGTGGTTCCGTCAACATCATAATCACCGTATACCAGGATTCTTTCATTTTTCTTTATAGCTGTGGAGATCCTGTCAACTGCAATATTCATGTCTTTCATGAGAAAAGGATCATGAAGATAATCGAGACTTGGATTAAAAAAAGCTGTTGCTTCATCAGCAGTGGAAATATTACGCTGGGCCATCAGATTCGCCAGGGATTCCGAAACGCCCAATGCTCCGGCAAGTCGTTTTACAACTGCAGTATCTCCTTTTTCCTTCACAACCCATCTTTTTTCCATTTTCTTACTCCTTAATCCATTTTAAATCAAAAACTACCTCGAGGTTCCTTCTTACTATTCCTTTTACAGAATCAATATCCTGTCGCGTTCCCAATTCTTTCTCCAGTGAAGTAACCCCTTTATCTGTAAATCCACACGGGTTGATATAATTAAAATACGTAAGGTCAGTATTAACATTGAAAGCAAAGCCATGCATAGTCACATATTTGCTCGCTTTGACCCCGATAGCACAGATCTTCCTTGCGTTCCCGGCAATTTCAGGTTCGAGCCATACACCAGTACCTCCTTCAAGCCTTGAAGCTGTTATGCCAAATTCGCCGACTGTTCTGATGATTGCCTCTTCGAGCCTGTAAATATACTCTTTAAGGCCAACTTTAATTACTTCCAGATCAAAAATCGGATACCCTACAATTTGTCCGGGACCATGGTATGTTATATCTCCTCCACGGTCAATCCTGTAGAATGTTGCATCTTTTGCCTTAAGCTGAATGAAGTCGAGAAGCAGGTTGTCCTGCGATCCGCTTTTTCCCAGTGTATACACATGAGGATGCTCTACAAAAATAAGCATACCGGGAAGAATCTTTCGAACAGATTCACTAGCGGTGGTTCCCGGTTTTTTGCTCTCTATAATCTTGTTAAAGATTTCAGCCTGATAGTCCCAGGTTTCCTTATAATCCTTTTGCCCAATATCCTTGTATATAACGCTATAGCTCAATTTATAATATTCTCAATAATTGATGCTAATATAATCAAATTTATTGAGCCTTTATATGATTTTCTGCATGAAAAGAGGATCTTACAAGGGGACTGCTTTCTACGAAAGAAAAGCCAAGTTCCAGCGCAAATACCCTGTACTCATCAAATTTTTCAGGTGCAATATATTCTGCTACTTTCATGTAATCAGATCCGGGTTGAAGATATTGCCCGATTGTGAGGATTTTGCAGCCTGATTTATAAAGATCCCTGATTGTCTTTAGTATTTCATCCTCATTTTCTCCCAGACCCAGCATGAATCCCGATTTCGAAGTTTTCCCCTTTTCCGCAACATATCTTAGCACTTCAAGGCTCGTCTCATATTTTGCTTTTGTCCTGATCACAGGTGTCAGGCGTTTTACAGTTTCTACATTGTGAGAGATTACATATGGTCCGGCATCAATTATTTTCTGAATACACTCCTGATTGCCATCAAAATCGGGAATTAAGGTTTCCATGGTTGTAGCGGGATTCACCTCATTTATCCGGTTTATCGTATTCGCCCAGGCAGTAGCACCACCATCGGCCAGGTCATCGCGATCAACAGAGGTGATCACACAATGCTTAAGATTCATGGCTTTGATGGATTCAGCCAGCCGGTCAGGTTCTGTCAGATCAGGAGGGAGAGGTCTCCCGGTCTTTGTTGCACAGAATTTACAGGCTCTGGTACAGATATCACCCAGGATCATGAAAGTGGCGGTTCCCCTGTTCCAGCATTCGCCAATATTCGGACAGTTTCCGCTGGTACAGATTGTATGGAGATGGTTTTCCAAAACAATATGCTTAACCCTTGAATAGGTTTCTCCGCTGGCTCGTTGCATCTTTAGCCAGCCAGGTAATCGCCTTCTTTCCTGCATTCTAATTTTAATGATATTGACGGAACAAAGGTACAAAAAAGTAGAGACGCCCAATTTGGGCGTCTCTACACAATGCATTTCCTTTGGGTTCTTTGAGCCTTCCCTGTGTTCTTTGTGGTTAAAAAAAAACTATATTTGTTAATCTTCAATTTGAGTATAGAATTCATAAAATATTAAATCAAATGGCTATAAGTGAGCTTAAAGTAAACCGCAACTATCAAACAGTTATCGGTGATTACCCTAAAGTAGGAATACGTCCTGTTATCGATGGCAGGATGCGTGGAGTGAGGGAGTCACTTGAGGATCAGACCATGAATATGGCAAAAAATGCCGCAAAGCTTATATCATCAAATCTGAAATATCCGAATGGCAAACCTGTAGAAATTGTTATTTCCGATTCATGTATAGGGGGTGTTGCAGAGGCAGCGATGTGCGCAGAACAGTTCAGAAAGAATGGTGTAGGGGTCAGTTTGACCGTAACTCCATGCTGGTGTTACGGGAGCGAAACAATTGACATGAATAGTGAGATACCTAAAGCTATTTGGGGGTTTAACGGGACAGAGAGACCCGGCGCTGTTTATCTTGCAGCAGCATTGGCCGGACATACAATGAAAGGGCTGCCGGCTTTTGGTATTTACGGTCGTGATGTACAGGATTCAGGCGATAAATTAATCCTTGACGATGTCAGCGAAAAAATACTCAGGTTCATCCGATCAGGCCTGGCTGTATCCTTAATGAAAGGGAAGTCCTATCTTTCAATGGGATCGGTTTCAATGGGAATTGCCGGTTCAATTGTACGCGAGGATTTTTTCCAGGAATATCTCGGAATGCGGAACGAGTATGTTGATATGAGTGAATTCAACCGCAGGCTGAACGAGGAGATTTTTGATAAAGATGAATTCGTAAAAGCTCTTGAATGGACAAAGAGAAACTGCAAAGAAGGAAAAGATCTCAACCCTTCTCCAAAGTCCAGAAAACAAAAAGACAAGGAATGGGAAACTGTTGTTAAGATGACACTCATTGCCCGAGATCTCATGGTCGGCAATCCGAAGCTCAAAAAGATCGGCTATGGTGAAGAAGCACTTGGACATAATGCTATACTTTCGGGTTTCCAGGGGCAAAGGCAATGGACAGATCATATGCCAAACGGAGATTTTCTTGAGGCAATTCTTTGCTCGTCATTCGATTGGAACGGTATCAGACCTCCATATCTGGTTGCCACTGAAAACGATGCCATGAACGGAGTGCCAATGTTATTTGGATATCTTCTTACAAATACTGCCCAGATGTTCTCAGACATTCGTACCTATTGGAGCCCTGAAGCAATAAAAAGAGTCACTAAGCTGAAACCGGAAGGTCTTGCAGCTAACGGAGTCATTCACCTTATCAATTCTGGTGCATCAGCCCTTGATTTTTCAGGAAGACAAACAAACAAAAAAGAGTCATGCATTAAGCCATTCTGGGATATCAGCGGAAAAGATGCTGCAGACTGTCTTGAAGCAACACTATGGTCACCAGCCGATACCGGATATTTCAGAGGAGGGGGGTTCTCCTCACAGTTTGATACTAAAGGCACCATGCCCATCACAATTTCGAGAGTCAACCTGGTAAAAGGACTTGGACCGGTTCTTCAGCTCGCCGAAGGCTGGACTGTTGAACTACCTCAAAAAATGAATAAGATACTTACTGACAGGACAAACCCCACCTGGCCTTCAACATGGTTTACACCCAGACTTACAGGCAGCGGACCTTTCACAGATGTCTATTCGGTAATGTCGAACTGGGGTGCTAACCACAGCGCTTCCAGTTACGGACATATCGGAGGTGACCTGATAACTCTTGCCTCAATGCTAAGAATTCCTGTTTGTATGCATAATGTTGTCGAGGAGAAAGTGTTCCGGCCGAGTTCATGGAATGCTTTCGGTATGGATAAGGAAGGATCGGACTACAGGGCATGTCAGAATTACGGGGCACTTTATAAATAGAGGCTTAGAGACCGCAAGACATTAAAACTTCAAAACAATAATACAAACATTTTTAAATTATGGAAACACCTCTCGAAAGCAGTAAAATAGAAATTGAACAGGAAACACTGAAACATCTGAATACAACCCGAAAATGGGCCATGTTTCTTGCAATCATAGGGTTCATCTTTCTGGGCCTGATAATAATAATCGGTCTTATTGCCGGAACCTTTCTTACAGCTTTTAGCTCGGGAGAAAAAGGGCTGGGAATTCCTGAATCATATATGTTCATACCGATTCTCGTTATCGCTTTAATTTACTTTTTCCCCGTCCTCTTCCTGTTCCGTTTTTCCAAACATTCTTCACATGCAATACAACACCTCGATAAACTGGAACTTCATAAGGCAATAAAATATTTAAAGTACTATTTTGTATATACAGGAGTACTCATAATTATTATCTTTTCATTATATGTAGTGGTTCTGGTTGTTGCAGGATCTTCAATGTCTTTTTTAAAGGGCCTTTAATAATCAGTAACATTTCGTTGTACTGATTCCTGTTTATTTACAGTAATAAGACCAGGTTTCAAAAAATCGTTTTAGCTTAACTCTCTACAAATGCCTAAAGGTGATATTGTAATTGTTTTCGACTGCGGGGCTACAAATGTGAGGGCTGTTGCAATTGACCCCGGAGGTAAAATCCTGGCCTCCGAATCATTCCCTAATACTACAAGGCCAGATCCTCTGTATCCCTCATACAGGATATGGGATATTGAAGAGATCTGGAATAAAATGTGCCGGGCATCGCAAAAAGTCGTCAGTCAGATCAATGTTGAACGTATTGCTGGTGTTACTGTAACTACTTTTGGTGTTGATGGCGCTTTCTTTGACAAAGCAGGTAATATGCTCTATCCTGTCATATCATGGCAATGTGAGCGTACCAATCCGATAATGAGCAATATTGATAAATACCTGCCTGTTAATGAATTATATTCTGAAAGCGGTGTTCTTCCTTTCTCATTCAATACTATAAATAAGCTTTTATGGTTTGCTGAGCAGAAACCCGGGATAGTTGAAAAGAGCTACAAGTTTCTGTTTATGCCTTCAATATTCTCCTTCCTGCTCACGGGTGAAATGGCTAATGATACTACTATGGCAGGTACATCAATGCTTACGAATTTGAACACAAGGAGATTTTCAGAAAATATTATGAATAAGATCAACTTCCCGCTCGAAAAAATTGTGCCTGTCGTTGAAGCCGGTATGGTCGTAGGGAAGATCAATTCCATAGCTTCGGGTGAAACAGCTATTCCTGAAGGGACACCGGTAGTGGCCACAGGTCATGATACTCAGTTCGCCATTTTCGGTTCAGGTGCGGAAAAAAACCAGCCAGTTTTAAGTTCAGGAACCTGGGAAATCCTTATGGTCAGATCAGAAAAATTCAGGTCCGGCAAAGAGCAGCTTGATTCAGGAATAACCACCGAGTTTGATTCAAGACCCGGTTTATATAACATAGGTAACCAGTGGATTGCATCCGGAATTCTTGAGTGGGCCAGAAGAAATTTGTACAATGATATCAAAGAGAATGTTTATGACTACATGATAGCAGGAGCCGAAAAAGTTCCGACAGGCTGCAATGGAGTAAGAGTAATACCGAAGTTTTATGAAGAACTAAAGGGAAATAGCGGGGGCCAGATACTCGGCCTGAATCTGGATTCAAAACGTGACGAAATATTCCGGGCAATTCTGGAAGCCCTTTCAGCAAGACTAGCTGAAGGTAAAAGAGCTCTTGAAAACGCAGGTGGATTTAAAACAGAGAGTATCCTGTGTGTTGGCGGGGGATCAAAAAACAGATTATGGAATCAGTTAAGAGCCAACTATTCCGGGGTCCCTCTGAAAATTATAGATCAGAAAGAAACTACCGTTCTGGGTGCTTCGTTATTCGTACAGGCTGCATGCGGGAATGCATCATCACCGGAAGAAGCAAGATCGGCAATTGATTATAAAACGGAAATAATCGAACCTAAGAAATAATCTGAATTTAGTCCCATTCTCCCTGTTTTGACCCCCCTTCCCCCCCAAGGGGGGGATAAGAATAGAATAGGATTTCAAGTCCCCCCCTGGGGGGATTTAGGGGGTAAAAGACAAGGGGGTTAGGAATAGAATAGGATTTCAAGTCCCCCCTGGGGGGATTTAGGGGGTAAAAGGTTCGAGGGTAAAAAGAATAGTATAACTTATTTAATATAAACATATGGAAACAGCATACTTCAACGGAAAACTTCTTCCAAAAGATGAAATAAAATTAAGTCCCGATGACCGTGGATTTCTTTTTGCCGATGGCATTTATGAGGTTGTGAGATGGTATAAAGGCTTTTTCTACGATATGAATGGTCATATGGCAAGGCTGAAAAGAAGTCTGAGGGAACTGAGAATTAACTGGACCGATGCAGATAAGTTTCCTTCAATTGCCGATGATCTTATTAAAATTAACAAATTGGAAAACGAGCCGGCAATGATCTATCTCCAGGTTACAAGGGGTGCTGCCAGGCGCTCTCATTCTTTCCCTTCTCCTGAGGTATTGCCGACAACCTATTCTTATGCCTGGGGGTTTAAACCCGACAGCCAGTCAAAAGAATCGGGTATTAAAGTCATGCTGAAAGAAGATATCCGCTGGACCAGATGCGATATCAAATCGGTGGCTCTCCTGCCAAATACCCTCAGTTTCCAGGAAGCATATGAAAATGGTATGAAGGAATGTATTTTCGTCCGGAATGGACTGATCACCGAAGGATCACATTCAAATATATTCTTTGTGATTGACGGTACGCTTTTTACACACCCTGAGTCAAATCATATACTCTCGGGAATTACAAGGAAAAATATTTTAAGAATTGCAGATGCATCAGGAATAAAAATCAGGGAGGAAGCAGTACCGGAAAACAGGATCAGATTAGTAAAGGAGGCATTTATTACAAATACCTCAGCTGAGGTTACTCCTGTAACAGAAATAGGAGGAAATACAGTTGGCGATGGAGTTCCGGGGCCTGTTACCAAAATAATCCGTGATAAATTCGATGATGAGATAAAAGCATTCAAAGTCTGAATTTCTATATCATAAATGCATGATTTTTTTATCTTTGCACAAACTTTGAAATCGGTATGAACAACATGAATCTAAGCGAACAGGAGCAGATCAGAAGGGATTCTCTCACAGAACTGAGGAAACTTGGCATTAATCCCTACCCTGCAGCCGAATATAAAACCAATGTTTTTGCACAGGATATCCTTGATAATTACAACCCTGAAAAAAATAATTTCCAGGAGGTCTGTCTTGCAGGAAGGATAATGGGAAGACGGATAATGGGAAATGCTTCGTTTGCAGAACTGATGGACTCTTCAGGCAGAATACAGATATATTTTCGTCGCGACGATATATGTCCCGGCGAAGATAAAACAATGTATAATACCGTTTTTAAACATCTTCTCGATATTGGTGATATTATCGGTGTAAAAGGCCATGTGTTTATAACCCAGATGGGCGAAACTACTGTTCATGTCGAAGAATTTACAGTCTTATGTAAATCGGTTCGTCCCTTACCAATTGTCAAGGAGAAAGACGGAATTCTATTTGATGCAGTTACGGACCCTGAGATGCGCTATCGTCAACGTTATGTCGATCTTATTGTCAATCCCCAGGTTCGTGATGTATTCAGAAAAAGAACTCATATAATTCAATCGATGCGCGAGTTGTTTAACTCCAAAGGCTACCTTGAAGTCGAAACACCAATTCTTCAACCGATTCCGGGGGGAGCCACTGCCAGACCATTTATAACTCATCATAATGCACTCGATATACCTCTCTATTTAAGAATTGCCAATGAATTATATCTCAAGCGTTTGATAGTGGGCGGTTTTGAGGGTGTTTATGAATTTGCGAAAGATTTCCGTAATGAGGGTATGGACCGTACTCATAACCCTGAGTTTACGGTTATGGAAATTTATATTGCCTATAAGGATTATAACTGGATGATGACTTTTACAGAGGAGATCATTAAAAAAGCAACAATGGATCTTCATGGTAAAACAGAAATTGTTTACGGAGATAAAACTATTGATCTGAAAACTCCTTTCAAAAGGATCAGTATGCTTGATTCCATAAAGGAAAACACCGGTATCGATATTTCAGGATTAGATGAAGAAGGATTAATAAGTATATGCGATAATCTTAGCGTTGCTCATGACAAAACAATGGGTAAAGGCAAACTTATTGATGCTATATTTAGTGAAAAATGTGAACACAGCCTCATTCAGCCAACATTTATAATTGATTATCCAACCGAAACATCTCCTCTGACAAAAATGCACAGAAGCATACCCGGATTAACGGAAAGGTTTGAACTATTTATAAATAGTAAGGAGATTGCCAATGCATATTCCGAATTGAATGATCCGATTGATCAGATGGACAGATTCCAGGATCAAATAAAGCTCTCTGAAAAAGGAGATGACGAGGCTATGTTTATTGATATGGATTTTGTCAGAGCTCTGGAATATGGGATGCCGCCTACCTCAGGTATGGGAATGGGTATCGACAGGCTTACAATGCTACTTACAAACCAGTCTTCAATTCAGGATGTCTTATTCTTCCCGCAGATGAAACCTGAAATTCAAAAGACTAAAGCTGAGAGCCAGAAGGAAGAATATTCAGCTCTTGGAATTCCTGATGAATGGGTTGATCCGTTGAAAAAACTTGGATTTACAACAGTGGCGAAGCTTAAAGAAGTTGAGAAAGCGGGAAAGCTCGCCAATGACCTCAATGGTTTTAACAAGAAAAACAAACTGGGTTTGCAGGGATTGAGTCCACAGGCAGTTGAGGAATGGCTTAAATAGAATCGCTATTTCTCAGAGTTTTTTATTTTTACATTCTCAATGAAGCCTACAAGTTTCTGTAAAAGATTAAAATACAAGGCGGCATACCATGCCATTGCAGCCAACCATAAAACAATCAAATTGAACCAGTAAGTATCAATTTTTATATCACCTATCAGCTTATATGGGGCATAATATTGGGCACGTCCGTATTTCGATAAAGGAATCATGTACCCTGGCTCATATTTCTGAATTATTCTCTTATTAGTTTCAATAAATTGTTCCACTCTCATTCTGTCAAGAACCAGAATTTCCAATTGCTTATTATAATAACTGTTTTTCAGTTTTATTAATTCTTCCAGCCCTCCTATACCTGCCTCAAGTGATTTTGTAGCTAAATCCTCCTTTGCCACATTTAATTTACGATCTCTCCGGAACTGTCCTGCCAGACTATCAAGATATTTCAAGGCATCTTTCGCTATCTCAGAATTGAAATTTTCTACATTAAGTGAGTCTTTCCAGGTTCCTTTGATTGCACCAAAACCTGCCAGATTGTTTAGCTTTCCGAGGTAATAGTTGAGTTTATAAAAGTCATCATTTATTTTTTGTCTGTAAGGTAAACTGTCCTTAAGTACGCTACATTCTCTCAGTTCGGCTTTTAAGGCAGTGATAAGAATTGAAGAATACCATTCATTCTGGCTTATTTCCATATTATATCTGAAAAAATTCTTTCCATATTTATTGTTTTTAAATTGCTCCACAGCCAGGGCTTCAAACGACCAGCGTACTGTCATCACATCTCCAATAACCGGAACAAATTCACTTGAAGTAAACCTGCCCTGATGAAGCCTGTCGAATTTCACAAAAAGACCGCTGAATAATAACTGGGGAATAATAATGACGGGTATGAGGATATAAATTGTTATAACTGAATTAAAGGCGGAAGAAATGTTTAACCCGATCATATTTGCCAGACAGGAGGTTGAGAAAAGCACCAGCCAATATGAAAAAGTCATCCCTTTTATCTCCAGTAAAGTATTACCTATAAGTATGAATGAGATTGTCTGAATAACTGATATCAGGAACATTATCATAACCTTTGAATTGAGGTAGCTGAACCAGCTAAGGGTGAGAAATGACTCCCGTTTTAATATTTTCCTGTCCTTTACTATCTCTTCCGCACTGATAATTAATCCAAGGAATAGAGTTGTAATAATACAGGTAAAAAGATATGATGTCAGATTTTCGTTTTTACTGAAAATGTATTCACCGTCTACTTTATATTTAGTAAAATATGACATCAGGAATGCCAGAAATGGTGCCAGTAGAAGGCTCATCATCACATACTGCCTGTTAGCTAATTTGGCGAGCAGATCACGGATAAAAAAAATCTTTGACTGTTTTAGAAGACCGGGAATGCTATAATAATTTTCAGGAAGCGTTTTGTCTCCGTTAAAGGGTTTCCGGTCGTTTTTCTCAGCATCTTTCAGAAACATTTCAGCCCATTCCTTTGGTGAGACTTTTCTTAAATGAGTATGTTTCCCTTTTTCGTTGATTACTTTTGACTCTATTATCTGAAGCAATTGATCAGAATTTACGTTTCCACAGGTAATACATTGATCTTCATGCGCATTCGCATAACTTGCCCTTGTTTTAAAATACACAATTGCTTCAGAAGGATTACCGTAAAATATCTGGTATCCGCCTTTGTCGATGATCATTATTTTATCGAACATCTTATAAAGGTCCGAACCGGGTTGATGGATATTAATAATTACCAATTTCCCCCTGTCTGTCTGCTCTTTAAGCAAATTCATAACTATCTCTGAATCGACTGAAGAAAGCCCCGAAGTAGGTTCATCGACAAAAAGTATAGTTGGTTCACGGATTAATTCCAGGGCAATATTAAGTCTCTTTCGTTGTCCACCGCTTATTACTTTATTGAGACTGTTGCCAACTTTCAGATCTCTTATCTCCTCGAGATCAAGTTCCGCAAGAGTGTTATTTACCACTTCCAGCAGTTTAGATTCGGAAAGGTTATCGAGACACATTTTTGCACTGTAATAAAGATTCTGCCAGACAGTAAGTTCCTCAATAAGCAAATCGTCCTGCGGCACAAATCCAATTACCCCTTTAAGATTCGATTTTTCTTCCTCAGAATAGAGATTGTATCCGTTTATCAGCACTTCACCGCTCTGAGGTTTTGTGATTCCACTCAGGACATTGAGAAGAGTCGTTTTGCCAACACCGCTCCCCCCCAGAACTCCCACAAGATTTCCCGATTCCTCATGAAAATTAAACTTCTGGATTCCAAATTCGCTGTTTTTAAATTTCAGGCAAACATCCTTGGCTTCCAGGTGTACTTTTAGTTTAAATGTTTCTTCAGTGAAAACACTTGAAATATCATTGTAATATATTGTCTCAGTGCCTGAACCCCGGATTGTCGATCCATGGTCGAAAGTATAAGTCTGACCTGGAATTATGTTCTGACCATTCAGGAACAGATCTTCTTTACCAGAGTATTTCAGAATATATGTATTGGTGCTTTCAATATGCAATAATAAAATACTGTCTTTGAGGTTTTCCCTGAACAGATGTTTCATTCCGGGATACTCATTCACATTATTGCCATTAATAATCATTACCCTGCCTTTATCGGGGATATCATTCACTGAATTCAATATAAAACTTCTGATATTCTGAAACTCCTCGTGAGATATATTAAAGGCTGTTGAAACGGTTTCAAGGAATTCAAGCTCATTACTGGTAATTTCAGCTCCAAATAAAATATAATCCATAAGCTGTATCAATACATACAGTTTTTGCTTTTGCTGCAGCTCTTCATTTATCTTCTCACATATGCCTAAGATCTTCACTGCAGTAAGAGAAGTACGTTTCATGTCTTTGATTGTTCCCCTGTCAATTTTTTCTGAATTGTATTGTAGCAGGTATTCATCAAACATCTCCATGTACTTGTTTACCAGCTCATTATTAAGTTGCCTCGATAGAAATAACCTTACAATATCTTTTTCTCTGGTTGAAATCTCTGAAATATCGTGAACATCGCCTATCAATGCAAATAATTGTATAAGCGCCTTTAGAATTGGTTCAATCATTGGTTTAAAAATTTATTTTCTACAACAACCTTAAAAGCAAATCTATTATAAAATATATCTTTGCTTTAAGTTATTCAAGATAATAATAATTATGCATTTAGAAAAATATCGGAAGCCTTTCTGAAAATTTTGATAGCTCTCTGATTTTATCACTGCTCAATTTTCAGATGAATAAACCTTATTTTTACTATGTCTGAATCAGGAATATTTCTGGATTATCGGGGACCTCTGGATTTTAAAGTAATAAATTCTCTCTTAAAAAAACTCAAAAAGTCCCCTGAGTTTAAAGATCTGAACAAGATCACCGGGAAACGTGTTTATTTTGTAGTTGTAGAGTGTCTTGAAAACATCCTTAAACACGCTGAGTTGGAATTATCGGAAAATCCAGCAACGAACTCTCATATTACTGTCAGGAAAATTAATGACAAAATCATTGTAGATGCAGGCAATCCTGTGTCAGGGGATGTTAAAGAAGATATAGTTCAAAGACTCGAAGGCATAAATAATTCTGATGAAAAGACATTGAAATCATTATATGAAAATAAAATCAGGAGTGAACTGCTGAACAATGAAAGATGTGCAGGACTTGGTTTTATTCAAATGGCTTTAAAATCGGGAAACAAAATAATTTACAGCTTTAATCCATTGACAAATGGCTATTTATATTTTGAAATAGTAATTACTTTAAATAAATATGTAATGAGAAAGTTGATTATTGAAAAAACGACCAGTTCACCAAAAGTCATACTGGATCCTGAAGAAGAAGTATACATGATTTCAGGTGAATCGCGGCCTCCTGATGTCAGGGAGTTTTACGACCAGATTCTCTCATGGCTTCAGGAGTTCAGCCAGTATCTTCTTGGTCCCGATTATAAAAAGAATCCGGTAATATTTAACTTCAATTTTGAGTATTTCAATTCTTCTTCGGGAAAGTTGATACTTGATATCTGCAAGGTTCTGGCGGGGTTACGCTTAAAGGGGATAAATGTTAACGTAAAATGGTATCATGAAAAAGAAGATGGAGATATGCTTGAAGTCGGTAAAGAGATGTCGAGGATAGTAAAATTTCCTTTTGAATATATTGAATCAGATATGAAATAAGATCTTTTATTAACTATCAAATCATTCATTGTTAGTCTTAACTAAGGGATTCCGGATGTTGCTAAAAGGTACAAAAAGTAAGAACGATCTATTATTGCATGATTTCTCTTCTGACAGGGGAAAGTATAAAAAAATCCTTATTAATCCTTTTTCAGAAAGTCTGTATTATAATGTCAAAAAATCAGGTTTACTGTCTAAATATTCTGATAATATCAGCAAAGAATTTAAGGATCTAACGGAATCTGAAAAATCATTCTGGCATGAATACGTTGGAGGCATACCCGATAAGTTCAAAACACTCGATTTGTTTATACGACCATTCGAAGATTTTTGCAGGACCTGTATAATTACTGATAAAGAAGTTTCGGTACTTGCACAGATTGATAATGACAGTCTTATCTACAAGAAATCACTTAAAAAGATAAAAGACCCCAGGCGATTCTTTATTGAGCTGAATTGGCTGATTCCGGTTCTGTTAAAGAATATCGGTTATGAAGTAATGCGGTATGAAGAAGTCTCCGAAATTAACATTTTGATGGTGAGGAAACTTGCCAGGGCCATTCATTCAAGATATCTGCATGAAATACGAAATCAAAATCTGAAGGCAAACGATTTCATTTTTTACAACTCGGGTAAAGCCGGAGATCAATATGCTGTTGATTTTGATGATCTACACGATGAGATTAAATATTCTAACATTGATAATGCCACACATATTCCGACAAAATTATTGTCAATAGGATATAAGATCCGGCAGGTTAAAAAAGGGTTTAAACCCTTTGCTCTTCATCTGAATGAGGAAGAAGTTGAAACCATGGCCAGGGTGGAACATATGAGGTGGAGCTGGGAAAAGAGATTAAACGGATGGACATTAGGTGAGGTCAAAGATGATATTAAAAAAACTCATCCGAGTTTAATTCCATATGAGCAGTTGAGTGAATCAGAAAAAGAGAAGGATCGTGAACTTGTGAAATTAATCCCTGCATTCTTACAGGATATAGATTATGAAGCATATCCAGTCTCGCCCAACAGGATTAAAAAACTCTCTTATGCAATTAAACCTCAGAGCAGCATCCATAAAATCCTGGATGAAACCAGAGAATTAAATGAACACATAAAAAGGCTTGCTACCCTTACACCTGAAATGGAAGAAATGGTGAGGATCAGGAACAAAAAAATAGAGGAGGCTATCAATGAAGTGGAAGAGAGCTATAATTATGCACAGCACATACAGGAAACTTTCTTACCTGAGGATCTTTATATAAGAGAATGTTTCCCCGACAGTTTTGTACTTTTTAAGCCAAAGGACATTGTAAGCGGCGATTTCTATTTTTTCAGCAGGCAGGAGCATCTGATTATATTTGCTGCTGTTGATTGCACCGGGCATGGGATCCCGGGTGCGTTGCTCAGCACGCTAGGTTATGGAATTCTCGATCAGGCTGTAAATGAAATAAAACTGACCGATCCATCTTATATTCTGCACCATTTGTACAGTAAAATACATCGGTATTTGCGCAATGATACAGACGGAACAGGCATTTCAGATGATATGGACATTATTCTATGCATTCTTGACACACGAACCAATATACTTACTTATTCGGGTGTTAAAAATTCATTATACCGTATAACAAATGGCGAACTAATTGGATACCGTGCTCAGAACGAGGCTGATACAAATTACAAGGAAGATGAATGCCAGTTTTCTTCAACAAAGATCCAATTGAATACTGCAGATACAATATACTTATCTTCAGATGGTTATACAGATCAGTTTGGAGGGAAACATCATAAAAAGTTTCAGAAAAAGAGATTTATTACTTTTTTACTAAGTCTTCAGGATTGTTCAATGCCTGAACAAAGTGACAGGTTGTATGAAGAGATTGAACAGTGGAGGGAAGAGAATAATGAAGAACAAACTGATGATATTCTGGTTATTGGAATCAGGATTTAAGTTTTAGCCTCAGGTCTCATATTTCGATTATTGGTCAAGGCCTACTACTAAATAACTCATTATAATAAGTTTAGCAAATATTTATTTACCTCTAAGGTGAACCAAGGGGTGTATGAATTGTTTAAGATTAACAGTACGGAATTGAGTACCACAACAAAGTCGTTTTAATACTATGGCAAGCATTATCTCCAGCTACGAATACGATATCTTCATAAGCTACCGTCAGAAAGATAATAAATATGACGGATGGGTGACTGATTTTGTGGATAATCTTAAAAAGGAGCTTGAAGCAACTTTTAAGGAAGAGATAAGTGTGTATTTTGATATCAATCCTCATGATGGACTGTTAGAGACGTATGATATAAATGCCTCCCTGAAAGACAAACTCAAATGCCTTATTTTTGTTCCGGTTATTTCACAAACCTATTGCGACATAAAGAGTTTCGCATGGTTAAACGAGTTTTGCACATTTAATAAATTTGCAAAAACTGATAAATTGGGACGTGATATCAAACTTATCAACGGAAATGTGGCGAGCAGAATCTTACCTGTAAAGATTCATGATATTGATAAGGAAGATAAAACACTTCTTGAAAATGAGTTAGGAGGAGTTCTGAGGGCAGTTGATTTTATTTACACAGAGCCTGGCATAAATCGTCCTCTCAAACCAAATGATAATAAAAACGAAAATCAAAACAAAACTGACTATAGAAATCAACTTAACAAATTAGCGAATGCAATAAAGGAAATCATTGGAAGCATGAAAAATCCTTCAACTGTAAATTCTATGCCAGTAGTTATTATAGCATCACAACAAAAAAATTTAACTGCAAACCCTGAAGCCTACAAATGGTTCAAGAAGGCAGAATTCAGGCTCACTCCGGAAGATAATTTCGATATAGACTCTTGTATTCAATTTCTTAAAAAAGCCATTTCTGCAGATGCTTCTTTCGCCTTGGCACATGCAGAACTCTCCAGAGCCTATTCATTTAAAAATTATTTCATTGACCCTAATGGAAGGTATGATGAAGAAGCCTATGTTGAAGCTGAAAAATCACTGTTTTTAAACCCAGATCTTGCTGAGGGATTTTTTGCGAAAGCATATGGTACATGGACATTCCAAAACAAATTCCCTCACGAAAAAGTTATCCGTGAATATAAGAAGGCAATCTCCATAAAACCTGACCTTGATGAAGCCTATCATTACCTTGGGGTAGTATATATGCATTTAGGATTAACAAAGGAATCTTTGGAAGTAATAAGAAAAGCCATGAAGATTAATCCCGACAACAAAGTTGCCTCGCTTGATTTAATTTCATGTTATTACTTTGGAGGGACGAAAAAGGACCTGCTTCGGGTGGTAGATTTGTTTAAACAAACCCCGGATCATCTTATTTCACCAATGAGAGCTTCTTATTGGGCAATAACTCTTATAACTCTCGACCGTTTTGCTGAAGCTGAGAAGATTCTATCTGATGGTATTAATAAAAAATTATCTGACTTGTTTATTAACAGCGCTATGGCAATATTGCTTGCTAAAAAAGGGGATAGGACAGGTGCCCTGGAAAGGATTGAATATTGTGAAAAAAACAATTTAAATACGGGTCATTCTCACCATGCAGTATATAATCTTGCAGTAGCTTATGGGTTGCTGGATAGTCTTCAGATATCTGTCGATAAGCTTACCTGGGTAGCTGAAAACGGTTTTCCAAATTATACTTTTTTTCGTGATGATCCATTGCTTATTTCACTGCATCAATTTCCCCCGTACAATGAATTATTGAAAAAACTAAAAGTCTCTTGGGAAAAGTTCAGCCAAATTGCGAATGAATAGGCAAAAAATTAAAATATTCGCATATTCTATATAATATTGAATTAAAGATAACCATGAAAATAATAAAGCCAGTCTTAATATTAATCCTCATTTTGACTCAATCGCTAATAAGCCTGTCATTCCTGAACAAAGATGATTTCTTTTCAGTTGTATTACTACCCGATACTCAACATTACTCTTCGAGTTACCCTGAGATCTTTTATAAACAGATGGACTGGATAGTTGAGAATAAAATTCCTCTTAATATTCAGTATGTTATTCATCTTGGTGATATAACAAACAACAATAAGGAATATGCCTGGGAAGTTGCAGATAAATCATTTAAAATCCTTGAAAACAAAGGAATTCCATATTCGATTGTATATGGAGACAATGACATGAAAAACCCAGATAAGAATTATTATGATGGAATACGTCATACTGAATACCTGCATAAGTATTTCCCGGTATCTCGTTTCGATAAACCCGGTTCGTGGTGGAGCGGGGGATTCTTTGATCCGGGGAAAATTGATAATTATTATTGCCTTTTCAACTATCAGGAATACAAATTCCTGATCATGAACCTTGAGCTGGCTCCCAGAAGTTCAGTTTTAAAATGGGCAGACACAATAATTGCTCAGAATGCCTCAAGAAAAGTCATTTTAGTCACTCATGATTATCTCGACAGAAATGGGGACCGGCTCAATGATCTTAAAAGTTTCGCATTAGACGGAAGAGATAAAGAAGATAAACTCAAAGGCAATAATGCAGAGGCAGTATTCAAAAAACTTGTTTTGAAGAATTCAAATATAATTCTTGTATTATGCGGCCATAAAGAAGGTGAATTCCAGAAAGAAGTTAAAATAAAAAAATCTGATAGTTCTGAAAAATCGAGAAGAGTATTTGAAATCCTGAGCGATTTCCAGGATGAAAAACTAAAAGGGACCGATGAAAAATCAGGGAAGGGTTTGCTGCGAGTATTAAAATTTTATACTGAGAAAAATGTGATAACAATATCTACCGTAAGCGCACTCACTGGGAAAACACAAGGGGAAGAAAGTCGCTTATTTCTGAAAAAATAATTCCGGCGAACAGTTTTTAGATAAATCGGATATGAAGGTTAATCCTTATAGAAAATATCCAACAAAGCTCTTTTCCTTTTATAATTAATTCTGCGGATTTTTATCCTGGAAATTTCTTTCCCGGTCTTCAGCGAAACATCCTGCATGAGCTTCTCTTTGTTCCCGGGTTTAAGTAATTCCAGCTTATTATAAATAATTTCGTGTGTTTCAATCTTGTACTTCAAAACGAACTCTTCCAATAAGTACGCGGCAAGAACTATTATTATATTGATGGCTAAAACCCCGAGCAAAGGGAATTTAACTAACTTCAATGAATTGATAACTGCAATCCCAAAGGTTGTAAAAGTATATGCCATATCCTTTTCGGTGAAATTTCTCGTCCTTAGCCTCAATAGCCCGAAAACAGCAAATAAACCAAATCCCATACCCATTTCTATATAAACTGATCTGAGAATGGAGACAATAAAGAAGGCAATAATGCCCATTAAGAAAAAGCTAAAAAGGAATTTCTCCTTTCTTGAGTATCTGAAATAAATAACTCTGATCAGAATGAAGAGAAAAATAAGGGCAATTACGAACCGCCACATTATACCCACAAAAGCCTGATTGGTCAGATCATAAAAAGTGTCATTCATTATATGAATTTTTAAGAATTAAAAATTTTTGCATGTATTGATTAAATTGGAAAGTATTGTTTCTTTATTCCGTGTCAGCTGATTAAAGAATCCATCAAGATAAGCATTGATATCCTTTTTGGTCTGATTGCTTATATAAGAAAAGTCATTTATTACCTTGTAAAAATCATTCCTCTTTTCAAGGAACATTTCAAGTTCTTTCTTATACACTTCTTTGCTCCTGCATACGCCGAGGAAAAGGCGCTCTCTTACATTCTCAATACCGGTCGCTTCAATCGGAATTGCGTAACTTGGATTCACCAGTCCGGTCCAGTCGAAATCATGCGGGATCGCTATTCCCAAACCGGTGGGTTCATACTCCAGAGATTTTAATACAAGAACATTATGCAGACCCGGAACAGACCAATCATAATTCCCAATCATATAATTGAATATCGCAAGTCTGTCCATGATCCTTGGAATGATACTTTTCTGGTTTAATGCACGCAACTTAATCTGAATACAATTTGTCCTTTTACTTAACATTTCAGCCGGTTCAATGAAAAATCCATATTGGTTAATTGGCTTTCTTTTCTTTTGTGTATCCAAATAGGTAATCTTCAGCAATCTCACCCTGAAGCTTGTGTCTGTCAGTACATTAAACAGTTTGTAAGCAAGGTACTCCCGCAGTACATAATCTTCATTTATTTTGTTGAAATTGCATTGCGGGACCAACTTAAGTTTGAATATCTTATCGAGGTCGGTATAGCCGAATCTGGCTTTTTTGATATTCAGTTCAATAGGAGCAAATGAGCAGTACTGGTTGCGGAATACACCACGTGTTTTTAATCCAATATCCCTGCTTACTGAATCTGTCTTGCTCAAATGAATTGTGAGATTAGCCTTTAAATATTCATCCTTGGGTTTTGTCTTGAAATAGGTTGTCAGATCAAACCTGAGTGTAATCTCAATGATTTTATCATCTTCAAAAAGTCTGAAGCTTTTCTTTAATGAATCAGGAATAGTTGTTTGTCCAAAAGAGACCACATTTCCGTTCACCAAAAAAGAAATAAAAAAAATCATAAAGAAGAACTGAAAGAAAATCTTTTTTTTCATTGTTATAAAAAATACAATTATAAGTATGCCTACTATCTGATTTTCTTATAATTGTTATAGTAAATTTATTAATAAAAATCTGAATCCGGGGTAAATAATGAAGAGATTTTTATTGTCTCCCAAAAAGACCAAAAAACACGGATAATATTTAACGGCTTCTTTATTTTAAAAAATTGCCGGGAGGAAATAAAGTTGCTTTTAATCTAACTATGGTTTAATTTTGATAAAGAAGTAATTACAACTTCAGGGGTTATTTAGAAAATACATTTGTGCGATGTCAAGCATTATTCCGGGCTACACATACGACATCTTCATTAGCTACCGTCAGAAAGATAATAAAGGCGACAGGTGGGTAAGTGAATTCGTTGAAGCTTTGAAGATTGAACTTGAATCCACATTTAAAGAGGAGGTCGGTGTATATTTTGATGTCAATGCTCATGACGGCCTTCTCGAAACCCACGATGTTGATGCCTCTCTTAGAGAGAAGCTCAAGTGTCTGATCTTCATTCCAATTGTTTCAAGAACCTATTGTGATCCAAAGGCTTTTGCCTGGGAGCATGAATTTAAATCATTTGTTGAAACAGCAAATCAGGATCAGTTCGGACTAAAAGTTAATTTACTTAATGGAAATGTTGCAAGCAGAGTATTACCTGTCCGGATTCACGATCTGGAAATAGCTGATATTAACCTATGTGAATCCCTGCTGGGAGGAGTTCTTCGGGGTGTGGATTTTGTTTATAAATCGCCCGGAGTAAACCGGCCTCTTCGGACAAATGAAGATCGTCCTCAGGATAATCTGAATAAAACTTACTATCGCGATCAGGTAAACAAAGTGGCAAATGCCATTAAAGAAATTATTACAGCAAAAACCAGCCACGATCAACGTAATGTCAAAGCAAAAGTCGAGCAAAGTACGGAAACACCTGTAAATAGTAAAAATCTTAAGATAAAAATCGTTATAACATCTTTTGTAATGGTTGCACTTATTGTGCTGGGATATTTCTTTATCCCAATACTTTCCAAATCCTCCGAACCGCTCGAAAAATCAATTGCTGTATTACCTTTCATAAACGACAGCCCCGATCAGGAAAACGCTTACTTTATAAATGGGATTATGGAAGAGATACTCAATAATCTTAAGAAGATCGGTGATTTCAGGGTCATATCACGTACATCTGTTGAACATTTCAGAGGTGAAGCAAAACCTACTCTTCCGGAAATAGCAAGAAAACTGAATGTGAATTATATAGTCGAAGGAAGCGGGCAAAAATATGGCAATAAGTTCGTGCTGCGCGTACAATTACTTGCTGCAAAAAAGGAAAAGCATCTCTGGGGCAGATCATATGAACAGGTAATAAATGAAACCAGCGATATAATCAATATACAAAGTCAGATTGCTCAGTCTATAGCATCAGAATTACAGGCAAATATAACCCCTGAAGAAAAACAACGTATTGATAAAATACCAACCAAAAGCCTGAATGCATATGATGCTTATCTTAAAGGACAATTCTTTTATGAAAAGAGTACCTATGAAGAAGATGAAAAAGCAGTTTTATGGTTTAAAGAAGCGATCAGGTTGGATTCCACCTTCGCTTTGCCCTGGACCTATCTTTCCATGTATTATTGCAGACTGGCGTCAACGGCGGATTCACCCGAATTTAAGGAGGCCAAACGGACCTCTGAAAAGGCATTGGAATTGGACCACAACTCAGGTATAGCAATTGTAAACATGGCTGAAATACTTGAGTCGGAGTATAATTTTGAAGGAGCTGAAGAAAAAATTAAAACGGCTCTGAATATTGATCCTGATAATCAATATGTCCTGAGAAATGCCGGACGATTTTATACCAGACTGGGAAAAAGGGAGGAGAGTATTTCATTATGTAACAGGGCATTACAAAACGATCCAAATAATCCAACCGCACTGGTATACTTAACCCTGGCATATTTTTACTCTGACAGTTTAACACAGGCAATGGCAACATTGAAGAAGTATCACGAACTTGAATATAAAGGACTTTCGTGGTTGTATTACGAGATTCTTCTGGCGGAAGGTGACATAGGCAGAATAGTCAAAGATCCAAGTTTTGATGATGATGATGATGCCCGGAATGTTGCCCTGGCTGCAGTTAACTTTGAATCGGGTCACAAAAATGAGGCTGAATATTTATGTGGACAGTTAGTGGAAAGAAAGATAGAAAATTGTGCCTACTGGATTGCTTTTGCACATGCTTTTGCAGATGAACCGGAGGAAGTATGTACTTGGCTGGAAAGATCCTATGTTATGAAAGAAAAACGTCTTTCCTACCTGGGGGTAGAGCCAGCTTTTAAGAAATTCAGGAATGAACCTTGTATCAAGAAATTACTTAAAAAAATGAAATTCCCGGTTTAGGATAATGATAGCTAAAAATTTAAAATAACAAACAGACAGGCATGGTTAAAAATGTAAAACAAAAAAAGTAAAATTATGAAAGCAACAAATTTTCCACGCGATTGGTCATCGGATTCCTTTTATCATGTATTTCCCTCAGTACCTGAAGAATTGAATGCAGATGTGGTAAAAATCTTAACATGGCTGAAAGAATATGATGAAAAATGTCAGGAAGCCAGAGCTCAAATAATCCAAAAAATCGATGGATTGTTAGGAATTACAAAACAGATGAAATAAACAACGAAAAAATATCGGTTTAAAAAGTAATTATGATCACTATTTCTCAAACAGCATTAATAAACAGGATGCGGTATTTAGAAAGAATAAGAGCCTGTCTGTTTTTATTAAAAGAATCATGAAGATTCAACCGGTTGTTATTGTTGCATTTAGGGAATTTGATAACCTCGGAGTCGGTTATCTGGCTTCTGTAATATCAGAAGCCGGATATAAACCCCTGATGGTTGATTTCCAAAGCGGGAAGAAAGAGATCCTGAAAATATTAAAAAATCAGAAGCCCGTAATTGTGGGATTTTCTGTGATCTTTCAGTATCATATTTACGAGTTTGAAGAGTTAATCAGCTATCTCAGGGATGGAGGTATTAAATGCCATTTCACTGCCGGGGGGCAATTTGCAAGTTTAAGATCTGAAGATCTTTTTGAAATGATTCCAACGCTGGATTCAGTTGTCAGGTTTGAGGGAGAAAATACTTTTCTTGATCTGGTAAATTGTCTCTATTCAGGAACCGATTGGAAAGATATTCCCGGAATTGCTTATAAAACCTCAGGCAAAATAACAGTAAATCAGTTGCGTCCTGTTGAAACCGACCTCGACAAGTTTCCCTTTCCATGGCGGTCACCGCTGAGAGAATATGCACTTGGTAAAAAAATTGCAACAATTCTGGCAGGCAGAGGCTGTGTTAATAACTGTTCATTCTGTTATTTAAACGAATATTATCAACAATCTTCAGGACCCCATAGAAGGATAAGAAAGCCTGAAAAAGTAGTTCTGGAAATGGAATTACTACATCTTAATGAGGATTGTTCTGTATTCCTTTTCCAGGATGATGATTTTCCCGTAAAAACCATCCATGGGTCTGAATGGATTGAAGCATTTTGCAATGAGTTAAAACGCAAAAAATTGGCTGATAAGATCATGTGGAAGATAAACTGTCGACCCGATGAAGTGGATTATGACAGTTTTAACCTGATGAAGAATCATGGCTTGTTTTTAGTTTTTTTAGGGATAGAAGATGGAACAGATATTGGACTGACCCGGATGAACAAGCATATGACTGTCTCAAAATGTCTGGATGGAATCAATATACTTAAAAAGCTTGGAATAGGTTTTGATTACGGGTTTATGCCATTTCACCCTTCTGCGACATTCAGCTCGTTAAATGATAATCTCCATTTCTTAAGAGAAATATGCGGAGATGGCTTTTCCCCCGTTACATTTCTGAAAATGATGCCATACTGCGCTACACCAATTGAAAGTGAGTTACGAAATGACGAAAGGTTAAAGGGGAAACCTGGATTTTATGACTATGACTTTTTTGATGCATCACTTGATCATTATTATAAATTTATTTCAGATTGTTTAATAAACTGGTTTAGAGATTCTGAAGGCCTTTTAAATATATCAAAATGTGCAAGAAATTATATATCCGTCTTCGCACGCTATTTTGACTTGACACCTGAGGTAACATTAATTGCAAAGGATATAAAAACAATCGTTTCTGACAGCAACATATTTCTATTGGATAAAATGAAGGAACTGGCTCCCATTTTCGAATCGGGAAAATATAACAGCGGCAATTATCACGACTTAAACAGCTACAGGGATGAGATAAGTCTAAAACACGATAATTTTATACGAGCAATAAATGACTCCATGAGAAAACTATTGTATATAGTTGACCGTCAGATAAGATTAAAAGTTGTTTTAATCTGAGAGAAAAAATTTAAATTATCTTTGAGAAAATTCAATACTAAATTCTTATTGGCCGATGCTAAACGTACTTAAACACCCCCTGCTGACACATAAACTTGCCCAATTACGTCGCAAAGAAACCGACACCAAGGAGTTTCGCGAAACTCTGAAAGAGATTGCAGGACTGATGGCCTATGAGATTACCCGTGATCTGCCAGTGCGGGATATTACAATTGAAACTCCGCTGGGAAAATGTAAAACCCAGGAACTTGCAATGGATGTGGTCCTTGTCCCGGTTCTGAGGGCCGGTCTTGGAATGGTCGACGGTATATCAAACCTGATCCCCTCAGCAAGAATTGGGCATATTGGAATGTATCGCGATCACAATACACTTAAACCAATTACCTATTATTCAAAATTCCCTCTTAATATTTCAGATGCAGTAGTAATGGTACTCGATCCCATGCTAGCAACCGGTGGCAGTTCAACAGGTGCCATTCAGGTATTGAAAGATCACGGGGCAAAAACCATTAAGCTTGTTTGTGTTGTTGGTGCACCCCAGGGAGTAGAATGCATAATGAGAGATCATCCGGATGTTCAGATTTATCTTGCCGGGCTCGATGAAAAGCTTGATAAACACGGATATATAGTCCCGGGGCTAGGAGATGCCGGAGACAGACTTTTCGGAACAAAATAGCGCTATTTAAGGCTAGTTAAGGCGTTTTTTATATAAACGTCATTCAATTCACAGAAACCAGTACTAGCCACCGCAGCCTGGCCATCTGTAAGAGCATAATTCAGAAACTCGAGAATAGCCGGATCGGTCGGTTTTCCAATTGAACCAAATGTAAGCTCCCTTGTAAGATTCTTCGGATAATAACCCAGCCAGAGACCTCTGTGAGCTTTTTTAATATTTGAAAATGGCACTTCTTTCCTGTCAATAGTTTTATCAAAATCAAGATCGACAGGCATAACCTGTATATCTTTAACCCGGTTACCGGTGCCCGGATCAAATGCATAGGAGAAGTTGCAATATCCAATTGCCAGCGGATTTCCCTGAACGCTTTTAATCATCTCCTCATCGCCGGTAACTTTGATACCCTTAAGGTCGGCACTCTCTTTCCATAAAAAACCGGCCCAAACCGCTGCTGCCCCTGATTCGTCTTCCCTTGTATAAACAACCGCTTTTTCTTTGACTGTTGAATCCAGAAGATCACCCCAGTTCATTGGTTTATCACCGGTAAACAATCTGATCAGTTTTTCAGGAGTGATTCCCCTTTCAAGTATCCTTTTAAGAAACGGATTTCTTTGATTCACAATTGGAGCAACACCTTCTTTGGCTACAGGCAAAACCCAGATTCCTTCTGTCTGTTCTTCATCAGTAAGAGGCCTCGAGATCATTGCCAACTGGTTCTTTTTCGACAACAGATCATCAACCCCCTGCCCTGTTCCACCCTGCTTAACAACAATCTGAACAGCAGGATGGATCTTCATAAAATCATCACCCCATTTTTTAACTAAAGGATAAAGAGCATAAGCCCCGCTGATAGTGAAACTTCCAGAGACATCTTTTTTTGTCTCAGCCGGTAACTTGGACTGGTTTTGTTCCGGTTTCCCTGGTTTACAGGCAAATATTAAAGTCAGACAAAGTATGGGTATTATGAATTTATTTAAGTTCATTTTTTTTTAAAGTTACAAAAAATCCGAACATTGGGCAATACAAAATTGTTAGGATTTATATGCTTTTCAGCTAATACTATCCAAAAAAAAACTAAATTTCGACAGATATATCTAGATGTATACAAATCCTGTAATTGAGGTAAAAAATGTCTGGAAATCCTTCAAGACCGTCCAGGCAGTAAAAGGTATTGATCTTAATATCCCAAAAGGACAGTTTGTTGCTCTTCTCGGTCCTAACGGAGCCGGCAAAACAACTCTCGTTGAGATGATCGAAGGAATTCAAAATCCCGATAAGGGAGAAATTGCTATTATGGGAAAAAGGTGGAAAGGAAATGAAGATGAACTTCATAAAATAATAGGTCTATCTCTCCAGGAAACCCATTTTATTGATAAACTCAGAGTATCTGAGACATTGCTCCTCTTCGCAGGATTCTTCAATATGGGAAAAGAACGTGTTAATGAGATCATTGATATCGTAGGACTTGAAGAAAAGAGAAAATCGTATGTGGTGAATCTTTCCGGTGGACAAAGGCAGAGGCTGGCAATCGGAATTGCCCTGATAAACAATCCTGCAATACTCCTTCTTGATGAACCGACAACCGGTCTCGACCCGAATGCGAGAAGGGAAATATGGGAAATTTTAAGGACCCTGAAGATGAGAGCTGAAACTTCGATGATCCTTACTACTCATTACATGGAGGAAGCTGAAAACCTGTGCGACTATATTGTGATAATGGATAATGGGGTGATATTAAAAGAAGGCACATTGCAACAGCTTCTTGAAGAGGATACTCATGAAAAAGTTGTCGAATTTACAGCTGAAAGCCCTCTCACACAGGAAGTAATTATCTCATCTGATCTGCCATTCACTATTCACACAAGTGAATCCCGGGAAAAGGGATTTGTCACTCTGGCTAATTTTGAAACCGAGCTTCCTGCTTTTATGACTTTTATGAAATCGAGGAATATAACACTTAAACATATGGAGTGCCGCCGTAAGACCCTTGATGATCTGTTCGTTTCATTAACAGGAAGGAAGATAAATGAATAGATGGGTAAGATTCAACCAGCTATGGCAGCTGATATCTGCACTTTTCCGCGAAATAATAAGGGAACCAGGAGTCCTTTTCTGGGGAATTCTCTTCCCAATCCTGATGTCGCTCGGACTGGGACTGGCTTTTACAAAAAAAGCCGATGTAATTCGTAAGGTAGCAATCATTAATATAACCGGAAGTTCATCTGCAGGTTCAGAAAATTCATTAGTTGCCGGTTTCCTTCAGAATAATTGCGAAAAGAATGTACAGGGTGATACAGATAAATGGCAATGGAAATATACTATCAAAGATGAAAAACTGGGAAATTCTGTCTTTCTGTTCTTTAATATGAAATGGGACGATGCAATAAGATTTCTGAAAAGAGGTACTATTAATGTTCTCCTGCTTGGAATAAAAGACTCTGTTGAATATCATTTCGATCCGATGAACCCCGATGCACAACTTACTTATCTTAAGCTCAGTACGATTGTGGGGAAAGGAGCCATTCAGCCTGTTCAAAACAGTTCAGAAATTAAGCCGCTAACTGTCACGGGTACAAGATACATTGATTTTCTGGTACCTGGATTGATAGCAATGGGCGTGATGATGTCAAGCATGTGGGGAATCAGCTACGGGATAATTGAAAAACGATCAAAGAAGCTTCTACGAAGACTCGTAGCAACACCGATGAAAAAATCTCACTTTCTGATTGCTCTTATAACTGTGAGGATTGCCATGAATTTCATAGAATCCCTGGTTCTGTTTCTTTTTGCGCTATTTGCATTTAAAATGTCAATACAAGGGAATATCTCAGCCCTCATATTAATGTTTATTGCCGGGAATATAGCTTTTGCCGGAATAGCAGTATTTGTTTCGTCGCATACTTCAAATACTGAAGTAGGCAATGGCCTGATTAATTTTGTGGTATTTCCGATGATGGTACTTTCCGGAATATTTTTCAGCTACCAGAATTTCCCTGACTGGAGCCTGCCGGTTATCAAAAACCTTCCGCTTACTATGCTGACTGATGGCATCAGAAGTATTTTCAATGAAGGAGCAGGATACCATGAAGTAACAATTCCGATATTGATCCTTCTGGCAATCGGAACTCTTTTTTTCACTGTGGGATTAAAAATATTCAAGTGGCATTAAAAGCTTCCCCAATTCCCATATATTTCACCCCGTTTGATCCCCCTCTCTACTTTGTAAAGAGGGGAAAACTAAATGATATAGAGTACTTTACACCCCCTCTTTGCGAAGCAGAGAGGGGGACGGGGGGTGAGTTCATTGGATCAAGAGGGGGATGGGGGTGAGTTCAGTTGATCGGTAACGAACTTCATGTTTAGAAATCACAACTTAATTCATTTTTATGCAACAAATCAAATTTCTTTCTGTCTTTATTTCGGATCTGAATAAAAAACTAATAAAAAAGAAGTATGAAAAGCCTTAGATCATTAACAGTCGCAGTTATTGTTCTTGTTACCACATCCTGTATGCATGGCCAGTTCTGGAGAACAATAGAAGGTCATGGAAAAGTGGTTTCACGGGAAAGGAAAACCGATTCTTTTACCGGAATAAAAGTAAGTTCAGGCATTGATGTCTACCTTAAACAAGGTAATAATGAGACAGTTACTGTCGAAGCTGATGAGAATCTCCACGAATACATTCTTACTGAAGTCAGAGGTGGAGTTCTTAACGTATACAGCGAGTATAATATCCGTGATGCAGAAAGAAAAAGAGTATACGTCACAATTAAAGAGGTGAATTCTTTAAGAACAACCAGTGCAGGGGATATTTATGGGGAGAGTCCGATAAACACCGACAGACTGGAATTATCAGCCTCCAGTGCCGGAAATATTAAACTCGATGCACATGCAAAAGATATAAATATCGATATCAGCAGCTCAGGAGATATTACACTAACTGGAGAAACAGACAGATTAAGAGCTGATCTGAGCAGTGCAGGTGATCTTAATGCATACGACATGAAGTCTAGAGAAGCTGACATTTCTGTCTCAAGCGCGGGAGATGCTGACATATATGCCTCAGAAAGAATAACCGCAAGGGCATCCAGTGCCGGAGATGTCAATTATAAAGGTGATCCAAAATATGTGGATGCCCATTCTTCGAGTGCAGGAGGGATCCACAAAAGATAACTTCAAATCAATATATTTCCCAACATTATTAAAAGCCGCCGGAATCCTTCCGACGGCTTTTTTCTTAACTTTGTAGTCTTATATTCTAATGAAATGAAGGAAAACTTAAGTATCAATCTGAAAAGCACCGGTAAATTTATCTCATCTGAGGAAATCGTTGCCCATGCACAACAATCTGTGAGACACCTCGATACTCTTAATGCCGGAACTGGCCCCGGAAACGATTATCTGGGTTGGCTATCGCTCCCTGATGATATCCTGCCTCAACTTGAAAAAATTGAAAAAATTGCAAAGCATCTGTTGTCGGTTTCGGACACAACTATTGTAATCGGAATCGGAGGTTCATATCTGGGAGCAAGAGCTGTAATCGAAGCAATTTCTCATTCATTTTCCCGGCTCATGAAGAATAAACACCATGATGTCATATTTGCAGGTCAGAATATCAGTGAGGATTACCTGGCGGAACTTCTTGAGTTACTGGAGGGAAGAAATTATTCTATTGTTGTGATCTCAAAATCGGGCACTACCACTGAACCGGCTATCGCTTTCAGAATACTTAAGGATCATCTTGAGAAGAAAATTGGGAAATCAGCAGCTGCTGAAAGAATTATTGCTATTACAGATGCAAAAAAAGGAGCTCTGAGATCACTGGCTGAATCAAATGGTTATGAAACGTTTATTATACCCGATAATATTGGTGGACGCTATTCTGTTCTCACTCCTGTCGGTCTTCTCCCAATTGCTTTGGCAGGAATAGATATCAGGATTCTGGTTAAAGGAGCTAAATCGATGGAAGAGATTACCAGGAAAAATAAACATGCTGAGACCAATCCCTCTCTTCTTTATGCATCAGCCAGAAATCTTCTGCTTCAGAATGGGAAACCCATTGAAATAATGGTAGGATTTACCCCTAAGCTCCATTTCTTTTCCGAATGGTGGAAACAACTTTTCGGAGAGAGTGAAGGGAAAGATGGCAAAGGCATTTTCCCAGCATCAGTAGATCTTACAACTGATCTCCATTCACTGGGCCAATATATACAGGACGGACAGAGAATCCTTTTTGAGACAATGATATCTGTGAAAAATCCTGTTAAGAAACTTATTATCCCCCTTGAAAAAGATGACTCCGACCAGTTGAATTATCTTGCCGGAAAAAGACTTTCAGAAGTAAATCACAATGCTGAACTGGGTACTACCCTTGCCCATAATGACGGAAATGTGCCAATCATCACAATAAATATTCCGGATCTTGATGAGTTTTACCTGGGCCAAATGATCTATTTCTTCGAGATGGCCTGCGCAATAAGCGGATATATCCTGGATGTCAATCCGTTTGACCAACCCGGTGTTGAGGCGTACAAGAAAAACATGTTCTCACTTCTAAATAAACCTGGTTTCGAAGAGGCTGGTAAAAAATTAAAGGAAAGATTGTAGAAGATTAATTCAACCTAACCAGCATGAAAAAACTCAAATTCTCTTCTTATGTCTGTGCAGCTTTGATGCTAGCTCTGTCTTTAAGCAGCTGTAAAAAATGGAGTGAAACCGGAACAGGTTCACTCAGAATCATAACAAATAAAGATGGGCAGACTCTGGGTTATGATACAACCTCAGGAGTCAAAATATTAACAGTAAAAGGTCTGGCATTTAAGGATCTGAATAGAAATGGCAAGCTTGACAAATATGAAGACAGGAAGATTGTAAAATAAACAGACTTGAGAGCGGATATTGCTTTGTCGCTTCACTCCTCGCAATGACCGTAAGTTATATTTAGTTGCAGCGTCATTGCGATCCCGCAAAGCGGGAGTGGAAATCTTCAAATCCAATTTAGAAAATAAAACAAAAAAGAAGGTGTATGGCCTCCTTTTTTAGCTTAGGTATTAAACCCTTAAACCTTGTCTCTTACCCCCCTACCCCTCATATGGGGGGTTGGGGGTAAAACTACTAGAGTTTAAACTTCTTCACAAACTCATCAATTACCTGGCTTAGATTAGGGTCGCCAATCTCTTGCAGGTCATAATAAACCCTCGTATTGGGTTTCTTAATTTTTATGATCCTGTTCAGATCGATAGGTGTAGCTATAATGACACTGTCGCAATCGGTATTGTTGATAGTTGTTTCAAGGTCTTTCAATTGCTGATCGCCATAACCCATAGCAGGAAGCAGAGTTCCGATATTAGGATAAAGTCTGAATGTCTCACTTAACCTGCCAACAGTATATGGCCTTGGATCAATAAGTTCAGCAGCTCCGAATTTCCGGGCAGCAACAACACCTGCTCCAATTTTCATCTCACCATGTGTAAGGGTTGGACCATCTTCAACAACAAGAACCCTTTTACCTTTAATCAGCGATGAATCGTCTACTTTAATCGGCGACGCACCATCGATAACAATTGCTTTAGGATTAACCTTGTCTATGCTCTCCCTTACGATCTGTATTGCCTCAGGTGCTGCACTATCCATTTTGTTTATTACTACCACATCAGCTAAACGGAGAGTAACTTCACCCGGGTAGTACTTAAGTTCATGGCCGGCCCGGTGAGGATCTGTAACCGTTATCATAAGGTCGGGTTTGTAAAAAGGAAAATCATTATTTCCTCCATCCCAGAGAACCACATCGCAACCGGCAGGATCTTGTTCAGCTGCCCTGAGAATTGCTTCATAATCGACTCCGGCATAAATAACATTTCCCCTTACAACATGTGGTTCATATTCTTCCATTTCTTCCACAGTACATTTGTGCTTTTCAAGATCTTTAACTACAGCAAACCTCTGTACTTTCTGGGCATTCAGGTCGCCATAGGGCATCGGATGACGGATTGCAACAACTTTTAATCCTTTTTCCATAAGAAGCTCTATGACTTTCCTCGAGGTCTGACTCTTACCGCAACCCGTACGGATAGCACCAACAGCTATGAGAGGTTTTGTGCTTTTTACCATGGTATCGTCGGGTCCGAGAAGAACAAAGTTGGCACCAGCCGCATTCACTATTGCACTCACTGACATCACTTTCTGATAAGTGACATCGCTGTAGGAAAATACACAGTCATTAACTTTATATTTTTTTATAAGGTCAGGAAGGTTTCCTTCAGGAAAAATAGGGATCCCGCCAGGATATAATTTCCCAGCCAGTTCTTTAGGGTATTTTCTACCATCAATATCGGGTATCTGAGCTGCGGTAAAAGCAACAACATTGTAATATTCATTATCTCTGTAGCAAGTGTTGAAATTATGGAAATCGCGACCTGCTGCACCAATTATGATGACATTTTTCTTAGTCATAAATCCTCCTTAGTTTATTAGATATTTATTTGACGGAAATAAATTTTCATTTTAAAATGAACCAACAAATGTATAATTTGCATACCGGAATTCCGAGCATTTCAGGGTATTTTTTAAATCGCCTGATAGATGCCTTAATTTCGTGAAATACAATCTGTTAATACTACTCCAGATGTGTTCTGAAAACATGTTAAAGAAAATGTTTTCAATAAGATAAGGTATATGGCAAATTCTTTGTACTATTATGTCATGTTATGAATGTGCTGGCTCACATATATCTCTCAGGTGATTCTGATAAAATAATCATTGGCAATTACATAGGTGATTATGTAAAAGGACGCGATTACCTTAAGTACCCCGAACTTATCAGAAAAGGTATCATTTTGCACAGGCACATCGATGGATTTACCGACCGCCATCCTGTAGTTCACCGCAGTAAAATATTCTTTACCAGAAAATATCATAAATATTCAGGAGTCATTACCGACATTATTTATGACCATTTTCTTACCAAAGAGTGGGATTTTTTTTCACGAAGACCTCTTGAGAGTGTAACATATAACTTCTACAGGGCGCTTGTAAACAATTATGAAATAATGCCTGATAATGTCAGGGAAATGATGCCTTTCTTTATAATAAACAACTGGATTGAATCGTACCAGACCAAAAGCGGGATTCGTCATGTTTTGAATACCCTGAGCAAACGTTCTACCCTTCCGAATGAAACACGATTTGCCATGCATGCGCTTACAAAGAATTATTATTCTCTCCAGGATGATTTCATGGAGTTTTTCCCTCAACTCATAGATTACGTGGAAAAAGACTTTGGAATAGAAATATCTCACAGAATAACTATACCATTCTGATCAAACCAGGTATTCGGTCCGGCTTGCATCGAGTCGTAAAAATATAAATAACAGAATAGTAAACCCCCATAAAGAGCTGCCACCATAGCTTAGGAATGGCAGTGGAATACCTATTACCGGTACAATACCAATTGCCATTCCAATATTTAAAAAGATATGAGTAAACAGTATTGAGACTACACAGTAACCATATATCCTCGAGAAATCGGATCGCTGCCTTTCAGCCAGTTTGATCAATCGAAGAAGAAGAAACAAATAAACTCCAATCACTACAAAGGAACCTAGAAAACCCCATTCTTCACCAACGGTACAAAAAATAAAATCTGAACTTTGCTTTGGAACAAACTTGAACTTGGTTTGGGTACCCTGCAGGAACCCTTTGCCGGCGAATCCCCCCGAGCCAATCGAAATTATCGACTGGTTGACATTATAACCTGTTCCGTGCAGATCAGATTTAAAACCGAGGAGAATATCAACTCTCTCTTTCTGATGAGGTTTCAGAAAGTTATTAAATGTGTAATCAACCGAGTTCACATATACTATACTTCCTACGAGAAAAAGATATATTATTAATACAGATACCGCTCTCTTATTATAAATATAAAAAGCATAGACTGCACCTGACAGAAGGAGCGAGACAAATATGACCAGCTCATTACCAATGGATTTAAAAACGTAATGGTCAAGCAAGTATAATATTCCTGTAATAATAATGAATATTCCGCTCCCTAATATTACAAGTTTCCATTTTCGGGTGGAAAACCAGACAAGAACAACTGCAATGGAAATCAATACCATTGTAAGATAGAGGTTGTTCGTGAGCAGAGTAAGAAAAAACAGAACAATCATAAGTAACCCTGATACAAATATGTAAGGGCTCATCCCTTCCCTGAACAGCACCAGGAATAATGAAAAGTAGACAATTGCGGAACCCATATCAGGCTGAATCAATGTGAGAAATGCCGGTAAAAATATTATTGATGCTGCCGGAATTATTTCTGATAATCGTGTCAGATCCTGTCGCTTATTATTCAAATAGCTTGCAAGGGCCAGGGCGGTTCCAAACTTCGCCAATTCGGATGGCTGAAGACTTATCCCGCCAAGTTCGAACCACGATCTTGCACCGTTTATCTCTTTTCCAATAATAACTACAAGTACTAAAAGCAGCATACAGGCTCCATAAATAAACCAGGAGAAAAAGAAATAAAAACGGTTGTCGATGATTGAAATAAAAACAGCCAGGATCAGCGATGCAACTATCCATATAAACTGTTTGCCATACCTTTGCGAAAAGTCAAGCAATCCTGAGTGTTCTTCATTATAAACAGCAGCATAAATATTGAACCATCCCATCAATATCAAAAGCATAAACAGGACTACCGATATCTTATCTATTCTGTAGAATATATTACTGCTGCGATTCACTAATGCATCAGATTAAGGTTACGCATACTTTCCTCCCGGGCTTTGTTTGTTACTTCGCCCTTTAGGTATTTTTCGATCATTAGACTGGCTATCGGGGCAGCATAAGTTGCTCCGAATCCGGCATTTTCGACTACTACCATAATAGCAATTTTAGGATCATCCCTGGGAGCAAATGCAATGAATACAGAATGGTTTTTCCCATGCGGATTCTGGGCGGTACCTGTCTTCCCGCAAACAATGATATCCTTTAATGCTGCAATTCCTGCGGTTTTATCAGATTCTCCGTTTACAGCAGCATCCATACCCTTGATAATCTCTTCGAAGTTAGAGGAATCAACACCGATCCGGTGCTTCACATCAAACTGAGGTTCACTATTACCGCTGTTTCCTATAGATTTTATAATATGAGGTGTGAAATAATAACCCCTGTTTGCAATAGCAGCAGTCATATTTGCCATCTGAAGAGGGGTGATTAATATCTCTCCCTGGCCTATCCCCATTGAAAGGATTGTAGTAGCCTTCCATCCATGTTCCCCATAGTATTTATCAAAATATGTTCTTGCAGGAATGAAACCAGGTAATTCATTTACAAAATCTGTCCCCATTTTGGTTCCAAAGCTGAAATCAGTCAGATAGCTCCTCCACTTATCATAAGCGTCAGAGAGAGTATTATACTTTGGATTCTCCAATATTTTCCTGTAGGCCTGACAGAAATATGCATTGCATGAGATCGCTATTGCTTCCGAGAGCTTTAAAGGAGACCGATGCGAGTGACACGATACGAAAAGATAACCATTGGAGCATCCAAAGAGGGTTGTAGGAGAAATTACACCTTCCTGAAGAGCTATAAGTCCGTTCATAGGTTTAAAAGTTGAACCTGGAGGATAATAAGCCATTAAAGCCCTGTTAAATAATGGTTTTAATGTGTCAGCAAAGAGAATTGAATAGTTGTCCGATCTTACCCTTCCGACGAGCAATGCCGGATCATAATTAGGAGTGGAAACAAGTGTCAGCACCTCCCCTGTTTTGGGCTCAATAGCAACTATGCTTCCTCTTTTGTTCTTCATTAATTGCTCTCCATACTCTTGAAGTTCAAGATCAAGAGATGATACAATATTTGTTCCCTGAACAGCAAGAGTATCCTTCTTCCCCGCTGCAAAAGATCCTTTTATTCGACTGTAAACATCAACAAGAAATATTTTGACACCCCGTTTGCCTCTGAGTACTTTTTCATAAGATTCTTCGATTCCGCTCTTCCCGATATAGTCTCCCGGTTTGTAATATGGATTTTTTACGATAACACCTTCATCTACCTCACTAACATACCCCAGAACATGTGCAGCCACAGGTTTTGAATATTTCCTGAGTGTGCGTGGCTGAACATAGAACCCCGGATATGAGAACATCTTTTCCTGGAACCGCGCATATGTCTCATCCGAAACCTGCTTCAGAAATACTGAGGGAGCACGCCGGGAATAATTAATGGCAGCTTTCATCTGTTTCCGGAAAAGGTCTCCTGAAATTCCAAGCAGATTGCAAAAGCCTGTTGTATCAAAAGCTGATGTCTGTGCCGGGATAACCATAATGTCGTATGCAGCCTGATTGAAAACGATAAGTTTTCCATTCCTGTCATAAATAAGTCCGCGGGCAGGATATTGTGTGACATATCTGAGAACATTATTATCAGCTGAAACTCTGTATGAATTTTTTACAACCTGAATAATGAACAATCTCGTTAACAACCCAAGTGTTGCAAGCACAATGATTGCCATAATAACATATTTCCTGTTAATGAATGAATCTTTCATACTTCACGATAAATTACTTTCCTCTCCTGTAAAATTCAATCAAAAGAATAAACATCATGGAAAACACGGTACTTAATATTACTCTGAGCATTGTTCTGAAGAAATCTGCAAACCTGAAGACTTCAAGATAGAAAAGAGCTGTATGGTGAATTAATACAATTAACAAAGTATAAGTGGCGAACCATCTGAAGCCATATATCAGCATTGATGGATCAGAACCGGGTTCATAACCATCCCTGGGAGATACAATTCTCAGAATATATGGACGAACGAATCCGGCAAGAACAGTGGCAGAAGTATGCATCCCCGGAGAACCCGAAAAGAAATCAACAATCAGCCCGGTTGTAAAAGACAACAGGAGAAGTAACCAGGAGGGTATTTCGATCGGTAAAAGAAGAATAAACATTACATATACATAGGGATTAATATATCCGCTGAACTGGATATTGTTAAAAAGCAAAACCTGCAGCAGGATAAGCAAAATAAAAATAAGACCAAACCGTAAGATTGAATTGATCATTTAAATACTTTTTCAAGTTCCAGTTGTTCCGTTTTCTTCAAATTACCGATGACATCCACAAAATGCAGTTTCTTAAAATCCGTCATCAGCAAAATAGTGATCTTATAAAAATCTCCTCCAAATTTTTCATAATCGCTTACAGTACCAACAATTTCACCCTCCGGGAATATCGCGGAATAACCGGTTGTTTCTATTGTATCTCCAACATTTACAAGAACATGCTGGGGTATTTCACTCAAAACGGCATACCTGTAGTCCCTACCATCCCAGCTCAGTGAACCGAAATATCCATTTGATTTGATCCTGGCACTTAACTTAAAATCGAGGTTAAGGAGTGACATTGCAACTGAATAGTTTTTGGAACAGCCTACAACAACTCCTGCGATGCTGTTTCCGGAGACAATGGCCATATCAACTTTTATCCCCTGACTATCACCTTTATTTATGGTAAAAAAGTTCTTCTGTTTGTTTATTGAATTTTCAATTACTTCAGCTGATGCATGCAGATATTGCTGTTTATAAGCGGAGTCCTCAACAGAAAAAAAAAGCAAATTATCGTGCTTAACCAACTTCCCGATGCTGTTTTTCAGAGATACATTCTCAGCAGCCAGCTTTTCATTTATCTCGCGAAGGCTCAGATATGACCTGGTATTATTAATCTTCACTTCAATCCCATGAGTCATTCCCCTGACACCATTCACCACTCGTGAGTTCTGATATCTGTTTCCACTGGTAAGCAGATAAAAAGCTATTCCTTCAAGAATCAGGAAGATGATCAGGTTATTGTATCTGGCCAGAAAATTCAGCAGATTCCTCATTCACACCGTAAGATTACCTCATCAGGAAAGGAAATTTATCAACATTTTTCAACGCAACACCTGTGCCACGCGCAACTGCATGCAATGGATCTTCAACAACATTAAAAGGAATATTGATTTTATCAGTGAGCCGTTTGTCAAGTCCTCTCAGCAAGGCGCCACCTCCTGCGAGATAGATCCCCTTGTTTACAATATCTGCATAAAGCTCGGGCGGGGTTTGCTCAAGTACATTCAAAAGAGCTGCTTCCACTTTTGATAGAGATTTATCAAGGCAATAAGCAATTTCCTGATAAGAAATAGGTATTTCAATCGGGAGAGCTGTCATAATATTTGGTCCCCTTACAACGTAATCTGCTGGAGGGTTTTCTATATCGGGAAGAGCTGCTCCCACTCCAATCTTAATGTCTTCTGCTGTACGTTCACCAATTTTAATGTTATGCTGGTGACGCATATACGCCTGAATATCAGCAGTAAATCCATCTCCTGCAATTCTGATTGATTTATTACAAACTATACCACCCAGAGCAATCACTGCTATCTCGGTTGTTCCACCACCGATATCAACAACCATGCAGCCCTCAGGCGCTTCAACATCGAGACCTATACCTATTGCAGCAGCCATAGGTTCATAGATCATATAGACATCACGACCCCCGGCATGTTCTGATGAGTCGCGCACAGCTCGTATTTCAACTTCGGTACTTCCTGAAGGTATACAAACAACCATTTTAAGCGAAGGAGAGAAAAGACGGGGCCCTTTGTTGATCATCTTGATCATCCCTCGTATCATCAGTTCTGCTGCATTGAAATCAGCTATAACACCATCTCGTAAAGGCCTGATAGTCTTAATGTTTTCATGGGTCTTCCCATGCATCTGTCTGGCTTTCTCACCTATCGCAATCAACTTGCCCGTATTTTTATCTATTGCAACAATAGATGGCTCATCGACTACAACTTTATCATTATGAATAATAATTGTGTTGGCTGTACCGAGATCGATTGCAATCTCCTGAGTTAAGAATGAAAATAGTCCCATTATATTAGCTGATTAATTTAATATTTAATGTTTAAAATGTCTGATTCCTGTAAATACCATCGCTACTCCATTTGAGGAACAATAGTCAATCGATTCCTGATCCCTGACAGATCCTCCGGGTTGCACTATTGCAGTAATGCCGGCTTTATGCGCTATTTCAACACTGTCGGCAAACGGGAAAAAGGCATCAGATGCTAAAACGGAGCTATTAAGATCGAAGCCGAATGACTTTGCCTTATCAATTGCCTGTTTCAGGGCATCTACTCTTGAGGTTTGCCCTATTCCACTGGCGCACAACTGTTTGTTCTTTGCAATTACAATTGCATTCGACTTACTGTGTTTAACTATTATATTGGCAAATACCAGATCGTCAAATTCAGACTGTTGAGGAATACGTGTTGTTACAGGTTTCATCTGTTCAGCAGTTTCCGTGCTGTGATCTTTTTCCTGCCAGAGAACACCGTTTAGCAATGACCTGAATCCACTATTGCTCCCTGAAGATTCATTTCGCTGCAGAATTATTCTGTTCTTTTTTTGCTTAAGAATCCTGAGTGCCGGTTCTGTAAACTCCGGAGCAATAATTATTTCAAAGAAGATTTTATCTATTTCAGCTGCGGTTATCTCATCTACAGAGGTATTGGTTACAATCACACCTCCGTAAGCAGATACCTGATCACAAGCAAGAGCATCTTTCCATGCGTCAAAGGGATCATTCCGTGAGGCAATACCGCAGGCATTATTATGTTTAATGACAACATAGGTTGTCATTGTGAACTCATCAATCAGGTTAAGGGCAGCATCAAGATCAAGAAGGTTATTGTACGATATTTCTTTACCATGAAGTTTATTGAAAATCAGGTTGATATCACCATAAAAGATCCCTTTCTGATGCGGATTTTCCCCGTACCGTAACTGGTATGATAAGTTTATGCTCTCCCTGAAAGCCGGGATTGATGCTTCCCTGTTAAAATAGTTAAAGATTGCTGTATCGTAATTTGAGGAGGTTTGAAATGCTTTTGCTGCAAAAAGTCTTCTGTCGGCTATTGATGTATTTCCGTTTTTTACTTTTAACAATGAAAGAAGATCGGGATACTGTTCTCTTCCCGAAACAACAAGAACGTCATTATAGTTTTTTGCCGCGGCCCTGAGAAGAGATATGCCTCCGATATCTATTTTTTCTATGATCTCTTCATCATTATCAACAGATTTTACAGTCTCTTCGAAAGGATAAAGGTCAACAATTACAAGGTCAATTTCAGGTATGTTGTATTTTGAAAGTTGTTCGAGATCACTATTATTTTCCCGTCTGGCAAGTATGCCTCCAAAAACTGATGGGTGCAAAGTTTTAACTCTCCCTCCAAGAATTGAGGGATATGAAGTAAGATCTTCTACTTTTCCGGCTGGGATATTCAGATCTGCAATAAAACTAAATGTACCTCCGGTGGAATATATCTTTACGTTTAATTCATGAAGAATTTTGACTATATCTGCTAATCCTTCCTTATAAAAAACTGAAATCAGAGCACTTTGAATTCGTTTGTCACTCATTATATGATAATTACGATCGTCGTTGGATATCCCTATTATGGCGTGTAAAAATAGATATTTTTTTATTAACGTCATACATTATAATATATGATTATTAAGGTTAAATGATTTTTGTATCTTTGATCCCGACTTATAATATCTAAAAAAAACAAAATGTTTTTAAGGCTTTTTAAAGAGGGGTTTTTATTTGCAGTTAACTCAGTTATTGTTAATAAGTTAAGGACTTTCCTTTCACTTTTTGGCATTACGATAGGGATATTTTCAATTATTTCGGTATTTACTGTTCTCGACTGGATGGAAAAATCAATTCATGATTCTATATCATCAATGGGAGAAAATGTTATCTATGTTCATAAATTTCCTTGGGGTCTCAACTTTAATCAGCCATGGTGGGACCTTATCAAAAGGCCGGTAGTATCGAATATTGATTATCAGGCAGTTCTTGCGAAATCAACAAAAGCAGCTGCAGTTTGTATGACAGTCTCACAGAATGAACAGATAAAGTACAAGAAAAATCTTGCCAGCGATGTTGATATAATGGCGATTACTCCCGAATTTGTCAATATACGGTCATTCGATATTGAAAATGGACGCTACTTTTCACCAGAAGAATCTGCTACAGGAAAAAATGTGGCTGTCATAGGGGCCACCATTGCAGAAAAATTATTTAAAAATGATGATCCTGTTGGCAAGCAAGTCACTATTGCCGGTAAAAGAACAAGTGTGATCGGAGTGTTTAAAAAAGAGGGCAAAGGAGGTATTGGTGATTCGGGAATGGACGAGGAGACCCTGGTTCCATTAAATTTTGGCAAGACATTTATAAACATGAAAAATAATTTTCTCAATGCCACTCTGATGATCAAGGCAAAAGAGGGAGTCGATTTACAGGAACTGAGTGATGAAGAAACAATGATATTAAGAGCTGCAAGAAGACTTCGCCCAAATGAGGCAGATAATTTCTCATTGAACAAAGCGAGTATAATAGCGCAGAGTTTCAGTGGTGTTTTTGCCGGAATAAATATTGGCGGCTGGGTAATCGGAGGGTTTGCTATACTTGTTGGAGGATTTGGAATAGCAAACATCATGTTTGTTTCTGTAAGGGAAAGGACTAATATTATTGGCATTCAGAAAGCTCTTGGAGCAAAAAGATTTTTTATCCTTCAGCAGTTTCTCGTGGAGTCAGTTCTCCTTTCGGTCATCGGAGGATTGCTGGGGGTTTTAATGATATTTTTAGGCACTCTTGTTATAAATTATTTATATGATCTGAATATTTACCTCACCCTGTCCAATCTGTTTCTTGCGGTATTTATTTCAGGAATAATAGGAATTGTTGCGGGTTATGCTCCTGCCAATACAGCATCTAAAATGAATCCTGTAGAGGCAATTGGCTTTTCATTCTGATTTTATCCTGTTCTCGTCTATCCATCTGGTAAGCTGAACGAATTGATTAACAGAAAGTTGCTCAGGCCTTAGTCCGAATTCATGATAATCATCCCGTGTCAGCTCAAATGCTGCCCGTACAGAGTTTCTGAGTGTTTTTCTTCTCTGGTTAAAACAGGCTTTAACCACTCTGAAAAATAATAATTCGTCACAGTCAAGAGCCTTTACATCATTTCTTATTAACCTGATTACCCCTGATTTTACTTTAGGAGGGGGAGAAAAAACATGTTCAGAAACTGTAAAAAGATACTCGGGTTTATAAAAAGCCTGTAGCAAAACACTCAATATGCCGTAAGTCTTTGAACCGGGTCCTGCACAAATCCTTTCAGCGACTTCCTTCTGCAGCATTCCTGATATTTCAACTACTTTATCCCTGTGCTTCAATACTTTAAAAAATATCTGTGTAGAAATATTATAAGGGAAATTACCGATTATTGCCATTTTATCAGGAAAATCCCGATCTAAATCCATTGAAAGAAAATCGCCGGTAATAATATTGTCAAGCTCCGGAAAGTTAGACTTCAGGAAATGAACCGATTCGTTATCTATCTCAATCACATGAAAATTGCCAAATCTTCTTTCAAGAAGATAACCTGTGAGTATACCCATCCCGGGACCAATTTCGAGGACGGTATTGTACCCGATGCCAGTCAGAGAGTCAGCAATTCTTCTTGCGATTGTTTTATCGTTCAGGAAGTGCTGCCCAAGATTTTTTTTAGGATATACTCTCCTTAGTACCATTTTTAAATAAATTGTTCTGTACCCCAGGTCTACCCTTCGCCCTGAGCTCTGTGCCCTGAGCCATTACATCTGCAACAGTTCCCTTCCAAACTTTCTCAGAATCGGCAGATTAAGTGATTCAAGAAACCTGATAAATCGCTTAAGAATGTTGTAATATAATGTCACAAACAGACATAATATCATTAGCCAGACCACCAGCATATCAAATATCATTGTCTCAATTTTCAGGTTGCCGACTTGTTTAAACGGAGCCAGAAAATGAGCTCTTCCGAGCTTTGATCCGGGGGCCATAAAGATCGGATCTGCCTTTTGGATAAGCTTGTTATCCGAATCATATATTTTATTTACAGCCAGCCTGTTAAGAACAAAATTTGCAAGGTTTTCATTGTAATTATCTGCCCTCAGTTTAATGAACTTATCCTCCCCCATACGAGTCGAAATCTCTTTTATTAATGCATCACGTTTGTATGTTAATGACCTGCTTTTCATTCTGAAAGCAGTTTTCATACTATCAAGCCAAGTTCTTGTTTCTGATGCAACATTTTCATTGAACATCTGATAATTGAGATTACTGAACCAGCTGCCCGGAACAATACCTGAGATAGATGAAAGATATTTTATATGAAAATTAAGCTTCTCAAAATCTGATACTGAATTTTCCTTAAACTCTGTGTTCTTAGCGGAGTTAAGACAATTATCGACTTTGATTTTTAAGGCAGGAACAAGAAAAGAGGCATACCAGTCGTATTGACTTATTTCCATATCATATTTGAAGAAAGGCTTTTCAAATTTGTTGCTTTTGAACTGTTCGACACACAATGATTCATATGCCCACCGGGTGACCATCAGATCGCCCACAAAAGGAACATAAATTTTTTTGCTGATCGATTTATGAAGATCATCAAATTTAATCATAGCTCCGCCAAGCAAAAGCATCGGTACAAGGATAAGAGGAATGAGGATATATATGCTGACTGCTGTTCTCATCCCGGCAGATATATTTAATCCCAGCATGTTTCCGAAACAGGCAGTTGAAAACAGAATGATCCATTGTTGTATGAGCATTCCTCTTACTCCAAGTATTAAATTTGCAACCAGCACAAAGGTCAATGATTGAATTGCAGAAAGAGTAAAAAGGAAGTTAATTTTTGAAATCAGATAACTTGACCTGCTCAGATCCAGAAATTTCTCCCGCTCAAGGATTTTCCGGTCACGGAATATCTCCTCAGCGCTTACTGTCAGCCCTATAAACAGGGAGACTATAACTGCCATAAAGAGGAAAACCGGATAATTCTTATTATTTGCGAAACTGTAAACCCCGTTTTCACTGAATTTTGATATATATCCCAGGATGAATGCCAGCAGCGGTGCCTCTATAAGGTTAATTGTCATGTACTGTCGATCGGCAAGCTTTCTTGTAACATTGCGTCTTATAAAAGTCCTGATCTGGTCTACTTTTTTGGGTACCCTGAAATTACTTGGTGGAATAGCTGTTTTAGATGGCTTTTTACCAAGAACAGGCATCATTTTTTTCTTATATTTTTCGTACCACTCTTTTGGGCTTATCTGTCTTTCCTTCCCCGGAAGACCTGAATTGTCAATGACCTTTACCTCAACAATATGCAGAATATTATCAGTTTCAACATTTCCGCAATTAGGGCATTCACTTTCGCCTGCATTAGCCTGCGATGTTTCGGTTTTAAAATATACAAGTGCTTCAACAGGGTCTCCGTCATAGATCATATATCCACCTTTATCAAGCAACCATAACCTGTCAAACATCTTGATAATATCCGATGATGGTTGATGTATAATGGCAAATACCAGTTTCCCGCTCAGAGACTGATTCCTGAGCAGGCTCATTACCTTTTCTGAATCGAATGATGAAAGGCCCGAGGTTGGTTCATCTATGAACAGTACCACCGGTTCGCGCATCAATTCAAGACCAATATTAAGTCGTTTCCTCTGACCACCGCTGACCTTTTTATTCATCACATCCCCTACCTGAAGGTCTTTGATATCATATAGCTCCAGATCCTGAAGGACTTTCTGAACTGTATTTTTTAACTGCTCTTCATTATAATCTCCAAAGCATAACCTGGCATTAAAATAGAGATTCTGATAAACTGTCAGCTCTTCAATAAGCATATCATCCTGCGGGACAAATCCTATCAGTCCTTTAAGTTCTTCTGAATCTTCATTAATATTATATCCGTTTATAAAGATATCTCCAGAAGATGGTTTGATCTTACCATGAAGAAGATTAAGCATAGTTGTTTTACCAACACCGCTTCCTCCCATTATACCAATCATGTTTCCCGATTCTACCCTGAAATTCATTTTCTGTACTCCGTTATCGGAGTTCTTGAACTGAAACTCAACATTATGGCCTTCGAAAATTATTTTTTCGGGAAATTTCCTGGAAACAAATTTTTTGTAGATTTTAGAATAATAAATCGGATCAATGCCCTGTCCTTTAATATTCACACCACGATCAAGCAGGTAAGGTCTGCAGGCAATTATATCCCTGCCTTTAAAATATAAAACCAGGGAACCATCGTAGGTAAAAATAAGTGTGCCTGTGCTTTCAAGATGCATCACAACAAGGTGCCCTTTGAACCCTTTCAATCTTATGTGACGCCACTTATCGTAGTTTTTATAAATTCCTGATCCGGAAAATTCAGGATTATCACTTTCAATTATAAGAATACATTCAGGGGATACCTCATCATAAGATCTGCCTATCATAAAGGCAGTTGCATTGTCATATTCCTTTTTTGATATATTAAAAGTCCTGGCAACAATGTCGATAATGGTTTTTTCCTGTTCCGAGATCATTCCATCCTCAAAGGCGAATTCGATCAGCTGGAGGAAAACTATCATCCTCTCTTCAAGAAACAAACCTTTCTTTATCTGCCTGCAGATATTTGTTATCTGAAATGATATAAGAGATTCGTCATCAGCTAGTTCTGCTTTATCGACGCTTTTCAGCTCATTGGAATAGAATTCAAGATTATTCTCAAAGAGAGCATAGTATTCTTCTTCAAGTTCACGGTTAAGATATCTTCTCAGGTAACTGCGCAGTATTTTTTTGCCCCTCGATGAGATACCGGCAGGGTTTATGGTCGAAACGATGGCAAAAATATGAATTAAGGCGAGTAATACCGATTCCCTCATAAAATATTATGTAAAAAAAAGACCGCAAAGTAAGATTCTTTGCGGCCAAAGATCTATGATATACTTATTTTACTACCTGCTCTCTTAAATCAACAATAACTTTGGTAATATCCTTAATATTCTGTTCTGTAAGACTGGTCCCGAGTCCTTCATATATTTTTTTAACCGGGTCGAGTAATTTTACGAAATCAGCAACACTTGCATCGTTAAGATATGGTTTGGTTATTTCAAGATAGGTATCAAAAGATTTCTTCTGTTCAAGCAATACTCTTGAAAATTCCGGATTTTGGTAAGCTGCCTCCGAAACGTGTGTAGTAAGATACATACCTTCAACCCATGCTCCACCAACGACAAGAAGAGCCAATGGTTGCTGATCATTATCGCTTAGGAATGCATACGTATCATTGAATTCTTTTGTGAGTATCTTGACCAGTTCATCCTTGTTATCGACATTCTGTTTTATCTGGGTATATAGATCCTCATTATAAACTTTTGACATGTTAAGTTCATTGGAAAGAGATTTTATTACATCTAGATAAGTGATTACATCCTGTGCCTGATTATAAAGAGTTACATAACTCAGGTCCGCACCATAAGCGCCAAGGTTTTTTGCCCTTGACTGGCTGTCGAAATATTTTTTGGAATTATCGGCCGGATTGGTTATACCTATAATATAGCCAACCTCAAGCTCTGTAAGCTTTTTTATAACAGTAGCAGATGTGGGCAAAGGATAGACATTTGTTCCAATCTGGTCCTGAATTTCTTTGACCTCCTGCTTCTCAGCGTTTTTCTGTTGTTTTGACGCAGAGTTTTTGCACGAACTCAGACTTGTAAAACTTAAGATCAGTAATGGAAGTATAATACCTGCAAAAATCTTTTTCATGTTAAGTCAATTTAAAATATTAAATACTCATTCAAAATCGTTCATAAAAGTAATAAATAATATTGAAATACTAAGTGCCTAGAGTCTGGAGTGCCTAAAATGCCTAAAATTATTTTGAAAAAAGCAATACTCTCTCTAATGTTTGACTTTTTTATATTGAAATTTAAGGTTAAATCTTATTCTGATCAAAATCTATATTGCATTTCCCAACTTTCAATTTTAGGCACTTTAAACTTTAAGCACTCCAAACTTCTCTCACTTCTATTACTGATCTCACTACTAATTGATAATCCAACTGCGATAAGTGTTTTTTTATATATCTTTAGGCCCCTGAAACCAGACCATTTTTAAGGATGTGGAATTTTGATGAACCGGATAAAAGAGAAGGCACTGACTGCATTAAGTATGACCGCAGGGAAGAGATATTTGGAGTAAAAAATGTCATACCGATGTGGGTGGCTGATATGGATTTTAACACACCCGATTTTGTTGTAGAGTCTCTTCAACAACGTCTTAAACACAAGATTTTCGGCTATTCTTTTCGTCCTGATGAATATTATGTCTCGATGATTAACTGGCTAAAATCAAGACATAACTGGAATGTCGAAAAAGATTGGATTTCCTTTTGTCCGGGTATTGTCCCGGCGCTGAATTTCTGTACTCTGGCTTATACCCAGCCTGGTGATAGTATAATTGTTCAGCCACCGGTATACTTTCCTTTCTTTTCAGCCGCAGAATCGCATGGACGTAAATTGATTTATAACAGACTGATCGAGTCAGAGGGCAAATTGGTAATGGATTATAATTCTCTGGTTGCAGGAATTGACGCTAAAACCAGGATGATAATTATATCAAATCCTCATAATCCGGTGGGAAGGGTATGGACACCTGAAGAACTTAACAATCTGGCCGATATTTGTCTGAATAATAATATTCTTATTATCTCCGATGAGATCCACTGCGATCTTGCATTGCCAGGATTCACTCATACTCCCATTGCATCTCTTTCTGAAAAAATCGCAGCAAAAACAGTTACACTGATAGCTCCCAGCAAAACATTTAACCTGGCGGGACTTTCTACATCATCAGTAATTATTCCTGACCCCTCATTACGAAAATCATTTAACCGGATAGTCGAAAATCTTCATATTGGAAACGGGAATATCTTTGGAACAATTGCTTCTATATCTGCCTATACTAACGGTCATAAATGGCTCGAAGCACTACTTGATTATATTGACCACAATGTTGAATTTGTAATGGATTATTGCAGGAAGATGATACCCGAAATCATACCCGTTCAACCTGAAGCCACTTATATGATCTGGCTCGATTGCAGGAAGTTTGGAATGACCGGGAAAGAGATTCAGACCTTTTTTGTATCAAAAGCAGGGGTTGGTATGAACGAAGGTTCTACATTCGGACCGGGCGGCGACGGATTCATGAGAATGAATCTCGGCGCAACACACAGTACTGTAATGAAAGCTTTGGAACAGATTGAAAAAGCTGTTGCATCGATAAGGTAGTTTTTAATTGAACTAAGAAAATTTGAACAAATGAATTAAAAATTTAGAACTGGATTATAATGACAGAGAAAATAAAGGTTAAGCTTACTCTTGAAGATGGAACGGTATATTCCGGTAAATCGTTTGGCGCTCCGGTACCTGCTGCAGGTGAAGTTGTTTTCAATACTGCAATGACAGGTTATCCCGAGAGTTTAACAGATCCATCCTACCGGGGACAGATCCTTTGTCTCACATATCCTCTGGTTGGAAATTACGGAGCTCCGGCCAAAAGCGAAGAAAACGATCTGTACCGTTTCTATGAATCTTCGTCCATCCATATATCCGGATTGATCGTATCTGATTACTCATTCGAGTACAGCCATTGGAATGCAGCTGAAAGCCTCGATGCATGGTTGAAAAGAAATAATGTTCCGGGGATTTATGGAGTCGATACAAGAGCTCTGACAAAAAGAATCCGCGAAAAAGGAGCTATGTTGGGTAAGGTAGAACCTGAAGGATCGGAAACCGGTTTTTATGATCCAAATAAGGTGAATCTTGTCGCCGAAGTGAGCACTCGTGAAAAGAAAGTTTATGGTTCAGGAAAATATAAGATTCTGCTGGTCGATTGCGGAGTTAAGTACAACATTATCAGAAATCTGTTAAAAAGAGATACTACTATTATAAGGGTTCCCTGGGATTACGATTACCATACTGAAGATTTTGACGGGCTCTTTCTTTCAAATGGTCCGGGTGATCCTAAAATGTGCCTGCAGACAATAACAAATATAAAAAGATCATTTGCGCTTGATAAACCTGTGTTCGGAATCTGTCTTGGAAACCAGTTAATGGCTCTGGCTTCAGGAGCAGATACATATAAACTGAAATATGGTCACAGAAGCCATAATCAGCCTGTACTGCAGGTAGGTACCGATAAAGCTTATATCACCTCCCAAAACCATGGTTTTGCAGTAGATAATAAAACACTCGGACCTGACTGGGATCCATTTTTCATCAATATAAACGACCAGACAAATGAAGGTATGATAAACAAAAACAAACCCTTCTTCTCAACCCAATTTCACCCTGAAGCTTCAGGCGGACCAACAGATACGGATTATCTGTTTGATGTGTTTATAGAGAATATAAAGAAGTCTAAATAGCACGAGATCAGGAGACTGTCTTTCCATTTGTCACATGATGCATCATCTTATCTGCAAGCTCAACAGCACTTCTGTTTTTAAAACTTTTCATCCTGTTTTCGAATATTTCGGCTATCTCTTTGTTACAAAGATTACCTATACTCCCTTCATGAACATAATCTGATATCGAAGTTCTTGAAAAGGTGGAGTTTTTTACCATTTCAGATACTGCTTTATAAGCGTCTCGGAAAGGAATGCCCTGTTTGACCAATCTGTTCACCTCTTCTGTACTGAAAATGGTGTTGTATAATGGATTTTCTGTTATGTTCTTCTTAATCTTTATGTTATTAAGCATTAAAAGCATTATTTCAATGCACTCCCTTAATTCCCCGAATGCATCAAATATAAGTTGCTTCAGAAGCTGAAGATCGCGGTTGTATCCTGAGGGCAGGTTAGATGTCAGAATTGCAATCTGATTTGGCAGTGTCTGAAGGACATTGGACCTTGCTCTTATCAGCTCAAAGACATCGGGATTTCTTTTCTGGGGCATTATGCTGGAACCGGTTATGTATTCATCGGGGAAATCAATGAACCTGAATTCAGAAGTCATATAAAGGCATATATCCATGGAAAACCTTGAAAGGGTCTGTGCCACAGAGGCGAGCGCTGAAGCAATTGCCAATTCAATTTTGCCCCTGCTCAGGCTGGCGTATGCGGAGTTATAGAGAAGATCATCGAATTCAAGCAGATCAGATGTCAGCTTCCTGTTAATCGGCAATGTTGTTCCATAACCTGCAGCCGTTCCAAGGGGATTCTGGTTATTCAACGCTCTTGCTCCTGACAGAAGAAGAACATCATCCACTAGGCATTCTGCATATGCTCCAAACCATAAACCAAAAGACGACACCATTGCTGGTTGCATATGTGTATATCCGGGTATCAGAATCTCCTTGTACTGTTCGCTCAGCGACTGCAACCTGGTAAAAAGTCTTCGGATAAGTACCGAAAGTTTATCGATCTCTTCTCTTGTATACAGACGTATATCAACCAATACCTGGTCATTTCTTGATCTTCCGGTGTGAATCTTTTTACCCGTCGTACCTAGTATTGATGACATCTCCTTTTCAATCTGGGAGTGTATGTCCTCGACATCTTTTTCAATCACTAAACTACCTTCCTCGTCCCATACAAATAATGAGTGAAGTGCTTTCAGTAACCCATTTTTTTCATCTTCAGAAACCAATCCCACATTCTCAAGCATTATTACATGAGCCATTGAACCTATTATGTCCCACTTCGTAAGAGCCAGGTCGGTCTTCCTGTCTTTTCCTGCTGTGAATTCGATGATTGCAGGTTCGGGATTGATCCCTTTTTCCCAGAGTTTCATGGTTTCAATTATTAATTCAATTAGTCACTTGTCAAATTTATAACCACCCCGTCCCCGCTTCACGGGGCCACCCCTCCTCTGAAGAAGAGGAGTACCCCGAAGGGGGAAGGTGGTGAACTACTAAGATAACAAAATCAGATCATTTTTTTTGACTGGCTTCAATTATTGCCCGGTGAGCCATCAGTCTTATTGCATTGATCCTTATAAATCCCTTGCTGTCTGTCTGGTCAAATCCACCCTCGATATCCATGCTCGAAAGCTTTTTATTATAGAGAGAAGAAGGCGATTCTCGTCCTTCTATGAGAACATTTCCTTTATAAAGACAGAGATGAACACTGCCATCTATCAGTTCCTGGCTTTTTTCGATTGCTGCCATAAGAAAGTCCATTTCAGGACTAAACCAGAATCCATTATAGATGATCTCTGCGAATTTTGGAGTAAGCATGTTTACGAGCCTCATTACCTCTCTGTCCATTGCTATTCCTTCAATATCCTTATGTGCTATATGCAGAACTGTTGCAGCGGGTGTCTCATAAACACCTCTCGATTTTATTCCCACGAATCTGTTTTCTACCATATCGAGCAACCCGATTCCATTTTTCCCGGCAAGTTCATTGAGGTAGACATACATATCATAAGAATCCTCTTTGACAGTTCCATCTTCTTTATTAACGAGTTTAACAGGGATCCCGTTTTTAAAATGAATGACTATCCTTGTCTCCTTATCAGGAGCATCCTGTGGCATGACCATTTTTTCAAGCATGCTCTTATGAAGGGTATACATCGGATCCTCAAGGACGCCTGCTTCATGACTGATATGCATCAGATTATCATCCTCGCTGTAAGGTTTGTCTATGCTTGCCTTAACAGGAATTTTTTTTTCAGATGCATATTTCAGAAGATCTGTTCTTCCTTTAAAGGTTGCCAGGAACTCTTTATCTTTCCAGGGAGAAATAACTTTTACACCCGGCATTAGGGCATAATAGCATAATTCAAACCTTACCTGATCGTTGCCTTTACCGGTGGCCCCATGCGCAACCGCATTTGCTCCTTCGGCTTTTGCAACTTCTATCTGCTTTTTTGCAATAAGAGGTCTTGCCAGTGCTGTACCCAGAAGGTACCTGTCTTCATAGATCGCGTTTGCCATTATTGCTTTTAGAACATAGCCGTCAATAAACTCCCTTTTAAGGTCAGCTATTATAACTTTAGAGGCTCCAAGCAACAAAGCCTTCTCCCTGCATGTCTCAAAATCTTCAGCCTGACCCACATCAGCAACAAAAGCAATGACTTCATAGTTTTTTTCTATTAACCATTTAAGTATCACCGAAGTATCCAAACCGCCGCTATACGCGAGTACAACTTTTTCTTTCATTGTTTTGATTATTAATGTTTTTCTATTTCTGTTAATTCAATCTATTTCCATCTATTTCAACTTTATTTCTTTTTTATCTGTTCATATATTCCCGGAAGAATGATTTCGAGACATGCATGAACCTGTTGAGTGGTCACTCCATCCCGGGGTATAATCAGGATTGTATCGTCGCCTGCAATTGTTCCTGCTATTTCATATCTTCCGGCACCATCGATATAAAATGCAGTATTGCTGGCATTTCCCGGAATAGTTTTTATCACCATAAGTCCTTTTGCTTCAACTATATCCTGTATCACAGGTACAATATTCAATTTAAGAGAGGGCTTTTCCGGAGCTCTGTTGTTTTCAGATAATGAATACTTGTATCCCCCGGTGCCATCGGGGATATGTCCGACCCCCAGCTGCCTCAGATTGCGGGACAGTGTAGCCTGAGTACAGCTTATCCCTTTTCCTTTCAGTTTTTTAAGTAATTCATCCTGAGTCGATATGTTTTCTTCAGAAATGATTTTCTCAATAGCGAGAAGCCGTTTAGTTTTTTGCATATTTATGCATTTATTTTGCAAATATATGCATTTTTCAGATTTGCAAAGTCAAATTAAAAAATTATATTATTTTTGACCCTCAAATCGGGATGATGAAAGATGTAGTTAAGAAGGTAATAATCCTGGGGTCAGGAGCATTGAAAATTGGTGAAGCCGGGGAGTTTGATTATTCGGGTTCTCAGGCATTAAAAGCACTTAAAGAAGAAGATGTCAGTACAGTTCTGATAAATCCGAATATAGCTACAGTTCAGACATCCGAAGAACTGGCTGACAAGATCTATTTCCTTCCTGTTACTCCCTATTTTGTAGAAAAGGTTATTGCAAGGGAGAGACCCGATGGCATTCTTCTCTCCTTTGGAGGACAGACTGCACTCAATTGCGGAACAGAACTTTACAAAGCTGGCGTCTTTGAAAAATACAAAGTGAAGGTTCTAGGCACGCCAGTAACAGCTATTATGGATACTGAGGACAGGGAGCTTTTTGTGAAAAAACTTGATGAAATAGATGTTAAAACTCCGAGCAGTATAGCAGTAACAGGGGTTAATGAAGCTATTGAAGCAGCAGGCAAACTGGGGTACCCAATTATTATAAGGGCTGCATATACTCTGGGAGGTCAGGGAAGCGGATTCGCCTCAAATTCAGATGAGCTCAGAACGCTGGCGTCGAAGGCATTCTCCTATTCGAATCAGATACTTGTTGAAGAATCTCTTAAAGGATGGAAAGAAGTTGAATATGAGGTCGTAAGGGATAAATACGACAATTGTATCACTGTTTGTAACATGGAGAATTTCGATCCTCTCGGTATACACACAGGTGAAAGTATCGTGGTTGCTCCATCACAAACCCTGACAAACAGTGAATATCACAAACTCAGAGAACTTTCCATCAGGATAATCAGGCATATCGGAATTGTAGGAGAATGTAATGTTCAATATGCGCTTGCACCTGATTCGGAGGAATACCGCGTAATCGAGGTGAATGCACGTCTGTCACGGTCAAGTGCCCTTGCCTCAAAAGCTACCGGTTATCCTCTTGCGTTTATTGCTGCAAAGCTGGGAATGGGCTACGGGCTTCATGAACTTAAGAACTCTGTCACCAAAAACACAACTGCCTGTTTCGAACCGGCACTTGATTATATTGTCTGCAAGATACCAAGATGGGACCTGAATAAATTCGAAGGCGTATCGCATCTGATAGGCAGCAGCATGAAGAGTGTCGGCGAGGTAATGGCAATCGGCAGAACATTCGAGGAGGTTATCCAGAAAGGGTTGAGAATGATTGGTCAGGGCATGCATGGCTTTACCGGAAACCGCAACCTTGGATTTGAAGATATCGAGAAGGAACTTGCTGAACCGACCGATATGAGGATTTTCTCAATTGCAGATGCACTTGAAGCAGGAATTTCAGTTGAAAGAATTTATGAACTGACAAAAATTGATAAATGGTTCCTTTTCAAACTCAGAAATATCATCAGTATAAAAGATGAGCTTTGTAAATATCAGGATCTTGAATCTATTCCTCACGATCTACTCTTACATTCAAAGGTAAACGGTTTCAGCGATTTTCAGATTGCCAGACATGTACTCAAATCGGAGTCCGATAAGATAAATGACGACCTTATGAAAGTAAGGAGTTACCGAAAAAATTTAGGTATAGTACCATATATCAAACAAATTGATACACTTGCCGCTGAATACCCGGCCATAACAAATTACCTGTATCTTACCTACAGTGGTTCGGAACATGACATAATATGTGAAAATGACAGGAAATCAGTAATTGTTTTAGGATCTGGAGCTTACAGGATTGGTTCAAGTGTTGAATTCGACTGGTGCTCAGTAAACGCAATTGATACAATAAAAAAAGAGGGATTCAGATCCATAATGATAAATTATAATCCCGAAACTGTCAGTACCGATTATGATATATGCGACAGGCTTTACTTTGATGAGCTGACTTTCGAGAGGGTTCTCGACATTATTGACCTCGAAAACCCGGGAGGCGTCATAGTATCAGTGGGGGGCCAGATACCCAACAACCTGGCAATGAGACTTTATAAAGAAAAGGTACCTGTACTCGGAACCTCTCCCGTATCGATAGACAGAGCGGAAAACAGGCATAAATTTTCAGAGATGCTTGATATTCTGAAAGTTGACCAGCCCCGATGGAAAGAACTATCTACGATAGATGATATTTTTGATTTTGTCGACCGGATTGGTTTCCCTGTCCTTATCAGACCATCTTACGTTTTATCAGGAGCTGCAATGAATGTGGTTTCAAATAAAAATGAATTATCGCATTTCCTTAAACTTGCGGCCCAGGTATCAAAACAATATCCTGTGGTTGTATCGGAGTTTATTGAGAATGCAAAAGAGATCGAGATAGATGCTGTGGCGCGTGATGGAGAAATGCTTGCCTATGCGATCAGCGAACATGTTGAGTTTGCAGGAGTTCATTCAGGTGATGCAACAATGGTGTTCCCTGCTCAGAAAATATATTTTGAAACGTCGAGAAGAATAAAACGCATTTCACGTCAGATTGCAAAAGAGCTAAATATTTCAGGACCATTTAACATACAATTTCTGGCGAAAGACAATGATATTAAGGTGATTGAATGTAACCTTCGTGCGAGCCGGAGTATGCCGTTTGTCTCCAAAGTTCTCAAGACCAACCTGATTGAACTTGCTACAAAAGTGATGCTTGGTTTACCTGCAGAAAAACCGGCAAAATCAATTTTTGATCTTGATTATGTTGGAGTAAAAGCTCCCCAGTTCAGCTTTTCACGTCTTGCCAAAGCCGACCCTGTTCTGGGTGTTGATATGTCATCAACAGGAGAAGTGGGTTGCATTGGTGAAGGTTTCTACGAAGCTATTCTTAAAGCAATGTTTTCTGTCGGGTACAGAGTTCCTAAAAAGAGCATCCTTCTCTCAACAGGTCCTGCCAGATCGAAAGTTGAACTGCTTAACAGCGCCAAAGCCCTGCGCGAGAAGGGACATAAACTTTATGCAACTAGAGGTACACAGCAGTTCCTTAAAAATGCCGGTGTTGAAGCGCATGTAGCATACTGGCCTGATGAGAATAAATCACCAAACACTATTGAGCTTATAAAGTCACGCGAGGTGGATCTTGTTGTAAACATTCCTAAAGATCTGAGCGACAAGGAACTTAATAATGATTATACAATAAGAAGAAGTGCTGTGGATTATAATGTTCCACTTATAACAAACGCACGTCTGGCAAGCGCCTTCATACTTGCATTTTGTAAAATGAGTATTGACGACCTGGCAATTAAGAGCTGGGATGAGTATAAATAAGATGGGGAGAGGGGGAGAGGGGGAGAATAGGAGACTGAAAGACCGCAAGACCACAAGACAATAAGACAATATTATGATAATCCGTAAAGCAACACCCGAAGATGCAGCAGCAATAATTGATTTCCAGCAAAAGATGGCATGGGAAACAGAACAAATGCAGCTTGTGCCTGAGATAATCAGCAAGGGTGTTAATGCCGTTTTCGCCGATCCCTCACGAGGACAGTACTGGGTTGTTGAAGAAAAAAATGTCGTAATAGCCTCCTTACTGATAACATATGAATGGAGCGACTGGAGAAACACAAATGTATGGTGGTTCCAGTCGGTTTACGTATTACCTGAATTCAGAAGAACAGGCATTTTCAGATCAATGTATCAGCATATTAAAATTGAAGCTGATAAAGAGAACATTGCTGGGCTTCGTCTCTATGTGGAAACAAACAATAAAGAGGCCCAAAACACCTATGAGGCTCTTGGAATGGAAAGTCTTCATTATAAAATGTATGAATGGTTGAAGGAATAAGCTATGTACTGGCTGCCGGCTATATTGATTCTTCCCTATTTTGTTTTTCTTCTTATTCTCTACAGAAGCCTTCTAAAACTTAAAATATTCGAGGTATCAAAAGATCCTGAAACTTTTGTGTCGGTCGTTGTTGCTTGCCGCAATGAACAGGAAGCCCTACCTGGTCTTTTAAATTGTATAGCTACTCAAAGATATCCTGAGAATTTATTTGAGGTGATTATTGTTAATGACAATTCAGAAGACACAACCTGTGAAATTGCGGCAGGATTTAAAGGGATCTCCAATATCCTTTCAATCAATAATAGAGGTGAAGGAAAGAAGCAGGCTCTGAGAACAGGAATAAATGCTGCCAGGGGAAATCTTATTATCACAACCGATGCCGATTGCACCATGGGAAAGAAATGGATCAGGACAATTGCTGCATTTTATGAAATGAACAAGGACGATTTGATAATTTGTCCTGTTCAGATAGAATCAGTACCGGGATTTTTCGGAAAATTGGAGGAACTTGAGTTTTTGAGTCTGCAGGGAATTACCACAGGTTCTGCTCTTTATAAGAACCCAACTATGTGCAATGGTGCAAATCTGGCTTTTACAAAGGAAGTCTATCTTACACATTCAGATAAGCTGCATGATGAAATAAAATCAGGCGATGACATCTTTTTATTGCACAGTCTGAAAGAGGAAAACCGGTCAAAAATATCATGGCTCGAATCGCCTGATACCATGGTAACTACAAAATCATCTTCAACATTAAGTTCATTCCTTAAGCAGAGAAGCAGGTGGATTTCAAAAGGGAAAGCTTATAAAGACAGGTACACGATAGTTCTGGGAATAGTGACTTTTGTTTCAGCTATCTTACAGATATCCTATCTTTTATTCTCATCAATATACCCTGCTCTGATCTGGGTATTCCTGTCGGTCCTGGTACTAAAATCTATACCTGATTTTTTGATCCTCAGGAATACCTCAGGAAGGTACGGAAGAAGAAAACTGATGAGGTGGTTTTTGCCAGCTCAGCTTATTTATCCCTTTTATGTACTTTCAGTGGTGCTTTATTCTTTGACTTTCAGGGAGAATTGATTTCGGATTTGACTTCGTCGAGCTCGCCTTCGGCTCGGTTCGGATTTTCGATTTCGGATTGTTTTTTTATTCCGCAATCCCCAATCCGCAATCCGAAATAATATTCTCAGTTCCCCATTTCAGAAAGGAATTTAATTCTAACCAGTCTGATCTCTTCTTCCTCAAATTCATTACCAAGTTCCTTTATGGCATCTTCGAGCGAATCAGATTCGGCTTCTTCCCTGAAATAAGAATAGATATCATGCTGACGTTCCTCATCAATTGTAGCATCAATATAATAATCGAGGTTGATCCGGGTACCTGAATTAACTATTGCCTCAATTTCCGATACAAGCTCCGGCATCTCAAGCCCCTTCGCCTCAGCAATATCCTCAAGAGCTCTCTTCATATCTATGCTCTGTATGATGTAAACTTTTATTCCTGATTTATTTACAACCGATTTTACCACCATATCAAGTGGCCTTATTATCTCCTTCTCTTCAACATATTTTTTGATTATCTCTATGAATTCCTCGCCATAACGTTGCGCCTTTCCGGCTCCGACCCCGGAGACATTCTGAAGTTCATCTATCGTTATCGGGTACTGGATAGCCATGTCTTCGAGTGAGGGATCCTGAAAAATGACAAACGGCGGGACATCTTTCTGTTTAGAAAGCTTTTTACGAAGATCCTTAAGGATACTGAATAACTCTTCATCTACCGCTGCGGTTCTGGCTCCAAAGGCATTTTCTTCATCAGTGGTATCAGCATAGTCGTGATCTTCTGCAAGCATGAATGAGGTAGGATTCTCAAGAAATTCCATACCTTGCTGTGTAAGCTTCAGAAGACCATAATTCTCAATATCCTTGGTCAGGAATTTGGCAATAAGCGCCTGCCTGATAACCATATTCCAGAATTTCTCATCCTTATCTTCTCCGATTCCGAAAAACTCGATCTTATGATGTTTATAAGATTTTATTGCTGAGGTGACTTTACCTGAAAGGATATTTGCAATATGATCTGCCTTAAATTTTTCTTTTACTGCGAGTATAGTCTCAAGAACGCTTACAACTGCCTCGGTACCTTCAAATTGTGCTTTAGGATGGAGACAGTTATCGCAGGCTTCACAGTTTTCTTTAAGATATTCTTCACCAAAATAATGTAGGAGTAGTTTTCTTCTGCAAACAGAGGATTCAGCGTAAGAAACCGTCTCGAGAAGAAGTTGTTTACCTATTTCCTGTTCTGCAATAGGCTTTCCCTGCATGAATTTTTCAAGCTTAAGAATATCATTGTAGCTGTAATAGGCTATACAGTTTCCTTCACCTCCATCTCGTCCAGCGCGACCTGTTTCCTGGTAATATCCTTCAAGGCTTTTAGGTATGTCATAATGTATAACAAACCTTACATCGGGTTTGTCAATTCCCATTCCAAAGGCAATAGTTGCTACTATTATATCTGCCTCTTCCATAAGGAACTTGTCCTGGTTCATTGTTCGTGTCGCTGAATCCATTCCGGCATGGTATGGCAACGCTTTTATTCCATTTACCTTTAGAACTTCAGCCATCTCCTCTACTTTCTTGCGGCTTAGACAATAGATTATTCCTGACTTCCCGGCATTGTTCTTTATATATTTAATGATCTCCTTGGTCACATCCTGCTTTGACTTTACCTCGTAATAAAGGTTAGGTCTGTTAAATGAGGATTTAAACACATCTGCATCGAGAATACTGAGGTTCTTCTGGATATCGTGCTGAACTTTCGGAGTGGCTGTGGCTGTAAGGGCAATAATTGGCGATCTGCCGATCATATCAATTATCGGGCGTATCCTTCTGTATTCAGGCCTGAAATCGTGTCCCCATTCCGATATACAATGAGCTTCATCAATTGCGTAAAAGGATATATCTATTTTTTTAAGGAATTCAATATTCTCTTCTTTGGTTAACGATTCAGGAGCTACATAGAGAAGTTTAGCTCTTCCCGACAACACATCTTTTTTTACCTTGGCTATTTCTGTTTTAGTAAGCGATGAATTCAGGAAATGGGCAACATCATCATCGGTGCTGAAGTTCCTCATCGCATCTACCTGGTTTTTCATGAGTGCAATAAGAGGTGAAATTACGATAGCAATTCCCTTCTTCATTACAGCAGGCAGCTGGTAGCAGAGTGACTTTCCTCCTCCGGTCGGCATAAGCACAAATGTATCACGTCCGGCCAGGACATTTCTTATTATAGGTTCCTGATTACCTTTAAAAGTATCAAATCCAAAATACTTTTTTAAGTAGTCGTGTATAGTAGAATCATTCAACATTTTTTTCCCCAAAAGATATTTTTTGTCAACTGCAGAGAATTTTGATTTTACAGTTTATATAAAGTTAATAAATTTCTTAATCAAATAATATTTTTAAGAATTAATTAACAAAAATGATAACGAGTCAAATAATCTGCAATTATCACCAAAAGTCATTTATTTCATCTTCAAATGAATAAGACTGCCGGCAATTTACCTGACATGAAGACTAATAAATTGATTTTCTGCACATTCAACCATCAGAACTTCATATGTTTTCTCCTGGGCGCCAAACCAACATAACACTGAAAGATTAATATTGTTTTGCAAAAGAAGATTTATCATCTTTACAGGCTGAATTTTAAACCAATCAAATACAGGTGTAGATGGCAATATTTGGGAAAAAAGGGAAGAATGGTGAGAAAGAAATGTCATTCCTTCAACATCTTGAGGAATTAAGGTGGCACATTATCAGGTCAATTTTAGCTATAGTATTCTTTATGATTATAGCGTTTATATTTAAGAATGTGCTTTTCAATGTTATAATTCTTGGTCCCAAAAGCCCTGGTTTTATCACTAACCGGTTACTTTGCGAGCTAGGGCAATATCTGAATACTCCCGCACTATGCATTAACACCAAGCCATTGAATCTTATCAGTATAAAGATGTCGGGACAGATCACTACTCATATAACAGCTGCTATGGTTGCCGGTCTGATCCTTGCATTCCCGGTTATCCTCTGGGAGTTCTGGCAATTTTTCAAACCGGCTCTCAAACCCAGTGAGGCAAGGTATGCAAAAGGTGCAGTACTGGCAGCGTCGGGTTTGTTTTTTGTAGGGGTAATTTTCGGATATTTTATGCTTGCACCGCTCTCTATACATTTTCTTAGCTCTTATGAAATTGATCCCTCTGTTGTCAACCAGATTAATGTCAGGTCTTACATCGGAACGCTCACATCAATTTGCCTGGCAACGGGATTAGTCTTCGAGTTGCCGATTGTAACTTTCTTTCTAACCAAGATAGGCATAATCACACCCACATTTATGAGAAAGTACAGAAGGCATGCCATTGTGGTTATATTTATTATTGCCGCTATAATAACTCCTCCCGATGTCTTTTCACAAACTCTGGTAGCTATCCCTCTTTTAATTCTTTATGAGGTAAGCATCTTTATTTCAGCCAGAGTTATGAAACAAAAAGAGAGAGACAGGAAAGAATTTTTTGATGAGGATGAAAAAACTGAACCTGCAACTTCATCTTAATTTCAATGAAACTTCATACTGAAAATTTAGTAAAAAAATATCACAGCCGGACTGTTGTTGACCATGTTTCTGTTGAGGTCGAGCAGGGAGAGATCGTTGGACTGCTTGGACCGAACGGTGCCGGTAAGACAACAACTTTTTACATGATTGTAGGGTTGATAAGACCCAGAGAGGGAAAAATATATCTCGATGATGAGGAAATAACTACTCTTCCTGTCTACAAGCGTGCCAGAAAAGGTATTGGATATCTCGCTCAGGAGGCTTCAGTATTCAGAAACATGTCAGTTGAAGACAATATCCGTGCAGTTCTTGAAATGTCGGGATTTCCGAAACAGGAACAGGAGGAAAGGCTGGAGACTCTATTGGGGGAATTCGGTTTGCATAAAATCAGGGCAAGTAAAGGGATCCAGCTTTCTGGGGGTGAAAGAAGACGTACTGAAATTGCCAGAGCCCTTGCTCTTAAGCCTAAATTTATCTTACTCGATGAACCATTTGCCGGAGTTGACCCGATTGCTGTAGAAGATATTCAGGAGATTGTATCAAAGCTTAGGGAAAAAAACATAGGAATTCTTATAACCGATCATAATGTTCACGAAACTCTCTCAATCACCGACCGTGCCTACCTTCTTTTCGAGGGTCGTATCCTCAAATCAGGCACTTCGGCACAATTGGCAGACGATGAGCATGTAAGAAAAGTCTATCTCGGAAAGAACTTTGAACTCCGCAGGTAATCCTACCAATTTGTTTTCATAATAAATTATTATACTTTTGCGGGGAATTTCACCGCGGATGTGTCGTAATTGGTAGCCGAGCAAGACTTAGGATCTTGTGTCTTCGTGACGTGGGGGTTCGAGTCCCTTCATCCGCACAAAAATGTCAGGCCGCCCGTAACCTCTGTAAAAGTGGGTTATGGCGGTTTTTTTAACTAGATAAACAACAAATAAAATGAATATTACCAGAGAAAACATCGATGAACTGAATGCTGTATTAAAGGTTAAGATCGATAAACCCGATTATGAAGAAAAGGTTGTAACTGTATTGAAAGATTACAGGAAGAAAGCAACAATAAAAGGATTCCGGCCCGGAATGGTGCCGATCGGACTTATAAAGAAAATGTACGGTAAAGCTGTTCAGATTGACGAGATAAATAAGGTTGTAACGGAAAGCATCCAGAAATACATTACCGACGAAAAACTTGAAATTCTTGGTGATCCTCTTCCAAAAGCAGATGAACATGAAAAAATTGACTTCGAAACCCAGCAGGATTTTACATTTTCATTTGAACTCGGCCTTACTCCTGCTATTGAGCTGAAACTCTCCAAAAAAAATAAGGTCAACCAGTATGAGATCATCATCGATGAAAAGATGAGGAACGACTACCTCGAAAACTATACCCGTCGGTACGGCGAATTAAAAAAGGCTGAACAGACTGAAGAGAAAGATGTAATCAAAGGTAAAATTGAGGCAATTGATAATGATGGCAATGTGAAGCCTGACGGCCCTTCTGTTGATGAAACTTCCCTGGGAATTGATATAATCAAAGATAAAGAAATTAAAAAAGAGTTTATCGGTAAAAGTATCGGCGATTCTATCGACTTCGATCTGAAAAAAGCATACCCTAACGATACAGAAATAGCCGGGATACTGCATAAGAAGAAGGAAGAGGTTGAAAATCTGGATGGAAATTACAGATTTACCATTAATGATATAAGCAGGTTTTATCATGCTGTTGTAGGAAAAGAACTTTTCGACAAGATCTTTGGAGAAGGGATCATTAACTCTGAAGAGGAATTCATGAAAAAGATTGAGGAAGAGATTGCAGCTAACTTTAAACGTGAAAGCGATTTTAAACTCATGATGGATATTAAAAGTCTGGCAATGGAAAAAACTGATTTTCAACTACCTGAGGAGTTTCTGAAAAGATGGCTGTTGCGTGTAAATGAAAAAACAACGGAGGAACAGATCGATAAAGAATTTGATAGCTTCAGAAAAGACCTTAAATGGCAACTTATACGAAATAAAGTTGCTCGCGACAATGATGTGAAAATCAGTGAAGAAGAGTTGCAGAAAGAGGCTGAGAACATAACCAGATACCAGTTTCAGCAGTATGGTCTGTTCTATGCTACCGAAGAACAAATTGCTAATTATGCAAAAGAGACTCTTAAAAGAGAAGAGGATGCAAAAAGAATAGCCGATAAAATCCTTGAGGAAAAGGTCATTATCCTTATGAAGGATCTGGTAAAGCTTGAAACTAAGGACATTACAGTCGAAGAATTTAATAAGCTCTTTGAATCGTAATTAACGTGTCAGAATAATTTATTTTTATTTTATTATCTTTGCCTGTTAATTTTTAATGCTGAAAATATGAGTATTCTGGACGATTTTGGAAAATTTGCAAGAAGTAAGCGCGGAGTAAGCAGTACAGGCTTGCACAAATACGCTACTGTTTATAATGACAGTTACATATCACCAACAATTATTGAGGAGCGGCAACTGAATGTTGCATCAATGGATGTCTTTTCACGCCTTATGATGGATAGGATTATATTCCTGGGGTTACCTATTGATGATTACGTGGCGAATATTATTCAGGCACAGCTACTCTATCTCGATTCCTCAGACCCAGGTAAAGATATTCAGATCTATTTCAATACTCCCGGCGGATCAGTAAATGCCGGATTAGGAATCTACGATACTATGCAGTATATCTCTGCCGACATTGCAACTATCTGTACCGGAATGGCTGCCTCCATGGGAGCAGTTCTTCTTACAGCAGGCAAAAACGGTAAAAGATCTGCATTGAAGCATTCCCGGATAATGATCCATCAGCCGGCAGGCGGATTTGAAGGCCAGGCTTCTGACATAGAGATCCAGGCAAGGGAGATTATGAAACTGAAAAGGGAGCTGTATGAAATAATCGCATTTCACTCCGGTAATCCTGTTGATAAAGTTGAAAAGGATTCTGACCGAGATTACTGGATGACATCGCAGGAAGCCAAAGATTATGGAATGATCGATGAGATCCTGGTGAAAACTCAAAAATAGTTATAATGGATAAATGTTCTTTTTGCGGCAGAACAAAAAAAGAGGCCAATATGCTTATCGCAGGCCTTGAAGGTCATATTTGTGACCACTGCATAGAGCAGGCTTACGGCATAATGAACGAAGAGCTTGGCAGCAAAAAGAATGTACCGTTTGACACTATTAACCTTCTTAAACCAACCGAGATCAAGAATTTCCTCGACCAATATGTTATCGGTCAGGATATGGCCAAGAAGATAATTGCAGTGGCTGTTTACAATCACTACAAAAGACTGATGCAAAAACCTGATGCCGAGGATATTGAAATTGAAAAATCTAATATCATCCTGGTAGGAGAAACCGGTACAGGAAAAACACTTCTTGCAAGGACCGTTGCAAAAATGCTTCATGTTCCTTTTACAATTGTTGATGCAACAGTGCTTACTGAGGCAGGTTATGTTGGTGAAGATATTGAAAGTCTTTTAACCCGGCTTTTGCAAAATGCCGACTATGATGTTAAAGCAGCTGAAAAAGGTATCGTCTTTATTGACGAAATAGATAAAATTGCAAGAAAAGGTGACAATCCATCCATTACCCGTGATGTGTCGGGAGAAGGTGTACAGCAGGGACTTCTGAAACTGCTTGAAGGCTCGATAGTAAATGTGCCTCCCCAGGGTGGAAGAAAACATCCAGAGCAGAAAATGATTCCTGTAGATACCAAAAATATTCTTTTTATCTGCGGAGGAGCTTTTGAAGGTATTGAGAAAAAAATCGCACAACGTCTGAACACCCAGATCGTTGGTTTTGGCGCCTCAAAGATCCGTGAAAAAGTGGATAAGGATAATCTGCTTCAATATATTGCACCTCAGGACTTAAGATCATACGGTCTTATACCGGAAATTATCGGCAGGCTACCGGTACTGACTCATCTTAATCCCCTCGACAGGGAAGCCCTCAGAGCAATTCTCACAGAACCTAAAAATGCCCTTGTGAAGCAGTATATCAAGTTGTTCAGGATGGATAACATTGATCTCACCTTTGCAGACGGGGTTCTCGATTATATTGTCGATAAGGCGATTGAGTTTAAACTAGGTGCACGCGGACTTAGATCCATTTGTGAATCTATCATGCTTGATGCTATGTTCGAGATGCCATCAGTCGATACGAATGAGCTTGAAATAACGATCGACTACGCTGACCGGAAACTTGAGAGAATAAACCTTAAGGTGCTAAAGGCATCATAAGATGATATCGAAATAATGGAACCCCTTCGGGGTTCTTTTTTTGATTAAATACTATCAATGCGATTTGAGATCCCTCGCTGGCGCTCGGGATGACAATGTCCTTGAAGAACACAGGGGGGACAGAAGTGGCGATTCGCAGGTGAATTTCTGACTTAAATGACAATTGGTTAGGCGAATCGCCACTTCTGCCCCCCATATCCACCTATATGCCGTGTCATTCCGAGCGTCAGCGAGGAATCTCCAACTTATTTAATTTTATTTTTTCTTTCGTAGATCGTATAGGTATATGGGATACCATCATGGCCATCAGTCTTAAACTCCTCTTTTTCTGTGATTTCCCATATACCCAGGTCAATTTCCGGAAAATAAATATCAGCAGGTGCTTTCCTATGAACATGAGTTATAAAAAGCCTGTCAGCAATTGTCATGAACTGCCGGTATATGCTCCCACCTCCTATTATAAATATTTCTTTATCCTTTTCGCACTTATTTAGCGAATCCCGAAGAGAATATGCTGTAATTGCATCTTCTAAAGTTTCATCTGGGTTATCTGTTAGAACAATATTCTTCCTTCCTGGTAGCGGCCTCCTTGGCAATGATTCCCAGGTTCTTTTCCCCATTATCACTATATTCCCTAACGTCAGCCTCTTAAATCTCTTTAGATCTTCGGAAATATGCCATAAAAGCTCATTATCCTTTCCTATTCCCCAATCTTCAGAAACGGCAACTATTATTGATATCATACTTTAATTATTATACTGAAATATCACCTTTAATATGCGGGTGGGAAATATAATCAGTCAATGTGAAATCTTCATATCTGAACCTGAAAATATCAGCTACATCAGGGTTAATAAGCATCTTTGGCAGTCTGTATGGTTCCCTTGTCAGCTGTAGTTTTACCTGCTCAATATGGTTGAGGTAAATATGCGCATCACCAAGAGTATGAACAAAATCGCCGGGTTTCAACCCAGTCACCTGTGCTATCATAAGTGTCAGAAGAGCATAGGAAGCAATATTGAACGGCACTCCGATAAAAATATCAGCACTCCTCTGGTAAAGCTGACATGATAATTTTCCCCCTGCCACATAAAACTGGAATAAAATATGACATGGGGGAAGAGCCATCTTATCCAGCTCGCCTACATTCCATGCACAAACTATGTGTCGTCGTGAATCGGGCGACTTTTTTACAGAACTAATAACATTACTTAGCTGGTCAATCTTTTTTCCGCCGTCAGCAGGCCATGAACGCCACTGATAACCATAGACAGGACCAAGATTCCCGTCATTATCGGCCCATTCGTTCCAGATCTTTACTCCATTGTCGTTCAGATACCTGGTATTTGTATCTCCAGAAATGAACCAGAGCAGCTCATGAATAATCGACTTAAGATGTAACTTCTTGGTTGTCAGTAGAGGAAAACCTTCTTCAAGGTTAAATCTCATTTGATAACCAAATACACTTATTGTCCCCGTACCGGTCCTGTCCTTTTTTTCAATTCCGGTATTAATTACATGATCAAGCAGATCAAGATATTGTTTCATTCCAGATACTTTGAGTTGTTATTCCGGTGAAATCCTTGCTGCCCATCCGCCTCCGGGAGCAAGATGAATTTTCACTTTGTCACCCGACTTCACACTGGTTTTAAGATGTTTATAATCACCTGCGTACCTGTCGGCATTAATGCCATCCTGAAATATATCCATTGAATATTTCCCGGCAGGAAGAAATGACAGATCGAGATCCATATCACGAGCTGTCCAGTTTGTCAGGGCTCCTACAAACCATTCTTTCCCCGATCTTCTTGCAAGCAGGATATAATCACCTACTTTACCATCAATCCCGATAATATCATCCCATACAACAGGTATCTTCACTATAAAATCTGTTGTCTCCTGTTCTTTCATATAGTTTGAAGGACTATCGGAGAGCATCTGTAAAGGACTTTCATAAATTACATATAAAGCTACCTGGTGTGCTCTGGTTCCCTGGCTCTCAGGTCGCGTGAAATTAGGGGTAAAATTCGCTTTATCCATATTGATAAGAGCTCCCGGGGTATAATCCATCGGCCCTGCAATCATTCTGGTAAATGGAAGTGTTACATCATGTTCCGGAGTAACCTCTTTGCTCCACTTGTCATTCTCCATTCCTTTCACCCCTTCACGCGTGAGGGCATTTGGCCAGGTACGTCCAAGACCATCGGGTTTATAAGCCCCATGGAAGTCAATAAGCAGATGATGTTCCGCAGTTTTCCTGGCAGCTTCCAGGTAGAAGTTGACAACTTTCTGATCATCCCTCTGCATGAAATCAACCTTGACGCCTTTTACGCCCCATTTTTCATAGAGAGCTATAGCCTCATCAATCTTATCCCAGAAGGTTTTCCAGACAACCCATAAAATTATTCCTACATGCTTGCTTTCAGCATATTTGCATAGTTCAGGGACATTAATTCCAGGCACTGATACCAGAACATTTCCCAAAGGGTACCAGCCCTCATCAAGAATGATATATTCAATGCCGTTTTTTGCAGCAAAATCGATATAATATTTGTACGTATCATTGTTTATTCCTGCCCTGAAATCAACACCATATACATTATTTGCATTCCACCAGTCCCAGGCAACATGTCCGGGCTTAATCCATTTTGTATCCTCTATTTTATTCGGCGGAGCCAGTTTATACACCAAATCGCTTTCCAGCAATTTAACATCGCTGAATGCTATAACAAATACCCGCCATGGAAATGAACGGGTACCCTGTGTTTTTGCGATATAGTCTTTTGTACTGGCTATGAACAAGTCGCGGTCGCGAACCAGCTTCTCAGTTTCAGGATATCTCGACCATGTTCCCGAGATCTTTCCCGATCCGGCACCAGCGATCCACATACCAGGGTAATCCTCAATATCCGATTCTGTCATAAGGACATCCACTCCATTTACCTGAAATAGTGTTGGCAGGCTTGCCAGATGCTTATCGGCTAAAGTATCGAGCGATGAATAGATAAATGTCCTTTCATTATGCGACATGAAACTATTTTCAAGTGGATACCAGGAATGTGATCCTGCAGGAAAAACGAAATCGGATATCTCATTTTTTACAGTAATCTCATTTTTGAATGAAGTTACAAACCTGTATGCTACACCATCATTATATGCTCTGAACTGGAGAGCAAAACCCGAATTGAAATTGATCGTAAGGATATTGCAGTTATCTGCGATCTCTGATTTTTTATTCGCCACAACAGGCCTGATGACCTCATTCAGTTGGCTGATTACCGCCTTTCTGACCTTTTCATTTTCTCCAAGAACCTTTCCATTTGCAAGGATCAGAGCTATTTTTGAATTGTTTATTATCTCTTTGCCTTCACAGGTGGCAGACCATTTAATATCATTCGCGACATTAACAGTGAGTGATATCTTTTTGTCGGGTGAAGCTATCTTATACTCTTTTGCAGCACAATGATAAGCACTCAACACAAATAAAAGGGCAAGCAATAATGTTCTTTTCATTAGAATAAGTTTGTAATTAATAATTCAAAATCAGGTGGAACAGATTATACCGATTTTTTCTTTCTTTTCTCGATCTCATCTCTGACAGCAGCAGCCCGTTCATAGTCTTCCGTCTTTATTGCCTCGTCAATCATCTTATATAGTTCCTCGTCGGAATAGGTGTCATACTTGGTCTTTTCAGGTTCGAAAAAATTTTCAACCTCGTTCACTGATGATATTTCACTATCAGAGGGATTTACTGTTATCCCTGCCTTCTTGAGAATTTCTTCGGTAATGAATATAGGACAACCAAATCTCAGAGCTATTGCAACTGCATCTGATGTCCGGCTGTCAATTGAGTACTCTTTAACTCCATTATTGCAAACAAGTTTTGAGAAGAACACACCCTCCTCGAGTTTATAGATCATGACTTCAGTAATTGAAATTTTAAATTCATCTGCAAATTTTTTAAAAAGATCATGAGTCAAAGGACGGGGAGGATCGAGATTCTCAAGCTTTATAACAATGGCCTGTGCTTCAAAGCCACCGATAATAATAGGGATTCTCCTTTCTCCATTTTCTTCGATCAATATCAGCGCATAAGCTCCGGACTGAGTCTGACTGTATGATATACCCATTACTTTTAGCTTTACTCTCTTCATATCAAATGTTTATGCGTCAAAGGGATAACCGGGATTTTTATTGTCTTTGACAAATATAAAGATATTAGCACTAACACTTAGAGTGAGAATATTCTTTTTTATTAACATCCGTACAATAAAATCCACCTCTTTGTTCATTCAGCAGGAGAAGAAATTATGAATACTCTGAGAATACGTCCCTAGATTAAAACTCAGATATAAAAAAATAGCGTCATTGGTTTGTAAATAATCTAATTTTTATATCTTTGCAGTCCAATTTTGGATAAATCCGCAGGGGCAACTTGAAGTTATATGATCGGATGATTGTATACGCCTCACGGAGTAACGTAAAAAAGAGATAACATGTACGCAATCGTAGAAATTGCAGGCCAGCAGTTTAAAGTTGAGAATGGCAAAAAGATTTTTGTTCACAGGCTTGAGTTTGAAGAGGGAAAAGAAGTTGAATTTGACAAAGTTCTTTTAATCGAGGATGAAGGCAAAATTACAATCGGAGAACCTACAATAAAAGACGCAATTGTCGGAGGAAAGATTCTCGATAATACCATCAGAGGAGAGAAAGTAATAGTTTTCAAGAAGAAGAGAAAAAAAGGTTACAGGGTTAAAAACGGACACCGCCAGAACTTTACTGAAGTTGAGATCATCAGCATCAATGGCGTTAATGCTCCGAAAAAAGCTGCTCCGAAAAAGGCCGAAGCGAAGCCAACTGAAGTTGTAGTTGCTGAAGAAACAACAAAGGGCAAAAAAGCTGCAAAAAAACCTACAGTTAAAAAAGAAGAAGCTCCTGTTAAGAAACCCGCTGCAAAAAAAGTTGCAGTGAAGAAACCGGCTGAGAAGAAGCCTGCTGCAAAAAAGAGTACAAAAAGCAAGAAATAATCAAAATAAGTATAAGCAAATAAAAATATAGAATTATGGCACATAAGAAAGGGGCAGGTAGTTCACGTAACGGTCGCGATTCTGAAAGTAAACGATTGGGAGTGAAGCTATTCGGTGGCCAGACAGCCAAAGCAGGCAACATCATTGTTCGCCAGAGAGGAACCAAACATAATCCAGGCATAAATGTTGGACTGGGAAAAGACCATACACTTTTTGCACTTACCGACGGAGAAGTTGAATTCAAAAGGAAAAAAGATAATAAGACTTACGTATCCGTTAAACCGGCTACTGAATAAACTTTTTTCTTAAAAGATACCGGCTCCCGAAATTCTTTTCTATCGCAGGAAATCATTATCGGGAGTTTTTTGATATTTTTACAGCAGGCTCCTTGCCTGCTTTTTTATTAATTCACATCTGACTATGTTAGCAATTAATCTTATCCGCGAAAAAAGAGAATTTATTATAGAACAGTTGAAAGTCAAAAACTTTGAAGCTGAAAAAATAATAAACCGGATCCTTACGCTTGATTCCTCCCGAAGGGAAATACAGTCCAAAACCGATGCTCTGCAAGGCGATATGAACCGTATCTCAAAAGAGATAGGCTCTTTGATGAAGGCTGGTAAGAAGGAAGAGGCTGAGGCTGCAAAGGAAAAAACATATTCGCTTAAAGAAGAAATCAAGTCTCTTTCCGACAAAATGATACCTATCGACAGTGACCTGCGAAATGAGATTGTCAGGCTTCCAAACCTGCCCCATGAATCTGTTCCTCCCGGTCATGGAGCCGATGATAATATAATTGTTCGTGAGGGCGGAAATTTGCTGCATATGCCCGATACAGCACTTGCTCACTGGGATCTCATAAAGAAGTATGATATTATTGATTTTGATCTCGGAATTAAACTTACGGGAGCAGGTTTCCCCGTATACAAGGGCAAGGGAGCAAAACTTCAGAGAGCGCTTATCACTTTCTTTCTTGACGAAGGAGAAAAGGCGGGTTATTCGGAAATAATGCCCCCCATCATGGTAAATGAAGATTCAGGTTTTGGCACAGGTCAGTTGCCTGACAAAGAGGGACAGATGTATCACGCTACATTGGATAATTTCTATCTTATTCCAACTGCCGAAGTTCCCGTTACAAATATTTACAGGGATGTAATACTCAGCGCCGATCAGCTTCCTATAATGAACATAGCCTATACCCCTTGCTTCAGACGGGAAGCAGGTTCCTGGGGGGCTCACGTAAGAGGCCTCAACCGTCTTCATCAGTTCGATAAGGTTGAAATAGTAAGGATCGCTCACCCCGATCATTCTTATGAGTCACTGGAAGAAATGGTGAACCATGTTGAAGGTCTTGTTTCAAAACTTGAACTACCATACCGCATACTAAAACTTTGCGGAGGTGACATGTCCTTTACCTCGGCTCTTACATACGATTTTGAAGTCTGGTCAGCTGCGCAGAAACGATGGCTTGAAGTAAGCTCAGTATCAAATTTTGAATCATTCCAGGCTAACCGGTTGAAGTGCAGATTTAAGGAAAAAGGAGATAAACAGACACGCCTGGCACATACACTGAATGGCAGCGCACTGGCTTTGCCACGAATTGTCGCAGCAATACTTGAAAATAACCAGACTGAGGCAGGAATTAAAATACCTAAGGTGTTGATACCATATACAGGATTTGATATGATAGAATAAATTATCTTCCCCATTTGCCCCCCTTCTCCCGCTCAGGCGGGATTAAATCTAAATCCTTTCATAGCCCCCCTTGGGGGGGTTGGGGGGTAAAAGGTTTGGGAAACAGATGCCTGTCGTAATAAAGAATATTAATGGACCGAAACAAACAATCATACATATACGCCGGACTGGCTATTCTGTTCTGGGCAACAGTGCCCACAGCTTTTAAAATAGGTCTTGGGAAGCTTAACATTCTTACAATGCTCACAATAGCATCTGTTACATCAACCTTTATATTACTAATTGTTGTTATCGCCGGAAAAAAGACTCATCTCATCAGAATGACCTCAGGAAAAGAGCTCCTGAACTCGGCAATTCTCGGGTTTATAAATCCCTTTATTTATTATATTATTCTGCTAAAAGCATACCAGCTGCTGCCAGCCCAGGTCGCACAGCCACTAAATATGATATGGCCGATAATACTTGTTTTTCTTTCTGTGCCTCTGCTGCGGCAAAAAATCGAAAGTAAAAGCTTTTTAGCGCTCTTTGTAAGCTTTATTGGAGTTTATTTAATTGCATCGCAGGGAAGTCCTTTTAAACCAGGCCATTCAGATCTTAACGGGATATTTCTCGCTACAGGAAGTTCAGTTTTCTGGTCCATATATTTTATTCTTAATGTGAAAGATAAAAGGGATGAAGGGGTCAAACTTCTTCTTAATTTTATTTTTGGTTCGATCTTTCTGATTATTACAGTGGTACTTACCGGAAAATGGCAGACAGAATCGGGGTGGATAGGAACTGCTTCTTCAGTCTATGTTGGCATATTTGAAATGGGTATTACATTTTTCTTCTGGCTTAAAGCGCTTCAGATGGCTTCTACCACAGCGAAAGTGAGTAACCTGGTTTACCTTGCTCCCTTTCTTTCTCTGTTTTTTGTACACTTTATTATTCATGAACGCGTTTATTATACAACACCTTTAGGATTATTATTCATTATTTCCGGAATCTTTATTCAATCATTGCGATCAAAAGCTATTGTTTAATTGTTATACACACGAAATTATATAAATACAAAAATGAAAAAGTTTGCTATTCTTCTTCTACTTACAATAATCGCATTTAGTTCCTGCAAAAAAAATGTCACGCCGGCAACCAAAACTGATACGGTGGATCAAATGGCCAGGGATTCTTTATATTATATAATGAATAATTACTATTTCTGGTATAAACTTATGCCTGTTGTTGTCAAAACAGATTATAAGGATCCGTATACGCTTCTTGATGCCATGAGGTATAAGACTCTTGACAGATGGAGTTTTATGGAGACCTATGACCAGTATGTAGCTCAGTCTACAGGAAGCTTTGTCGGACATGGAATCAGTATGGGTCTTGATCCTTCCGACCAGGTCAGAATTACTCAGATCTACTCCAATTCACCATTATACAGCAAAGGAGTACGAAGAGGATGGATCGTAAAGAAACTCAACGGCACGGACATTGCTCCGATATTTATTGCAAATGATGCAACAGCATACTCTAACCTTATTGGGGCATCTACTGCTGGTATAACTAACACCTTCCTTTTTCATACACCAGATGGAAAAGACTCAACTATTAGTTCAACAAAAGCCTCTTTTACATTAAATACAGTGATTCTTGCTGATACTCTGCACCTGAAATCAGGAATAACGGGGCACCTCGTTTTTGACCAGTTCATTCCACCGTCAAACCAGGAATTGCTAAGCGCATTTACTTATTTCAGTCAGAACAATATTAAAGATCTGATTGTAGATTTAAGATATAACGGAGGAGGTGATATCAGTGTACTAACAAATATGGCAAGTTATGTTGCGGGGGCTTCCAAATTAAACTCTGCTTTTCTTACCCTTACATATAATGACCTGAATCAATTCCGCAACAGGTCATTTAATTTCATCTCGGTCCTCTCCCCTCTCAGCATATCGAGATTAGTTGTAATTACAACAAGAGGAACAGCCTCCGCAAGTGAAGATTTTATTAATGGCCTGAAACCAAGCCTTAATGTGGTAACCATCGGTGATACAACTAACGGTAAACCTGTTGGAATGAATGGATTTGGTTATCCTGCAGCTAATCCAACTTATATATTCTGGCCTATTACTTTTTCACTGGTTAACTCTACCGGACAGGGTGATTTTTATAAAGGTTTTGCACCTGCTAAATATGTGATTGATGATATTACCCATGACTGGGACGACAGATCGGAAGCATGCCTTAAGGAATCGATATTCTATCTTGAACATGGAAATGTGTCAGCCAGAGGATTATATGTAGGGAAACAATCTTCAACTATATTTTCTGAAAAGAACGGAAAAAGCAATAATGCTTATATCCTGAATAAATAATTTTTGAAATGTCCCTTTGTGAACCTTAGTGAATCCTTTGCGTACCTTTGTGGTAAAAATAATGCATTATCAACAGTTGAATTAAATTGAAAGCAAAACCAAAGGAGAGGATAATTCTGGGTATTGATCCGGGGACCAACATAACAGGCTATGGAGTTATAAAAACTTCCGGTACTACCCCCGAATTAATTACTATCGGATCAATTGATCTTTCAAAATATGATGATCACTATCTTAAATTGAAACATATTTTTGAGAGAACAGCAGGCATTATAGATGAATATCATCCCGATGAGCTGGCAATAGAAGCACCTTTCTATGGTAAAAATGTTCAATCGATGCTGAAACTTGGCAGGGCACAGGGAGCCGCTATAGCGGCTGCACTTTCCAGGTCATTGCCAATCTTTGAGTATGCTCCCAGGAAAATAAAAATGTCTATTACAGGCCAGGGTGCAGCCTCAAAGGAACAAGTAGCTTCCATGCTCATGAATATCCTGAAATTCAACCTGACTGAAATAAAGCTCGATGCCACCGATGGTCTTGCTGCAGCACTTTGCCATTTTTACCAGACAAACAAACCGACTGAGGAAAAATCCTATAACAGCTGGAAAGATTTTATGAATAAAAATCCCAGGCGGGTGAAGAGGAAAGCGGAGTAATCTGGCTATACCACAGCAAATGCCAGGGCTACAACACTTACCTTAACTCCTTCATTTTTAAGCAGTTCAATTGTACACGATTCTATGGTTGATCCTGTGGTGATTACATCATCAACTAGTAATATATGTTTTCCTGAAACAGCCTGAGTTTCTGACACCTGAAAAATGCCCTCGACATTGGTCCATCTTTCATATCTCGACCGTTTTGTCTGTGTTGCTGAAACCATTTTCCGTACCAGCGATTTAATATCAACTGATAATTCTGCTGCATCGGCAATTCCCATTGAAATGACCTCACTCTGATTAAACCCCCTGACCCGTTTTTTAGAGGGATGAAGAGGAACAGGAATTACAATATCTATATCGTCCATAAATCCTGAAGCTTTCAGAGACAGACCATAAATTCTGCCCAGCTCATAACCAATCTCTTTAATCCCTTTATACTTCATATTATGAATCAGTTTCCTGATACGACTGTCTTTATTATAATATGAAAATGCGGCAGCTTTTTCGATCATACATCTTCCCCAGAAGAGCTGCGCTACAGGATTCTCCGGTATCAGATGATAATTAGTCCGGGGTATAACAACAAAGCATTCAGTACAAATAAGGTGTTCATTTCTCATAAGATGGTCACCACAGGCATAGCACAGCCGTGGAAACAGCAGACTGATAAAATCGTCCCAAAAATCATAGATATAACTCATGCAGCGAGTTCAATCTTCCTATTTAAAGAATGACCTTACGGCTAATTTTAGCCGCTATATCTTTATATTCTTCAACTGTAAACTTAAGTTTTGGATTTCTGAAGTTAATATCTTCCATTGTATCCATGGGAACGAGATGTATGTGTGCATGTGGCACCTCAAGACCCAGGATTGCAACACCTATTCTGTTGCAGGGTATAGTATTTTTAATTGCCACTGCAATCTTCTTTGAAAAAACGATCATCCCGGATAAATATACATCTTCCAGGTCAAAAATATAATCTGTCTCTCTTTTAGGCACAACAAGTGTGTGTCCTGCTCTTAATGGGTTGATGTCGAGAAATGCAAAATAATTTTCATCCTCGGCTATCTTGTAACATGGTATTTCCCCCTTAATAATTTTAGTAAAAATGGTGGCCATATCAGTTTCTTGAATGAAAAATTAAATGGAAATGGAAATTATTTCAAACGGAATAGTTCCTGAAGGAACTTTGATTTGTACTATATCTCCTACTTTTTTCCCGATAAGACCCTGGGCAATAGGAGAACTGACAGCAATTTTTCCAAGTTTAAAATTTGCTTCACTTTCAGGAACAATCAGATATTCCATAACTGAATTATTCGATTTGTTCCTGATCTTTACCCTGTTAAGTAATCTTACAGAAGAGGTATCGATTTTTGATTCATCAAGAATTCGTGAACGAGCCACGATATCCTCAAGCTTGGAAATCCTTAACTCAAGCATACCCTGTGCCTCCTTGGCAGCAGAATATTCAGCATTTTCAGAAAGGTCACCCTTATCCCTTGCATCAGCTATCTGCCTGGAGATTGAAGGTCTCTCAACATTTCTCATTTGGTCGAGTTCCTCTTTCAGCTTCTGAAGACCTTCTACGGTAACATATATAACCTCTGACATTTTTCGCTATAATATTAAAAAAACAAGAAGAATTCCGGGGTTGCCGGAACTCTTCAAGAACAAATGTATAAAATATTTTATTTATTAACAAATTTTATCCTGTGAGCAGGTGTTTTACAAGTATTTAAATACAAAATTACCGGATTATTTCAATTTTTCTCTGCTCCCTTCATTCCGGTCTCATCTTTTCTCCTTCTTTTCCTATCTCTTATTGTATAGGTCTTCTTATTTTGCTTCATACGCGCCTGTACTTCAGGACTTTGGATATCCACAGTCCGCTTTTGAGATCTTTTCACAGATTTATCATAGTTTCTTTTAAGTCTGCGATCATTTGCCTCCTGTTTCCTTTTAGCCCTGAGAACAGACCTGGGTTCTTTAACTTTTGCCTCTTTCTTCCTGCCTACAGTTTTTCCGAAAAGTGCTTTTTCAGGATTCTTATGAAAAAGCTGACCATCAGATGATCCGATTGCCAGAGTTAGAATAAAAAGAACCAAAAAAAGTTTTCTTATGGATAAATTATTCATTATTAGATATTACAATAAATAAACTTCAATTCCGTTAAATTTCCGGCACTAATAGTAATTTTGCAGTAATAATTGTTTTCTGATGGCTTCAGATTCAAAAATAAGATTTTTTTTAATTCTTTTTGCATTGGCATTCTGTTTATCATCATGCAACAAAAAGAATGATGTTATACCCGATACATATGTTAATTTCACTCTCGACCTCAATGACCCTGAATTTGTGAACCTTAGCGGATTCGGTGGTTCTGTAATGGTAGGTTCAGGTACAAATAACTGGGGCACTGCCGCCGCAGGATATGATGGCAATGGAATTATTATTTGTTACGGGGTTGAGGAGTTTTACGCTTACGACCGCACCTGCCCACACGATTACGTTAATAACGGGCTCAGCATTAAAGTAAGTGTTGACCCAAAAAATTCCACAATTGCTATCTGCCCGAAGTGCGGAACAAAATACGGACTTACAGTTGGAGGTACCCCGGCATCCGGTGTAGGAAGATATCCTCTGAAAAACTACAAAACAAGTTACGTTGGAAACTATGTAACGGTTTGGAACTGAGGTTAATACCTGTAATGATCCGGCTTATAAGGTCCGGCATCAGGTACTCCTATATAATCTGACTGTTCCTTTGTAAGTTTTGTAAGTTTGACTCCAAGCTGATCGAGATGCAACCGCGCGACTTCCTCATCGAGATATTTAGGAAGTCTGTAAACACCAATTTCATATTTGTTCTTCCATAGTTCAATCTGAGCAAGGGTCTGATTACTGAAAGAGTTGCTCATAACAAATGAAGGATGCCCGGTAGCGCATCCAAGATTAACCAATCTTCCTTCTGCCAGAATAAAAATTGAATGCCCGTCGGGAAACAGGTATTTATCCACCTGTGGTTTGATATTGATCTTTACAATTCCCTTCATCTCATTCAGATTATCAACCTGAATCTCATTATCGAAATGACCAATATTACAAACAATTGCCTGGTCTTTCATTTTCATCATATGATCAAGGGTTATAATATCCCTGTTCCCTGTAGCGGTAACAAAAATATTGCCTTCATAAAGAGTGTCTTCAACCGTTTTAACTTCAAATCCTTCCATAGATGCCTGCAAAGCACAAATCGGATCAATTTCTGTGACAATTACCCTTGAACCGTAAGATTTCATCGATCTGGCACAACCTTTTCCTACATCACCATAACCGCAAACAACAACTACCTTGCCGGCAAGCATTACATCGGTTGCTCTCTTTATTCCGTCAGCAAGCGACTCGCGACATCCGTAAAGGTTGTCGAATTTTGATTTTGTAACGGAATCATTAACATTAATTGCTGGTACAAGTAATTCGCCATTTTCCATCATCTGATATAATCTGTGGACACCTGTTGTAGTCTCCTCTGATATTCCTTTAAGCTCACTCACCGTCCGGTGCCATTTCCCCGGTTCTTTATCCAGAATATCTTTAAGCGTAGCAAGAATTATTGCCTCTTCCCTGCTTTCCGGCTTCCTGTTTAGAATCTCGGGTGTTTTTTCCGATTTGTATCCAAGATGAACCATAAGCGAGGCATCTCCTCCATCATCGACCAGCAAGTTAGGTCCTTTCCCTCCGGGGAATGTCAGAGCCTGTGCCGTGCACCACCAATATTCTTCAAGTGTCTCTCCTTTCCAGGCAAAAACAGGAATACCACTGGCAGCTATAGCTGCGGCTGCATGATCCTGGGTTGAAAAGATATTACAGCTGGCCCATCTAACCTCGGCGCCAAGTTCCGCCAAAGTTTCAATCAGCACTGCTGTCTGAATAGTCATATGCAACGAACCTGTAATCCGCGCGCCTTTCAATGGTTTCTCAGAAGAGTATTTCTTCCTGATTGCCAGCAAACCCGGCATCTCTTTTTCAGCTATTTCAATCTCTTTTCTTCCAAACTCAGCCAGTGAAATATCTTTTACCTGGTATTGCATAGTATTAAATGTTACATTCATAATTCAGATTATTTTTTAGAGGTCAAAGTTAACAAAAACATTTGTTTTTTCAGGTTAACAGTCGAAGAGTGTATTCCTTATCACGACCCATTTGTTCTGTCAGCTGCGTCAGGTTATCAAACTTTTTTTCATCTCTCAGCCTTTTCCTGAAAAAAACTGAAATATTCCGTCCGTAAATGTCATTATCGAAGTTTAGAATATGAACTTCAATACTCCTTAGACTGAGATCTTCATTTACTGTTGGATTTGAACCTATGCTAAGCATTCCGGGATGCAGGTTTTCATCAATTTTAACCTCTACAGCGTATACTCCATTCGCGGGTATAAGCTTGTGCCGGGAAGTGGGTTTTATGTTTGCAGTAGGATAGCCAATAGTGCGCCCGATCCTTCTGCCCTCAATAACTGTCCCACTCACAGAATAAGAATATCCTAGCCAGCTGTTTGCTTCATCTATTTTCCCCTTTATCAATGCTTCACGAATTGAAGATGAGCTTATAGCTCCCTCTTCAGTGTGATAACCCTGAACCTGTTCTACTCTGAAATTAAGCTCTTCCGCACATTTCTTTATCGTATTAAAATCTCCTTCACCCCTTCTTCCGAAGTGATGATCGTACCCGATTATAAGATACTTTGTCCCAATCTTTTTAACAAGTATATCTTTTATAAAATCACAGGAAGGGATCTTACTGAACGTAGTATTGAATTCTATGATAATCAGATGGTCAACATTTGCTTTTCCCAGCAAGACCACTTTTTCGTCCATTGTTGTAAGAAATGAAAGATTTTTGTTGTTTTGTTCCAATACAAGCCTTGGATGAGGTGAAAATGTAATAACAACTGATTCTCCCTTCCCCGTTCGTGCTCTTGAAACAAGGGTATCAAGAAGAGCCCTATGTCCCCTGTGAACTCCGTCAAAAATTCCGAGAGTTGCAACAGGTGCAATCAGATGTAGATTTTCATATCCTTCATGAATAATCATAAATTGAAATTATGTCTGCAAAATTAATAAAGCCCATGGAAATGAAGCAGATTAATGATTTAGTTTTCGTAATTTTATAAAAAGATATCCTATTTAGTCAATCATCATGAATACAACCAGTTTCTATCTTTCCGACCCTTGGCTGGATCCCTTCAGGGAAGTTATTGACAGACGCATAACCAAATGTCTTTTAAAAGAGAAAGAGCTGGTTGGAAATGGGAACCTGTGTGAATTTGCTATGGGCCATTATTACTACGGTCTGCACCGGTTGAAAGACTCCTGGGTCTCCAGGGAATGGGCTCCGAATGCAAAAAGCATTTTTATTATCGGGGTATTCAACGACTGGAAAGAGAAGAAGGAATTTATGATGAACAGGATAAACAATATGGGAGACTGGGAGATATTTCTGTCGCCTGAAACCCTTAAGCATGGAGACCTCTATAAGCTTTCAGTACACTGGGAAGGAGGAGCAGGAGAACGGATTCCCTCATACGCGAACCGTGTAATTCAGGATGAAAAGACAAAAATATTCAACGCCCAGGTCTGGCAGCCTGAGGAAAAATATTCATGGAGTTGTAAAAATTTTGCTTCAAGCTTTCCTGCGCCAGTGATCTATGAAGCTCACATCGGGATGGCCACATCGCAAGAGAAAATAGGCACTTACCATGAATTCACCGAAAATGTTCTGCCGGCAATTATTAAATCGGGATACAATACGATCCAGCTGATGGCAATCCAGGAACATCCTTTTTATGGATCTTTCGGTTATCATGTCTCCAGTTTTTTTGCGGCTTCATCACGGTTCGGGACACCTGAGGACCTTAAGGAACTTATTGATAAAGCACATTTTTCAGGACTCAGGGTTATAATGGATCTGGTTCACTCCCATTCAGTTAAAAATGTAAATGAAGGATTAGGTCTGTTCGATGGATCTCTGGGCCAATATTTCCATGCTGGTCCGAGAAGAAATCATATTGCATGGGATTCATTATGCTTTGACTATGGAAAAGACAATGTAATCCATTTCCTGTTATCAAACTGTCGTTTCTGGCTTGAAGAGTACAAATTTGACGGATTCCGGTTTGACGGGATCACGAGTATGATATATTATGATCACGGTCTTGAGAAGAACTTTACATCATATAATGAATATTTTGACGGTAATCAGGATGAAGACGCGTTGGTTTATCTTTTTCTTGCCAATAAACTTATCCATAAATTCAACCCTGAAGCACTTACAATTGCAGAGGAGATGAGCGGCATGCCCGGATTGGCGGCAGGTACAGAAAAAATGGGTTATGGTTTCGATTACAGATTATCAATGGGAGTTCCCGATTTCTGGATAAAACTGGTAAAAGAGACTCTTGATGAAAACTGGGACATGGGTAAATTGTTCTATGAACTCACCCAGCATCGTCCTGAAGAAAAAATAGTATCGTATTGCGAATCGCACGACCAGGCGCTTGTTGGAGATAAAACGCTCATCTTCAGAATGATTGATGCTGAAATGTATTCAGGTATGAATAAGTCATATCACAGTATCGTGGTTGACCGTGGTATTGCTTTGCATAAAATGATCAGATTAATAACCTTCAGCACATCAGGTGGCGGATACCTGAACTTTATGGGAAATGAGTTTGGTCATCCTGAATGGATCGACTTTCCACGGGAAGGAAATAACTGGAGCTTTAAGTATGCCCGCCGGCAATGGCAACTTGCCGAAAACAAAGATCTTAAATACTATAGCCTTCTTAAGTTCGACAGAAAGATGGTGAAACTCCATACCGATTTCAAAATCCTTGACGATCTGACAGTCAACAGGGTCTATGAAAATAATGCCGATAAGGTTATTGCCTATATGAGAGGAGAATTACTATTTGTATTTAATTTTCATCCGAATACCTCCTTCACTGATTATGGAATTCCGGTTTCGGGAAAATTCAGGATTGTTCTCGATACTGATGATGATGCATTTGGTGGATTCAACAGGATTGACAGAAAAACAGTCTATCTCTCTATCAGAAAAGCAGAAAGGAACATTATTAATGCTCCTTTATACCTTTACCTTTATCTGCCGGCAAGGACAGCCCTTGTATTTAAAAAAGAACCACTCCGCCGGGCAACCGATATTTAGTCTATCCAGCGAAGCAGGTAAAAATCCTGCTTGTGCGGAAGATCCTTGTGTTTAGGATAAATTCGTATGCCATAGAAGAACGACCCAGCTTTTTCAGGCACAAGACTGGCCCTGTAAAGACATTTGCCACTCTTGCAACTTATTAGTTTAAACTCCTCACTTGCAACGAATTCATGTTCACCTCTTTTGCTCATATGAGTAACAATAAATTCCACACCAACATTTTCTTTTGGAATTTTCTTCACATCAAGCACAATTTCTGCCCTATAGTCATGACCAGAGCGGTATATATTCTCTCCTGCCTTTTCAAAACTATAGTTTATGACTTCAATATTATCCCACTCATCTTTTATGGCTTTCTTCCAGGCATCTAGTTCTTTTGCCTTCTCAAAGTTATTATCACTTAGATACTTACTACGTTTAAAAAGCTTATTATAATACTTCTCGTAATAGTCGTCAATCATCCTCTTCATGGTAAATTCAGGAGCAATCTTTACCATAGTGTTTTTAATCAGGCTTGCCCATTCTATCGGCACGCCATGCTCATCAGAGGAGTAATAGGCCGGAACTATTTCATATTCAAGCATATTATATATGGTTTCAGCATCAATATCATCCTGAAGTTCCTGATTTTCATATGTTCTCTTTTTTGGTAAAGCCCAGCCTGCAAATGCCCTGTAACCTTCGACCCACCACCCGTCGAGGACACTGAAGTGAATTGTGCCATTCATAACTGCTTTTTCACCACTCGTTCCGGAGGCCTCAAGTGACCGGGTCGGAGTATTAAGCCAAATGTCGACGCCTCTTGTCAGATACTTCGCCATTTCAATATCATAGTTCTCGAGGAAAATGACTTTTCCTTCAAACTCAGGCATCTGTGATATTTCAAATACCTTTTTTATTAAATCCTTTCCTCCACCGTCATTTGGATGAGCTTTTCCTGCATAGATAAACTGTACGGGCTTCCCCGGATTATTAACTATTCTGGCGAGCCTGTCGAGATCGCGGAAAAGAAGAGATGCTCTTTTATACGTTGCAAAACGCCTTGCAAATCCTATTGTCAGCGCTTTTTCATCGAGATGGTTGCTTATACTCAATAAAGTATGAGGACTCACATGCTTCTCAATCATATCTGCCTGAAGCCTTTTCCTGATATTTGTAAACAGGTTCTTTTTAAGTTTGGTTTTTATATCATATACCTTTCTATCTTCCAGATTGTATAGTTTTTCCCAAAGGCTTCTATCGGTCTGATCAAAATTTTTATCGCCGGTCAACTCTCTGTAAACCTCCCGCCATTCGGGAGCAGTCCATGTAGGATGATGAACACCATTAGTCACATAACCAATAAAAAGTTCCTCTTTAAGATATCCCGGCCAAAGTTTATTGAACATTTCCTGGCTAACCTCCCCATGCAGTTTGCTAACGCCATTTATCTCCTGCGACATACGGGCAGCAAGAAAACTCATATTGAATTTTTTATCGGAATCCCCTTTACATTGTCCCAGAGCCATAAGCTCGTCCCATGTAATTGTCAGCCGGCTGTGATAATGTGAAATATATTTACGCAGCAGGTCTTCTTCGAAGGCATCATGTCCTGCAGGCACAGGAGTATGAGTGGTGAAAAGGGTCGAGGATCTTACTGCCTCAAGTGCCTGGTAAAATGTAAGATGCTGTTCATTTATGAGTCCTCTCAGCCTTTCAAGACTGATAAATGCTGAATGTCCTTCGTTGCTATGATAGATATCGGGTTTCAATCCCATAGCCACAAGAGCTCTTATGCCACCGATACCAAGTATGAGCTCCTGTCTTAACCTGTTCTCATTATCACCTCCGTACAGATAATGAGTAACTGTTCTGTCTTCAGATAAATTATCATCAAAATCAGTATCAAGGAGCACCAGCCGTACTTTGCCAACCCTTGCTTCCCATACACGGATTTTAACTGTTCTTCCCGGCCATACCAGGCTTACATACAAATGGTTTCCGTTTGAATCCTTGACCGGATTTATTGGAAGGTGTGAGAACTCTTCAGCTTCATAGATTGAGAGCTGTTCTCCTTTTGGTCCAAGTTTCTGTTTGAAATAACCATACCTGTAAAGCAGACCTACACCAGTAATATTTAAATTCGAATCACTGGCTTCCTTGAGATAGTCTCCGGCCAGGATACCCAATCCACCCGAGTATATTTTGAGACATGGGTGTATGCCAAACTCCATACTGAAATAGGCTATTGAGGGTAAATCGGGATTATCCGGACGACTAATATGGACTTTAAACAATTCATTAACCTGTTTCAGTTCCCCCACAAAATCATCATCATCTTCAAGCACGAGAAGTCTTTTATAATCTATCTTCTCGAGAAGAAGTTTAGGATTATGAAGGACCTCTTCCCAAAGTGACGGATCCATCCTCTTGAATAAATTCTCCGCTTCGGTGCTCCACGACCACCAGAGATTATTTGCCAGATCCTTTAATGAAGCAAGTTTTTCAGGGACATCGCTCTGAACATAAATATCTTTCCAGACAGGAACCTGGTGTGGTTTACGTACATGTAATCCAGTAGTTTCAACAAAATTAATGAACTCCCTTGGCTCCTCTCTTCTTTCGCTGCTCTGCAGAAGTGCAAAGTCGTAAGCCTCTATGTAATAATTGACGAGGTTATCCCACAATGCAATTCTTGAGATTGCATGAGCCTTATCTCTTGCGGAATGAATTTCTTTATCGTCAAGTCCGATAAACATTTTTATGAATTGCCAAATCTCAGCAATGACCTCAATCTCATTAGCATCAGTCCTCTCAATAACAGCAATTCCGTTCCCGGGATTTTCAAAATATGTTCTTACCCACAGACCGAATCCTGAAAGAGAAGTAGTTACTGTCGGAATAGAGAACATAAGACTCTCGAGCGGGGTATATCCCCATGGCTCGTAATATGAAGGAAAAACGGAAAGGTCAAATCCAATAAGTAAATCGAAATATGACATGTTAAATATGCCATCGTTGCCATTCAGATAACATGGAACAAAAATGACCTTTACTTTTGTCTTCTGATCATTGGTCAGATTGTTTTCTGCTACTCTCAGCAAGACAGGATCAGTTGAAGGATAATGCAGACTATGTGTAAGGTACCTGTCACCTCCGTTTCCCGGACCATTATTATAGAGTATATCACGGATATCCTGACGAGGGCCTTTATGATATGCGGGTATCAGAAAAAATGCAATACATTCCTTTTCTATATTGCCTTTCTTTTCCAGTTCACCGAGGGAGTCAATAAGTATATCAACTCCCTTATTTCGGAACTCATATCTTCCGCTATTTACAACCAGAACACAATCCTCCGAAACCGGGTATCCCAGAACGGCTTCAGCTACACTCAGAAGTTTTTCTCTTGCAACCTGTCTTCTTTCCTCGAAAACATCTTTAGCTGGGACAAAAGAATCTTCAAATCCGTTTGGAGTTACAAAATCTACTTCCTTCCCCAGAAAATGCTTGCACTCTTTTGATGTTATTTGGCTTACTGTAGTAAAAACATCAGCCTCTGTGGCAGAAATTTTTTCAAGCGATTGTTTGGCCACCACGTTAAATTCTCTGGCAACCTGTGCAGGGACATATTCTTCCATCTTACCGTAAAGAGGACGGTTGTTCCCTGCAATACATCTGCCCAGAACCGTGGCATGGGTAGTAAAAGAAGTAGCTATCCATGGAGCAAACTTCTTCAGGTATAATATACCAGTCCCGGTCATCCATTCATGGAACTGGGCAATAATATTGTGATGCTCGTGGTAAAATGTCGAAAAACTCTCTATCAGTTTTCCGGCAGCATAACCGAAAAGTGCTGGTTCCACATAGTCCCATTGTCCACTAATGCTGTCAAGTTTATATGTTTCCCAGAAACCTGCAAATATTTCATTCTGCTGTCCGAAGTAGGGTGTGAAGTCAATAAGGAATACTATAGGCTTTCCGGAAATATTCCATCTCCCTGTCTTTACTCTTAATCCTTCAGATATAGCTCTGGACTTCCATTCAACAAAAAGTGCATCATCCTGAATGAACTCAGGATTTTTTACATCTTCCCGCCATACATCTGGACCTATAAGAATATACTTGTCGTGTAGCTCGTTTACAATTTTAAGCGCTTTTGTTGAGATGACCGTATGTATCCCCCCCACTTTATTGCATACTTCCCAGCTTGTTTCAAAAATAAATTCAACCTTCATTATCAAAAATTATTTGTTTTTAGTCTTTTGTTATTACTTTTTCTTTACTCCGGCTTTTTCTGTTGATTTAACCGAAGTACTCTTTGTTACTGTTTTAGAGTTCGCTTTTGACGTACTGACCGCTCCAACAACAGCGAGTTGGGTTTCATCCTTAGTCAGTTTTTTTTCAATTGCCTTTGTTTTCCTTGGGGGTTTGGCTTTTGCAGGCTGTTTCTCTGAAGCTTTCAATGGCTTCTTTTTTCGGGACTTTGCAGGAGGAGCTATCTTAGCAATTTTCTTAGCGAGTTTTTCAATTTCAACTGCCTGTTTTTCAATGATCATATCTTTTTCTATCAGTTGAGTATCAAGCTTGAATATCTGATCCTGCTCTGCAGTATCTGGAAATATTTTTTTCAATCTGATTTCAAAATCACTCAGCACATTCATATAATTCATAAAAGCATCATATGGCGTTTCATAAGGGTTGAAATAGGCATGAACTGCGCCATCGGAGAAGAACTTAGTCGCCATATAATAAAAATGATCGCTCGACTGCAGATACTCCCAATCCTTTTTTATCAAATCGTCTTCACATTTATTCACTTTCCCTGCCAGGCTGTATAACTTATCTAGGGCAGCTACCTGCATCTCATTTCCAAGCCATGCAGTGATGTCGCGTTCTTCATCTGCCCATGAGATTGGAGAAGGAATGCTGATTGCAGATATAGGTTGTAATGTTTCTGATATCTCTGTCGGTGTCATAAACTTGAATGGTGTTTTCTTCAGAATTGCGCCAGGCATATGACTCAGGAAATCAAAAATGCCTGTCTCTTTCCAGTTGTGTTCACCGAAAGTTTCATAATCAAGAAAAATATTTATAAGTTCACTTTTAGGTGCAAGCTTATTAATCCACGAGGCATACTTATCGGCAGTTAATGGCCAGGAATTCCAGTTTCGGTTCGAAAATCTGAATGCGATATCATCGCTCAGTACAAAATTTCTAAGCAGGACTTTAAGCCTGGGATTAATTGAGTTACAATACAGATAGTTGGGGCTTTTCCATCCTAAAACATGTTTTGCACCTTCTGTCATTATCGATTTAAATCCCATATCAGCGACCCAGGATCCTATCGTATCGGAATAAATTAATTCAGTATTTCTGAATGAAGTAGGTTCAACACCCAGAAACTGTTTCAACATTTCCTTATGGTTATTAATCTGCCGTTCAAATTCACTCCTGCTTCTGAGGGAGACAAGAGAATGGGAATTGGTTTCGGCAAGGAATTCCACCATGCCTGTTTCAGCAAGTTTTCTGAAAGAATCAAGAACTTCCGGTGCATAGAGCCGGAACTGGTTGATTGCAAGACCTGAGAGAGAAAATGTTACCTTAAATTTGCCTTTGTTTTTCTGGATCAGATCCAGAATAATACTGTTTGCAGGCAAATAACATTTATCTGCAACCTTTCTCATTATTGACTCATTTGAGAAATCATCATAATAGTAATGATCATGCCCCAGATCAAAAAACCTGTACCTCTTTAACCTGAAAGGCTGATGGACCTGAAAATAGAAACAAATCGCTTTTTTGCCTGATGAACTCATATCCTAATTATTTTTATTGTCAATCACTCGATAGTATATATCACGAACATGCCGTGCTGAGTTATCCCATTTCAGACGGATAACTTCTTCTTTCCCGTTTTTAATAAACATGTTGGCCAGAGCCGGATAGTTAAGAATGCCATAAATTGCGTCGGCCATTGCATCGATATCCCAGAAATCAGTTTTAACTGCATGCGTAAGTATTTCAGCCACACCCGATTGCTTACTTATAATTACAGGCACGTTTGACTGCATTGCTTCGAGAGGAGATATTCCAAAAGGTTCTGACACAGACGGCATAATATAGACATCGCTCATGTCAAGCATTGTAAAAACATCTGCCCCCTTAAGAAAACCTGTAAAATGGAACCTGTCAGTAATTTTAAGGGCTGCAGCACGTCGTATCATCCTTTCCATCATATCACCCGATCCTGCCATTACAAATCTTACATTGTCCATCGCCTGTAAAACTTTGTAAGCGGCTTCAATAAAATATTCGGGACCTTTCTGCATAGTTATCCTGCCAAGAAATGTTACCACCTTTTCATCAAAACCTTTTTTTATGATCAGGTTTTCAGCAATCTTAACCGGTTCAACAGCATTATATACTGTTTCAACCTTATCGGGATTGATATTGTATTTGTTAATTACAATATCCCTGGTAAGGTTGCTCACAGTAATTATTTTAGATGCGGCGTCCATACCATTTTTCTCAATCCGGTAGACATCAGGATTCACGCTGCCTCCGCTACGGTCAAAATCTGTCGCATGGACATGAATCACGAGTGGTTTACCTGACACCTCCATTGCAGCAATTCCGGCAGGATATGCGAGCCAGTCATGAGCATGTATTATATCAAATTCATTTTCATCAGCTATTACCGAGGCGACAACAGAATACTTGTAAATTTCATCCATAAGGTTTGTGTCGTACCTTCCCGAGAAATCCACTTTTCCTCTGTTGTTGGTTTTGACATAAAAATTATAAGTTGAGACATCAGCATTGACCCGTTTCCAAAAATCTTCAGGGTCAGTATAGGGAACTATTTTTGATGATACTTCAATTCTTTCTACAGGCCGTTTGAATCCTTTATAAAAAACCTGCTTATATGCAACAGGTACCTGGTTGGCGCCGACCAGTCTGACCATAGTCTGATCCTCATCACCCCAAGCCCTGGGAACGACAAAGATAACTTCGAGATCATCGAGTGTCGCCATGCCCTTTGTTAGACCATAACTGGCAGTGCCTAATCCACCTGAGATATGAGGCGGAAATTCCCATCCAAACATTAACACCCGCATATTCTGACTATGTTATTGATTTGTAAATTTTGTTTCAAGGATGTCTATTATCCTCAACACCTCGCCTATACTCCAGGCTTGAGAAATACAACCTCGCGGTAAATGAGGAGGATCGCCGTCGTAAATCTCGGAGATTGTACTAATCCCGTGTTCACTCATTACTGCTTCAAGACCATGAATCAGCTTTTTTACTTTCTGTACACCCTGTTGCCCATATACTCTCAACCATCCTTCACAGAATGGCCCATAAAGCCAAGGCCAAACAGTACCCTGATGATACGCACTATCTCTCTCTTCCTGATTTCCTTCACATATACCATGGTATAATTTATTCCTCGGCGAAAGTGTTCTTAATCCCCTAACTGTAACAAGATCTCTGTCAGCGACATCGAGTACCATCTTCATCTGATCTTTATTAAGCATTGAAAATGGCATAGATACTGCTATAACCATATTTGGCCGGATGAAGGTGTTTTTTCCTTCGATATCATTGACATAATCAGCCAGATAACCAAGTTTCTCATCCCAGAATAACTCAAGAAATGATTCCCTAATCAGGCCTGGCAAGTTTTCATATTCCTTAATAAACTTTTTGTCCTTTTCAAGTTTTGCCATCTCAAGTGAAAAACAAACAGCATTATACCAGAGAGCATTGATCTCGACGGCATAGCCTCTTCTTGCTGTAACCGGAACGCCATTTACCACAGCATCCATCCAGGTAAGAGCTTTCCCCGGGGCATCGGCATAAATAAGGCCATTGTCTCTCATATGAATATTAAATGCAGTACCATTTTTAAAAGCATTCAATACTGACCTTGCCGCTTCACCGTATCTTTCCCACCCATCGGTGCCGCCGTGCTCAGTATATTGTTGAAGAGCCCAGAAAAACCATAGAGGTGCATCAACTGAATTAAATGCCGGGTCACTTGTACTACCCATATTTGGAAACAATCCATTGTGCAATTTGTTAACCTGAGTGTGGAGGACTTCGCGATAAAGCACAAGTTTATGACGTGCCAGTGCCAACCCTGGCAGTGCAATGAAAGTATCTCTTCCCCATGCACCAAACCACGGATAACCAGCTATTATAAGAGTCTTTCCTCCGCGTTTTTCAACAAATTGCTGTGCTGCATTTCTTAAACAATTAATGAAACTATCCCGGGGAATTTTACCTGTGACAGTCTTTGTAAACTTCTGCTTAAGACCCGATGTCTTTTCCTCTTTTGTTGAGGCTGAGAAAACAATAATATCTCCTTTTTTTGCTTTAAGTTCAAAAAACCCTGGAGTAAACAAATCCTCCGAATAATCATAGCCTCTTTTTTGTTCTTCGGGATACACGACACCAAGATACCAGTCAGGTACAGGTATAAACTCCACATTTGTTGAGAATTGCATATTTAAATAAGGAAATCCTTCATACATTTTTGATTTGACGCCGTTCTCAATGAACTCAACCTTTGTATCTGCCGCCAGGTTAGCATGCGTCAACTGATGAATATTCCTGAATGCAAGAAATGGACGGAACTGAAGTTTCATAGGCTCATTTGCTTCAAGAATAGTAAACCTCATGAGAAGCTGCTCTTCGTAATGGACCAGAAGCCTTTCCTGTTTGAGAATAACACCACCCACCCTGTAAAGCCTTACCGGGATGTCATCAATATCATAGTCTTCAACATATTTATGACCTTTCGGGCTAAAATAATCACCCTTATATTTTCTGATGCCTATATTGAAACTTTTGTCTTTGTTTACTACTGTAACATCCAGCGAAGAGAGAAGCACAAACCTTTCTCCTCCAAACTCATCAACAGGACAAATGAGTAATCCATGGTATTTTCTTGTATTACAGCCAACAAGCGTAGTTGAAGAATAAGAACCTGCCCTGTTTGTTCTGATCATCTCTCTTCCCAGCGAATATTCAAGGTTTACTACCTGAGACTTATCGAACTTTATGTAACTCATATAATTACAGTTTGAATGAGATATAAAAATATTTTTAATATAGAAATTAAAAATATACCTTACAAAGGTACATCATATAGATGGCAAATTAATAAAATTTCTTAAAAGTATTGACGGATTAAAAAAAGAATAACTTTGCAGTTCTATATTTGAAAATAATTATCAATTAACAATTTACTTAATGAATAGGAAGCTTATTTTCTACTTGCTTATTGGTTTATTATCTGCCGGCTGCAAAAGTAATATCGTAAGAATTTCTGGCACAGTTGTAAATCCTGCGACCGGAGTATATGTTGTCCTCGATGAACTGAAATCTAATAACCTTGTTCCAGTTGACTCAGTGAAGATCTCTTCTGACGGAACATTCGGTTTCAAGAGAGAAATAAAACAACCATCGTTCTATCTGCTAAAAAGTAAAGAGAATAATTTCCTGACAATGCTACTTGAACCGGGTGAGAAAATCACTATGAAAGTACATAGTGACTCATTGAATATTCCTATTTCTTTAAAGGGATCAAAAGGGACTGAATTAATGACTGAATACAACAAAACACTAAGGGTCACAATAAAAAAACTGACTGGCTTAAACAGCATCTACATGCAGAATCAGGATAAACCTGAATTGCCTAAAGTAATTGAATCTCTTGACAGCCTGGCCCAGATTTACCTGGGAGAGATTAACACATATACAAAAAAATACATTGATGATAATTTAACCTCACTTGTCAGCCTGGTTGCCCTCTATCAGCAGGTTGCTCCTAGTGTTTATGTACTCAATCCCGCAAAAGATCTGAAGTATTTTCTGAAGGTTGACTCATCAATGTTTAGCCGCTATCCAAATTTTGAGCCGGTTATTTCACTCCATGATCAGGTAAAGGAACTCTCCTCAAAAATGAATGGGGCAACAAACGCTGCACCTGCATCCGCATCAGGAGCTGTGGCCCCTGAGATTTCCCTTCCTACACCACAGGGAGATACTATTAAATTATCTTCAACCAGGGGATCGGTGGTACTGTTGGATTTCTGGGCATCATGGTGCGCTCCCTGCAGAAAAGAGAGTCCAAACCTTCTGAATGCCTATAATACATTTCATAAAAAAGGATTCCAGATTTACCAGGTATCACTGGATAAAACCAAAGAAGCCTGGATAAAAGGCATTCAGGACGACCATCTCGAGAAATGGATACATGTTAGTGATGTCCAGTACTGGAATTCAATAGTTGTTCCGCTTTATAAAGTAGAATCAATACCCTGTAATTATCTTCTAGATAAGGAAGGCCGTATAATCGGCTCAAACCTCAGAGGTGAACAACTTCAGATAAAACTGGCTGAAATATTTAAATAATTATCTTATTACAAATAAGCCAATCCGACTTTTAATGAAACGACTACTATTTTTTCTGGCTCTGGTTCTTATTTTTTCGGGATGCAAAGACAAGAGTAAATTCACTGTTAACGGAGTTGCTAAAGATTCAAAAGAAAAATATATCCGTCTCAGCAGACTTGATGTTGACACTCCAGTCCTCGTCGACTCTGCAAAAATAAACAGGAAAGGTTCATTCCGGTTCAAAGTAAAGACCAAAGGAGCTGATTTTTATCAGATTGGGTTTGCTTTTACAAATTTTATTACACTTCTTGCAGAACCGGGTGAAAATATAAACCTCCTGTTCAACAACAAAAACCTGTTTGAAAACTATTCTGTCAGCGGATCAAAAGGCACAGAAAAGCTGCAGTTTCTTGATCTGACTCTTGCTGAAACAAAAAGGAAACTTGACTCACTAAATACTCTATACACCAGGGCATTAGCAGAGCCAGGATTCGAGGCCAAAAAACCAATTCTTGAAGCAGAGTATAACGAACTGATAAAAGCGCAACGCAAAAAGAATATTGAGTTCATAATTAATAATACGAACTCGCTTGCATCAATTAAAGCTCTCTATCAGAGAATCAATCCCCAAACTTATGTGCTTTATGACCAGCATGATCTTCAGTATCTTAAAATAGTAACCGATTCTCTTTCACGCCATTATCCCAATTCAAAACAGGTACAGACACTCGCAAAGGATTTTGAAAATAAATTAAATCAGATGTATGTCTCCCAGATCCAGGAGATCGCAAAGACCCTGCCTCAGACAAAACTAGATCCCAATTTAAAAAATATTGCGGGTAACAGAATTGCTTTGTCCTCCCTTAAAGGTAAGTATGTACTTCTGACTTTCTGGTCGTTTCTGTCGAAAGATTGCATAGCTGAAAACCTTCGGTTGAAAGAGTTTTATAAACTTTATAATAAAAAGGGGTTTGAGATCTATCAGATAGATCTCGATGAGAATGAATCTAACTGGAAAAAGGCCGTCAGATTTGATGAGCTACCATGGATCAGCACAAGGGAAGATGATCCCAAAGATCCAAAAAATGCAAAAGTCTTCAATGTACAGAACCTTCCTACCAATTATCTTTTTGACAAGGAAAATAAAATTATTGCATCGAACCTTCATGGCAGGGAACTGCAGCTGAAACTGGAACAAATATTTAACAAATAGATCTGTATCTTGACAGTAACAGAGAAAATATATTTTGCTTCTGATTTTCATCTCGGACTGGCAGCAGGATCGCCTCCACTGGAAAGGGAGAAGAAGGTAGTAAGGTGGTTGAACTCTGTATCGGGAGATGCAAAAGAGATATATCTTATCGGAGACATCTTCGATTTCTGGTGGGAATACAGGCTTGTGGTTCCTCGTGGATTTACACGGTTCCTGGGAACTATATCTGAATTAACTGATTCAGGAATCGCGGTTCATTTTTTTACTGGTAACCACGATATGTGGGTCGGTGATTATCTCTCAGCCGAATGTGGTATGATTGTACATACATCTCCTTTTACGACTAATTTTGACGGGAAAAAGTTTCACCTTGCTCACGGGGAAGGCTTGGGAACAACAAGTACCGGTTATAAAATACTCCTTTCAATCTTCAGGAACAGGCCGTTGCAGGTGATGTACTCGGCCCTCCATCCATCTATTGGTGTTGGTATAGGACACAGATGGTCTCTGAGTTCACGTCTGGGAAAGGGAATTACAAAAGAGTTCCTGGGTGAAGAAAAGGAGGATCTTATTAGGTATGCCAGATCGGTTCTTGAAAATGACAATATTGATTATTTTATTTTTGGTCACAGACACCTGGCTATGGACTACAAACTGCAAACCGGAACAGAAATAGTATTTCTGGGCGACTGGATTAAAAATGGAAGCTATGCTGAATGGGATGGCAATATGCTTACTTTCAAAACATTGACTTAATCGATCCTTCCTTCAACCTTTACAGTCAGAACATAATAGGAGTAAAGCTCGTTAATCTGTTCAAACTGATATACCAGCTTACTCCCCGATTTCCTTGCCATATCAATCAGACCCATATTCCCTGTGCTGTTCGAAGTTATAGTCTGACCTGAAAGAGACTTTCTGAAGAGCTCCTTTAATCCCACTTTGTCATACTTATTTATAGTATCCAGTTTACCTTTAAGATCCTCTACATTTTCATTGAGAATAAGGTTTCCTGTTGTCAGGGTATACTCATCTCCTTCAATCCTGATCATTGCTACCGGCATGCCGAATTTTTCCTCCGGTTCTTTGCCGGGACTGTACTTTGCTACATTCTCAAGTATTTCAACAAGAACACTGAAGATGCGTCTCCTAAGGGTTAATTCAATATCCTCTTCAACAAGTTTGGTTTCAGTGAATGTGAGAACTTCTTTCTCAACATCAGTTGTAATATGTCCCGACCAGATAAGATATATATTGTTTTCAGCCATTATTCTTTCAAGCTGCGAAATAGCTTTACCATGAAAAGGCTTTTCATTTTCCCCGAAATGTATCCCTACTCCGACAGAATTGACTGTTTTGCTTAATACAAAATAAGAATATTCCTTATCAAGCGGAACAAAATCATAGTCAAGCTTGTTGCCTGTCTTCTTTGCCATCTCTATCAGTCCAAGTCCTGCCCCTCCTTTATTACTGAATTCGGCAGTGCTGAGCATCTGCCTATAGACGTTTCTTATCTCGTCAGACTGAAGATTATTGATCTCATCCAGTTTACTTTTCAGATCATTGATGCTGGAAGCAGGAAGAACATTTCCGGTAGTTACCGTGTAGCCGGTGCCGGTTTTGGAATATACAACCAACGACATGTCTGCATGCTGCGTATGGTCACTATGCCTTGAAACATTCTGCAGACTCTCGAGCACGAACATAAAAAGTCTTTTCCTCCCCACAAATCCAAACTCCGAATTCTCCATTTCCTTTTCGAGAAGCATCAAAAGGGGTATGGAATTATCATTCGTTACAACGCCTCTGTAAACAAACATAAGACGTTCTTTCATCATTTTATCACGTATCCGCCTGGTAAGATCCATACAAAGGAAATATGAAGGTTTATTAAGCTTTTAAAAATAGTACAATTTGACTATTTCACAAATAAAAATTGCCGGAAAGGACATTGAAACAGAATCTCCCGAAACTCCCATCCCTATTTATAACTATATTTAACCCATAAAATTATGTCGTCATTATATCATTATTGATAACATATTAGTAATGATCCATCATAATATGCTTACAGTTTTCAACATACAAAGGTTTTCAATACACGACGGGAATGGAGTAAGAACCAATATCTTCTTTAAAGGCTGCCCTCTTCATTGCTCATGGTGTAACAATCCGGAAAGCTTCGATCCTGCTCCCTCAATAATGTTCGATGAAAGGATTTGTCATCAGTTTGGAGAATGTCTGAAGGCAGCCAATGATGAGATAATGGCAGAAAATGGCAGGCTGGTAATCAATCGTGATATTATTTCAGATCCCGGAATTTATGACAATGTATGTCCCTCTAAAGCTCTGATTGTATCAGGTCAGGAAAAATCTATTCAGCAGATACTTCTCGAAATAGAAAAAGATATCCCCTTCTACAATACGAGTGGCGGCGGAGTAACACTGACCGGTGGCGAGCCTTTAACACAGGCACCTGAATCCGGCTACACCCGATGGAAGAAAAGCTTTTACCCCTCTTGCTGAAGGAAGCTCTCCCACTTCTGGTACAGATATTCTGGGACCCACAGCAGTTTTCAAATCTGTTTCCAAGTTACCAACGCATAAAATTATTGGGGGTGTTCTGTTAAATCAGAAACTCTCATCTTCAGCTCTTACAAATGAAACTCAGAAACAGAAGCTGATATCAATAATCAGGACATTTTTTGAGACTCTCAAGGGTTGGCATGTACAGTACAACATTGTATCAAGAGAGACTCTGCTGGCGGCAAAAAAGAATCCTGAAAACTACAGGGATCTGGTTGTTCGTGTTGCAGGATATTCTGCATTCTTTACTACACTCTCTCCCGACACTCAGGATGATATAATTGCCAGGACCGAACAATCCTTATAAAACCAGATGGAAAAGCTTCTTTACGGAGCAGAACTTTAATTATTCCGGGAGTAAGATTGACATCCTGGGGCGAAACCTATCTTGCCAGGGGCAGAAAAAAATTTAATGATCTTGCACGAGATATGATCTTTGATAAAATCGAGATAGTTGAGTCATTGGCAGGTTGCGATGCAGGACTTATCGGTGCTGCACCATTGCTGTCAGAGTACCATCATTAAAATTAATCCTTGCAAAATCAAAAAAAATTCAATATCCTTGTTATTCAATGGAAGAAATATTTGCTGATTGTTGTTATATTTGTAATGTCAGGCAATACAATAATTCAATAGTACTAAGGACTTTTTTAACTCGAATTGACGACTAATTCATAGGAAGATATTTTCATTGAGGCTGGATTTAATAGTTATTAACTCATTAATACCACTTTTCAGAAATCCTGTGCAATTACTGAAAAACATATTTTAAAGTTAAGACTGTAATAAAACCCGAAAAATTAAATAGACAAGAAATCATTTTATTAACCTTATATGAACACTAAACCCCTTATTTTGAATAAAGATCTGGTAGAAAATACATCTGCGTTTTTAAAATACCTTGTAAAAAACGGAGGACCAGAACTTCAGGAATATGAAAAATTCACTTCAATAGTCAATAGCCTTGACGCTTCTGATGTTGATGATTTCAGAAAAGAAATAAGTGCAATCCTTAATGAGAACACCCTTATCGGTCATGGATATGTAAAACCTTATGGTTACCCGGGAGATTTTACCCTTATTGATAAAATTTACAGATTTGATGTGAACCAGGACACCCAATACAAAAACTGGGATCTTTTTTTTCAAAATCAACCTGGGGCCTTTGCCGTCAGAAACCGTAAGGAGTTTTTTATTGAATATTGCAGAAACCTGGTATTAAGAAAAGAAAACGCGAAAGTTCTGATCCTGGGTTCCGGTCCCGCTTCAGATGTCTTTGAATTTCTTACAAACTTTTCAGGGGACAATAATATTAATATTGATCTGATTGATTTTGATCAGTCTGCAATTAACTTCTCAATGGAAAAAAACAAGAAATTCAATGGTCAGGTCTCATACAACAAGGTTAATGCTTTGCGATACAATTCGTACAAGTTGTACGACCTGATATGGAGTGCGGGTCTGTTTGACTATTTTAAAGATAAACATTTTACATTTCTCATTCGAAAATACATAAATTGCCTGACTGAAGATGGTGAAATGGTGATAAGCAATTTCAGTACCAGGAATCCCACAAAGAGGCTCATGGAGGTATTATCTGACTGGTATCTGAATCTCAGAACTGAATCAGATCTTTACCGGATTGCTTCGGATGCCAATGTTAATAAAGAGCTGGTAAGCATTGATAAAGAGCCCCTTGGCATTAATTTGTTCCTTAAAATAAGAAAAAACCTGTAAACTTCGGATTTTAGAATTTAGGGCTATTCAAAATTCTTTTCAATGAATATTATACAAAGTGTCGGTACCAGTCTACTTGGTCTTCCATCTACAAGCCAGGAATCTTTTTCGGTTAATTATCTGACTCTTACTTTCAAGGGCGAATTATCCTCTTACGAAAAAGGGTACCAGGATGACTATTTCATCAAGTCGCTGAATCCATTCAGGTTCTCCCTGGTACTTTCCATGATCTTTTATGGTGCTTTTGCCTTTCTTGATACAGTTGCCGTTCCTGAACTGAAGGGAGTTTTCTGGTTCATCAGGTTTGGAATTGTGTTTCCGATATTGGTTGGAGTATTCATATTCTCTTATTCCAAACTATTTAAGAAAGTTATGCAGTTTGTAATATCGTGTATTATGTTCATTACCGGGTTCGGTATAATAATCATGATAATTTATGCTGCTAAAGTCCAGAACTATTCATACTATGCAGGGTTGATCCTGATATTTATTTTTGGTTATACATTTATCAGAGCCAGATTCATCTATGCTTTAATAGCAGGATGGTCAATTGTATTTTCATATGAAATTTCTGCAATATGGCTATCGCATACACCCATTACCATCCTGGTCAATAATAATTATTTCTTTATCAGCGCAAATATAATCGGGATGTTCATTAGTTATTTTCTTGAGTTATCGACCCGGAAAGAATATTATATGAGGATGCTGCTGGAACAGGAAAAAGAAAATGTCAAAACCGCAAATGATGCTCTTGAAAAAAGAGTTGACGAACGAACCGAACAGCTCTCAAACGCAAATCAGGATTTGAAGAAGGAGATTGAAATACGACAAAAATTTGAGAGAGAAAGGGCGGAACTTGAAAAACAATTATTCCAGCTTCAAAAAATGGAGACTATTGGAACACTTGCAGGAGGTATCGCTCACGACTTTAATAATATCCTCACTCCCATTCTTGGCTATACCGACATGGCGCTTGAAGAACTCCCCATAGAGAGTAATCTGAGGTTTGATATTGAACAGATTAACAAAGCGGCTCACCGTGGGAAAGATCTTGTTCAACAAGTACTTACCTTTAGCAGGGAGGTTGATTTTGAAAATAAACCTATCCAGTTACAGCCAATTGTTACGGAAGCACTTAACCTCATTAAAGCCTCCTTTCCTCCGGGAGTTGAAATAAATCAACAATACGATCAGAAGATAGGCACTGTTCTGGCAGATCCCACTCATATACATCAGATAATGATGAACTTGTGCACGAATGCCAATCATGCTATGATGAAAACAGGCGGTATTCTTAATGTAAAACTGGATGCTGTAAAAATCGACCAGAAAACTGCCGATAAGATTCCTAATCTGAAAAAGGGAGAATATATCCGATTGACAATTTCAGATACAGGTCACGGCATGGATTTAAAAACCAAAGAACGAATATTTGAACCATTCTTTACACGGAAAGAGGTAGGTTCAGGATCAGGACTAGGTCTCTCTGTTGTGCATGGTATAATAAATAATTATGGAGGTGCTATAGTAGTTGACAGTACTCCGGGGAAAGGAACAACATTTATGATCTATCTTCCGAAATATGGCGATGATGCTTTAGAATCTGATAAATCCGATAAAAAACCTTTAAAGGGTGATGAATACATTTTATTTGTTGATGATGAACCCGAAATAACTTTTATGGGCAAGAAAATGCTTGAAAATCTTGGATACAAGGTTACTATCTCAAGCAATAGTATATCAGCACTTGAAGAATTTAAAAGAGAACCCGATAGATATTCTCTGCTGGTCACAGATCAGAGTATGCCGAATATATCTGGTACCGATCTTGCAATCATGATGAAAGAGATACGCCCGGAATTGAGAGTCATAATTATTACAGGATATGCAGATAATTTATCAGATGAAACCCTGTCTCAAAGTGGAATATCAGAAGTAATTTTAAAACCAATGATACTGGATGATTTCAGTAAAATAATACGAAGAGTTCTTGATAAAAATATTAAGTAAACACTCTGATCCATGGCCAAGATCTATGTCTTTGATGACGAACCTTCCATACTCCTTATGATAAAGAAAATGCTTGAAAAGGCAGGGCATGAAGTTGAAATAGCCTTAAACGGGAGAGAAGGAATGGAACTATTTAAAAAAAACGTACCTGACCTGTTGGTTACTGATATTATCATGCCGGAAATGGAAGGATTGGAGACAATCTATGCCCTCAGGAGCAAATATCCCAAGTTAAAAATAATTGCGATTTCAGGTGGCGGAAGAATCAGTCCATCGGGTTATCTTCCGGGTGCCAAACTGCTGGGGGCAGATTTGGTTTTTGAAAAACCACTTGTTCAAAAAGAGTTTCTGCAGGCGGTTTCATTTCTATTGAATGAAACAGGCGAAAAACACTTCCCACGACAATTATAGATTATGGCCTATTCACCCAGCCCACCCTTCTCTATCAAGATTGCGGTAATTAATGGCTTCTGAGATATGCTCAGCAGTAATATTCTCCGATTCACCCAGATCAGCTATTGTCCTTGCAACTTTAAGTATACGGTCATAAGCTCTTGCTGAAAGTCCTCTGATATCCATTGCAGTTTTCAGCAACTTCCCGCCCGATTCATCAAGCTGACAATATCTTCGCTGCATAGAGGAAGACATCTGCGAATTTGAGTAGACCCCTTTTACTGTTTCAAACCTTTTAGCCTGTATTGCCCTGGCTCTTACAACCCTCTCGCGCACAACTGATGAATGTTCCACCTTTCCCGAATCGGAGAGCTTGTCGTAATTGACAGGAACAACTTCAATATGTATGTCGATGCGATCGAGCAGAGGTCCTGATATTCTGTTCAGATATTTCTGTACCATCCCGGGTGAGCACATGCATTCTTTTTCGGGG
>Ga0208079_1000009_pt1 | contig 112817 bp, 112 predicted proteins | sample NGESurdeep092012_5_FD_184474 | JGI IMG/M metagenome (GOLD analysis project Ga0208079, IMG submission 184474) | Arctic peat soil microbial communities from Barrow, Alaska - NGEE Surface sample 210-2 deep-092012 (SPAdes) | ecosystem: Environmental > Terrestrial > Soil > Wetlands > Peat ... | reverse complement strand
TGGTCATTCCAGAGAACTCATCACCATGCAATGTTGCCGAACCATCTCCAACCAAACCTGCCGCTCCGTGTGCAGACAGTGTGGCCGCCAACAAGGGTCAGGGTGGCCAAGGCGACGAGCACCGTTTCCCGGCGTTGGGTGATCCGGGCCCGAACTCCGAGTGCAGAGTTTCGCCACATCGCCGTTCACAGTAGTCACCGGGGCATATCCCATGACGTGATCTACGATCGGAACGGTATGGGCGCCTTAGATCTGGTTGGAACCTGGGCAGTTGACGCGGCAGCGGTCGGAGTGATCCGCATTGGACGGGAAGGTGCCGAACGCAGTTCGCCCGAGGCCGAGACCGTTGAGGTTGTGGGACCTCAAGATCGACTGTTTCCATGGGCGTCTGTGACCAAACCGGTCACCGCCCTCGCGGTCCTCGTGGCCATCGAGGAGGGCGCTCTGTCCCTCGATCTGCCGGCGGGACCTCCAGGTTCGACGATCCGCCACCTGCTGGCCCATGCTTCTGGGCTCGGGCCCGACCGGGGTCCGCCGCTGGCCAAGCCTCGTACCCGGCGCATTTACTCCAACTTCGGTTATGACGTGTTGGCGGACGTGCTGGTCCAGCGGTCGGGAATGTCATTTCGTGACTATGTGACCCATGGGGTGCTCCATCCGCTCGGGATGTCCGACACCGTTTTCGATCCAGGACGGAATCAGCCGGTGTCCGCCTCACCGGGCGGGACCTCACCGGGCGGGACCTCACCGGGCGGGGCCTCACCGGGCGAAGCAATGTCGGACGCAACCTCATCGGACGCAGCCTCCGGACTGTGGGGGCCGTTGAGCGACCTCCTTGCCCTGGTGACCGAGTGGGCAGTTCCCAAGCTGATCAGCCCCGAAAGCCATGCCTTGGCCATCTCGGTGGCTTTCCCTGGTCTGCCTGGCGTTCTCCCCGGGTTCGGCCGTTTCGACCGGTGCGACTGGGGACTCGGGGTGGAAATATGCGGCGACAAGCAGCCCCATTGGACGGGAGTGTCGAATTCTCCGGCCACATTCGGGCACTTCGGTCGTTCCGGGTCGTTCTTCTGGATCGACCCGACGGCCGGTCTGGCCTGTGCGGGCTTGGCGGACCGGGCGTTTGGACCGTGGGCGAGCGCCGCGTGGCCGGCCCTGTCCGATGCTGTCCTGGCTGGGTTCCGCGTCGGGTGACCGCGAGGTCCGGAGCGCCCTATCGATCGGTTCGGCTGTCCCCAACCATCACGTCTAGGCTGCCACGCATGAAGGGTGTCATTCTCGCTGGCGGTACCGGCTCACGCCTCCATCCGCTCACTCGCATCACCAACAAACACCTGCTCCCGATCTACGACCGGCCCATGATCAACTGGTGCATCGAGGCGCTCGTACACGCGGAAATCACCGAGATCATGCTGGTCACGGGAGGGACCCACGCCGGAGAGTTCCTTCGTCTGTTGGGGAACGGCTATGAATTCGGCATCGACCGTTTGAGCTACGGCTACCAGGATAAGCCAGGTGGCATTGCCGAGGCCCTGGGTCTGGCGGCGCGGTTTGTAGACGGCGACCCGGTGTTGGTGATGCTGGCCGACAACGTTGTCGAACAGTCGATCAAGCCAATGGTGGACGCCTTCCGGGCCGAGCCTCGGGGTGCTCGTATTCTCCTGACCCCGGTGGAGGAGGACCAGCACCTTCGCCACCTTGGTGTGCCTTCGTTCGACGAGGGACGCATCACGAGAATCGTGGAGAAGCCAGAGCAACCCCCGTCCAAGTTCGGGGTTACGGGGATCTACTGCTACGACGCCGATGTGTTCGATGTCATCCCCTCACTGGTACCTTCGGGCCGCGGCGAGTTGGAGATCACCGACGTAAATAACCACTACATCAACGAAGGCTCGATGGCGTACGACGTGCTGGAGGGTTTTTGGGGCGACGCCGGTGAGTCGATCGACGCGTACTACACAGTGAACGATTTCGTTCGGGCTCACGGGGCGAACAAGGGCTGAGGTTTGACGGCTCCCGCCCGGAGCCCGGAGCTGGATGTGCTGACTTGGATCCTCTGAGGCGAAGATTGTCGAATCAGGAGGAGCGGCTGAGCCACTCCTCTTCGGCTTCGCCCAACGGCGTGGTGGGAGGTCCATCGACCATCGGCCACAGTTCCTCGGCGATCCCCCGCCAGTCTGCAGTTACCCCCAATCGAGCCAGAAGCGCGTAGAGCCCGAGGTTAATGCGCTGCACGATGACGAACATGGCCGGCAAGCTAAGCGCCTTGGCCACCGGGCTCTTGGAGTTGAACACCCTCCTGACGGTTTCCGAAGCGTACTCATGCTCGACGGTGCGCCGGCCCCGCACCATCACCAGGTCGTAGAAGTGACTGAAGTAGTCGGCGACGTCATCGGTGGACAGGGACGGATCGGGCCGAAGGAGCCCGACCTCCTCGAGAGCGCGGCGGTAGCCCTCGGCGTCTCCCCGCAGCACCAGTGTCTCGATCAACTTATGGAAGACGGCCATCTCTTCGGGAGCGAATTTCTTCACCATGCCGAAGTCGAGGAACGTCACGTGACCCCCTGGACGGAACAGGTAGTTCCCCGGGTGCGGATCGCCGTTGAACACGCCCAACCGGTTGATACCCCGGAACACGAAACGGAACAGAGTCTCGCCAGCCAAATTCCTCTCGTGGGCAGACCACTTCTCTACTTCAGCGAAGCGAGCACCGGTGGCCAATTCAGTGGTGAGCACCATGCGAGTGGAGAACTCGTCCACCACTTCGGGAATGTGGATAAAAGGGTGGCCCCGGTAGATCGCGGAGAATTGTCGTTGGTTGGCGGCTTCGTGGATGTAGTCGAGCTCTTCGGTCAGCCGGTCACGCAGCTCGACGGCCAATATCTTGGGATCGAGCGATGGGAACATCATCGGAAGAATCCGGGCCAGCATCTCGGTATTGGCCAAGTCCGCCTCGATGGCAGCGGCCACCCCTGGGTACTGGACTTTCACCGCAACTTCTCTGCCATCGAATGTGACCGCTCGGTGGACCTGACCTATAGAGGCAGCGGCCAGTGGCACCGGATTCCATTCCCGGAAGACCTTGGTGGGGGAGCGGCCCAACTCTGCCTCGACCACCCCGGCGGCCAGCTCCGGCGCCATCGGGGGTGCGTCCGACTGCAGTTCGGCCAGGGCTACCCGGTACGGTTCGGGGACGCCTTCATCGAGGAAGCTGGCGATCTGGCCCAGCTTCATCAGCGCCCCCTTCATGTCCCCTAAGGACTCGGCCACCTGTTCCGCCGTGCGAAGTTCCATGGCCGCCGCTTGCTCATCGCGACGGTCAGCTGGGGTGAGACGAATCCTGATTTTGCCGGTCATCCGGGAGGCGCCAAGCCGTCCGACCAGTTGAGCCGACGCCGCGGTACGCCGAAGCCTGCCCGTGTGTTTGATCGGGGGTCCGCCGCCGCGTCCAGGCAAGACGGAGGATGCGGGTACCTCGGGTCCTCCGGGCGACTCAGTGGACTCGGGCGACTCAGTGGACTCGGGCGGAACCCCGGTGTCTGGTTCAGAGCTCAACGCCCACCCACGCCGCGGTTTCGGTCCGGTTCCGGGCATAGTCCACCTTGCCCGATGGCGAACGACCGATGGTGGGCACGAACCGAATTCGGCGTGGGGCCTTGTACCCGGCCAGCTGTGCCTTCACGTGATCGATGATGGCGTCGGCAGTGACCGATTCCTCGGCAGTGCCGGGAGTCAGCTCCACCACGGCGATGATCTCCTCGCCGAAGCGCTCATTCGGGATCCCGATCACCACCGCGTCGAGGACGCCGTCGACAGTCTTGACCACTTCCTCGACCTCTTCGGGGTAGACCTTTTCACCGCCGGTGTTGATGCACACCGAGCCGCGTCCGAGCAGGTGGATGCTGCCGTCCTCTCGTACTTCGGCGTAGTCACCAGGTATCGAATAGCGCTCACCATCCACAGTGCGGAAGGTGGCCGCGGTCTTGGATTCGTCCTTGTAGTAGCCGAGGGGGATGCGTCCTCCCAGGGCCAGCACGCCGGGCTGGTCCGACCCGGGCACGACATCCGCGCCGTCGGCATCGAGAACCCGCACATTGGGGCCGAGGGTGAAGTCGGCGGTATGGGAGGCCGATGTCCCTGACGAGATCGAGCTTCCCATGCCCAACGCCTCCGACGACGAGAACGCGTCCACCAACAACATGGTGGAGTGATGCCCGAGCAGGCCCTGCTTGGTCTCCTCGCTCCACATCACTCCCGAGGAGATAATCCCCACCAGGCTGCTCAGGCCCCACCGGCCCGGTTGCGCATCAAGTGCTGCCAGAATCGGCTTGGCAAAGGCGTCGCCCACAATGATCAAGCCATTGACTTTCTCGCGCTCGACGGTGTCGAGGAGCTCGACCGCATCGAACTGGCGGGAGGGTAGAAGCACCACCCGGCCCCCCTCGCTCAGGCACTCGAGGGCGGTAAACCCGCCGGTACCGTGCATCAGTGGACAGGCGGGGAGCAGTGTCATCCCGGGGCCGAGTTCCGCCAGGCTCTGGCGCACCCCTTCCACGCCGGCTTCCTGGTCGTAGCTCCGGAACCCAGAAGCGTTCATGAGGGCAAACAGGTCGTCCTGGCGCCACATGACCCCCTTGGGCATGCCGGTTGTCCCGCCGGTGTACAGCAGGTTGAGATCGTCGGGACCTCGTCCCCAGGGAGCCCGGGCTCGCTCTGGTCCCTGGCCAGAGCCATCACCGTCGCCCTCACTGTTCTTCGCCACTTCTTCGTACGGGACGGCCCAAGTAGGGCAGGGCGCGGTCCCGTCGTCCACCCACAGCCAGCTCTGGATGTCTGGGACCCGGTCACGGACGCCCTCGATGCGTTCGGCGAACACGCCGTGGAAGACCACGGCCACCGCATCGGCGTTCTCCCACAGATAGGCCAGCTCGTTATCGGCGTACCGGTAATTCGTGTTGATGGGCACCAGGCCAACTTTGAAGATGGCGAAGGTCGCCTCCAAGTATTCGGGGCAGTTGTAGAGATACAGGGCGACCTTGTCCTGCTTGGCGACCCCGGCACCGAGGAACCACCTCGCCAGGTTGTCTGCCCGGCGGTCGGTGTCCTTCCATGTCTGGGTGCGTGATCCCTGAGTCAGGGCCGGAGCTTCCGGCAGCGTTTCCGCCACCGCCTCCCACACATCTGCGAAATTCCATTTGGTCATTGGTCGTTTTACCCCTTGCCATTTCGGACTTGTTGTCCCTGGTCCAGAACCCTCGACTCACAGGCTTCATTCGGCGGTCCGGTACCTCGGCCCTTCGGTCTCGCGCCCCGACTCCGCCGATTGTCGCGGCCGAACCGGAGCAGCCTACGCTCGCAGCCATGAACTTTGCGCTTCCGCCTGACGGTGACGCCCGCCGGACCTCGGTGCGCTCGTGGTTGGCTGGACATCCGACTCCAACCGGTCGTGAGTTGGCCGACGCCGGCTATGTGGCACCTCACTGGCCCGAACCGTGGGGGATGGGCGCCGATCCCGAGACCCAGTTGATCGTCGATGATGAGTTGAAGCGTGCGGACGTCCGTCGTCCCACCAATACCATCGGGATCGGTTGGGCCGGCCCAACCATCCTTCGAGCCGGGACCGAGGAGCAGAAAGAGCGCTACCTGCGTCCCATGCTGGCCGCCGACGAGATCTGGTGCCAACTCTTCAGTGAACCGGGCGCAGGCTCTGACCTGGCATCTCTTACCACCCGGGCCGAACGGGACGGCGACGAATGGATCGTGAATGGCCAGAAGGTGTGGACGTCTTACGCCCACGTGGCGAAGTTCGGGATACTGCTGGCCCGTACCGACCCCGAAGCACCCGTTCATCAGGGGATCTCGTACTTCATCTGTCCTATGGACGCTCTCGGGATCACCGTGCGGCCACTGGTCGACATGACCGGCACCCACACCTTCAACGAGGTGTTTTTCGAGGACGTCCGGATTCCCGCGGCCAACCTGGTCGGAAAAGAGGGTGACGGCTGGAGACTCGCCAAAGTCACCCTCGGGAACGAGCGGGTGTCTCTGTCGGGTGCCGGTGCGCTGTGGGGGATGGGTCCGACCGCCTCAGATCTGGTGGATGAGGTGAAGCGGTCGGGGGGCGCGTCCGATCCGCTATTCCGGCAACGCCTGGCTCAGGTGTGGTCGCAAGGCGAAATTCTGCGGTTGCTCCGCCTCCGCATGGTGTCGGCGGCGGTATCGGGGGCGGATCCGGGACCCGAGGCTTCAGTGCGCAAGGCGCTTGCCGATGAGCACGGCCAGCACGTCATGGCCTTGGCACGCGATCTGACCGGTGCGTCGGGGATGTTGACGGGTGTGGGGGCGGAAGCGATCTACAGCTTTGGGTTCCTGTTCGCTCCAGCGCTCACTATCGGCGGCGGCACCTCGGAGGTGCAGCGGAACATCATCGCCGAGCGCACGCTCGGGCTCCCACACGATCCGGCAGGGTAGGCGGTAGGCGGTAGGCGGAGCCCCGACAATCAGTGGGCGATGGGTCCGGCGTCCTCGTACCCCTGGCGCACACCCTGTCCGGCCCGTCGGGTCAACTGCTCGGGTTCGTACAGCATCCAATAGGCGTTACGAGCGTGTTTTCGGGCCCGGTTCACGCACACCTGGGCCAGTTTGGCCGGATCCTCCTCTTCGTTCTCGTGAACAAAGACCTCGAGAATGTGGGTAGAGGTCAGCAGCTGGGCCAACATGATCCCCTGGGCGGCTTCGTGGGCACAGATCTGGTCGATGGCGGCTTTCCCGGGCATTCCCAGGGCCACCACGATGCGACACTTCTCGTTTTCGATCAGGCGCTTGCACTCAACACCCAGATCCTTGAATCCGGGCACGGTGCGGTGCACCACCTCGAAGATTTCGCCGTGGCCGGGGCAGTCTGCGAGCTCACTGAGTGCCTCGGCACCCATGTCGTACCGAGCAAACATGGTGTCGACGACGCCGATTCGATCCATGGCGGGGATCCTATCGGGCAGGTGCGGTGGTTATTCCGGGGCTATTGCCGGGCTATTGCCGGGCTATTGCCGGGCTATTGCCGGGCTATTGCCGGGCTATTGCCGGGCTATTGCGGTTGCCAAGTGGCTCATCTCGACGCCGGATACTGACGGGTTCCTGACGGTGTCGGTTCGACCCACATCCCGGGTTGCATAAGACTCTGGCCGATGACCACGCCACTTACGCCCCACCAAACGGTTTCAGATGCTGGCCAATGGGCGGCCCGAGATGCCAGTGTGGTCTGGCACGGCTTCACGCAAATGGCCGCCTACGCAGGGAATTCGCCCATCACCGTGGAACGGGCCGAAGGGCGTGAGGTGATCGACGTCGACGGGCGACGCTACTTTGACGCCATTTCCTCGCTGTGGGTCATGACGCTCGGACACCGCGTCCCTGAGCTAGATGCCGCCGTGACCGATCAGCTCGGTCGAGTGGCCCATACCACCCTGTTGGGGAATGGGAATCGGATGGTGGTGGAGTTTGCCGAGGCACTCGCTGCGGTCGTACCGGTCGATGACGCCCACGTGCTGTTCGCATCGGATGGGGCAGTGGCGGTCGAGCAGGCGGCCAAGATCGCCTTCCAATATTGGGTGAATCGGGGCCAATCTGGCCACACTCGCTTTCTGGCTCTGGGTGACGCCTATCACGGGGACACGGTCGGAGCGCTGTCGTTGGGAGACGGGGGATTTGGGACCGAGTTATTCGATCCGCTGCGGTTCCCTGTCATCCGGACCCCCGGGTACGCCTCGCCGGATTGGGCGGACAAGGCGGTGGCGTGCGTAGAGGCCAATGCCGAGGAGTTGGCGGCGGTGATTATCGAACCTCTGGTGCAGGGTGCGGCAGGCATGTTGGTGGCCGAACCTGAGGACTTGGCTAAGTTGGGAGCGGCCTGTCGGTACCACGGGGTCCTGTTGATCTGCGACGAGGTGGCCACCGGATTCGGCCGGACCGGCAAGCTGTTCGCCTCCGAATGGGCCGGATCCGACTTTCGCCCTGACCTGATGTGCCTCGGCAAAGGGATTACCGGCGGATACCTCCCACTTTCGGCCACCGTGGCATCCGGCGAGATCTTTGCGGCATTCGAGGGAGCTGACCTGGGTGAAAAGACCTTGTACCACGGCCACTCCTACGGCGGGAATGCTCTGGCTTGTGCAGTGGCCCTGCGTCACCTGCAACTGATCCACCAGTGGGACGTTCTTGCCAACGTGACGGTGGTGGCGGACCGGCTCGCCTCGTTATTGCGCGACCACGTGGTCGGACGACCCGGGGTAGGAGCGGTGCGCCAACGCGGGCTGATGGTCGGAGTCGAGCTCGATCCACCAGGCGGTGCAACGCGTTGGGGACGTCGGGTGTGTGCCGAAGCGCTGCAGCAGGGCATTTTGTTGCGTCCGCTGGGTGATGTCGTGGTCCTGATGCCGCCGTTGACCACCACGCTCGAAGAGATCGGACTGGTTGTCGAAGTACTGGCGGCGTCCATCGGGTTGGTGGGGGAGCAAGATCAGCGATGAGTGGGACGGCCGTCTCCCGCGCCTCTTTGGCGGGTCTGCATGCGCATTCGACGTGGACCGAGTGGGTCGAGGGATCCTGCCGGGAGGTCGAAGCGGCCGAACAATGGCGCCAGCCGCGGACATTCGACGCCCGAGGGCCTCTCGGTCGCCTGACCGCTGACCGTGAAGGTGGGGCAGGCCTGGGGAGGTCTGATCCGGATCGAGACATCGTGTCCTTCGCTTCGAATGACTACCTCGGCCTTTCGTGCCATCCGGCTGTAGTGGCCGCCGCCCACGAAGCCCTCGATCGCTGGGGTGCGGGGTCGGGAGCGTCGAGGTTGGTAACCGGATCGCGACCCGTCCATGCCGAACTCGAAGCCGCATTGGCGGAGTGGAAACGTTGCGAACGGGCCGTGGTGTTCCCCACCGGGTTCACCGCCAATTTGTCGGTACTGTCGGTGTTTGCGGCCGAAGGTGCGCAGGTGTTCTCCGACGAGTTGAACCATGCCTCGATCATCGACGGGTGCCGGGCCGCCCGGGCTGACGTGGCTGTGTACCGCCACAATGACCTGGAGCACCTGGAACACCTGGTGGCAGCTTCGAGCGGACGCTCGGTGATCGTGTCGGACACGATCTTCTCCATGGACGGCGATGCCGCTGACCTCGCCGGTCTGGTTGATGTGTCCCGACGTTACGGAGCACTTCTGGTCCTCGATGAGGCCCACGCTGTCCTTGGTCCCGAACTTCTAATAGCCGGTGAAATCGGAGCACATAGAGATCTTGGGGTGGACATACTGCGGGTCGGCACGCTGTCGAAGATGCTGGGGTCGTTGGGTGGTTTCGTGGCGGGCCCGAGTCGTTCCGTGGAGTTGTTGGTGAACCGGGCCCGGCCGTATATCTTCACCACCGCTCCATCTCCGGCTGACGCGGCCGCGGCCTTGGCGGCTGTGGGCATCGTTCAATCAAGCGACGGCGAGGCACTGCGCCGTCGACTGGCCGGACTTGTTTCGAAAGTGTCGGTTTCAATCGGGGCGGGAGGCGGAGGCGGAGGCGGAGGCGGAGGCGACCAGATCGGACATCCGTCGCCGATCATCCCGGTTGTCATCGGCGAGGAGGAACGTGCGATGGGGGCGTCGGCCCATCTCCTCGATCATGGACTGTGGGTCCCGGCCATCCGACCCCCGACCGTCCCGACGGGAACGTCTCGCCTGAGGGTGACACTGTCATCGATCCACACCGATGAGCAGGTCGACCATTTGATAGCTGAGTTGGTCGCACTCGACGCGTTCGGTGAGCACGGAACCCATAGTCCGGACACGATCCCGCACGGGAGCGTCATTGCGTCCTGAGAAGATTGTCCTGGTGTGTGGTACCGGCACCGAGGTGGGGAAGACCTGGGTGGGCGCCCAACTCCTGAGTGAGTTGCGCTCCCGCGGTCTGCAGGTGGCCGCCAGAAAGCCGGCGCAGTCGTTCGACGTCGACAGTGAAGGGACTCCTCTGGGGGGCGCCACCGATGCTGAAGTATTGGGTGCGGCGTCAGGCCAAGGTCCCGGGTCGGTCTGCCATCCATTCCGCTCGTATCACCGGGCCATGGCGCCCCCGATGGCCGCCGAGGCGCTAGGTCTTCCACCATTCACTCTTGCCGATCTCATCGAGGAGATGGTCTGGCCTGACCACCGTGTCGATGTCGGACTGGTGGAAGCGGCAGGCGGCGTGATGTCCCCACAGGCCTCCGATGGCGATGCGATCGACTTGCTACGGGTGCTACTTCCCGACATCGTTATCCTTGTCGCCGACGCAGGATTGGGCACTATCAATGCCGTTCGTTTGTCCATGGTTCCACTGCTTCGTGCAGTGAGTGAACTCGAGGCGGAACCTGTTACCGGGAGGCTCGGGAAACCGATTCCGATTGTGGTGGTACTCGATCGCTTTGACGAAGAGCACAACGTCCATCAGCGCAATCTCAAGTGGCTGACGTCGCGCAATGGCTTCGAGATCGTCACGCTCCCCGGTATGGAGTCAGCCTTGGGTGACATCCTGACCGCTAACCACTAGGGATGCCGCCCCTGGGTCTGTCGGCGCCGAGGTCAGGCTCTTGACCAAAGGGAGGGAGGGTTTCGAATCGCCATGTCGGGTGGTGGGGGTCGTGGTGGTCGACCTTGGTGAGGATCCAGCCTTCGAAGGTCTTCAAGAAGTGGTGATGATGGCAGAGAAGGGCCAGATTGTCGATCGTGGTGGGCCCACCTTCGGCCATGGGGAGGATGTGGTCGATCTCGAGCCCGAAGCTCACCCCACATTCGGGCACCACACAGGTCCTGTCCCGGTGGACAAGGGCGGTGCGGAGGGATTTGTTGATGGTCCGCCCGAAATGGGAGATGGCCCGGATGTCCTCGGATCTATGGAAGATGAAGCGCAAGAAGGAGTCATTGGCCATGTCTCTGGCCATCAAGGGTGGGATGGGTCCTTGACCGTCGAGCTCGCAGAGTTCTCCGGGACGGGTCTCTCCCCTCAGCAAGGCATCCAAGTCCACTCTGACCATCACCGAACAGGGTGGGGGCCGATCGATCAGGGAGAACGAGTCAGGGAGTGCGTCTTCTCCAGAGCCATCGATTTCAGAGCCATCGACGCTGTCCGGATCAACATCAGGATCGACATCGTCAAGATAAAGGTCGGGATCGATGTCGGGATCGATGTCGGGATCGACAGTGGACCCACCTGGGACCCCTGGGCTCGATCCAGTCCCTTTTCGGGTCCCAGCCCTCGTCCCGGCCCGGTTGACGATGGCAAAGAACGCATCGGCTCGCAGGGCCCGTTCGGGCTCGTCGCACCCAGCGGTGTCGGCCCCAGCGGTGTCGGCCCCCGCCTTGTCGGCCTTGCGCTGACGGCGCAGCCATTTGGCCACAAAGGAGATGTGGTTGAGGATCTGGGCACCACGATCAGCTGTATCTCTGCCCTGGTAGCAAAATGCCCCCTCGGTGTCACTCCAGGACGTAAAGGACCGAGCAGCATAGATCCGCTTCGTCGCCGAGATCGGATCGTTACGGACCGAGGCCGCCCGGGCCCGCTGACAGCGCTCTTTTACCTGGTGGAGGGGCTGGTCCTCTGCCCCGTCCAAGAGCTGGGCCTCACTCTCGGGATCGAGGAGGGCTGCTCCCACCACCTCGGTGGCCTTGGGACGGGAGAGCCTGCCTGCCCGGATGGCCTCTTCGGTGTCGGGAAGGGCATCGAGATGGTGCCCGAGTTCCAAGGTGGACCTGGCCTGGCCCGGAGAGATCCCCTCCACCGAAGCCAACAGTGAGGCGGCATTACGGTGGCCGTCGTCCCTCCAGATTCCCGAGGCATCGATCCTGGGGGCCAAAAGGGTCTTTCCCGCCACGCACAGGCGCTCAGCGAACACAAAGGCCCCATAGAGCCCTTTGGCATCAGCACCGGACAGACAACCAGGCTCGAGCTCTGCCACCAGGGCAGCAAGCACCGAGGTGGCAGCTTCCAGGCGGCGACCGAGACCAGCACCGGCTCCACTGCCGGCACCGGCTCCACTGCCGGCCACACCCCCTTCGAGCACCTCGGTCGAACTCATGTATCCAGCATGCCAGGGGGTGTAGTACCCGATCAGGACGTGGCGCCTCCGAGACCGGCGGCGTCTACGACCATGCGGCTGAAGGGTCGAGCCAGGGTTCGAAGCTCGGCGCAACCGTCATCACCCAACGCCTAGGGAAATACAGCCAGCCGGTCAGTCTCATCCTCCACCCGTTGGCGAACGGTCTGCCCGGCCGGGCTCAGGGACAGGGTGCCGTCTCCGTCGGTCGGATCATTGAGCCAACCCCGTGCCCGTACCCGCTCGACCCCGGCATCCCACTCCACATCGGACCAACCGCGTGAACTCTTGAGAAACGCAATCGGTACTTCACCCGATGCCACATGGATGACGAGTGCTTCGACCGGCCCGATTTCTGCCAAAAGCAACGCCGAGACGTGCCCGTCACCCCTGAATTCCCGCAGGCAGCTCTGTCCGTGCCACAGCACCAGGTGTGGGGGATCGGGCCATGGCAGTCCGGCATGACCGGCGAACAGTGGACGTCCGCCGACCTTTTCAGAGGCTCGCTCAGCGGCGGTGTGAGTGAGCTCCGCGGCTCGGATGATTTCGGGAGAATCAACTGCGTCCCCCAACATGCGACGGAGGGCGGCATCGGCGGCTCGAAGACGAGCATCGAGGATGGCAGCCGGAGTCGCGATATCCCACACTGACGGGATCGCCGTCTTCACCAGCCGGGGGTGGAAGTTGTAGAACGTGGCGATCACCACTTCGGCGTTGACGGGACCCATGGGAGCCGAACGTGATGCGAAGTAGCCGGCCGTCGGTGGGATACCGAGAGCTGTATAGAACTCACTTGCCTCGGGCGCAAAGTAGATCATCCCGTGCAGTGGCTCCACCGTGCGCCAGGTTTTTCGGGCGGTGACCGGGGACACGGTTCCTGATGACGAGAGAGTTGATGGGGAGGACGCCATGGCCGAGAGTAACCGCAACTCGGTCCCTCCGACCATCTGTCTTGCATCGCCCGACCATCTGTCGGGCATCGCCCGACCCCCCGTGCAATGCTGCCACCATGAAGCTGCAGTTACGCTACGACGTCCACGGATCGGCGGAGCGGTTCTGGGAGGTGTTCTTCGACCCCGAGGTGACCAGGCGTCTTCATCTCGAAGCCCTCAGGTCCACATCGGTCGAGATCGAAGAACAGACCGGAGATGTCGCTACCGGACTCGACCGAACCATCCGCTATGGCCAGAAACCCGACGCCCCCGGTCCCGTCAAGAAACTGTTCGGATCAGAGGTCATCACTACCGAGCACGGCACCTTCGACTCCAAGACCGGCATCTGGTCCTTTACCCTGACACCGGCGACGCTGGGGGAAAAGACCGAGATCCGCGGCTCCATTGAGATCAAGGAGATCGATGCGAACGAGGGCGGGGCTGGTGCTGAAGCTGGGCCTGGGGTCCGAGATGCTGCCCGTACTGCCCGTACGGTGCGGATTCCCGGACAAAGTGCCGATCCCTCAGCTGGGGACGAACCCGCCGTCGTCGACACCGACAGCGACAGCGACTCCACCGGGACCACGTGTGAGCAGATCTTTTTGCTCGAGGCCAAGGTCAAGATCTTCGGGGCCGGGCCGGTGGTCGAGCGCTTCATCGAAAAGCAGGCCCGGGATACCCAGGACCGGGCTGCCGCCTTCTTCAATCGTGTCCTTGACGGTGACGAGTGATCCGGCGGAGTGACCCTTGAGTTGACCCCGTATAGTGCGAGCAGGGCACAGATGCTCGTTCGCACCGGACGAAGAGTCGAGTCGGGACATGAGTTTGTTCCGGGGCCTGGCGCAGTTGGGGTCGAAGTCGGAAACGGAGTTGTCGATGTTGAACGGTGTCCCGGGGATGATCGGCGAGACGGCGGTGGTGACCAAGGCGGTCAGCGTCCGACATCACCCGGGTGCGGTCAGAACCCGCGGTGAGGAGTGGTATGCGGTATCCCTCTTCCCTGGGATCACCATCGACGTGGGTGCCACCGTGGTGGTGGCGGACGTCGATCGGGGTGTGCTGGTGGTGTTCCCGACCGACGAGACATAGTCCGGGGATGCATATGACATCCGTCGGAGTGCAACACTGGACGGAAGAGAGGTAGGCAACATGCTCATCGCTTCGAGTGGAGCGGCAGCCGCCGCCGCCATAGCAGTGGTAGGTGCCATCGTCATCGTGGTGCTCGTCACCATGTTTCTGAAGTCATCGCTGAAGGTTGTGCAGCAGGGGAGTGTGGGCGTAGTCAAACGGTTCGGGCAGTTCCGGACTGTCCAGCAGCCCGGGTTGCACCTGTTGGTGCCTCTGGCCGATCGTATGGACAAGGTCGATATCCGCGAGTTCCCCCACACCGGCGACCAACAGTCGGTGATCACCCAGGACAACGTCTCGTTGCAGGTCAGCGCGACCATCTTCTGCCAGGTCACCGACGTCAAACTGGCGTTGTTCGAGATCAACGACTTCAACCTGGCCATCGACCAGATGTCCCGGACCGCCCTGCGGGCCGTGTTCGGCGAGCTCACCCTCGACCAGTCACTGTCCCAGCGCGAGAACATCAACACCAAAATGCAGGAGCACATGGCTGAGGCCACCCTCAAGTGGGGCGTGCGCCTCAACCGCATCGAGATTCTCGACATCACCCCGCCGGTGAACGTGCTCGACGCCATGTCGGAACAGAAGGAAGCCGAGCAGCACAAGCGGGCGGCCATCTTGAAGTCCGAAGGCGATCAGCAGTCAGCCATCAACAGTGCACAGGGTCGCAAACAGGCGGCTGTGCTCGAAGCTGAAGGCCAGAAGCAAGCCGCCATTCTGTCGGCGGAAGGGCAGAAGCAGGTGCTCGAGCTTCGGGCCGATGGTGCAAAGCGCGCCGCACAACTCCGCGGCGAAGGCGAGGCGGCCGCGCTCAGTGCCATCGATGGAGCCACCATCAGGCCGAACACCCTGGCGGTCATGCAACTGCGTGCCCTCGAAGGGGTGGCGTCGTCGAAGAATGCCAAAGTCGTGGTGCCTTACGAGGCGGCTGGCCTGGTGGGTGCCGCTCAGGTGCTGGTCGATGCGCTGAAAGATGCGGGTAACTCGGATGGGTCGGACCGTGCCGGCGGGAGCCACGAAGTGACGGGAGCCAACCCACCACCCCCGGGTTACCCGGGCAACTAACCGCCGGATCCGGCTGCACCACCCGCACCACCTGCATCACCCGCACCACCTGCACCACCCGCACCACCGCCCGCAGCCTGGCTGGATCCGCCTGCACAGCCAGAACTGCGTCAGGCAACGTGTGCCCTGTTTGCCGCACATTCCGCGCGAGAAGAAGCACCGACCGCTTGTGCCCCTCCGAAGGGTGTCACCCAACTCTGATAATCCTCACTTCGCCTCGCTGGTCCGATAGATGGCCGTTCTGCAACACTGGTCAAGTGGCAAGCGGGCTCGACCGCAACCACCGGGGACATCTTCTCGTCCATGGCCGGCATCTCGAACTGGCGACATTGGGCTGGAACGTGCTCGGTGTGGCTCCGGTACTGCCGATTGCAGCCATCGCCCGAATCGAGGTCCTCAGGAGTAGTCTCCGGACATGTCTATCGACCCGTTCCTGGACGCCACTGCGCAGGCTGATCTCGTGCGAGGCGGCGAAGTCACTCCCACCGAGCTGGTCGAGGCGGCCATCACCCGGATCGAGGCCGTCAATCCGCGGTTGAACGCCGTCATCACACCGCAGTTCGACAAGGCCCGAGCGCAGGCTGCGTCGGCCGATCTGCCGAACGGGCCATTCCGGGGCGTGCCATTCCTGGTGAAGGACCTGATCTGCCACACGGCCGGCGACCCGTTCTATGAGGGTTTCGGCTTCTTGAAGCGGCTCGGGTGGGTCGAGGAGACCGACACGTATCTGGCCGCGAAGTTCCGGGCAGCTGGGTTCGTGTTCTGCGGCAAGACGAACACGCCTGAGTCCGGCATCCTCCCGACGACCGAGCCGCTCGCGTTCGGAGCTACACGCAACCCCTGGAACCTGGAACACAGCACGGGTGGCTCGAGTGGAGGTTCCGCCGCTGCAGTCGCATCCGGCATGGTCCCCGCTGCGCACGCGAATGACGGTGGCGGATCGATCCGGATCCCGGCAAGCGAATGCGGACTGGTCGGGCTGAAGCCCTCCCGGGCGCGAACCTCCCTAGGCCCCGAGTTCGGCGACACCATGGGGGGTCTCGTCTGCGAGCACGTCGTCACCCGAAGCGTCCGCGACACCGCTGCGATCCTGGATTGCGTCGCCGGTCCGATGCCCGGAGACCCCTACGCCGCTCCGACGCCTGCCCGGCCGTACTTGTCCGAGGTCAGCAATGACCCAGGAAGGCTCCGCATCGGCGTCCTCGCGTTCAATCCAGCCGGCACGTCCGAGGTCGACCCCGAGTGCGCCGCCGCGGCAGAGCACGCGGGTCGGCTACTGGAGTCGCTCGGTCACCATGTCGAGGCGTCACATCCTGACGTTTTCGCAGAGCCCGATTTCGTGCCGAACTTCATCACGATGTGGGCCGTAGGCAACGCTTGGGTGCTCGACTATTGGACTCGACGGACCGGCAATGCGCCGACCGTCGCTGATGTCGAGCCTCTCACGTGGGCACTGGCGGAGATGGGCCGGTCGAGCTCCGGACCTGCGTACCTCAGCGCGATCGAGTGGCTCCAGGTATTCAGCCGGCGCACGGCTGCCTGGTGGGCCGGGGGCTTCGACTTGCTGTTGACTCCTACGCTCGCCGAGCTGCCGCCACGGCTCGGCGAGTTCGACTCGCCCGAGGACAACCCCTTGGCGGGACTGTTCCGGGCTGCCGCGCTCGTGCCGTTCACCCCGCTGTTCAACATCACCGGCCAGCCGGCGATCTCGCTGCCGCTCTCAATCAGCGACAGTGGGCTCCCCATCGGTGTACAACTCGTTGCAGCCTACGGTCGCGAGGACCTGCTGATCCAGGTGGCCGCGCAGCTCGAAGGTGCTGCTCCCTGGGGAGATCGCCGGCCACCTACCCGGGCGTGAGCGGCGTCGAGGTGACCGTATTGTCCCGGCTCCGGTAGGACCTCGACGCCAGAGTCAGAGTTCTCGTAGCCCTTGCCGAGCAGGCTGCCGCCATCGAACGCGGGCACCGGTCGGTTCCCCGTCCTGCGAACTGTCGGTCATTGCCGCGCCCCCGCAAGCGAGTTGCATATCGGTGGACGGCGCCCGCACGACCACCACTTCCCTGGTGCAGACCCTGCTGTGCAGCCGGGATCCAGGTCGAAGTGTCACGTTGTGGCCCTCCCGAACATGCCGGGCCGCACCCTGTGCGGCAGCGGGATGAGAACGGTACTGTACTGCCGTTAGAAGATGGATCTCTGCTTCGCGGCATCGATCCCGGCTCGAAAAGGAGCGCGATGTCGCCCGATGACGTCTTCGTAATTACCGGTGGTGCTGGGGGAATGGGCCTGGCGACTGCTCGGGCGTTGGCCTCGCAAGGTCAGCTGTTGCTACTCGATGTCGGCGAGAAGGAATTGGAGCGGGCTGGCAAGACGCTGGCTTCGATGGGGGCTCGGGTTGAGACCCTGCGCTGTGATGTGACCTCGGTCGAGGAGACCGAAAGGGTCGCCGACAAGGTCCGAGCCATGGGTTCGTTTCGCTCCCTCGTGCACACGGCCGGTATTTCACCCGAAATGGCCGACGCCCGGCGGGTACTGGAGGTCGACTTACAGGGCTCGGTCCGTATGACCGACGCGGTGTTCCCCCTCGTCGGTCCGGGCAGCTCCGCGATCCTCATCGGTTCGATAGCCGGGTACAGCGACGTCGATCCCGCAGTGGAGTCGCTGCTCGACGACCCGATGGCCGAGGGCTTCGTCGACGAGGTCGAGCGGGTCCTCGGGGGCTCCTTCGACTCTTCGACTGCTTACGTGTTGGCCAAACGAGGGGTGGTGCGACTGGTCGAGCGTCTGGCCGCGCCGTGGGGTCAGCGGGGGGGACGGACCGTCGCCATTGCGCCCGGCCTCATCGAGACGCCGATGGGACGCATGGAGCTCGAGCGCCAGCCAATCATACCGACGATGATCGAAATGACTCCGGTGAAGCGGCCGGGACAGGTGTTGCCGGGGCGCCCCGAGGACATCGCGGCAACCGTGGCCTTCCTGGTCTCTGACGATGCCGCGTTCATTTCCGGCTGCGATATCAGGGTTGACGGCGGTCTCATCGGTGCTGGTCGCCAGCTCCTGAGCCAGAGCTGAACGCCCGTGGCCGACCACGACGACGGCCCGGTCCGTATCGACGGTGCCTGCGAGTGACGAAATCGTTGTGGCTGTCGGCGGGCGTCCCGGAAATTGTGTCACAAATATGCCGTACCGGGACGCACGCGAGCGCGAGCACTGCACCCGGTAGTGCCTTTTTCGATGATCCCGCCGAGCCCTCGTTTCGTGCCGATCCCGGTTCCCCCAGGAGGCGGCCAACCTCGGGGCCACGGCCAGCGGAATCCAGACGTAGTTTGCATCGTTCCCGGGGTAGAGGGCGACCAGATCGATAGGAGGATCGCTACCGCCGAGGCCGCACCCCGTAAGCGGATGGAGCGGATGCCGCGGATGGCAGTGGGCGTAGCGTGGGAGTCGAGCATGCTCAGACGTTTCGTCACTCCGATCACCGACGTGGCGGACATGCTGGCCAGTAACAGGTTGATGGCGAACTCGATGGCGGCGAATGAATTGTTGGGGTAGTGGCCGAGGAGCGCGCTCGAGAAGGGGAACAGGGTGATGGTGAAGAGAAAGCCGAAGTTCCACCTTGCCAGACCCTCGCCGTGCCCGGTGATGAACCGGAACACACGGTGGTGGTCCAACCAGAACTGGCCGATCACGTAGAAGGACACCACGTAACTGACCAGGGAATCGCCGGTATGGCCGATCGCACGGGCCAGCGCCAATGCCGAGTCGGGCTTCGTCCCGGGCGGCAATGAGAACCTGGAGTTGCAGTACCGACAGGGTGAGAGCGATGGCCACCACACCGTCCGACAGCGTCAGGAGCCGTTCCGTTCCGGGTACGCCCGATGGGTCGGGGAAGTTGCGGGCCGGCCGGGCCCCTTTGCCCGCCGGCTACTTCATCTCCACTTGATCGAGGTACTCGTCATCCCAGTGGGTGAAGACCTCGTCGGGCAGCTTCAGGCAGTGGGTTGGCTCCAGTGCATTGACAAACGATCGGTCGTGGCTCACCACCACAATGGTGCCCGCCCACCGGCTCAACATGGTGCCCACTGCTTCGATCGATGACGGGTCGAGGTTGTTGGTGGGCTCGTCGAGCAACAGCACATTGGCTTGTCCGGCTGCCAACATGGCCAGACCGAGCTTGGCCCGCTCTCCGCCCGAAAGAGTCCCGGGCATCTGGTAGGCGGCCTTCCCGGGAATTCCGAACGTGCCGAGCAACGAGCGACGCTCCGTCTCGGAGATGAGGATGGTGTCGTCGATATTGTCGAGGACCGACACTTCGAGGTTGACCTGCTCGTGCTCCTGGGCGAAATAACCGATCGACACGTTGACCCCGATCTCGACTTCACCCTGGGTCGGTGTCTGCACACCAGCCAGGCACCGCAACAGGCTCGACTTCCCGGCGCCGTTGCGGCCGATGATGACGACCCGGTCCCCGCGGCGGGTGTGGAAGTTGACATCTTTGAGCACTGTGGACGTTCCGTAGCGGACCTTCACCCCGGTGGCCCGGAGCGGTACCTCCGCTGATCGCTGCGGGGTGGGCAACCGAAAGACCGACTTCTTGTCGCGTGCGTGGACCTCGGTCCTCGACGACTCGAGGCGTTCGACCCGCTTGTCGATCGACTTGGCGATGCGGGCCCGACGGTTGGTGCTGCCCCGCATGGAGTCGGCCACCGTCGAGAGACGCTTGATCTCCCTACCTTCGAGTTGGGCTGACCGCTCGCGTTGGCTCTGGTCAGCTTCGAGCTGCACCATGTAGGAGGAGTAGGTGCCCTTGAACTCGTGGAGACGTCCACCCGAGAGGTGGAGCACCTTATTGATGGACCGGTCGAGCAGCTTCAGGTCGTGCGACACCACCAGAATGGCTCCGGGAAATGCCTCGAGCTCTTCCATCAGCCATTGTTTGGCCGGAAGGTCGAGGTGGTTGGTGGGCTCGTCGAGGATCATGGTGTCGGGGCCCTGGAAGAGGATGCGGATCAGATCGACCCGACGACGCTGCCCGCCCGACAGGCTGTCGATGTCCTCGAGCAAGAGATCGGGGCGCAGCCCGAGGCCATCGGCCAGCCTGGCCATGATGGCCTCCGCCTCATAGCCACCATTCTCACGGAACTGTTCCTCGAGGTCGGAGAACAGTTCGATGTTCTCCGAGCTGGGATCCTTGGCCATCTGGTCGCGGGCCTTGTTGAGAGCGTCGTCGAGGACATCGAGCCCCCGGCCCGACAACACGTGGGAGAAGCCGTTGGAGTCAAGTCCCAGCCCGCCGGCCACGGGCACCTGAGGCAGAAAGCTATAGGTGCCGCGAATGCGCGCGTTGCCGGTGGATCGCACGGTTTTCCCCGGTTCGTTGACGATGACCGAGATGAGGGTGGACTTTCCGGTGCCGTTGCGCCCCACCAGGCCGACCTTCTCCCCCGCCCCCACCACAAACGAGGCGTCATGGAGCAGGTTGCGGTCACCGATTTCGATAGTGAGGGAGGAGCCGACGATCATCAGGGAGCTCGGGTGAGAGTGTCGAACGCAGGTTCTCCGCGGCGACGGGCTGGCTTCGATAGTGCCCAGCGTGATCAACCCGGCACCCATTCTCTCACACCCGTCGGCTGTGTCCGCTACGCCGGGGGGTCTCAGCCCCCTGAGACCAGCTCTTCGGCTCCCTCGGGAGGAGTCGGGTCGTCGATGGTCTCGAGCCAGCCGGCAGGAAGGTGGACCGGTCTTGGACCGTTGGTGTGCCCCCGGGCCATCCGTGACGCTCCGGGGGGAAAGGGCACAGCTCCGTCCAACCGCTCGAGAATTCTGGCCAGATCGTCGGGCGAGGCAATGGTGGCCATGGCCCGACGGACTTCGGGCCCGACGGGAAAGCCGGTGAGGTACCAGCTGGTGTGCTTACGGAATTGGCGGATCCCGTGCTCATTCCCGAAGGTCTCCCGGAGGAACGAGGCGTGTGCGTGCATGATCCGCGCCACTTCGCCGAGATCGGGGGGGTCGGCCAGGGGGCGACCAGCGAAGGCATCGGCCAGGTCCCGAAACAGCCAAGGGCGGCCCAGGCACCCCCGTCCCACCACCACCCCGTCGCACCCGGTGGCGGCCACCATGGCCAGGGCGTCGGATGCCTCCCAGATGTCGCCGTTTCCGAGCACCGGGATGGTGGTGATCGCCTCCTTCAACGCGGCGATGGCCTGCCAATCGGCGTTCCCCGAGTAGAGCTGCTCGGCGGTACGGGCGTGAAGCGCCACTGCCACCGCTCCCTCCCCTTCGGCGATCCGCCCGGTCTCGAGATACGTGGTGTGGGTGTCATCCACACCGACCCGGAACTTGGTGGTGACAGGTACCGAGCCGGCCCCCTTCACGGTGGCGGCGATGATGTGACGGAGCAGGGTCCGATGCACCGGGAGGGCGGCACCACCCCCTCGGCGGGTGACCTTGGCGGCGGGACAGCCGAAGTTCAGATCGATGTGGTCCACGCCGATGTCGTCCACCAGACGCCGGACCGCTTCTTTTATCACCCCGGGGTCGACGCCGTAGAGCTGCACGCTGCGCACCGGCTCGTCGTCGCCGAAGGTCAGCATGCCCATGGTTTTGGCGTTGCCCTCCACCAGAGCGCGGGCAGTGACCATCTCGCTCACATAGAGACTGGCTCCATAGGTGCGACAGAGCCGGCGGAAAGCCACGTTGGTCACTCCGGCCATCGGAGCCAATATCACCGGGGGATCAACGGCGATGGGGCCGAGCTTGAGCGGGGGTAGTGCCCTGGTCACGTTGCCCAAAGCGCGGTCATGGGGACGTCGAGGCGGGTCAGCATCGAGCGGAACAAGGGGAGGGACAACCCGATGACGTTGCTGGGATCGCCATCGATGCCGTCGATGAAGGGGGCCGACCTCCCGTCGAGGGTAAAAGCACCGGCCACCTCCGCCGCCTCTCCGGTGGTGACGTAGGCCTCCAGTTCGTCGTCGGTGATGGTGCCGAATCGCACGGTGGTCCTGGCCACATCGGCTACCCGTGCGCCTGTCCGCTCGTCGATCACACAGTGCCCGGTATAGAGGGCCCCTTGGCGCCCCGACATGGCCCGCAGCCATCCCAACGCCTCGGCCCCCGTGGTGGGCTTTCCGAACTGACGCCCGTCGAACTCGAGGATCGAATCGCACCCGATGACGATGGCGTCTCCGTCGGGATCAGCCACGGCCGACGCCTTGCGCTCGGCCAGGACTCGGGTGACCCCCGGTGTGTCGTCGGCGACCACGTTATCCTCGCTGACGCCGCTCACCACCACCTTGGGGTCGAATCCGGCCTCTCTGAGTAGGCGCAGGCGTGCCGGTGACCCCGAAGCGAGGATGAGGGTGCGGTCCGGCATCCATACAGCGTAGGGGCAGCCACCGCCCCAGACAGCGGCGACCACTCGGTGGAGGCACCCAGGTCAGACTGTGGGCATGGTCGAGCGACTGCACGTGCGATCCGCCACCGGATCGGACCTCGACCGGATAACAGATTTGTGGCTACGTGCGCGTCGGCGCGCGGTGTCGACCATCCCGGCTCCTGTGCACACCGACGACGAGGTGAGGCAGTGGTTTGCCGACGTTGTCATCCCTCAACGGGATGTGCTGGTGGCCGTCGACCCCGACGGGTCCGTGGTCGGCATGCTCGTTCTCGACGACGGCTGGGTCGATCAGCTCTACGTGGACCCGGACCGGACCGGACTGGGGATCGGCACGAGGCTGCTGTCGCTGGCCAAGGAGCGCTCACCCGAGGGCCTCGAACTCTGGACCTTCGCTTCCAACCACCGGGCCCGCCACTTCTATCAGCGGCACGGCTTTGTCATGGCCGAGGAGACCGATGGAGCCGGCAACGAGGAGGGTGCGCCCGACATCCGTTACAGCTGGGCACCTGGCTGAATGGGCTCCCGTCAGCGGACGTCCAGGTGGAGCGACGAGCCGGGCGGGCTGAAGAATTCAGCAGTTCATCTGAGCGGCAGAGATTCCCCAGACGGCCAGGACGCCGCTGGTGGGGAAGAACTGGTCTGCCTTGCACCATGGCGGCTCACTCCCGTCGCGCACCTGCCAGGGTGCCGCCCGACTTCTGGCTGAACCACCCAAAGGCACCGGCGTCCTGCATGCTCACGTCAACCTGATATCCGGCCTGGGATGAGGGTACGAACCCGGATATGGCCCAGTAGATGCGCGTCGAAGGATCGTAGGCGTAGGAGACGCTATTGGGAGCGGTCCCGCCGACGTCGGTAGGGGTGAACCCGTGGAACGACACGTAGGCCGCGGTGAGTTGGCTTTTCGGTGCGTCGGTGGCCGGCAGGTTGCGTACCTCTGAACCGGATCCGCTGGTCGGGGTTGTGGTCGTGGCCAGACCCGAACTCGACGAGGAATTCGGGACACTCGAGGTCGTCGCCGAACTCGATGCCGGTTGGGTCGTGGCGGTGGTCGATCCCCCTGATGAACACGACGCCAGGACGATGATGGCGCAACTCACCAGCGCCTCCCCTACCATCCGTCGGGTCATGGTGACCTGAGTCCGACCACCCAGCCGCCCGTTGTCCACGGCCATGCCCCCGGCTCTCCGACCGGAACCTCGGGGCTGCGAGCGCCCAGACTTCGAAGTCGTGTTGTGTTCCGGTGCGCCGGTCCGAGACGCTAGCCCCGGGGCGTCGTACCCGGTCCCTCCAAATGCGCGATCCTGGGAGCATGCACGAATCAGGAACCACGCTCTCCCCCCGGTTATCCGATCCTCAACTCGACGGCGATCACGAGCGTATGTCCCACATTGTGCTGGAAGGGTTCAAACCCGAGGAGGGAGATTTCGTCTCGGCCGGTCCCTCGGTGGTGGAGGGAATGGTGAACGGCACCGCGGTGCGGGCACTGTGCGGAAAAATCTGGGTGCCGGGGCGCGATCCCAAGCGCTATGGGATCTGTCCCACCTGCAAGGAGATCGCTGAGGCCCGGGGTTGGAAGGTCCCCGCGGGATAGCACGGTGCCGTCGGCCCCGCTCTCAGGGCAGCTCGCCGAACCCCTTCCACACCAGGTAGACGGCGAACACCACCTCGATGACGACGCCGATGTGACGGGCGTGCCTGGTGACGAAGGTGTGGGTGGCGTCCAACACCGGATCGGCCCGGTCGCCGAGGATGGTGACCAGGCCCACCGGGATGAGCACCGGAAGCAGGGTGATCATGTAGAGGAAGCCAAACACCACGTTCCGGTCCAGTAGGCCCACCGTGGACCTGGTGATCTCATGTAGAGCGGGAAGGAACAGGACCAGGGTGGAGAAGTTGACCACCATGCCGCCGGCCCCGACCCCCAAAAACCAGAATGGGGCGGTCTCCAAACGGCTGGCGGTTCGCGATTTCTGCTGCTCGGCGGGTGTCGGCCGGCGAAGCAATGATCGCACCGCGAGGACCATCATCAACCCGCCGGCGACGAACATGATGATGGCGCCGCGCAGCGAGTGGTGGCCAAGCTTCGCCGGATGAAGATGTTGCAGGACGGTGAGCCCGAGCACCGAGTACGTGGCCAGCACCAGAGCGGAACCTACCGCCACGACCCAGGCCCGGGCCAGCGGTTTGGTGGCACCGGTGAGTACCACCAGTTGCAGGGCCAGGAGCGTGGGACTGATGGCAGCCCCGATGGCCAGTGGGAGCACGGAGGCCAGTAGCGCAGCCACGCGACCAACGTAGCCCAGCAGCCCCAATCCGAGGCTGATCGCCGCTCCTGTGCCGGTATCTCACTGCTTCGAACCGAGCCCGCGGCTCTTGTTGAGCTTGCCTACACGCCGATGGGTTCGCCGTGGTCCCGACATCTGGCCCGATAGCCACCCGGCGTTACCGCCACGGTGAGCCGGCGTCCACACGTGGGACAGAACCGGGGTGGGTCGAGCGGGCGGTTGCATCCGGAGCACGAGGTGGAAGCAGACCCACAGCCGGTACAGAATCGATCCGAGGCGCCACTTGGATCGAGGTTGCCTTGATCCACACTGCCGGGGTCACCCATCAACGGGCTGTCGGCCGGAGCCATCGACCGTCTTCAACGCAACGCCCTGTTCACAGTACGCCGGTGAGGGCGCCGACCGGCATGCGCAGATCGGAGAGCATCTGGAGGTCCTCGTCGGCCGACCGCCCGAGCGTGGTCAGGTAGTTGCCCACGATAAGTGCGTTGATCCCCGAAGTCATCCCCATGGCCTGTAGCTCGCGCAAGGTCACTTCTCGGCCGCCGGCGTACCGCAGGATGACCCCGGGAAGCCCCAGCCGGAACATGGCAATCCACCGGATCGCCTCCCACGCCGCCACCGGCTGCTCATCCCCGAGAGGAGTGCCCGGGCGCGGGTTGAGGAAGTTGAGCGGTACCTCGGTCGGGTCGAGTTCCTGAAGCTGGCCGATCAGCTCCACCCGCTGGGCGTCGGTCTCACCCATCCCGACGAGGGCGCCGCAGCACAGCTCCATCCCGTGGTCGCGCACCAGACGGCAGGTGTCCTCCCGCTCTTCCCAACTGTGGGTGGTGACTACGTGGGGGAAGAACGACCGGGATGTCTCGAGATTGTGGTTGTAGCGGTGGACGCCGCCTTCGGCAAAGCGACGAGCCTGCTCCTCGGTCAGAAGGCCCGCACTGACCGCCACGTTGAGGCCGGTCTGCTCGTGGATCATCGGAACCAGCTCGAGGATCCGTTGCATGGTGCGCTCATCGGGGCCCCGGATGGCGAGCACAATGCAGAATTCGGACGCCCCTAGGGCCTTGGTCTCCTCAGCTGCGACCAGGACCTCACCGGCCTCGAGGAAGGGGGTGGCCTTCACCGGTGTGTCGAACCTCGATGATTGGGAGCAGAAGTGGCAGTCCTCGGGGCACCCACCGGTCTTGGCTGACAGGATCCCCTCGACTTCGACCTCGGGACCGCACCAGGCGAGGCGTACCTGGTGGGCGAGGGCGGCCAGCGAGGTGACCCACTGGTCGGGTAGTTCGGCCAGGCCGGCCAGTTCCTCGGTGGTGAGGAGCCGCTTCTCGTCGAGCAGGGCGACTTCGACCGCCGACAGGCGGGCGCGGGCGTCGATTGCCTCGATCTCGATGCGTTGCGGCGACGGCTTGTCGGGGCCCCGGTTGGGCGCGGACAGTGTCACGGTGGTACGGATAGGGGTGGCAGTGGCTTCACCGGGCATGGGACAACGGTACTTGGCTCGGTAGGACTGTCGAAAAACGGCAGACTGCGGCACGACAATCACACGACGGATCGAAACGTACTGGCCGGGCCAGACGGCAAGGAGACAGCTGTGGCATGGGATTTTTCCACCGAGCCGGAGTTCGAGGAGAAGCTGGCGTGGATGCGCGAGTTCGTGCGAGAGGAGATCTTCCCTTTTGAGACGCTCTCGTTGTCGCACGACGCCATGGTCGATGCGGTCAAACCGCTCCAGGACGAGGTGAAGCGACAGGGTCTGTGGGCGTCCCATATGCCCCCGAACTGGGTGGCGGGGGGTTCGGTCAGCTCCGGCTCGGTCTGATGCACGAGATCCTCGGCCAGACGGTCTACGGCCCCTGGGTGTTCGGCAACAACGCCCCTGACTCCGGCAATGCCGAGTTGCTGGCCGTCGGGATCGAGAATTCAGGACGGGAAGGCCACCGCAAGCAATGGCTCGAGCCCCTTCTGGCCGGGACCATGCGGAGCGCCTTCTCGATGACCGAGCCGGGCGCGGGCGCCGACCCCACCATGATCTCCACTACCGCCGTCCGGGACGGGGATGAGTGGGTGATCGACGGGCACAAGTGGTTCACCTCCAATGGGTCGGTGGCTGACTTTCTGATCGTGATGGCGGTGACCAATCCCGATGTCCACCCTTACGCAGGCTGCTCCATGATCGTGGTGCCGGCCGATGCTCCCGGAGTCGACATCGTGCGTGATGTCCCCACCATGGAAGACCCGGTGGAGCACTACGGAAAATTCGGCGGTCACGCCGAGATCATCTATCGCGAGGTGCGGGTCCCCTACGACAATCTGATCGGGAATGAGGGTGAAGGGTTCCTTCTTGCCCAAAATCGCCTCGGGCCCGGTCGGATCCATCACTGCATGCGGTGGCTGGGTCAGTCCAAGCGGGCGTTCGACATGTTGTGTGAACGAGCCGTATCCCGCACCACCCATAAAACGACATTGGCGGAAAAACAGACTGTCCAGAACTGGGTGGCCGACTCATTGGCGGAGATGACCGCGGCCCGACTCATGACCCTATACGCGGCGTGGAAGATGGACCGGGAGGGTGCCTCGGCGGCCCGGGTGGAGATCGCCATGATCAAGTACTACGGGGCCGGGGTGCTCTACAACGTGATCGACAGGTCGATCCAGGTGCACGGGTCGTTGGGTTTCTCCACCGATCTCCCGCTGGAGTCCATGTACCGGGCCGCCCGGGCCGCCCGCATCTACGACGGGCCCGACGAGGTCCACAAGGTCACCGTGGCCCGGCACACCCTGAAGCTGTATACGCCGGTCGAGGTCCCCACCGAGCACGTACCCACCCGCCGCTTGGCGGCCAAGGAGCGGTTCGCCCATCTGTTGGAGGCGGCCACCGCCAACGCCTGAAGGGTTGCCGGGCTGGCGCCATTGGTCGGGGTCGGGGTGGTCAGCTCTCCGCGGGCGGGAGGTCCAGGGATCCGTCGGGACCGATGGGGAACCCCGGGTTGTGGGCCACTTCCCACGGATAACCGTCGGGATCGGCAAAGTAGCCCGCATAGCCGCCCCAGTCGGTATGCACGGCCGGTTTCACCAGGGAGCCACCGGCCGCCACGGCATCGGCAAGGGCCAGGTCCACTGCGTTCTCCGACTCCAGATTGATGGAGAGCGTGATCCCACCAAAGGCAAGTTTTCCCTCGGTGGGCAGGTTGGCGTAGGCGGCGAGTTCGTCAAAAGGGAAGAGACCCAGCACCGAGTCAGCGGTGATGATGAACGAGACGGCATCGTTGGAGGCTTCCGCCCGGCGCCATCCGAGGGCTTCATAGAACGAGGTGGAGGCGGCGAGATCAGACACGCCGAGGGTGATGAGGCTGATGCGAGCGGGAATGGTCATGGTTGGGATGTTCCCACCGCTGGCCGGGTTGTGTCAGATGGGCCGTGAATCACGCCTGGGGCGCTATCTCAGGGTGGCAACCCTCGCCGCCAACTGGTCATCGTCGGCGTCGACCTCCACCACTTTGGTGCGGCTGGAGTGACCGGACACCAGCGACACCTGGTGGCGTCGCACCCCGAGGGCGTCAGCCAGCACTCGGAGTGCCTGTTCGGTGGCCTTGCCGCTTTCGGGTGCGGCCTGTACCCGAACCACCAGAGACCCACCGTGATCGCCCCCGACGGCAGAGCGCCCCGACCGGGGTCGAACCCAGAGTGTGATCCGCATGGGTCCAGTGTGCCCTGTCCGTGGTCTGCGAGGCTAGCCAGTTGCGCCGAGAGCAACGAGGTGGGGGCTCACGCCGGTGCCCTGGGTCCGGAGGGACTCCATCCGTCGTTTGCGAGCCAGGAAGCGGGACTCCACCAGGCGCCAAGAGAACTCTGCGCTGGCCAGGCTCAACGCCAACGCCAGAAGTACCCCCGCCCACCCGAGACTCCGCAACCAGGTGAGCCACACGTAGTGCCAGAGATACAGGGCATACGATCGCCGACCCAGGTAGGTGATCACCCTTCCGGAGAGCATCCGACCCAGCAGACTGTCGCCGCGTTCCATCAGGGCGGCCACTAGCAGGGGCCCGCCAAGTGTGGCTGCTGTCCAGGTCAGCGCATAGATCCACGGGGTGGCTCCCGCCTGCAACCAGACCAGAGCCGCGGCCAACAAGGCGATTGCCAACGCCGCCATTGCGCTATTGGGTAGTCGGCGACGCCAAGCCCGCAGGCCTCCATGGGCCCAGATCATGGCGAGGGCTCCACCGAGGAGAAACGCCCCGGACCGGGTGTCGGTCCCCATGTACAGATGGTCGCCCGTGTGGTGGGTGAACGTGAATGCGAATACTTCGATCAGTGATCCGACGGCCAGGGCCAGAGCGACCCCGATGGCGACCCGTCTACGCCACATCAGCAGTATCAGGCACAACGGGGCCCAGATCAGGTACACCTGCTCTTCGACCGCCAGCGACCAGAGATGGCCGAGCGGGATGTATCCGGTGAAGACATGGTAGATGCCGAACCAGTTGGTGAGGTAGACGATGGCCCCGCCCACGCCCTGGAGCGCCACGTTGAATGGCTCAGCGGTCCCGGGGGAGTGATGTTCGGGGATGGTCCGGATCCACGGGTGGTTGCCGAACGCCGCCACCACGGCCAGCCAGATGACCAGGAACGCCGCCAGCGCCGGAACCAATCGGTAGGCCCGTCCGGCAAAGAAGCGCCGGAGCGAGACCCGGCCCCGGAGCGCAAATTCGTTGGTGATGAGGGCAGTGATGAGGAACCCGCTGAGGCCGAAGAAGACGAACATGGCGGTCTGTCCGGTGCTGAAGGAACTCAGCAGACCGGCGTGGGTAAGAAAGACGCCCAACCAGGCGGCCCCCCGAAGACCGTCGAGTGGGGGGGTGTGCCTGAGGAGGCGTACCTCGGGAGGATGCTGTTCGGACTGGGGACCGGTGAGACCTGCGCCGTTGGGTCTGACGTCCTGGTCGCCAAGCTCGAGTTCCGAGTCGTCGACCCCGAGCCCGTCCCCGGAGGAGGGACGTTGTTGGTCAACGAACGTAGAAGGTGCCACCCATCGATCATCCCCCTCCACTCTGGGAGAGGGATGAGAGGAACCTTGGATTCCGCTGGGAACCGGTCCCGAAGCGGTTCCCACCAGGGCAAATCCCCCCGAGGGGAGACCACCCGATGAGGCCACCGAAGCCGGCGAAAGGCCGGAGAGCCCTTTAGTAGCGGTAGGTATCCGGCTTGTAGGGGCCACCCACAGGCACGCCGATGTAGCTGGCCTGGTCATCGGAAAGGGTGGTCAACCTCACACCCAGTGCGTCGAGATGGAGACGGGCTACCTTCTCGTCGAGGTGCTTGGGCAGGAGATAGACCTTGTTCTCGTCGTATTCGCCGGGGCGGGTGAACAGCTCCACCTGAGCCATGGTCTGGTTGGTGAAGGAGTTGGACATCACGAAGCTCGGATGGCCGGTGGCATTGCCCAGGTTGAGGAGCCGTCCCTCGGACAGCACGATGATGGCATGGCCGTCGGCGAAGACCCACTTGTCCACCTGGGGTTTGATGTTCACTCGCTGGATGCCGTCGATCTTCATCAGGCCGGCCATGTCGATCTCGTTGTCGAAGTGACCGATGTTCCCCACGATGGCCTGATGCTTCATCTTGGCCATGTGGGCGGCGGTGATGACATCCTTGTTTCCGGTGGTGGTCACGAAGATGTCAGCGCTGTCGACGAAGTCCTCGAGGGTGGCAACCTGGTAACCCTCCATGGCGGCCTGGAGCGCACAGATCGGGTCGATTTCCGTGATGACCACTCGTGCCCCCTGGCCACGCAATGAGTCGGCGCAACCCTTCCCCACGTCGCCGAAACCGCACACCACGGCCACCTTGCCGCCGATGAGCACGTCGGTGCCCCGGTTGATCCCGTCGATCAGCGAATGGCGGCATCCATATTTGTTGTCGAACTTGGACTTGGTTACCGCATCATTGACGTTGATGGCGGCAAAGAGCAGCTCGCCGCTCCGCTCCATCTCGAGCAAGCGGTGCACACCAGTGGTGGTCTCCTCGGAGACACCCTTGATCCCGTTGGCGATCGACGTCCATCGCTGACCGTCTTCGGCCAGACTCCGGGCCAGGACACTCAGCACCACGCCGTACTCTTCCGTGTCGGCGGTCGACGGATCGGGTACCGCGCCGGCCTTCTCGAATTCCACTCCCTTGTGGACCAGGAGAGTGGCATCGCCGCCATCATCGAGGATCATGGTCGGCCCATCACCAGGCCAACCCAGGGCCTGCTCTGTGCACCACCAGTACTCCTCCAGTGTCTCGCCTTTCCACGCGAAGACCGGCACGCCTTTTGGATTCTCAACGGTGCCATCGGGTCCGACGGCCACCGCCGCGGCGGCATGGTCCTGGGTGGAGAAGATGTTGCAACTGGCCCAGCGCACTTCTGCTCCGAGCGCAGTCAGCGTCTCGATGAGTACCGCGGTCTGGACGGTCATGTGGAGCGAGCCGGTAATACGGGCACCCTTCAGGGGCTGCCCGGTGGCATGTTCCGAGCGCATGGCCATCAGTCCGGGCATCTCGTGTTCGGCGAGCACTATCTCTTTGCGGCCGAAGTCGGCGAGCGCCAGGTCGGCAACCTTAAAGTCGAGTTGATGTTGCTCGGTGGTCATGCAGGCTCCTTGGTGTGCTCAGCCGGGAAATGGCCGGGTCTGTCGGTATGCATTCATTGATTGTCATTGTTCGCCGTGACGACCATAGGGCCGGCCTTCGGGGAACTGTTGGGTACGTTGGTACGTTGGGACCTTTCCCGGGTCAGAAGCCATCTCTGGCCATCAGATTTACCCTTGGATCAAGGGGAGCCGCCCCGGACAGCAGCCCCATAACGCTACCGCACCGCGCCGGTCGCCGTGTCCCTGTGCCCGGTGGAATGCCCCGATCCCGCTGGCCAGGGCGTGAACTCTTCATCGATCGAAACAGCAATTATGGCCCGACGTGAATTAGCCCACCCCATTGACTAGAATGTCACTCAGGCACCGATTCCATCCCGCCACGGATTCGGTGTCGAGCGCACCACCGATAGAGTCCCGCCACTCGCGTGTGGTGCGCCGCCGGCAGAACTTTGGTTCTTCCGGCGCGCCCGCAAACAATTTGGCTAATTGTACCCCTGGGCGACGTGCTCGATCCACCAATCCGGAGCGGCGTTCATCAACGTTTGCAGGTCCCAGTAGTCCCACCATCGGATGATGTCACCGTGATGGAACTCGTGGACGGAGACAAACGGCAACGTCACGGACTCACCGGTATGCCAATGCCACGTCTCGGAGTGTTCGGTGACCACGATGTCGCCCTCGGCAATCATGAGCCGGAGGTCGTGCTCGTACATGGATATAGGTTCGAGTCCCAGCCGGAGTCGGGCCACGATCTGAAGCGGCCCTTTGGCGACGTCGTCGGGAGGTGAGGGGACGTCGGTGTACTCGCTGTCCGGCGTAAAGAATTGGCCGATCCGCTCCCAATCCCGCTCATAGAGCGTATTCCAGAAGGTGCGTACCACCTCTTTGTTCTCTGTGGCAGTCATCGCATCTCCTCGAGGTTTGTGATCTTCGACCGTAGGCCAATCCCGAGTGCCACGGTCCCGGACTGATGGTGAGGGTCTGCCTGATGGTCCCGGTCGACTGTGCGGACCTACAATTGCATCCGACCATGTCCGAGCCTGCCTGGAAGCCAACCTCCCACGATTCGCGGTCGGCACGTCTCCATCGACAGCACCAACACCGCCAGCGGCGTACTCAGGTCTTTCGTCGCCGGCTGGTTGCCTCATCGATAGTTCTGGTGCTGATCGTCGTGGGTGTCTGGTTGGTGGTCGGTAACGGGGGCTCGGGACAGTCGACCGCCGCACGCGGTGGCTTGCCCGACGCCCATTCGACGTCGGGTGCCCCGCCACCGACCACCACGACCACCACGGCGCCGCCGCCGACCACCACGACAACCAGCCCCGGCACATTGCCCCAAACCGGGACTTTTCCTACCACCACCAGCCAGCTGTTCACCGCCAATATGGCGGCGCTGTGGAACGGAATCGTCACCAACAGTGTGCAAGTGGCGATTCCCGCGTTCTTCCCCGAGTCCGCCTATGTGCAGTTGAAAACCGTACCGAGTGCCCGGGATGACTTCACCGAGCGTCTGGTAGCTGACTACGGACTCGATATCGGGGCGGCGCACGCTCTGCTCGGACCAAATGCGGCCTCGGCGCAGCTCGTGGGCGTGGACGTGGATTCCGCCTATGGCCACTGGATCAATTCTGGTGTGTGTTACAACGACGTGGGTTATTTCGAAGTGCCCAATTCCAGGGTGGTCTACACAGTCAACGGCCAGACCCATTCCTTTGGGATTGCCTCGATGATCTCGTGGCGGGGTGAGTGGTATGTGGTGCACCTCGGTGCCATCCTGCGTTCGGGCAGCGGCGGCGAGGTCGACGATCCCGAAGCCGGTCCCGGAAATCCGACATATTCCCCAACTTGCTGATCTGCTTACGACGGATATCCGTCTTGGGACTCAGCTGGTGGTAAGCACGGTGACAAAGTCACGGGTCCAACCGACTTGGAATTGATCGACCGGGCGGACCTGCACCGTGAATCCGACCGACGACGGCGACCTTCTGGATTGCCCGGTCGGTAACCCACTCTCGCTCGGTTCTTTGTCGGCCCGTTTCCACGCCATCACTGGCTAAGGCAGAATACCAACCGTCGGAATGCACGACCTTGTGCGCACAAGTGGTCCGGCCGTCGCTTGTCCAACCGCAGAAGACAAGAGGGCCGGTACCCGTTTCCGAGCACCGACCCTGACCTGCATCTTCGAGTGGAGATGATGGGACAACTCTCGAACCAATCGGCGAGAGAGGCAATCCACGACCTACACATTCGAGTTCTGTCTGACGGCGACTGCCCGTAGAGGGTTCCAGTCCGCCAAGGTGGAGGTGTGGGCGATGTGTTCGAACCCGTCCGTCAACCCCGCCTTCGATAAACTCCTACAGATGGTGGATGTGCTCTGAGCTGCTCACATCTCCACTTGGGTTGACAGCCGTCAAACTCCTGATGGCGTGTCGGGTGGAGAGTCACCGCCAGGTTTCGTAGGTGGCTTCAGAGGCTGAGTCGGAGTCGCTGAGCCCCTAGATGCACTCCCGAGTACGTAGCCAAAGAGACTACCGAGAAGCGCAGCAACAGTCGCCTTATCGATAACGTTATCCAAGCCCAGAATGACGATCGCGATAACTGCGAGAGCAGAGATCCCGTAGTGAACTAGGAACCAGGTGATAAAGGGAATCTCAAAGAAACTCGGTGCAGCTCCGGGAGGCTGACCATCCGGTTTCCCTTTACCCTTTTTAAATACCAAGGCCAGGATCAGGGGCTGCAGAATGACAACAAGCGCCAGAAATATCAAAAACACGATAATCATGTTGACGTCGTGTTGACTCAGCACGAGCACCGGCGAACTAGAAGGTGATGAAGCTGTTCCACTCATACATCAATTATACAATAGTGCCGCGTATCAATCCCGAAGATGAGGGACAACAATTCTGGCTGCACGGTCAAGAACTGCCTGCAGGTGGTTTCTTGGTCTGAAGCAGAGATTCCATGCCCCGTTCGACGGTCAACGTTGCGGGCTCGGGGTGAGCCGTTACGTAGCTCTCCCACTCTTCGGCAACTTTCTTGATCCATCGTGAGTATCGATCGAACGCTTCTAGACTTCTGTCCGACAACATCCACGCAAGCGGGACCTCGTCCCATCGGTTCTGATCACCCTGATATACGTTGGCCTGCTTTGGGTGCTCGACGGCGTCTCGGACCCTGAGTAGCTCAACGAATCCTTGGTAGTCGGTATCGTTTTGGTAACTATCAAGGTTGAAATAAGCCGTTGCCTCTTTGATTCTCTCTTCGGCGGTGGTGCCCTTGAGCTGATTCTGCTTGCTCGTACGCTCCATCTCTTCGGCCAAATGCTGAACAGCGCGCACCGAATTACTAACCATCTCACTCCCAGCGGCGTAGACACGACACAACAGCTTCATATCGAAAATGTTTCGTGCGTTCCCTTGCTCTGTGGGTAGGTGAAGGACCTGCTTGTGCAGTTTTCTCAAACGCGAGTAGGCCTCCTTCGCAAGGTGATCGTGAAACACCCACAATCGGGGCCAGCGATAAGCAATAGCGCCGTACTGCTTATGCGCCAGTATCTGAATCACTGCCACTTGCGCTCCCTCGGCATGATCCTTCGCGAGCGATGGGTTGCTATTGAGCTTGGTTGATCGTCCCATATTTATGCCGCCCTCTTTTTGTCTTTCTTCATGCGCTCCATCATTTCCTGACCTTCCTTGGGCAGTTCTTGACGCTTGTCCTTGGGCAGTGACTTGGCTAGTTCAATCAGGGCCGTGGCTATCTTCTCAACATCGAGCTCAGGCCTGACTAGTGGTCGGATCGTGACCTTCTTCTTGGAGGTTGTGGCCACTGGCCGTGGCTGATCCTCAGGTCGAAGAATCGCCAGGAAGGCTCGACTGGCTCGTTGAGGCAGACTGGGATCAGCTTTGGTGACTTTGGCTCTGTGTTTGAGTAGCTCTTCTTCAGTGCCGTCTTTGCTCAGGTTGTAGTAGTCGTGTAGATCGCGTTGTTGCTGATAGCTGAGGTATGAGAAAGGTTTGTAGTCCGTGCCCCAGACCCGGCGCAGCATCTCATGTCGGATGAGGTATTCCGTGTTGGTGAGCTTGGGCATAGCTGGTTCCTCCTATACGACAATTGTCTCATAGGAGTACCGATGCACCAACCGAGTGGAAAGGTGGTAAGAGGACTCGAACCCCAAATAACAGATACGGATTTTGACAGATCAAACCTTTGATGGCATTGCGTGGTTCGAATATTTGGCCAAATAACAGATGTAAACTACATTGATGTAATTATTGGTGGAGATGATGGGACAACTCTCGAACCATGAAACTAGTTCGCGTATCAGTCAACTTTGTGACGTTGTGCTGGAAAAACGTGGCCAGAACGATCATTGACGGTGACCGCTCGGCCGAACCCTGTGGTGGTATTTCCACGGCCATCGGTGTAGGCCACAATCGGCAAACGTGGAGGTAATGGGCGCTTGGTCGAAACTCGCTGACCAGGGAGAACGTCTTCACGCGGTAATGGAAATAGTCCCATCTGGGGTAATTCAGCCTGCTGTTCGAAAACCCAAGCAGGTCCAGCGTCGCTTGCGACAGTCTGAGACGGCCGAGCTGGTAGCCGGGTACCAAGCGGGGATGACAGTTCGCGAGTTAGCAGCTCGTCATCGGATCAGCCGACAGACAGTTTCAGCCATCCTGGAACGTCAGGGAGTACCACGTCGGTACCGGAAGCTCAGCGATCAGCAGATCCAGGCGGCGATCACTGCCTACCAAGCTGGTGACTCGCTAGCGACAATTGCGACCCGCTGCGGGGTTCATGCCAACACGATCTGGAATGCGCTACGGCGGGTGGGCGTGGAGTTGAGACAGAGACCCGGTTGGTAGATGAGCGATCCAATCACGCAACCCATGGCCTTCTCAATCTGGGATCTGTGGTTCGTCACCCCACGACGCACTCCCTGCAGAATGTGCACTTGCGGAGCCAGCCCTAGGGCTTTGAGCAAACGGCGAGCCAATCGAGGCACTATCAGTTGACCGGTAAATCAAACGTCCACTGACCAGCGTGCCCACGTATCTACCATCCGGGCCATAAGCCTTCTCGCCCCGCAACTTTGCAACGTGCGTCCCAGAGGCAGAAAAGAGGTTGTCCCCTGACCGCTGAAGCGGCCGACCATTTTTGGTGTAGATGGTGCTCATACCCTCTAACCTTTCATCAGTTTTGTAATCCCATTCTGCAATACTCTCAACCTACTCAAGCTCAGAGGCGTTTTCGAGGGGTCGAACCCTCTCGCCTGGAGTGCGCCCGGCCATGGAGGGTTCCTCCACCGGACGCTCGGAGCGCACCGGTCTCTCTGGCCGGTAATCGCGATCGTGCCTTGCCCGAGCAGACTGCCGGCGCTTGGCGGGAACCGAGGGGAGATGGCCCACGGGACTCCGGCGCCCTCCGGCGGCCGGTGCTTCAGTGCTTCAGTTACTACCTGGCATGCTCCGATCGCCCACCTACACGACAAGGCCGGCGGTGGTGAGGATCAGCGTAGCGATGAGGGCGATAGTGCTCAAGGTATGTCCTGGGCGTAGGGCAACGTGATCTGAATATCGGTCGGCTGCACATCAATGGGTCGGTTATCAGTCGATGCGTCCCGTCGCCGTTGTCGCGCAGCCATGCCCGGATATTGAAAATGCTCAAGGTGCCCACACCAGTTCTGTAGTGGCAATCAGGGCAAAGTCCGACGAGCAAGCCTTACTACTGCTGTTTTCCACCCGACCCTGATGGCGTTGACCGAAGCGGCAGTGCCGGATGCTCTGGGCAAGAGGGGGTGGGCGGTTACTACCTCAATGGGCGGTTGTGCTGATCTGACCTTCGAAGGCGATGGTTCCGGTCGGATCAGTTTTCAGCAATCCAAACTTTGTTAACCAGGGACCATAACTCTCTACGTCTGTCGGTAAACGAGAACCTTTCCCGTTCCGGATGCGGAAGAACAATGCCATCTTCCCCGAGTACTCCCCGGTCGCTATGGACCAATCTCCGATACCAAATCAACTTGAAATATGCGACGGTCTCGTCCTCTCCAGCTTGAGGATTTGCCAACATGCTGAACCAAAAGTCTGAGTTCAGTTGGTGGTGGGCATCCAGGTAGATGCGCTCATGTGTACAGCTATTTTCGACGACCTCCCAATCTGAAGCCTCGACAGACCTGAAGCCTTCGCTTAGGCTGCCGCGTAGACACCTGGCAAACGAATGCGACAGTACAGAAGGCGGTTGATCATGCGATATGGACGGCTTGCGGCAGTAGCAGCGGTAGCAGCAGTGATTGGCGGGTTGTCCCTGGTCAATCCCCTCACGCGTGCCTCTGCGTACGGTGCATCACCAGCGGATACCTCGGCGAATCTCCGCCAAGCCGGCGCTATCGCCAAGCCGTCGGTCGTCCTGGTCCAGGTCGAAGAGAGCGCGTACGTCAAGGACGACCGTTACGGGAACACGACCTACGGCCAAAAGAACAGCTCCGGCGGCGTCGACCCTTTCACGGCGACCTACATGGGCACGGGATTCTTCATTTCGAGCGATGGTTATATCGTGACCGCGGCGCACCTGGCCGCGCCAACGGCCGATGAGGTTCTGCACGACATCAACCTCCAGTATCTAGCTGCGGATGCTGTGGTCGTAGGCAACTGCGATGCGGCTGACCAAACCTGCATCGACGCTTACACCACTCAGAATCAGCAGGACTACCTGCTCCACATCACGCTGCTACAGGAAACGACCACGATCACGGTCTTCACTCAGAACATGACGACCGCCGATCAAGCCCTCCCCGGCGAATTGAAGTCCTCGAGCCCGACGGGGCAGAGAGACACCGCTGTCATCAAGGTGAGCACCACCAATGCCCCGGTACTCCTAATGGGAGACAGCTCGACGGTCCAGGACAGCGATCCGATCTCCATCATTGGATATCCCGACACGGCCTTCACGAGCAGCAACCTGCAGGGGAAGCTCATTCCCACTCTCACCACGGGCACCGTGACGGCCCACAAGACCGGAGGGGGTGGCAACTACTCGGGTCTGGCCAACGGGGTAAGCGTCCTTCAGACGGATGCAACCTCGACGGCCGGGAATTCGGGAGGGCCCGCCATCGATTCCAACGGCAAGGTCATCGGCATCGTCTCCTATGGTGCCCAGTCCAGTACCAACACCGGCTTCCTGATCACGTCCAACGACGTAGCGGACGTCATCAAGCAGGCGGCTGCTACCGATGTGCTCGGCCCGATCGACCATCTCTGGAGGCAAGGCCTCACGGACTACAACGGGGGCCACTACAAGGCGGCCGCACCGATATTCCACAACTGCGCCGAGCTCAATCCAATGCAAGTCGGCTGTGCCAGCTATGAACAGCTGGCGACGGCGAAGTTCTCCAAGGACGTGCCGATTTCCCCGCCGTCGAGCGGTTCCGGAATGACGATCATCTTCATCATCATCGGTGTCGTCGTCGTGGCTGGCGTCGTCCTCGCCATCGTCCTCATGAAACGCCGGAGTCCGGGTGCTGCGATCGCCACTGCCGGTGGACCGTCGGTTCCGATGACGGATGTCTCCTCGGGGATGCCCACCGAGCCCCCGGCACCGCGATACGCGCCTGCAGCGCCCGCGCCTGCACCCCCGCCTCCGGCAGCTTCCGCGCCAGCGCCCCCGGTCGCGTCCGCTCCTCCGCCCCCGGTCGCGTCCGCTCCTCCGCCCCCGGACGTACCCGCGCCACCATCCCCGGTAGCGCCTCCTCCCCAGGCAGCGCCCCCGGCATCCGAAGCGGCACCCGGGGCCACCGCACCTGCGACTGCACCTGAGCCGGATGTCGCAGCCCCCAAGGGCAACGGCGAAGCGCACGAAGTCCAGAAGTTCTGCCCGGAGTGCGGCCATGGGATAGAAGGCCACCCCTTCTGCGGGAAGTGCGGGTACCGGCCCTGAGGGGGGGCGTTCAGCCGGTGGCTCTCGACGTTCCGAACATCTCGTCGAGGGTTACCGGTTGGAGATTGCGGTCGTTGATGATTGACTGAATCTGTCCGAACAGCGACAGAATTGTCGGGTGGTTCAGGTGGCCGAGCATGATTGTCCCCGGTGTCAGATACTGCTCCGCCAGGCCGATCAGTTGTTGGGGACTGATGACCGTGGAGTCTCCAAAGCTCCCGTTCCACATGAGGATTTGCGTATAGGCAATGAGACGGCGCTTTAGAACGTTGCAGACTGCATCGGAGATGCGGTCTGCGCCGATGCCGACGTTAAGGATGCCGATCTCTTCAATGTGCTCGGGATTGTCTAGGCCAGCAGCGAGGGCCACGGCAATCCCGTCAGCCATTCGCCCGGCAAATTGCGATCCAGTTCCAGACCCGCGCGTTCCAGATGCGGTAAAGCCAAGACAGAACTCGCCTGGTTCAGGAAAAGTCAAGAGACGATGGGCTGCTTTTGCGCTCGTAGAATGCGGACCGGTTGCCTGAGCTACAAGCTTGTAGCAATGGACAAAATGGGAGATCAGTTCATCATGAGCATCAGTCCAGCCGGGCTTTTGAGTCAGGAATATCAGGAGAGGATCAACGAAGAGGCGGGTGTCCACCGAGAGATGTGGGTCAAACCAATCATCTCCTCGGCCCTTCGTGATTCCGAAAGCCTCTGAGAATCTCATGCCGCCTTGTCCCGCTTTGCCGCAACGCTCAGAACGAAGCCGACATGTCCGTATTCCGCGCCATGCCTACGACGCACGTCAATTTCAGCCTTAGTCATAGCTAAGATTTCAACAGCTGGAGGCAGCCCAAGACCAGTCGCTTGATCGAGAGATTCGGATGTGTGGTTGGTCGACTCGAACATCTGTTCGAATTATCTCATAGTCCCTGACCTGGTACAACGCCTCAAGACGTCAACGGATTGTTGGCGCGAAGTCACTCCGGCTGAGCGGAAAAAGACCCAGTAGGACGCAGGAGCGTCCCTGGCTGGATGTAGATGGTGGCTTGCAACCGCAACCCGTCATCGTCGTGGGGACTTCTCGGGTGGTCAAAACCGGGGATCTTCCTGGCCACCAGCGGGACCTCTCGCGGCTACGGACAACCGAATAGCCCTTTGTTGATCCTTAGCCCTCGTCAGACAAATCGGATCCGGGCACATCTGGCATACCTTCATCAGGTCCAGCGGCCCCACTGGGCTCGTTGTTGCCAGCGGCCGTGATGACAGGTGAACTTTGTCCCCGCCGATGGAGGAGGGATCGGAAGACAGGAGTTTGCGAGCTGAGCTGGAGCGAAGTCGAGCTATCGAATCCAAGGTCGCGCAGCAGGCAGAATTCGAGAAGAGCGATGACCTCCAGTCCAAGATCGTAGAGGTCTTCACCCTCTGCCGCCTTGTCTTTGAGCCGCGGGGTGTAGTGGGTCAGGTAGTTACGTGTGTCCGCAGCGATCTTCGAAAAGTTCGATCGAAGTACACGATTAACCTCGGGACCAGCATGCTCTACCATGCGGTCCAAGCGCTCGCGTAGCGTGGGCTCATTGCTGTAGGCCAGCTTGTCCTTGACCCACTTCTTCGTGGTCTGCTCGGACAGTAGGTCGACAATGGCCTTGACCCGTTTCTTGTGGGCGGATTTCGGCACAACTCCGGTTGGCCAACGTTTGCGGTGATACAGCTCCACCGCCTGAACTGCAAAGAGGAACCGGCTGTCCACATAGAGATCAAGCCCGAGGGAAATCGCAAACAGCAGCACCATCGCTCGTTCCTGCTCTTGGTACAGCGAGTCCCATGACCGAATGATCTCTTCAAACCGATCACGGATGGCGATCAGAGGGAGTCGAAGGATCACTGGTGGCTTGGCGCCAGTGGGGGCATGCCAACCCCGGAATCCCATCTCGATCCATGTTGGTAACCACACGCTTCCTACCTGGCGTCCCACACCCTCCAACCTCACAGAGAAGGAGGTCGGATGAACGGGTAGCCCGCATGAGAACGTCAAAAGATACTGGAGTGGAACCGAAACCGATTGGCTGAGCGCTGAGACTTCCGTCGGTTCTGTGGAATCGAATTCGATGGATGCCAACCGCTCTATGACTGCCTTGGTCGTTCCAAGTTGTTGACTCGTTGTGTAGGTCACCTTGAGCTTCCCGCCAAACGCCTCGCACTCGAGATTGCTGGCTTCGCCCATTTCAAACTGAGTGCCGTTGCTTCCCACAATCCACGAAACAATTCGTTGACCAGGATCGGCCCACTCTTCAAGATGCTCAAAGTGAACCTTGAAGCCCGCAAACCGTGTGCGGGCTCCGTCCTCAAGATGTGCGCCACGGAATACATACATCGGCTGGAGCTGCACTCGAACAGCCACAACATCACCGACTGACATATTCATCGAACCCATCTCTGCATTTGTGAGAGTGACCAGGTCACCGGACGCCATTACGCCAAGAATGATGGGATATCCGGGGTGGGACGTTGTCAGCGACATAAACGTCTCGACGTCTTCGAACGGGCTGACCAGAGATAGGTGGAGGCCAGCTGATCCATGGCCGAACGTCAGATTGCCGGCTCGACTCTCCCCATCCTGTCCAGGAAGCCAGAAGACACCGAGTTCTTCAAACGGTTCCACGTAGCCATTCTGACAGCACCCTCAGGGCGACGCCCCTCCCTTTGACTAAGCGGGACAGCCAATCCAAACTACGAAACGTCTCCTCTTTGGCCACCGGTAGAAGAGCTGTTCGGATTTGGGAATGATCGGAGGAGGGCATCAGGGTCTGGTGTGTTGACTCGATCTCGCATTACCCGTGCGAACTCACGGCACTTACTTCAGCTGAAGCAGGTTCACGCGGTTACCCTTGGTGAGTACGGCATTGAACCGGACCATCTATTGCGCTGTCTTTGGGTGAATCGCAAGTTCAATGAACTTGTGATCACTTGGCCCTGGCATCCACGTCTTGTTTCCGTCCGCGTAGACAACGGCATGGGCCAACATTGGGAGCGGCTTCGGAGCCCAGTCACCCGGTCCATCGGATTGCGAGCGGCTCGGTATGAAACTGAGAGCGAGACTCCCGGTGAGTCGACCGCCCAGAAGTTCGAACATCTCCCTCGGAAGCGCCCAAACCACCCCTTGCATCACGCCGTGATGGGTGGACGGTCCAAAGGTGACCTTCTCGACGTACCAATCGAAGCCCTTAACACCTTGTGGAACGTTCCCGATCTGGACTTTCGATAGAGCCGACAAGATCGGAGCGGCCCCTGCAGCCGCGAGACCGATCTCGGGGACCGCAGCAAGGCCGGCAGCAACCTGACTGGCTCCTGCCAGGACGGGCTGTGCCTTCTCAAAGTCCGCGGCTGCCTTCGCCGACCAGTCTTGCTGGTTGGATACCGGACTGAGGTACTTCACGGTCCCCACCAGCTCTTTCACGCGCCAACCACCCGAGATTGGAAAGTAGAAGTAAACCCGGGCGGCGATCTTGTCGAGCTTGTCCCAGAGCAGGAGCTTCTTGCGGTCTCCAAAGAGATGCCGATGTGTTGGTCCGTGACCACCATGCCCGATGGTCCACCAGTACTCATAGATCGGGGTCGCCTGCGTGGTCTCGGCGCCCGTCCCACCGGGCGGGATGACTTCAGCGAACGACTGAGCCAGAACCGGCTCGGCTTCCCCGAAGACCTCGAGGTAAAAGGGATCTTGGTCTTGATCCCACGTGGACAGATCTTCGGGCCAGGTTGCTCCGTTGATCATGATGCTCGGGCTCCCGCGAAGGGGCCAAAGGTAACGACGAGTTCCCGCCTTGTCTGATCAGCCTTCATTATCCGCCGCGCCTTTCGTATACGAGTCCATTGTCTCATGATCGTTCTCGTCCACCAAGGCAAAGACTGGGTTGGTAGGCACCACTTCGGTCGCGATCGATCGGATCAGGAGGACTTCAGCCGAAGTACAGCCCCGCCCACGACAAACCCCGCAAGTGCCAGCTCGAAGGTGCTCATCCCCAGGATGGCGGCCTCGTTCTTGGCTATCCCTTGCACAATGGCGCCAACTGCCAGTGCGGCAACCAGTACCACTACGGCGCGTTGTTTGCTATTCATGATGTTCTCTCACCTCCTCCGATCTCGTGTGCGTTACCGAAGACCCAGAAGCCATCACCGGTCGGACGGGCCCGCCCCTCTCGGTTGAGATAGGCCAATGCGGCTGAGACGTATTCCAAACTGTCTCCCGTGCGCCCGAGCCGCATCAGAGCTTCGGTGATCTCCGACCGGTGAACGGGTCGTCCAGCAATCTTCAGCACCGACTCGACGGCGGCGGCTCGCTTCTTCTTCGTCCAGTTCTTGTGCACGTCCATAAGCAGAAGAACCAGGGCCGCAACCCCGGCTGCGGCTGCGACAACCGGAACCTGTTCCGGGTCCCAATCTGGCGTCCCGACTGATCCGGAAACTGTGACCGGGGTAGGGACCAGGGAAGCAGGTGCCCGTCTGCGATTGAGCGCCGCCTCGATGCCGGCGACCTCCGTACGCAGGCCTTGGACCTTCAGCTCCCAACTGGCTCGCTCCAGTTCGGCGGTGGCCAACGCTGAGACGGCCTCATGGAGGGCACGCTCAAGGGAACTCTCTACAGACTCGGTCACAAAAAGCACACTATCAGAGTCTACGGAGACTCCAGAGACTCTGATCGAGGCCAAGGTCAACGTCCATATCGAGGTGAGACAATCGGGACGAACAGAATCTATCTGTAACCCGAGCCCGTCCGGCAGATGACCGGGGCGGCATATTCGGCCCGAATCGCCGATACACCTCTGCTCTACGGTACGAACATGTGTTCGCTAACGAGAAGTATGAGTCGACGAGGATCGACGCGTGCGGCTGTCGGCCCAGATGGCAGCCGGGTCGCTGACCAGGTCGGTTGGAGCGATGTCGAGTGCGGTTGCCAACGCCCTGATGGTTCCCATGTGAGGTCGCACCACGGTGTCAGCTTCCAGTCGTGCCACGGTGGCTCGTCCGACCCCAGCCGCCACCGCCAGATCGCCTTGCGTCATGAACTTCCGGGCGCGGGCAAACCTCAAGCGGTTCCCCACCGAATCGACGGGTCTGCGAGAAGGTGCAAGTCTGGGGCTTCGAACGATCCCAAAATGATACACAAACGAGTGCTAAATGAGTTACCATCCCCCACACGGAAGTGGGCTCCGTGCACGATGAGCTCCGAGGAGGGTTCTTGACCGTCACCCAGATTTATGAAGACCGCGATGACGCCCAGCGCCCTCGGCCGAGCGTGGCGGTGGCAAGCGGTCTCGACTGCCGAGATACGCCTACTTCAGCCCTGTGCGCCGAGCCGACTACAACGATCCTCGTCGGTGATGCACGAAGCATCCCTATCCCCGATAACACCGTCGATCTGGTGGTGACGTCGCCACCCTATTGGCAGAAGCGAGATTACGGGGTCGATGGTCAGATCGGTCAGGAGTCTCAACCCTCGGAGTACGTGGATGCGATGGTGGATTGCCTTCGAGAATGGCGACGCGTCATGCGCCCCAGCGGCTCCGTATTCCTCAACATTGGCGACACCTTTCGGAATCGTTCACTGGCGGGTATCCCCGGTCGGGTAGAGGCGGCGGCCGGGGATGACGGGTGGATCGTCCGTAATCGCATCATCTGGGCCAAGGACGGCGGGATGCCTGATCCAGCGGCCAACCGGTTGGCAAACCGGCATGAGTACATCATCCACCTGGCGGTGAAGCACGACTACTTCTACGACCTCCTGCCGTATTCGCAGCAACTTGCCAACGGAGCCAACCCAGGGGATGTCTGGCAGATCAACCAAGAGCGGAACATGGGGCGCCATCTTGCCCCCTTCCCGACTGAGATCGTGCGACGCGCCGTCCAGTTGGCCTGTCCGATGCAGGTCTGCTCAAAGTGCGGTGAGCCCCGGCGACGGATTGTTGAGCGCACCTCAGAACTCGATCTCTCGCGGGTTCAAGCCCGCCGAGCGATGGAACTGGCACAAGAAGCGGGCCTCACTGACGCTCACATCGCAGCCATCCAAGCCACCGGGGTGTCAGATGCAGGCAAAGCCCTCAAGTATCAAAACGGAACGGGTCGGAACTCTGAGGCGGTCAAGGAACTCGCTGCCGAAGCGAAGGAAGCACTCGGGGGCTACTTCCGGGAGTTCACTTTTGCCCGTAAGGTCACCTCAGGCTGGACAAGTTGCGGCCACCGCGGTGGCTTCATCCCAGGGGTGGTCCTTGATCCGTTCATGGGTACAGGCACCACACTGCGCACTGCTGCTGCCATGGGTCGCAGTGCAATCGGCGTAGATCTGATGCCAGCTACCACGTAGACTCTCGCCGCATGGCGGCAGCTGCGAACGAGTACGTGCTGCGTCTGCCCGTAGTGCGGGAAAGCATCGATGTGCTGCTCGGTCGAGACACCCATCAATTCTTCCCGGCTTACCTTCATCTGCGACGTCGTGCAGCCGCGGGCGGAAGCCTGGCAACGTTGACGCCCGATTGGGGAGAGGTCCATACCTGGCTCGACGTTCCTGGCGGCCCCTTCGGAAAACCGAACCTCCGCCCCTTCTGGCAAGGGAAGCGACATGCTGGGCAGGAATGGATGGGCAAGAACCTTGCTGGCAGCTATTCACCCTCCTCGCTGCGACAGGCCCCCAGGGAGGTTGTTGAGATCGATGACAACGGCCGGTACACCCTGCGACCCCGTCACTGGGAGCTGGCCCGGCTCCATTTGCTGAGTGATCAGACGCTGCCGGTACTGGCGCTGGCAGCCTTTCTCTTTCGCAACTTCACAGTAACGAGCGACGAGCCAATGACTCCCCAAGTGCTCGTACCAGTATTCCGGCACTACTTCGGATACCAAACCCCCGATGATGATGAAGAGTTCGCCTACCTCTTCGACGTCACAAATCCCCTGGAGATCGAGGATTGGTATCAGCCGCTCGACGAATACCGAGCAGCGTTGGAAAGTGAGGTCGGATGATCACGCTTTCCGAAGAGCCTGTTCGCAAACTGAGCGCCGTAGATCTCGGACGCGCCCCAAGCGAAGAGGACGTCGACCGCGAGGCATCCCGCGAGGGTCTTATCTCCCTCATCGCAGACGACGATCCGATTCTTGTGACGACCGAGGATCTACTCGACACCTACGGGGGCGTCATCTTCACCGGAGCCCCTGGAACTGGCAAGAGTTGGTACGCCGGGGAGATCGCCATCAAGTTGGCCAACGGCCGAGAGGATCTGGTGCGCTTCGTCCAGTTCCACCCCTCCTACCAGTACGAGGACTTCGTCCAGGGCTATGTTCCCACTGACGCGGGAAAGTTCGAGCTGGTTCCCAAGCACCTGATGAAGATGTGCGAGATCGCCCGGGCGAACGAGAATGAGAACGTCGTCATGGTGATTGACGAGCTGAGCCGGGCTGACCCGGGCAGGGTGTTCGGTGAGGCACTGACCTACCTTGAGAAATCGAAGCGCGAACTCGAATTTGACCTCGCTGCTGGTGGCAGATTTTCGATTCCTGGCAACCTCATCATCCTGGCCACGATGAACCCCCTCGACCGGGGTGTCGATGAGGTGGACACGGCCTTTGATCGGCGATTCGCCAAGATCGCACTCGACCCCGATCCCGGAGTGCTTGAGTCGTTCCTTCAGAGCGCGGGGATGGAGGCGGACCTGATTGCAAGGGTCGTTCGGTTCTTCAACCACGTCAACGCTCAGACAAGGAACAATCCCTTCGCCGCTGTGGGGCACACCTACTTTCTCGGCGTGAGCGACGCTGATGGGCTGCGGCGCCTGTGGGATCACCAACTGCGCTTTCTCTTCGAGAAGGCCTACCGCATCGACTCCGCCGGCTACGACGAAACCGAGAAGCGGTGGCAGCAGATCTTCAGCTAGCCACCGGCGAAGACCAAGCCTCCGATTCTGAGGTCGAACACCAGACCATCCGACTCGCCGAATGGGACCCCGTCGTCATCCCAGCGGGTTTGGTTCTCGCCAACGGGAAATTGGATCTCTTTCCCTCGGTCGCTGCCTTCGTATCGATTCGGCCTCACAAGAACGGCATGGAACTCCAGGCGCAAGGCGTCATCGGGATCATCCCCCTCAACAACCGGTTGACGATCGAGGTCCAGCCGAGGGTTCCGATCGGGAACCTGTCCCGCATGCTCGCACTTGCCGGGTATGTGCCAAAGGCCCTGGAAAACACCTCCAGACGCTACGCCGTAGCCAACGATCTCTATCCGTCGTTGATCGACCTCTACGCCCGGGCGATGGCTGGCTACGTTGATGAGATCGCGATGCGGGGCTTCCTTCGTGAGTACGAGCGCCGAGAGGCGAACACCTCGTTTCCGATGGGCCGTATCGCGATGGGAAAGACCGCAACGTCGCTGGTTCCGAAGGGAATCAACTACCAGGTTGCGACCTCATGGTTCGAACGCACAACCGACAACCCGGTCAACCGCTGCATCAAGTACGCAGTGTGGTTTCTCGCCCAGCTCCGGCAAGAAGCCCAGGCTCCTGGCCTGGCCAAGAGAGAGATTCCCAAGCTACTCAATCGCGGCGTGCTGATGATGGAAGGAGTGGAGCTCGATCTCACGCGGTCGTTCCTCAACGATCCCACGGTCACTGGCAAGCGACCGCTACCGCCCCTTCGGTCGTACTACCGAGAGCCCCTTCAACTGGCAGCTGCCATCATCCACCAACGGGCAGTGAGCTTCGATGAAGCCGGGTCTGCTGTCGGGCTGCCGTCGATCGTCATCAAGATGAGCCAGGTGTTCGAGGACTACCTGCGCGCCTTCGTCACGCGAGGGGTAGCCGACACCGGGTCTAGTCTTGCGGTGCTTGACGGCAATAGCTTCCCCCCGATCGGTGGAGCCAAGATGCTCTTCGATAATGGTGTTGAGATTCCCGCCAAACCCGATCTCGTTGTGAGATCACCTATAGCCGACGGGAAATGTCTGGCCGTCATCGATGCCAAGTACAAGCCCGCCGGTGAGCGACCAGGTCGGGACGATCTCAATCAGGTTTTGGCCTACGCAATGACGTATCGCACCAACCTCGCAGTCCTGGTCCAGCCGCAATCCTCCGTGCCTTCGACCCCGGCAGGTCATCACCGGCTCGGAGTCATCGGAGATGTCGTCGTTGACCAGTACGTCCTCGATCTTGGGTCGGACGACCTTGGCGGGGTCGAGACCGGATTCAACCACTACCTGATGTCCTCAGTCGTCAACACTTGATCATCGTAATCGCGAACTGTCGGGATCCATCTAAGACTGCACCTTCAGTCTCCAACACTTCGCCGCCACCGAAGAGGTTCGCCGGCGTCGCCTCGCCTCGTGCTACTGCCGAGGGACCAGAAGGCCCACGGGGCAGCGCCGGCGATGGCGGCGAGGATGAGGGCGAGGGTGAGCACCTCCCCGAGCTTTACGGCAGTCATGCCGGTGATCGTCGGCGATCCGTCGAGGACGGGCATTTATGATCCAGACCGCTCAGCGAGCCATTGCTGTCCGATGGCCGCGAGCTCATCCTTGCCGAACGAGATCGCACCGTACTCGCGCCACTGTTTCCCAGCCACGATGATCGGTGGGGGACCGTTCGGGTTGCCCGGTGGTGGCGTACTGACCTCGTGCAGATCCCCGTCCTCATCCTCGATGACGAGAGCAGCCTGGAGGACGACCCTTAGCAATCGGACTTTCGGGACGAATGGCTTATTGGTCGGGCGAGTGACCTTCCGGGGAGTGACGCGCTTGTTGGCGGGCTTCCGTGGCTGGGTCATGCGAGTGCTCCTATCGTGCGCAGGGCCTTGACGACCTGGCCGATTGTGTATCCATCCCACGTCGCCGTGTTGTTGGTGATGCCGGACGTGTTGGCCACGAAGGTCGATGCCGTGATGGCGGTGGTGGGCTGGACGACGGGGGTCGAGCCCCATAGGGCGAGTTTCTCCGTCGCAGTCGCTCCGAGTTTGGAACCTGTGGTGGTCCCTACGCTCACGTTCAGCGCATCGGCTATGCCGAGACCACCGGAGTTGATATTCAGCACCCCGTTGGATGAGATGACTAGCAATGCGGCTCCGTCGATGCCTCGCTCGACCGTGAGCGCATTGCCCGTTGCCCCGCTGCCGACCTGGACGACGAGGGGGCGGGTGGCCGAGTTGACGCCGCTGGAGAATATGGCCTGAGCCGCATTGTCGACGGTGGTCACGGTCCCTACTCGCAGTTGCTCGACGGTACCCCAGGTGATCGACGGCTGGACGAGCGGGGTTGCTGGGGTGATCCCGAGGTGCAGGCGATTGATGGCCGCGTCGGACTGCCATTGGAACAGTCCGCTGTCAGACCACATGCCGCCCATGTGGGTACCGGCGACACCGCCAAGGGTTGACTTAGCAATCATCAGGAGCTGCGGTTTGGCCGGGGTATATCCGACACCCCCGGCAAGTTCCAGGACTTGAGCGGTGACAGTCGTCCCGTCGGCGGCGTACTGAGCAGCTTGAGCAAGTCGGACGAGCGGGGACTGGCTGAGCTGCGCTCCATAGAGACCATAGGAGGTCGTGCCAGTGATGGTCGACAGGTTATTGATCAGGATGCCGGTGCCCGTGTAGCGGACGTCCACGATCATCCCGTAGGCGCCTGAGGCCCCGATGCCGATGGCGGCACAGTTCCCTGTCCAGGCGTTCCCATCGCTCATCAACTGCGGGACGGTCAGGTGGAAGATGTAGCCGCCGCCATCGGGAGCCTGATTACCGGGACCTTCGGTCTGGAGGTTCCACATCCCAGCGCCGAGGCTGTCGTTGACCGTGCGGACGATGACGGGGGTGTCGCCGGGGTTCCATAGTTTCGGGGCGGCCCCCACGATCCGGCTGTCATCCCCTGCGGCCACCGTCCCCGAGGTGGTGCCGACCACTTGTATCTGACCGAACGCCGCAGCATCGGTACTGGCGCTGCCATTGGCTAAGCCGGTGATCTTCTGGGAGCCCAGGCCGACCGAAGTGGTCGGGCTCGCTAGTTGGTCGAGGCGAATGGAGTCAGAGCCGCCACTTTCGTGCGTTGAGGCGTGGGCTGTGGGTGTTCGGGCATTGGTGGTCGAAGGGTCATTGGCCGGTAGGACCTTGCTTGCGGTACCAGCTGATCCCGTGGGGATCTCGGCGTACGGGACCAAAGTGCTCGAGTCCAATCCGGCGTAACCACTGGGTTGGTTCTTGTTGGCAGTCTTCTCGGTGGCAGCAAGGTCTGTCGTAAGGTTGGTGATATCGCCTTCAGCCAGCGTGACGGCGCCGGTCTTGCCAGCAACCGAGCTGACGGGGGCACTGGGTGTAGCGGTCCAGGTACCATCTCCTCGGAGATAGTTAGAGCTAGATGCGGTTCCCGTACCGAGGTTCGATGCAGGGACAAGGGAGGAGCTGTTTAACGGGGCATAGCCGGAGGTAGCGCCTTTGTTGGCGGTCTTCTCGGTGGCGGCAAGGTCGGTGGTGAGGTTGGTGACTCCACTCTCGCTAATGGTCTTAAGACTCCCGTCGGTATCGTGAGCGACATCGAGGAAGTCATTGAGGATTGAACCCCAGTCGCCTACATCACCGCCGGGTCTGGGGAGACGGCTCATAGATGAGCCTCGGCGCTCACTGTTTGTTGTAGATGGTGTTTGTTATGTAGAAGCCTCATATAGATGAATAGGACAATCCCCTTAGCACTTTATTGCATATATATATGAAGCATGAGCGGGATTGTGTCAAGCAGATTTTGGAGAGACGGCGATCTCGTTTGCACTCTATAGTGGCGCTCGTTGGCGGTCGACTTAGAGCCACCACCAGAGCTGACTCACTGCGCCGACCAGACTCATTTCCCGTAGGCACTTGATCCATAGCCGCTTTGACTCTCTTGACGTCCGGCGCTCATGTGGTGTCCAGTGAGGAACCGGATGATCGTGGAGAGGCCAAATATCGATAAGGCCCCAAGGCCGAGGGTGGCTATGAACTCTTTGCGGGAAACGTCACGCAGCAGCAGTTCCTGGAGGGGTGTTTTCGGTCCGTCTATATTTGTATTCATGCATTTTTCATGTCAATTGCATTCGTATTGTCTCATAAGGAAGCCTTCTGTCAAGCCTTTTATGCTTATACGGAGACTCGTATCTGTTCACTGAGGGGCTTCAATATCGAAGCTCCTGATGGCCCGGACTGACCGGGATGGTAACGACACGACGGGCCGCGGTTGGCTGGTAGCGCTCATGGTGGGTTGGGGCCTGGCTTGGCGCTGAGCTTGGGCCTGGCGGTCTTGCTCCAATAGCCGGGCCACCTGCCGCTGGTTCCGGCTCTGCCGATTCGTCAGCCAGACGGCCCCGATGCCGACTTGGTAGGCGGCGATCAGCGGGCCGGCGATGACCAGCTGGTCGACGATGTTCACCGTCGGGGCCATCAGCATCGAGACGATGAAGGCCCCGCCAATAACGTAGCGCTCGAACCTCAGCAACCTCCGCGGCGGTTGGGGCTTGATCCTGTTAATAATCACTAACAGCAGCGGCACCTGGAACAGTAGCGCCGAGCCCAACAAGTAGATGGTGACGAAGGACATGTACTCGGAGACGGTCAGCAGCGGCTGAATCTGACTGGTACTGAACTGGTGGCCAAGAAAATGCAATGCCAGCGGCAGACCCATGAAGTAGCCAAAGCCAAGACCGAGAAGTGCCAGGCCAGCTGATACGAAAGCACAGCGCACTACAAAACGACGGACGTGGCTGGCGATCAATGGCTTCAGGAAGCTTAATACTTGGTAGAAGATCACTGGCAGAGCCAGCACAATCCCGACATCAGTACAGATCTGGAACAGGAAGCCAATCCCTCCGGCAGGTGAGGTATATATGAAGTGCTGGTTGTGGGCAGGCTTTAGGAGATAGTGGACGATTTGCTGCTGGACGAAATAAGCCGCAGTAGCAAATATAAGAACCGCTCCCACGCTGTAGAGCAGTCTGGTGCGCAGTTCCTGGAGATGTTCGCTGAAGGGCTGGCGTTCAGCGACTGACTTAGGCGGCCGCGTCCTTGTCCGATGCTGGTTTCTTTTCCGCCTCATTGTGTTGGTTGTCCTTCAGATCCCCATTGATGCCTTTGCGCAATTCGCGCATCGACTCACCGAGACTCCGCGAGAGCTGGGGTAGCTTCTTGCCACCAAAGAGCAGAAGAACAATCGCCAAAATGATGATTAGTTCTGGGGCACCCAGGTCTAGGAATGCAAATTGTGAGAACATAATGACCCTCTTGTTACATTACGGCTTTAATTGTAACATGAGGACAATGGTTAAGCTAAATATTCTGCCTAGGGAGCAGTTGACATAAACGGCAATGAGCGCATTTGGCCTGATTGCTGACGTGAGTGGGGCGTACGGATCTGGTGCCTATGGGAGCGGAACATACAATGGGCAACATGTTCAGTCCACTACTGGCAGTAGCAGCTCGGCTACTAGCTCCACTTCCAAAACGCCAAGTTCACCCAGCAGCCAACAGATTCAATTGAATAGTCAACAGACCGTTCCACAGCCAACTGCTACAACGCTAGCTAAATCGTCCGCTGGTTTATGGATCGCCGTTATCGTCACAGTAATCGCTCTAACACTTCTCTTCTGGCTGATAATCCGAATCTGGAGACGCAAACGGGAGGGTAATCCGCCGACCGATGCGAGCTCGGGATTAACGACCTAGGGGGGTCTGGCCTGGGGGCAGCTGCCACGATCCGATTGGGGGCCAGGGCGCTCTTCTAGCCGCTGAACGCGTAGACCGTTGCACTCCCGAAGGCGTGCACCGTACCGTTCTGCTCGACGACCCAGTAGCCGTTGTTACCGTGGGCTGCCATGGCCGTGACCGGATCAGGTGGTGGGTTGCCACCGAGGCTGCCGTAGAAGGCGGCGTTGCCGAAGGTGAACCCTCCGCCGTCAGCTGCCACGAAGCGGTAGCCCGATCCGTGTCACAGTGCCGGTAGTCGATGCCATAGTTCCTTGGTGCACCAACGATCCCGTCGTCCGAAATGGGGGCTCATCCTGACAGGGGTAGCGGAACTACGTCTGGCACGTTGAAAGCACGCTCTGGTGAATCGATCCCGACGACAGCGACCGGATGCCTGTCAGGAACTGGGGGTCCGACCACGACCAGACCCGGGATGGATCGTTGTCGACGCTGGGATTGGAGGTGGCTGGCGCCTTGACCGCCGACAACACAAAGGCGGCTTGCTTAGGGTCGTAGTGCACCTTGGCAAGCAGTGCGGTATCCGCTGGGCCGACCGCATTGGCAACTGTGGAGGACAATCGATAGCGCATGGCCATTAGTTGATGAGCTGCCACTACGTAGCCCACAAGGCCGAGCACGATGACAAAGGACACTTCGGCGAAGAAGCGGCGGCGTGGCGGCTGGTGAGCAGAGAGGCGACGATGATCCAGAGGTCATCTCCAAGCGCCTCTACAGCTACATACAGGAAACCAGCGGAGCAATCGAATACTTTGAATCTGTTGGACTGGTTGAGCGGGTCGACGCCAGTCGATCGGCTGAAGCCACTCACGCGGAGATCGTGCGTCGATTGGCATCTCGAACTTAGCGGTCACTCGAAAAGAACTCCGGAAAGGCTGCCATCTCACCTCCCAGCAAGGAGTAGTCGGTCGGCTCCTCCTCCATCGCGAGCGCCGGATGACCGTGCATCCCCCACTTCTCGGCCTCCAGCCAGCAAAGCTGTCGGTACTTTCTCGGAGTCATCCACTGTGACCCAAAGTCCCACCCAACGGCTGAAACTGGGTTACCTGAAAACAGGTCTCGGCATTTCTGTCGATAACGGTCATCGGTGATCGTTTCGAGATCCAGGAAAGATAGGTCAAAGCCATTCGGGGCCAACCCTAAGGCGCCAAGTCCGTAGACCATTCTGAGAGCCAACCCGTTCCTCTCGCAATACTCAGCGATCCGCTTAGCGCCAACAAGGGAGCCCGCGTAGGACAGCACGTACACAGAACTCAAGTCATGTTCCGATCGATAACTCTCTAAGGTGGCTAAGAGCGTCGCCCCAGAAGCGACGGTATCTCCGATTATGAGGCTCTTGGTGGGTTCATCGATGCGTGAATACGAGACTTCGATTTGAACATCGCCAGTCAGCACCTTCGCTCGGCGAGTAGCGATGAGGTTCATTGGGAGGGTCTCACCAAACACGTTGGCGAAGGCCTCATTTACTTGATAGGAGAGCCCTTTGCTCAACACGACCAGCTCGGAGATGTCCTCTTCACGACGTAGCTCGTCAGCTAGGTGACGCAAAAACAGCTCCGTAGAGTCCAGACAGGCTCGCTTGAACGTGAGGCCGACAGAGTTCCTGTCGAATAACAACCCCTCAAGAGTGGGATTTTCGACCACGTACAGCACCTGACCGTCACCGCATTCGGCAAGGTTTCGGGCGTGACTCCCCGCTAGTTCTGTGATCACAGAGTCAGCTAATCACGAAGGCCGAGCTTCTGCATGGCCGCAAGCATGGGGGCGTCTCCGGGTAGCACATTGGTTTCGTATTCAGCGATGGAGGGCTCTAGCCAATCCGGAACTGCCCCCCTTCGATTCGCTCCTCCTCCAAGAGTTGCAAGCACGCGGCCACTGTCAACAAAGCTGTCAACGACGGCGAGAGCAAGCGACGCTACGTGCGGATGAACGTAATCCTTGACTTCCACGCCTCGGTACTCAAGCACGTCTGATCGATATTTTGAATTCCTCGGCGCAACCACGATCACTGGAGTACCCACGGCTGTCGCGGCAGCCATCTCGACGCCAATCCCAATTCCACGACGTTCCCGGGCGTCCACAACGATCGCCGTGGCCACCATGATCTGATACATATCCCGACCGAACTGACCCAGAGTATTGCTTGGGTCGGTGATTGGGTCGTCCGGATTTAGGAACACTACCGAGATGTCTCCGGCACCTTGCTGAACTTCCTGACGCTCGATGTCGGACCAACAGAGCTTCGCCTCACCCGACGAGCCCTTCATGATCGATCCGGAACAGTAGATAGATAAACTCATTGCTCCTCAATTTTACGTTGTCGACGGGATATTTCCTATTGGACCAGGGCTCTTCCGACCGTATCCAGCACACGGTCAAGATCATCAATGGAAGCGATCCTCTGTGCAGGATGCCTGAATCTTGACAGTTCGCCAAGCGCCCTCTCAGTCAGGGGATCGCCAGGCCGGAATGCAATGCTATCGATCACCAGGCTGAGCAGCGCATGACTGCGGGCCAGCAAGAACTCCGGCCAACCGCAATGTTGTAGGAGGTATGGGCCAACACCCATTCGTTCGAGCCCAATGCTCAAAGTGGACACAGAGATCACGCGATGGTTGAAAGTTGGAGACGAAGTGATGGGTGTCCTCATCCCACCACTCTTGATAGGAAAATCAACCAGAACGATCGCGTCAAGGTCCCCGAGGTAACTCTTGATGTAGGTGTCGGATAAGAAGAGCTCGATCGCGTGTACCTCGTTCGGTGATACTTCAACGTCGAGTGCCCTTTGTGCGAAGCGCCCTACGAATGCTCGTCCGTCCAGCCTGGACGGAACTGCTCTCAAGTCACGAAGGATGCCGGTCTTGCTGCGATCGAGGCGTTTTGCAATTTGCTTTGCGAGTTCGAAGACTGGACCTGTCTCCGAATCGATCGATGACTCCCAGTCAGTTCCGATATCCGAAGCGGTGGTGTTCGACGCACGAGGTCGCCAGGCGAGCCCCGGAGAGACGGTGAGCTTCTTCTTGTAAGGGTTGTTGGGGTCCAGCCCGTACTCAGGTGCCTTCGCTTGCCGAGACTCCTCAAGGTCGGCTGCAGGCGATACGTAGCCCAAGAGCCCGAGCTCCTTGACCGGACCCAATTCGTTCATGAACTCCGGGAATACGGGAACCTCATAGAAGTACGAGAAGGGAAACAAGATCAGGTTGTCTGAAAGCAATAAGGCCATTCGCGTTGCCATCCTTAGCAATGTGAGCATCTGTCCGCGATCGGCAAGGACCTTCTCGCGACCGAGCACCCGGAATAGTTCGGGATTGCAGTACTGAACAAACACCGGAAGCTGACGCGGCTTAGTGATTGAATCGGCGGCGTCGCGAAACAGCTCTAGCTGGATTCGCTCGACCAAACCAAGTTGCGTGGCTACGTACGGAGCTAGTTGTAACTTCTCAAGTTGCTGTACTCGGCGATCTGAATAGCCCGTCGGAGCTTTGCGATTGTCGAGTACTTGGCCGATCCGATTGGTGATTTCGGTTCTTGTCACCCGCGAGGAGCTGGTTTCTGGATCTAACCGCATCATCATGCGGAGCGCTCGGCCGCGCTTCCCTCCGGCTTGTTGGCCCACGTCGACGATCGCCCGGATGGCGGAGACGAAGTCCATTGGGTCATTGGCAATCCCATGAAGAACCAGGGAATCCATGAGTTTGGTGGCTTTTCGGAGCGAATCCTCGGTAACTCCAGCGCGGAGGACAACGACTAGCTCTTCCTGAACCTCGAACTCCCCTACGTCCTGGTTCTTGGTTTGAGCGTCTGAAGCCACGTTGCAATTCTGCCACCGATCTCGGCCGAGATTTCGCCTGGATTTCGTGAGCGCCCCTGGGCTGCGGATCGAGGATCTTCCCTGGGTTGGGTGGAAAAGGTCCGCCCCCCGTTGGGAGACGGCAAATGAAAGACATGGTCCCGAGAGGGACAACTTCAGTGGTGGGGCGCCCGTCCCGCTACTCCAGCAAGGCCTTGAGCCGGCTGGACGACCGGGTCACCGTCGAGGTTGCAGGGATTGAGGCTGAGGCCGAGCTCCAAGCAACCCGGGTCATGGCAGTTTCATATGTCGCGAAGCGTGCGATGCATGAAGTCGCAATGGTCAGCCAACTGGAGCAGCAGTTGGCCACCTTGGTGCCAATGGCTACGTCCCGGCTGCAAGCCATCGGCGACATGATGGCTCTGGACGCCGCCGACGTCGTCAGCAACACAGTACGGCATCGGGCGGGCGGGCAGGTCATGACCCACCCCACCTGTTGCAGCGGGCACACCTGCGATCTCTGTCCTACTTGCCTCAGCGGCACCTGCTGTCTTACCTCGCCAAACGGAACTGCCGCACCCGCGGTCATCAGCGATCTCGATACCCTCCGCCAGGCCATCGCCACCGACCAGGATGGCCGGTCGTCGCTCACCGATCTGCTGGTGGCTGAGGTAAGTGCTTCGCTGCTGCGTCAACTCATCGAGGCCGCCTCCGAACCGGTGACCGTGGTGCAGCAGCCACAAGCCAAGCCGACGCACCGGGACCTGAACACACCGCCACCGCCGGCCCTGCCCGCCGGGTCGCCTTCGACCACCGATCTCTTCACCCAAACCAGCAACCGGAAGGAGCATCACCATGTCATCACTCGTCCCTATGAGCGGTAGTAGCGGGCTGACCCCGCTGCAAGCCGCCCAGGCCAATCGAGCCCAGCGCCGGGCTGAACTGGCGGTCTACCACCACGGTTTGGAGATGGCTGTCGCTACAGAGTTGGACCGGCAGGACAGCCAGGCCATTGCTGATGTCATAACCACGGCCACTGAAGAAGAGCTGCGTTTTCTCGATTACGGCCTGGCCATGGCCAACGGCAGCACCGCCAAGGTTGAGTTAGTAGCCCGCAAATCCAATCTGCTGTCCAACATCAACAACCGGCGGATTGCCCGCCGGTTCGGGCGGTGATGGTCATGTACCAGGAGATCATCACGGTAGCTGGCGGCATCATCGGTGGCGGGCTGGCCGGTGGCTTCATGGGTTGGCGCCTGGCTCGCTGTGATCGAACAAAGCATGCTGCAGGCACTGCGTCACCCATCGACCCGGCCACTGATGCTCGTATTGAACAAGTGGCGTCTGAGTGGTCACAGGCTCATGGCCGACCGGAAGCGAGCTCGATCATTGCCGGCAAGCTGCGACTCTCTCAGCGCTTGGCCGAGCGGCGCTCGGGGTGGTGGTCGCGGTGGTGATCGTCGCCTGGCTGGCCATCGTCGTCGCCGTCATGCTCCTGGTGGGCGTCGTCATTGGCTGGGCGTCGGGACACTTGGGGGTGAGACGGCCTGAATCTCCTCTTGGTTTCCAGGCCACGGTAGCCCTGCACGATGCCCGGACCCGCCTCGATACTGCTCGCGCCAAAGCCGAGATCAGGGCCACGTCATCCCGTCTGCGGCGGGAACTGGACCGAGAACTCCAGCGGGCCAGTGAGGAGGCCGACCCATGAGTTCCACTAGCCACAATCCGTCTCAGCCAGAACTGGACCGGGCCCGACGCCGCCTCAGTCAGTTCGTCCGCTCAGAGGCTCGGCGCACCGCCGGTGAGCTCGGTTTCGGTTGGCGTCCGGCGTGCCTGGCCCCGAGCGGTTTGGACGCCCTGGTGGAGGAGTTTCGCGCCTGCCACGGCTCAGGACTGCCGCTGCGGGTGCTGCGGGATTTCTCGGAAGAGACCATCTACGACCGCCCGGCAACGAATTGGGCCTTCCGCTACGTCCATGACACCCGCCACGTCTGGCTGTCGGCCGACTTCTCCACGGAGGCCGAACTGGCGGTGGCCTCCTGCCACCTGGCTCGGGCCAAAGACGAGGGGCTGAGTCCCGGATCGCTGGAATACGCCCTGCTGCTGGCGGACACCGTCGGTCAGACCCTTTACATGGCCCGTACCCACCGATTCGTCGTCAATCAGCTGGGCTTTGCCCTGGACTGCATCCGGTTCGACTTCGACACGGCAGTTGAACAGGAGGTCAGTCGGAGCCTCCTCCAGGGAACGGCATCATGACGCCGAGTCCATCGGGGTGGCGCAGTCGCCTGAGCGGCGCGGCCTTCACGCTGCTGGCCTCGGCGGTTGCCATCTACTTCGCCATGCGACTGGTCGAAGCCGTGTGGCCGGTGCTCGTCGGCGTGGTCGTGGTGGTGGCCATTGGCTACGTGGCCTGGGTCATGCACCGTCGACGGGACGGGTGGTAACTGCTGTGGTCTACGGCCTGGTTGTCAGGGGCAGGGGTGTCGGGTCGGTGTTGTGGAATAGACAATCAGGATTGACTAATGCGTTAAAGCATCGTTTACTAGGCGGACTCCCAGTTGATGCGTACACGCATTACATGGTGCAAGTAGGGCACGGGGTTATCCCCGCTGCAGCGTCCACGGTCTTTCAGGGTCTTGGTCGCGCGCGCCTCATGTCAATCAATTGGGAAGCGAAAGGAGATTTCATTATGAGCAGAACATTTCATCACGGCGAACGTCGCATCCGGGTCCGTGCCATCCGCAGAGATCCACCGGACCTGCGCCGCTTGGCGCGGGCGCTGATCGAGTTGGCCGAGCTGCAAGCCGAAGCTGAGGCCGAGGCCGAATACGAACGCAGAACCCGCAAGTCGGCGGCTTCACGCCACCAAAAGCCCGACCCCACCACCAAGGCCGATCACGGAGACGCGGCGTGAGCTCGGCTGCGCTGGTCTGGTACCGGCTGCGCTGGCCCCGAGAAGTCACCCCAGAACAACTGGCTCAGGCGTTCCGCCTGCTGGCGACCACCGCCGGCACTCCGATCATCCTCGAAGCCCTCGGCACCACCGATGCTGTTGCCCACCGTCTGGCCCTACCGCTCGGGCGGGCCGGTGGTGTTATCCATCAACTACGGGCCGCTATTCCGGGACTGGCCATCGACAAGTTGGCACCGCGGCCGGCGACCACTGCCCAGCGGACCATCGAACTGCGGCTGTCCTCCCGGCGCCGGGCCCTGCGCACCGAGGACCCAGAGGGCGTCGGCCAGGCCGTCCTGACCGCGCTGGCTCATGTCGGTAATGGGGAGCAGCTGATCCTGCAGTGGATCCTCGGACGCCGCCTCAGCCCCCAGGTGGTGCCCAACCAAGTGGCGGCTGGCTCAGAGCAGCCCTTCCTACGCGCACTGTTCAGCGCATTAGCCAACAAACAGCAACCGGTAGATATCGAGGCACGAGGCGCGCTTAGGGCCAAGCAGGCTCAGCCCGGGTGGCGGCTGGCCGGTCGCCTCGGCGTGATAGCCGAGTCCAAGAGCCGCCAGCGCCAGCTGATCGGCCAGGTGCTCGGTGCGCTGAAAAACGCTGAAGCGCCCGGTGTCGGCTTCTGGGTGCGTTCCACCAACCCGGCCCATCTGTCCCGAGCGACGGTGCCGTGGCGGCTGCCGCTGCGGCTGAACGCCAGCGAGATGGCCACGCTCTGCACCTGGCCAGCCAGCTCAACGAGTCAACTGCCAATTGCCAAGCTCTGGAGCCGGCTGGTGGCCCCGGCCAAAGCGGTACCGAGCCGAGGCCGGATCGTCGGGGAGGCAACCTTCCCCGGTCGGCAACGCCCGCTCTCACTGCGGCCCATCGATGGGCTGCGCCACCTCCACGTGGTCGGGCCGACCGGTTCAGGAAAATCGACCCTGCTGCTCAACCTGATCGTCCAGGACATCGAGGCTGGTCGTGGTGTGGTGGTCATCGAACCGAAGGGTGATCTCATCACCGATGTGCTTAGCCACATTCCAGCCGAGCGCATCGGCGACGTGGTGCTCATCGACCCAACCGACGACAAGAAGGCCGCACCGGTTGGCCTCAACCCCCTGGCTCCGGCTGGTCGGTCGCCTGAGCTGGTGGCCGACCAACTGCTTGGCGTCTTCCACGCCCTCTTCGCCGCCTACTGGGGACCGCGGACCTCGGACATCCTGGCGGCAGCCTTATTGACACTGGCTCGGACGCCGGGCATGACACTCACCGCCTTGCCGCTACTGCTGTCCGATGCCGGCTTCCGCCGCCGGGTGCTCGCCAAGATCGACGACCCCATCGGCCTCGAGCCGTTCTGGTCAGCCTATGAGGCCTGGAGCGAACAAGAACGGGCGACGGCCATCGCCCCGGCGATGCGGAGGCTGCGCCCCTTCCTGCTCCGTCCAGACCTGCGAGCGATCATCGGTCAGGCCGCGCCGCGCTTCGACGTGCGGCAGGTCTTCACCCAGCGCAAGATCCTGCTCGTCAACTTGTCCAAGGGTCTGCTCGGACCGGAGACCGCTGCCCTGCTCGGCAGCCTGGTCATCACCCAGCTGTGGCAGGCCGCCCTCGGACGCTCGGCTATCGCCGCCGAGCGGCGGCACCCGGTTTTTGTCTATACCGACGAGTACCAGGAGTACCTGAAGCTGCCGACGGACTTTGCCGACGCGCTGGCCCAAGCCCGAGGCCTCGGCGTCGGGTACGTGCTGGCCCACCAGTTCATGTCCCAACTGGACGCCTCGATGCAGGCCGCAGTGCTGGCCAACGCCCAGTCGCGGGTCGCCTTCCGCCTGCCCCACAAGGACGCCGTGCTGATCTCGGCGGGCAGCGCGCTCGAACCGGCCGACTTCGAAAGCCTCGGGGCCTACGAGTGCTACGTCCAACTGTTGGCGGGCGGCACGCTCCAACCCTGGTGCAGTGCCCGCACCCTCCTTCCCGGCCAACCGGTGAGCGATCCGCAGGTGGTCCGGGCCAGCTCACGTCAGCGTTATGGCATCGACCGGGGTGAGGTCGAAGCCGACATCCGCCGACTGGTACAGCGCCGAAGCGCAACAAATGGTGACGACATCGGACCACGACGCCGAGGCCGTCGGGGGTCCTCATGACAGGGGCGACCAGCCGTCGGGTCGGCCGTCGGATCGCGTCGAGTGGCTGGGCACGAATGACCTGGTGGACAGGTGTCGGTGCTCTGGTACTGGCGACGAAAGTCTGCTGCATCCTGCATCAGCCATCTACTTCTGGCGTCCGGTCCCCCGGCGCCCGGGGTCTGCCTCCCCAGGGACCGGACAATCAAGAGCTGCGGCAGATAGGAAGGACTGGCTGTCTCGGGACAGGAGTCCTCCAGGGGGTGGAGGGTACTCGTCGGATCGCGTCAACAACGCTGCTCCCACCAACACCTCTCACTGCTCCTCTCCTGGCGACGAATGAGCACACCCCGACATCCCTGGATGGGGGTGCGAAGTGAGGGGGGAGGCGGATTCCCGCCGCTACATCTCGGCGAAGGGGCTCGATCAGCTCCGCACGGAGCTGACAGGCAGAGACCTGGCCATCGTCGGCCAGGTGGCCGAGCTGCGCCTGATGAGCGCGTCTCACATCAAGGCCATCCACTTCTGCGCCGCTGAGCATGACAACGACCTGGCAGCCGCCCGGGCCTGCCAGCGGGTGCTGGCCAGGCTGGTTCGTGACCGGCTGCTGGTGCGTCTGGAACGCCGGGTCGGCGGTGTCCGGGCCGGTTCGGCTTCCTATGTCTACGGCCTCGGACCTCTCGGGCAGCGAGCCCTCGGACTGGATGGGCCACGGCGCCGCTACCACGAGCCGACCAGCCGCTTCCTCGATCACACCCTGGCTATCTCCCAGCTGGTGGTCGAGGTGACCGCAGCCTCCCGAGATGGAGTCCTCGATCTGCTCAGCTGCCAGGCCGAGCCCCGCTGCTACCGCGAGTTCTCCGGCGTGGGAGGACGGATCGTGCTGCGTCCGGACTGCTTTATGGCGCTCGGCGTCGGTGAGTACGAACAGCGCTGGTTTATCGAGGTGGATAGGGGCAGCGAGAGCCTGCCGGTGGTGGTGCGCAAGTGCCGCCTGTACGAGACCTACTACCAGTCAGGCAAGGAACAGGCTGCCCACGGGGTGTTCCCGAGGGTCTGCTGGACCACGCCCGACGAGCGCCGGGCCAGCCAGCTCCACCGGGCTATCGCGACGGATCGGCGGCTGACCGATCAGCTGTTCGTGGTGACCACGACTGACCGTGATCTGGCGACCCTGATCGGCGGTGCACCGTGAGCCCGGTGAACACCACCGGCGGCCTTCTGCGCAATGTCGTGCTGGTCGGCGATGTCCGGAGCCGCCTGGCCGAGCTGCCGGCAGACTCGGTGGACTGCGTGATCAGCTCGCCGCCGTACTTCCAGCTTCGTGACTACGGGGTAGCTGGCCAGATCGGGATGGAGGCCGATGTCTCGGGATGGGTGGACGAGCTGCGCCTGGTGATGCGCGGCATCGCCCGGGTGCTGAAGCCGACCGGTTCGGTCTGGCTGAACCTCGGTGACACCTTCAGTTCACACAACCGCTTCGGCGCTCCGCCGAAAAGCCTGCTGCTCGGACCGGCGCGGGTCGGCCTGGGGCTGATCGAAGACGGCTGGGTAATCCGGAATTCCGTGATCTGGGCCAAGACCAACACCATGCCCAACTCGGTACGCGATCGCCTGTCGTGCAGCTCCGAGGTGGTCTACTTCCTGACCCGGGCACGGCAGTACTACTTCGATCTCGATGCCATCCGGGTTCCCCACCGCTCCGTCCGGTCGAAATCGGCATCGGCATCGACAGGTGCGTCGATACCGACAAGGCGACCGCAGTGGGCTGGTCCGTTGGCGGGCAGCAACGCTGGCCTGGCCCGGCTGAAAGCCCAGGGTCTGGTCGGGCACCCGCTCGGCAAGAACCCCGGCGACGTCTGGTCGCTGCCAGCCTCGAACTTCCGGGGGCAGCACTTCGCCACCTTCCCGCCAGCACTGGTCACCCGGCCGCTATTGGCCAGCTGCCCGGAACGGGTCTGTCGCTCGTGCGGAATGCCCTGGCAGCGCGAACCCTTCCGCACCCGTGGCCAACTGGCGGTGCACGGCGAGCTGCGGCGGGCCTGCCATTGCCGGAAAGGGTGGCAGCCGGGCCTGGTGCTTGATCCGTTCTTCGGCGCCGGAACCGTCGGACTGGTCGCTGAGCAGCACAGACGGGATTGGCTGGGTATCGAGTTGAACCCGGCGTTCGCTCGTCTTGCCAACGACCGGATCGCGAATGCCCGAACTGATGGGCGAGCGGGAGGGCAGCGTCGTGCTGCCTGACTCGTCGGTGCCCTGCGGCTCCAAGAGGAGACCCCAATCCGGGATCGCCGGCCGCAATAACACCGAGGAGGACGTTATGACACCAAGTCATGGCCAACCTGAAGGACCAGGAGAATCAGCCAGGAAAACGCTGGCCATTCGCCTGGAAGCAGAACAACACGCTCAGCTGAGCATGATCGCCCAGCTCGAAGCACTGACGGTGACCGATGCCATCCGGCAGGCCATTGAGCAGTGGATCGGAGCGAAGCGCAACAACCCGCTCATGCAAGAGCGTGTCCAGGCGGTGCTCGATGACATCGAGCGCGACGCCGCCACCAAGCGAGGAGCCCTCGCCGCCCTCTTGGAGGGTCACGAGGACAAGGCTCCCGCAACACGACGGAAGAGTCCGATCGGGTACGCACCCGCGACCCAACGGACCAGCCGTTCGAAGGGAGATAAGCCAGCCGCGAGCTGAGCAGCCCTTCACAACAACCCGTGGCAGGGACTCCGTCGAGAACGTGCCTAACAGCACTACTCCGGAGCCCCTGCCACACAACACCAGTGAAATACCGAAAGGAGGTATGTAATGGAACAAGAACGACATGAACAACAAGAAGGTGGGAACCAAGCAGAAACAGCAGACACCAAGCCGGAACGCGAACCGCGGCTGGTGCCGCGTATCTACGTCGCCAGCTTGAGCGACTACAACGACGGCCGACTGGTCGGTGAATGGCTGGATGCAGCCGTCGAGGGCAATGAGCTGGCAGCCGGAGTCCAGGCGATGCTCACGGCATCGCCGACACCGGGAGCCGAGGAGTGGGCCATCCACGACTTCGAAGGCTTCGATCCGCTGCACCTCGAAGAGTACGAGAACCTGGAGACGGTGGCGACCGTGGCCAAGGGTATCGCCGAGCACGGTCCGGCCTTTGCCCACTTCGCGGCCCTGGTCGGGATGAGCGACGCCGAGGGGCTGGCCCGTTTCGAGGACGCCTACTTGGGCCATGCCGAGAGTGCCGCCGCCTACGCCGAGGAGCTGTGGGACGACCTCGGCTACCGCTCCCGGATCGAGGCAGCCGTGCCCGAGTATCTGCAGCCCTACGTCACCTTTGATGTAGCGGGCTTCGCCCGGGACCTAGAGCTGTCCGGAGACATCGCCACTAGTGAAGGCGATGGGGGTGTCTATGTCTTCGATCCGCGGGGGTAGGCCGGGGGCGGGACGCCTGGAAATTTGTTGTGGAATGGACAATGAAGGGATGTGTTCGCGCATTATTCCTGGTAAAATGGGGTCTTGGAAATGGAGTACCCCAAATGAACCAGGAAGAATCCCAAGCATTGGGCGCGCTATTACGCCAAAAACGCCAAGAGCTCGGCTATTCGACCTACCAGCTGGCCAAAGCCGCTGGTGTCGACCAGTCGGTCGTCGTGCGCTTCGAACAGGGCAAGTTCGCGGCACCGCGTCCCGACAAGCTGGCGCGCTTCGCCGAAGCGCTCGGCCTCAGCCTGGCCGACGTCTATGCCCGAGCCGGCTACTTGGTGCCAAACGAGTTGCCGTCGTTCTCGGCTTACCTGTCAGCCAAGTATCCCGAACTGCCCGTGACGGCGGCAGCCGGACTGAACGAGTTATTCACCGAACTGACCACACGGCATGGTGTCCTCACCGAGCCACCGATTTATGCCACCGAGGAGCTACTTGATGAAGCCACCGGAGCAACCGGATGAAGATGCAATTGTCTCCAAGACGGGAGAAGGCAAAAGCATGACCTCACCGCGGACGGCCCTGGACGTAACTCCGGGGCTCGCGCGCGGCTCCGTCACGGACGACATCGACACGGACCTGGTTACATCGTCCCAGAGTCGAGCGATCATCTACGTTCGGGTGAGCACCAAAGCACAGGCCGAGCGAGATGGCAACCCGGAAGGATATTCTCTCCCGACCCAGCGCACAGCGTGCCGGCTGCGTGCCGAACAGCTTGATGCCGCCGTCGTCGATGAGTACATCGACAAGGACACCGGAACGAGAGTCGACAAGCGTCCTGCCATGCTGGCCTTGATCGAGCGTGTTACACAGAAGAGAGATATCGACTACGTCATCGTGCACCAGCTGAGCCGCTTCGCCAGAAATCGGCTCGATGACGCATCCATCACCGACCGTCTGGAGTTGGCCGGCGCGGTACTGATCTCCTGCATGGAAGGTATCGACCAAACGACCCCCGGACGCATGCTCCAGGGAATGTTGGCCGTCGTCAACGAGTATCAGTCCCGCAACCAGAGCGATGACATCAAGCGGAAAACGCTCCAGAAGGTCAAAGACGGCGGGACACCAGCTCTGGCGCCGATCGGATACCTCAACGTCCAGGGCGATGGCGGGGATAAGAACAAACGCTGGGTCGAGATCGACCCCGTGCGATCTGGGCATATCACCTGGGCGTTTGAGGCCTATGCCTCTGGCACCTACAGCCTGCGGACGCTGGCCGACGCCTTGGAACAGCGGGGCCTGATGCAACGCGGGACGGCTCGCCGCCCAGAGCGACCACTGCCCGCAAACAAGCTGCATCACGTCCTGAGGAACAGTTACTACACCGGCATCGTGACCCACAAAGGCATCGAGTACGAGGGGAAGCACCCTCCCCTGGTGGATGTGGTCACGTTCGAGCAGGTTCAACGATTGCTCAATGCTCACCGGCAGTCCGGAGAACGAGCCCATCGACGTACTCACTATTTGAAGGGCTCGTTGCGGTGCTTCCGCTGCAAGTCACGGCTCGGCTACTGCGTGTCGCGGGGAAACGGAGGCTCCTACGCATACTTCTTCTGTCTCGGGCGCCACGAGCGGCGGACCGACTGTGACTTGCCACACCTCAACCCTGAGGAAGTGGAACTCGCCGTTGTGGACTTCTACCTCGGCGACCAACTGAAAGTCGAGGAGTTGGAAGCACTACGAGCTTTGGTGTTGGAAGACCTGAGCGAAGCTGCCAAGCGGACCGAGTCCGACCGAAAACGCTTGATTGCACAGGTCACCGAGATCCGCCACGCCCGTTACCAATGGGCAGAGAAGGCCATGGCCGAGACCGTTCCGGGCGACATCGCCCGTGAGAAGCAGCTACAGCTCGGCTCTCGCCTGGCCAAGGCCGAGAGCGATCTCGCTCAGCTCGACCGAATTACGGCCGAGACCCGAGTCGACATCGATCGGATCTTCGAGCTAGCCAAGAGAGCCGCGGATAGCTACCGGAACTCGCCAGACAAACTCCGTCGGGATTGGAATTTCGCTCGCTACGAAGTTCTGGAAATCGATGTCGAGGAGGGGCAACCGGTGGTGGCCGAAGCGCATCTGACGCCGATCTTTGAGGCAATCAGAACGGCAGAGGTACGGCGACCAACACGCCCGGGCACCAGCAACTCTCGAACCACCCCTGTGAAGTGTCACGTTGGTGGTTCGAGAGTTGAACTTCTGGTGGAGGCGAAGGGACTCGAACCCTCGAACCTCCTGACTGCCAGTCAGGCGCTCTACCAGCTGAGCTACGCCCCCGAAGGCGTGCCACATTATCAGCACTCCACCGGACGCCGCCCGAACCGGTCAGGAACCGGCCTGGGACGGGCACCAAGCCCCGTGGTCTCCCAGAGGGCACCTTGGCGCGTTGGGCACCCTATTCGGTGCGTCGGGCCCATACGGGGTGACGAGAGGCCCGGTGGCAACCGATGCTGCCCCGTGGCAACCGATGCTGCCCCGGACGCCATCTGTATGGCTTTCCGCAGTCATTGTGTGGCCTTGGAAACTGGGGAGCTCAGCGGGATGTCGAATGTTGCTGATATGGGGGTGTCAGCAAGTAAGCGTTCCCAGTGAGGAGGCCACGATCCGACGGATGTCCGAGCCCGAGGGCCAGTCAGCTCTCTTTCGGGGTCCAGTTATGGACCCCGATACGATCGTCGCCTATGGCACGGGCCTACGACGTCGTCGATATCGAAAAGAAGTGGCAGCGGCGTTGGGCCGACGAAGGCACCTACGAAGTGGATGCCGACGATCCACGCCCTCCCTGGTACGTGCTCACCATGTATCCCTATCCTTCAGGCCCGGCCCACATGGGCCATGTGCGGAACTACACCTTTGGGGATCTGCTCGTCCGCCACCGGACCATGCTCGGGTACGCCGTCCTGTCTCCGTTCGGCTTCGATTCGTTCGGACTGCCAGCGGAAAATGCCGCTATCAAGACGGGCACCCACCCCCGGATCTTCACCGATGCCCGGATCGTCGAACTGAAAGAGTCGATCACCTCCCTCGGGGCTGTCTACGACTGGCGGCGCGAGATCCATAGCCACGACCCCGAGTACATCAAGTGGAATCAGGTCATTTTTCAGAAGTTGCTGGCCGATGACCTGGCCTACCGGGCGAATGCCCCGGTCAACTGGTGCCCGGGCTGTCAAACGGTGTTGGCCAACGAACAGGTACTGGCCGACGGCACCTGTGAACGTTCGGGTGACCTGGTCATCAAGCGCGATCTGGAGCAGTGGTTCTTCCGGATCACCAAGTACGCCGACGAGTTGTTGGCTGGCCTCGACGATCTCGACTGGCCCGATCGGGTCAAGACCATGCAGCGCAATTGGATCGGCCGGTCGGAAGGGGCCGAGTATGACCTGGTCGTCGAGGGACGGGACGGATCCGACGGGCGTCCGGCACTGGCCCTCACCGTATTCACCACCCGTCCGGACACGTCATATGGCATGACGTATGCGGTCGTCGCCCCGGAGCACCCTCTGGTCGATGAGCTCACCACACCCGAACACAGGACTGAGATCGAAGAGCTGCGGACCCGGGCCGCGGCCAGCACCGATATCGAGCGGATGTCCGAAAGTGATGCGGGCGGCCTGGCCAAACGGGGAGCCTTCACCGGCTCCAACGTGATCAACCCCTTCACCGGACAGCCGGTCCCCGTCTACGTGGCCGACTATGTGCTGATGGGATACGGCACCGGCGCCATCATGGCCGTCCCCGCCGAGGACACCCGGGACTGGGATTTCGCCCACGCCTACGGGCTTCCGTTCGTCCGTACCGTTCAGCCACCCGACGGGTGGGATGAGAGCGGGGGTCCCGATGGTGGACCCGGGGGTGCCTATACCGGTCCTGGTGAAAAGATCAACAGTGAGTGGCTCAACGGGCTTGATATCCCGACGGCCAAGGCGCGGGCCACCGAATGGCTCGAGTCGAAGGGAATTGGCCGGGCCAAGGTCAACTTCCGCTTACGCGACTGGCTGGTCTCCCGGCAACGCTTCTGGGGTTGCCCCATCCCCATCGTCTACTGCCCCGACCATGGGATTGTGGCCGTGCCCGAGGACCAGCTTCCGGTGCTCGCCCCCGATGATGTCGAATTCCTCCCTACCGGTGAGTCACCACTCGCCACCAGCGACGAGTTCCGACTCACCACCTGCCCGATCTGCGGGGGGCCTGCGACCCGTGAGACCGACACCATGGACACCTTCGTGGACTCGTCGTGGTACTTCTTGCGGTTCACCGACCCGTGGACACCTGACAAGCCGTTCGATCCCGAGATCGCCCGTCACTGGATGCCGGTGCGCCAGTACATCGGGGGGATAGAGCACGCCATTCTCCATCTGCTCTATGCCCGCTTCTATACCAAGGCGTTGGTTGATGTCGGCCTGGCCCCCGAAGGGTTGCGCGAGCCCTTTGCCCGACTGTTCACCCAGGGGATGATCCGGCTGGACGGAAAGAAGATGTCCAAGTCCAAGGGAAACATGATTGCCCCATCCACCTACTTCACTACGGTCGGTGCCGACGCGCTCCGTCTGTTTCATCTCTTTGTCGGACCTCCGGCTGACGATGTGGATTGGACATCGCAGACCGACAGCGTCATCGATGGCTGCGGACGCTACCTCGACCGTGTCTGGAGGCTGGCGGTGCCCTCCGATGACGTGATTCCGGAGCGGCGGAGCGGCGAGGTGACGGCTGAAGACCTGAGCATCCGACAGGCCACCCACCGACTGATCGACCGGGTGAGCCGCGATTATGAGCGCTGGTCGTACAACACCGCAGTGGCCGCCTGCATGGAATTCGTCAATACCGTACAGCCCTACGCCCGAGGTGGCGGGCACGCCGACGTGGTGGCGGATGCGGTGGACACACTGTTGTTGTTATTGGCCCCGATGACTCCACATCTCGCCGCCGAGGCTTGGGAACGCCGGCACGGGGATCACATCCATGAGCGCCAGTGGCCGGTGTCGGACCCGACGCTGGCGGTTGAAGAGACGGTGACCTTGGTCGTGCAAGTGAACGGCAAGGTCCGCGACCGCATTGAGGTGGATCCCGCCATCGGGGAAGTGGAAGCAGAGCAGTTGGCGCTAGCTTCATCCAAAGTGGTCGAGGATTTGGCTGGTGCCGCACCCCGGCGGGTGATCTCTCGACCTCCCAGGCTCGTCAATATCGTCGTCTGATCAACCGAGGTCTTCGCCCGCCCGCTTGATTCCTTCCGCCTCGCGGCGAATTGGAACGCGTCTCAGTTCTCAATTCGCCGCGAGGCGGAATAAGTTGGGGCCCGATCAGGACGCAGATGTCGGCAGCCGCCAGCGGGCAGAATCTCCCTTGTGACAGTGGAACGATGTAATGAGTCCGGGTTCGATGCGGAGGATTGGAGCGATGCCAGCACAATCACCGCGAGAGAGGGACTGCCCGCTCGGTGGACTGAAGCCGTCGCAGGTTTGACGACTGATGAGCTGCAACGACGACCCATATCCCAAATGTGGTCGATCGCCGAGTATGCAGACCACGTGCGCGGGGTCCTCTTTGGAATGCGGTTCCTTCTCGACACCGCCGTCACGCAGCCCGGGACGGTTCTTCGGACTGACCGAACTGAGGCGGGCAACGCTGCCTCGGTAGACATCTGAGAAAAGACGCGATCCCATGAGATCCGGCCGAATTCCCCGGCGCACCCAAGCCAAGAGGCCAGAATTTATGCCTTGAAGCCGGCCAACACCTCGGCCCACCGTTCGGGATCGAGGTGGTACGGGGCGTAGAAGCTGAAACGGTCGACCACGTCGCCGAAGCGAGCCAGGATCTTCTTGGGGATCTCATCGAGCTCACCGACCACCGCGAAGGTGTTGAGCACGTCATCGTCAATCAACTCGGCCATCTCATCCCACTCGCCGCGCTTGGAGAGGACGTTCAATGCTGGCTGCAGTTCGCCCCAGCCGTGAAGCTCGAGGACTGGGCGATAGGCGGGGGTGGACCCATAGAAAGCGAGCTGGGTCTTGACGGCTTTGATGGCCGCGCTGAACTCCTGTTCATTGGTCCCGGTCACCACCATGCCCGGATAGGAGATCTGCACGTCGGACCGGGTCTTCCCGTTTCGAGCCAGGCCACGCTCGAGAGCCGGAATCGAGACCTCTCGGAGATACCGCTCGGTGGTAAAGCCGTGGGCCAACAATCCATCGGCCACCTCACCGGCCACCTCGGTCATCTTTTCGCCGACCGCAGCCAAAAAGATCTTCGGGTTCCCATACGGATTGGGCCCTGGGTCGAACATCGGGGTCATCAACGTATGTCGATAGAACTCCCCGCGAAAGGCAAGGCGGCTCCCGTCGGACCAGCTGGCCCAGATCGCCCGTATGGCCAAGATCAACTCACGCATCCGCGGCGCCGGGTGCGACCACGGCATCGAGAACCGCTTCTCGATGTGCGGCTTGATTTGGGATCCCAATCCCAAGAGGAAACGACCCTGAGACAGGGTCTGGAGATCGTTGGCCATCACAGCCAGGTTCATGGGATTGCGGGCGAAAGCCACGGCGATACCCGTCCCGAGCTTGATGCGTTCGGTGTGCTCGGCGGCCAGCACCAGTGGGAGGAATGGGTCGTGTCCCGTCTCCGGCACCCAAAAACCGTCATACCCGACGAGTTCGGCCTGCTTGGCCGCCTCGATGACTCCACTCGGGTCAAACCCGATACCTCCATCGATTTCCATCCGGACACGGTAGCGCCACTGCCCACTCATGACGATGCTGAGAGTTCGTGACATCGCCGTGACATCGCCGTGACATCGCCGTGACTACACCATGCCGACAGTGATGACACTCGATGCATCGGTTGATGCTGCTCGGCAGTAGTTGCACCAATCGGCGCGATGACCCACAATCCTCAGGTGATCGACGAACCGGGTGACGGGCGCCAACGCCACGAGGTCGCGGGTCCGGGTCCGATCCCCGAACTCGACGTGGCCGGGACAGCTCCCGTACCTTCGGCGGGTCCCCAACCGAAAGACCCCCAATCGACAGATGACCAACCGCCGGTCACTGACGATGATCGCCAACTGTACGGTCGTCTCCTCGACAGTGCCATGGAGAGCGGGCTCCTGGGCGCCTACGACTACGAGACCAGGCTGAGCGACCTTGCCGATGCGTCGACCATCGACGAGATGAAGAAGATCGTCACCGAGCTCCCGATGTTCTCAGCATCGGCGCCAACTGCGAAACCCAGAAAGTCATCGCTCTTCTCGACATCGCCGGGTTCTCCGAGATCGCAAACCACACCTGGGTCCGAGCACTCGCGGATCCCCGGGGTGGCCACCAAGGGTCGGTCCAACCCGTGGACAAAGCTGATCATTTTGCTCGTGGTGGTGGTCGTGATGTTTGTGGCACTGTCGATCTACGCCGAACACCTGGTCCACAATCGGCACAACAGTTCGTCCGCAGTCGCCACATGGACCGCCTCGGCCGCGTTGCCGGTGCTGGCCAGCGGGATTACGAACCTTCGCCTTTGAGGAACTGTTCGAGCTCGGCGGCGATCTCGTCGCCACTGGGTACGTCATCCCCCAACCCGAAGGGGTCCCCCTCTTCGGAATCCATGGATGTTTCGAGGCGCTGGACCATGGCTGCGTGCTCGGTATTGCCCGAGATGAGCTCATCGACCTGATGTCGTGAGACCTCGCCGGCCGCCCGCAGCGAAGATGTGTCGAAGACGATGCCGGTAATGGCGCACATGCCCTCGATCAACGCCGCACTGGCTTCGGGGAACGGCATGGCCGACACGTAGTGGGGTACTCGGGCCCACAGCCCGATGGTCGGTATCCCGGCTTTCCCGAGTGCCACTTCGAGCGCGGCCTGCACCCCGGCGGGGACCTCGAGGGTCCCTTGTACAAAGCCGACCCGACCGGCCAGTTCCGACGACTGGGGTGGCACGGTGGACGCCAGGCGCACCGGGCGGGTGTGGGGAGTCGGAGCCGGGAAGGCCCCCAGGCCGACGACAGTGCGCACGCCCAGCCGCTGCACCAAATCGACCACGCCATCGATGAATGATCGCCATCCGAAGTCGGGCTCTGGCCCGGTGAGGTAGAGAATATCCGCTCCGACCCGGTCCTTTCCGGCCAGAATCCGGATGGTGGGCCAGCTGAGCTCGGTGGTGATGCCGTCAACGATGCGGGCGATCGGGCGCCGGGCCCGTTGATCGATGAGAGCTTCGGTGTTGAACGAGGCGACCCTCATGGTCGGGGTGGCACTGAGCATTTCGGTGATGGCCCCCGAGGATCCGAGACCGGCATCCACCCAGCCGTCCAACGCCACGATGAGCACCGGTCGATTCACCCGCTCACCCGGGGGCTCACCCCACACGGGGTCGATTTGGTAGAGCTCTGAATTCTGATGGTCGGTCATAGTGACTCCACTTCGAGGAGTGCCCGCTCGCCCAGCTTCCCCACGTGGGATGCAAACTGGTCGACACCCGACCGGTCCCCGGCTGCCGCACCTCCGGCATAGCGGGCATATACCCCCTGAAGAATACAGGCGAGCTTCCACAGCCCGAATGCCTTGTAGTACGAGACCCCGGAAACGTCCAGGCCGGAGGCGGTGGCGTACCTGTCCAATAGTTCGTCGCGGGTGGCGAACCCGGGCAAACTGGTCGGAGCCACTCCCAACAGGGCGACCTCCCCGTCCCCGGCTTCGGCCCAATAGACCATCAACAGGCCGAGATCGGCCAGCGGGTCCCCCAACGTGCAGATCTCCCAGTCGAGAATGGCCACCACGTTCCCGTCGTCGTCGAGCACCGTGTTGTCGAGCCGGTAGTCGCCGTGGACAATGGCGATGCTCTGCTGCTCGGGAATCTGTTTGGCCAACAATTCATGAACCCGGTCGATGACCGCGGGCCCGGGTTCGCCGTCCACTGTCGATTGGGCGAACTGTCCATGCCAGCGCTTGAGCTGGCGGGCGATGTAACCCTCGCGGCGCCCGAACTCACCCAAGCCCACCGCGTCCACATCCACGGTGTGGAGCTTGGCCAAGGTGTCGATGAGCGAAAGGCTGGCGCGTGCACGGCTGGCTTCGCTGAGCTCGGCCGCCGCCGTCTCATCGCGCACAACGTGCCCTTCCACGAACGACATGAGGTAGAACGGCGCACCGTTCACCGAGTCGTCGACGCACAGGCCGAGCGTGCGCGGAACCGGGACGCCGGTCTGGCCGAGGGCGCTGATGACCGTGTGCTCTCGTTTCATATCGTGGGCGGTCGGGAGCACGTGACTCACCGGCGGCCGTCGCAACGCCATCGAGCGATTGGCGCCGTCGACCACCCGGTAGGTGAGGTTGGATCGTCCGCCGGCGATGAGTTCGAAGGAGAACGGCGGTGTGGTGCCCGGCACAGTCGATGCGATCCAGGCGGACACGGCGGGGGCGTCGATTCCCTCCACGGCGGGGGCGTTGACTGTGTCCGGTGGCGCTGCACTCATAACACGACGCTACCCGCGGGACGGACTTCCCTCGATCCGACTGGGTCAAGGTATCGTCGAGGCAATGATCGACGTCACCGATGCCACTTTCGACCAGGAGGTCCTCCTTCGTTCTGCGGAGGTTCCCGTAGTGGTGGACCTGTGGGCTCCCTGGTGTGGCCCCTGTACGACATTGGGCCCGATCATCGAACGGGTGGTGGACGCCACCGAGGGTGCCGTGGCCCTGGTGAAGGTCAATGTGGACGAGAATCCGTCCATCTCGGCCAGCTTCCAGGTCCAGTCGATCCCGGCTGTGTTCGCTCTGAAGGACGGGATTGTGGTGAGCAGCTTTATCGGCGCCCAATCCGAGGAGGCGGTGACCGAGTTCGTTGCCGGGTTGGTCTCCCTGCCCAACGAAGTGGACCTGCTCGTGGCCCACGGTAGTGAAACCGGTTCTGAGGAGTCACTTCGACAGGCGCTCGAGCTCCAGCCCGATCATGCTGATGCCATCTGCACCCTGGCCGGGTTGCTCACCGCCAGGGGTGCCACCGACGAGGCGATCGCCCTGCTCGGCCGGATACCGGAGACTCCCGAGACTCGCCGCTTGCTGGCGGAGGCCCGCCTGGCATCCCAGCAGGTGGAGGTTTCCGGTGAAGGGGTCGATGATCTCCTTGCCGGGTTGCTCGACCGGGTCAAGGATGACGCCGATGCCCGGCAGGAGTTTCTCGATCTCTTGGAGACGCTCGGTCCTGACGACCCCCGGACCGCTGGTTACCGCAAGGCATTGGCCGCCCGCCTGTTCTGAAGCTGATCGAGGGCCCGCGCGGAAGGTAGCGTCACGTTCGTGCACGCCGCGACCCTCACCTTGGGCGACCAGAAATTCGACATCAGCAGCCGGGCACTGGTGATGGGGATCCTCAACCGCACCCCCGACTCGTTCTTCGACAAGGGAGCCACCTTCGCTTTGGACGATCTGGTGCGGCGGGCGGCGGCACTGGTGGATGACGGTGCCGACCTGCTCGATATCGGTGGGGTCAAGGCGGGCCCGGGCCCCGAAGTTACCGAAGCCGAGGAACTCGACAGGGTGATTCCTGCCATCGAGGCGCTTCATTCCCGATTCGACATCCCCCTTTCGGTCGATACCTGGAGAGCCTCCGTGGCCAAAGAGGCCTATGCCGCCGGAGCCATCGTGGGCAACGACATCAGTGGTTTCGCTGACGCCGAGTATCTGACGGTGGCCGCTGCGGCCGGCGCCACGGTGGTGGCCACCCATATCCGCCTTGCCCCCCGAGTCCCCGACCCGGAGCCGGTCTACGACGACGTGGTGAATGCGGTGCGGACGTTCGTACTCGAACGGGCGGACCGGGCCATCGAAAGCGGTTTGACCCCCGATCGGATCGTGTTGGATGCGGGACTCGACCTGGGCAAGACGGCTCAGCAATCGCTCACCCTGCTGCGTGCTTCGGGTCAATTGGCATCTCTCGGTTACCCGCTGCTTCTTTCGGCATCCAACAAGACGTTCCTCGGGGTGACGCTGGGCCTCGAGATCGGGGATCGTCGGCAAGCGTCTATCGCCGCCACTGCGTTGGGGGTGACACTCGGCTGCCGCATCGTCCGGGTCCACGACGTGGCCGGCAATCGGAGGGCGTGCGACGCATTGGAAGCCATCCTCCGCATCGGGCGGGAAGGCCGGTGAACGCCGTGACCACTGAAGTCCGTGCCGTGTACCTGGTGAAGGGGGATGACGCCTCCCTGGTGGCTCAGGAAGCCCATGGGTTGGTGGAGAGCCTGGTGAACGGAGGCGATCCGACACTGATGGTCGAGGAATTCGGCGGGCCATCCACCGACGATCTGGATATCGGAGCCGTGATCGATGCCTGCACCACGCCGCCATTTCTGGTGGAACGGCGGGTGGTGGTCCTCCGTGATGCCGGGCAGTTGTCGGCGGCCGACGCCAAGCGACTGGTGACGTATCTCGATGATCCGCTACCAACCACTGCTCTGGTGCTGATGGTTGGTGGCGGGACCGTTCCCCAGGTACTGACCAAACGGGTGGGGGCACTCGGCGACGTGGTGGACACCGCGGTGGGAAGGGGCAAAGCCAGGACCCAGTGGTTGGCTACTCATCTCAAAGGTGCGCCGGTCAGGCTCGACGGGCCGGCCTCCGCCCGCCTGGCCGAGCATCTCGGTGGGGATATGGGTCGCCTGGCCGGGTTGCTCGGATCCCTCGCCTCTGCCTACGGCCAGGGCTCTACGGTGTCGCTCCATGACCTCGAACCGTTTTTGGGGGAGGCAGGATCGGTCGCACCGTGGGACCTGACCGATGCGCTGGATGCCGGCGACACGGCCAAGGCGCTCGGTGTGCTCCATCGCATTCTCGGTGCATCGGGGTCACACCCATTGGTGGTGATGAGCACGCTCCATCGTCATTTCCGCCAGATGTTGCGACTCGACGGCTCGGGTATCACCTCTCCCGAAGAGGCGGCGAGCGCGCTGGGGCTCCAGAGCCCGTTCCCGGCCAAGAAGGCGCTGGCCCAGAGTCGACGCCTGGGTACGCCCGGCATTGCCCGGGCGGTGCAGTTGTTGGCCGATGCCGACCTCGATCTTCGGGGCTCGACCGGCTTGCCGGGTGAATTGGTACTCGAGGTGTTGGTGGCCCGATTGAGTCGGTTGGTGCGCCCGTCCAGAGGGTGACGGGTCTGGGTTGTTATCGAAAGTCCCGTGACGGGGGGACCGGGCCCAGCTCGATGGGATCGATCCGCTCCGCTATCAGGTTGGTCGCCCCCTCGGATCGTTCGAGGCGACCCCGCACGAGAAGGCCGCGGGACGACCGGGCGACAGACTTCCAGCGGATCCACGCGCCGCGGGAGCACACCACGTTGACCATCCCGGTTTCGTCCTCGAGGTTCAGAAAGACCGCACCGTGCGCACTCTCGGGCTGCTGTCGATGGGTCACCACGCCTCCGACGGTGATCCGATTGCCGGCCGGGGTTGCGTCCAACTTGTCGGTCCGGACCACACCCAGGTCGTCGAGTCGGGGCCGGAGCAGGTCCATGGCGGTGGTGTCCGGGGCCATGCCCAGTGACCACAGGTCGTCGGCCACGCCCTCCCAGGGGGTGGGAGCGGGGAGAGGCGGCGGCTCCGACCCGGTGGTCACCCCCGGAAGCCGGTCAAAGGTGGCTTGAGCCGCGGCTCCCGCTGTCCATACCAGCGATCGCCGGTTCCTCCCGCGGGCTGTCTGCTTTTCTCCGGGGTCGCCGTTTTCGCCGCCGCCCGTGCCGCCGTCCGCGTCGGTGGACAGGCTGTCGAGTGCTCCGGCGGTGGCCAGCGTCTCCAACTGGGCTCGGGTGACGCCGGCCCGGCGCACCAGGTCCTCCATCCCTGACCAGGGGCGGCCCTCCGCTATCCTCCCTGCCGCCTCGTCCCCGATGCCACGTACCGACGACAACCCGAGCCGGACGGCGGGAGTGTCCCGATCAGCCTCGGCACCTTCCTCGATCCAGGCACCGGCCCGGCTGGCATTCACGTCAGGACGGCGGATCCCCACTCCATGCCGCTTGGCATCGGCGATCAGACTCTGGGGAGACCAGAACCCCATGGGCTGGGCATTCAGCAGCCCGGCGGTGAAGGCAGCCGGGTAGTGCACCTTGCACCAGGCGGTGGAGTACACCAGGTGGGCAAATGCCACCGAGTGGCTCTCGGGAAAGCCGAAGTTGGCAAAGGCTGCCAGCGCGGCGTAGACCTGTTCAGCCACGTCCACCCCTACGTTTTTGGCGGCCATGCCGGCGAAGAGGCGGCCGCGGAGACGCTCCATCCGCTCACCCGATCGTTTGGCGCTCATGGCCTGGCGCAGTTCGTCGGCTTCTGTGGGGGAAAAACCGGCCACGTCGATGGCGATCTGCATCAACTGTTCCTGAAAGAGCGGGACGCCGAGAGTCCGCTCCAGCGATGGCTGCAGTAGCGGATGCAGATACGAGACGGGCTCGGTCCCATTCCGCCGCCGGATGTAGGGATGAACGGCATTGCCCTGGATCGGTCCGGGGCGGATGAGGGCGACTTCGATGGCCAGGTCGTAGAAGCATCGGGGTTGCACGCGGGGGAGTGTGCCCATCTGGGCCCGGGACTCCACTTGGAACACCCCGACGGTGTCGGCCCGGCACAACAGGTCGTAGACCTCGACCTCCTGGTCGAGGCGGGCCAGATCGATCTCGATGCCGTGGTACTCCCGCACCAGATCGACCATGTGATGGAGGGCAGTCAGCATGCCCAGACCGAGGAGGTCGAACTTGACAAGACCGGCCGCCGCGCAGTCGTCCTTGTCCCACTGGAGCACGCTGCGGCCCGGCATCCGGCCCCATTCCACCGGGCAGATCTCGACCACCGGGCGATCGCAGATCACCATGCCTCCCGAGTGGATGCCCAGATGCCGGGGGAAATCGAGTATCTCGGTGGCCAGATCCCGTACCAGTGGAGGGAGATCGTCACGGTCACCGATGGGCTCACCCCGCTGCACCGACTTGGCCCACCCGTCCACCTCCTCCACTGGATGCCCCAGGGCCTTACCTATGTCGCGGATGGCGGACTTTGACCGGTAGGTGATGACGTTGGCGACCTGAGCGGCGTGTAGCCGGCCGTACCGTTCGTAGACGTACTGGATGGCCTCTTCCCGGCGGCCCGACTCGATGTCGACGTCGATGTCCGGCGGTCCGTCGCGGGCAGGCGAGAGAAAACGCTCGAACAACAACCCGAGTGAGACGGCATCGACGTTGGTGATGCCGAGGGCGTAACAGACGGCGGACGTGGCCGCCGAGCCCCGACCCTGGTAGAAGATGTCCCGCCGGCGGCAGAACATCACGATGTCCCATACGGTGAGGAAGTAGCCCGCAAACCCGAGGGCACCGATGACGTCGAGTTCATGGTCGAGCTGTTTCCATGCCCCCGGCGCCCGCTCGGCATCCCGCGGGCCGTACCGGTCGGTGGCTCCTTGTCGGACCAACTCCATCAACCAGGTCTGTTCGGTATGGCCGGCCGGTACCGGAAAGTCGGGTAGCCGTGGTGCCACCAGGCGCAGATCGAAGGCACACTCTGCGGCGATCTCCGCCGCCCGTTCCACCGCCCCGGGCCAGCGGGCGAATCGCCATTTCTGCTCTGCGTCACCGCGTAGGCAGGCGCTCGGTGAAGGGGGGAGCCAGCCCTCGATGTTCTCGAGAGATTGCCGGGCCCGTACGGCAGCCAGCGCGGTGGCCAGGGGGAAACGAGCGGGGACGGCGTAATGGACATTGTTGGTAGCCACCGGCGTGACCCCTCGCTCGGTGGCCAGCAGGGCCAGGGTGTCGTTGCGGGTGGTGTCGATGGGATCACCGTGGTCCCACAGCTCCACGGCAATGCGGTCACGGCCGAACCGGTCGATCAGTTGGTCGAGGACCCGGGCCGCTGCGGCCGGACCGCCGGTGGTGAGGGCGGCGGCGAGCGCTCCCTTTCGACAGCCGGTGAGGATCTGCCAATGACCATCATGACGGTTGGCCAGGTTATCGAGGGTGATGATGGGCTTTCCTTTTTCACCTCCCGCCAGGTGTGCTTCGGCGATGCCGCGACTGAGGCGGGCGTAGCCTCCGGGGTTCCGGGCCAGCACCACCAGATGGGTGCCGTCGGGATCGGGAACACCTGTGCGAGGCGGGGCTGGGGTTCCCGCACTGGTGAGGGTGAGCTCGGCTCCGAACACGGTGGGGAGGCCGAAGGCGCGGGCTGCCTCGGCGAACCGGACGGCACCGTAGAGACCGTCATGATCGGTGAGGGCAAGCGCGGACAGCCCGAGCCGGACGGCTTCAGCGGCCAGCTCCTCGGGATGGCTCGCACCGTCGAGAAAAGAAAAGTTGGAGTGGGTGTGCAACTCAGCGTAGGTCATCGTTCTCGGCGACGTCTGTTCATTCGTAGGTGGCTTCCACCCACCACCGGCCCCGTTCGGCCAGAAGGAGGCGGGCATGGGCATTGGCATCGGTCACCACCTGCATGCGGGCACTGCGCCGGCGAGAGCGGGACCACCACCGTTCATCCGTCGGCCACGGCCCGGCCCAGGCCGTCACCGTTGTCCATGGACATCGCTCAACCGACAGGCGGCTCGGGATAGCGGTGAGGAGGCCCCGGCCCGAGACGGTCACCGGTGCCCCGGCCACATCGATGAGTTCGGCCGGGAGAGGGACGGTATGGATGGAGGCCGGCGCCGGAGGTGGGATTCGGCCCGGCCATGGAGCGTGGATGGTAGTGGTGTCGGGTGTCTCGTGGGCATTCCATGTGACGAACCGGGCTTGTTCGCCCGGGTTGCGCCCGCCCTGGAGCCGGACGGTGACCACGCTGTCGGGACCGAGTAGATGCTGCACTGCAGTCAGGGCCCGGGCGGCGCGGGCATCGGTGTCACTCACCCCTCCCCAGAACCCGGATTGACCGGCCGCCGCCGGAACCCCGTTGCGTAGTTGATCGACACGACGCCCGGTAGTCGAAAGGCGTAGCCCACCCGGTTCGGCCAACTCACCGCTTTGCCCACTGGCCACCATGTGGCAGACCACGCCGTCGGCCCCGAAGCGACCGAGCACGTGGGACTCCGGGAGGGAGGCGAAGTCTCCCAGCGTGCGGATTCCCAGCCGCTCCAGTAACTCGGCCAGCTCGGGGTTCCCGAGTACACCCATGGGGAAAGGGGCGAGGAACTCGCGGGTTCCGCCTGCGGGGACAACGAGGCCACCCCGGGCGGCCAGGACCGAAGCGAACAGTCCGTCGGCCATACCCACCTCGACCGGGGTGATGCCGCTGGTTACGTCGGCGATCAACTCGACGAGCGCCTCCTCACCTCCGAAGTAGCGCGCCGGCCCGCGGGCCGGGAGCGAACAGATACCAGGTCGGACCGCGGTGATCCACGGGCAGTAGGTCTCCACGGCACCGATCACCCGGATGAACGACCGGAGCACGGCTCCTCCCTCATCCTCCTCGAGGAGTTCAGGACAGCGAACGACGAGCAGACGATCCATGTCAGCGCGGCCGACCTGGTGCTGTGGAGATGGCGGCAGTGCTCTCGGCGGCAGTGCTCTCGGCATCCATGATGCCTCCGGTGCTGGCAGTACCCTCGATCGACCCGGTGGGTGACGGCAACCACAGGTGCTGTTGGACAGGTCGTGCTGCCGAACGACGACCGGTGGCTGTCACTGTCATCCGACGCCGGCGGAGGTATCCCTCGCCGCTTCCGATGCCATCCCAGTGGATGGCATCGATGGTGAGACGCATGTCGGGGCACTCGGGCCATCCGGCCCGACCCGGCACCACGATGAGGACGGCTCGGCGTTCTTTTGCCCGGGCGATCAGCCGCCGGGCCATGGCCGGCCGCGGGGGGAACGGCGGGCAGAGCACCACAAGGTCCGTCCCGTCGATCATGGCCGCGGCGGCTTCGGCCCACACCGGACCCGGCCGGGGTACCAGGGCGAACCGGACGAGATCGACCCCGAGGCCGTGGGAGGCGACGGCGCCCACATCGGGGAGTCCGATGGCCGCACACCACGACCCAGCTTGCGAGGCTTGGGCCAGGAGAGCGAGGGCCAGTGAGATCTCACCACTGACAGTTCCTCCACCGGTAGTCCCTTCCCTCCCGACGGTGCCCGTACCGGTGACCACGATGGTGCTGCCCCGCCGCAGGCTCCGGTCGGGGAAGAGGTCGGCGAGAGGTGCGGCCACTGGCAACAGACGGGTCTGGCTCGACGAAATGGGTCGTGTGCGCTCGGCCAATATGACCAGGGATTCTCTACTCATTTCCCTGGTCAAAGCGCTGCCAGCCCGTGGGCTAGCCAAAGATACGAACATATGTTCGTAGAGTACTCCGTCTGTGGCGGGAGCGCCCAGGGGCCTTGATGAGAAATCCCGTGGTGTGCACCACTTGGAGCAATCTGCTGGATACGATGTGACCACCAGAGAGAGGAGGTGGTCCAACTGAGCAATCAACGTTTTGGGATCCTGGAGGTGACTGGTCGCTGAGGCGGCCCGCTGTACCACCTGGCGAAACCCAGCCAGACACCCACTGGGCGACTTAGCCGGGCCAAGATCCCACCCGGCGTCGTAGGGGACCTAGTGCCTTACTCAGCAATGTTGTAGCTACAGGGCGTCCTCCGAGGCGCCCTGTAGCGCGTTTGGGGAGACGTATCCGCGGCCGCCAAGTCCGGCGCGGCCGCCAAGTCCGGCGCGGCCGCCAAGTCCGGCACGGCCGCCAAGTCCGGCACGGCCGCCAAGTCCGGCACGGCCGCCAAGTCCGGCACGGCCGCCACTCACGACGGTCGGTCCTCGCCATTTGGTTCTCTCCATGTTTGAGCGAATGAGAATTTCCATTCGCTCAAACATGGAACTTTCAAAGGTGCCAGAGGTCGGGATTGATGCCCCCTCATGGCATCTACAGGACCGACTGCACGCATGCAATCGAGCCCCGTGGACCAGCACAGATGGCGCGGTAGCGTCCATGACGTGGTCGATGCAGCCTCAACTTCGGACTCGCTCCCTATCGAAGCGCTCCAGGCTGGGCTGTCTCGGGTCGTGACATTGCGGGCTGATCTCGAGGATGAACTCGAAGCAATCGGGGAGTCGACGGCGTTGGTGCCGGACGACGAGCATGACGCGGAAGGCTCGACCGTCGGCTACGAGCGAGCACGGGTAAGCGCTCTTCTGGTTTTCACCCATCAGGAAATCGAAAACCTGATGGCGGCGCTGAAACGTGTAACCAGCGAGACCTACGGACGGTGCGACCGGTGCGGCATGAATATCGGGATAGAGCGCCTTGTCGCCCTGCCCACCGCAACAAGGTGCGTTTCCTGTGCTGTTCGACAAGGACGGGGCAAACTACCCGGTACGAGAGACGGGGCGAGGACCTACAAACTCATTGAGCCGAGTGCCACTCGGACTCAGACGCCGTCCCACAGGCCGACCGGCGCCTCGCCCACCCGGTAATGACCGGGCGCTCGCTCGCCCGAGGCCGCCTTCTCGATCCGCTTCTGCATCCCGGGGGTGAGTACGCCGGCGGTGATCATCTCGACGAACGAGGCAGTGGCGTTGCCGACATCGAAGAAGTCGCGTTGCCAGCCCCACTGAAAGTTCCCGGCGTACTGGAACCAGCTGCCACCCAAACCGGCGATTTCGTAGTGGCTCCCATCCGGTCGGGTGGCGTCGGCGATCTGCTTCCAGAGACCGAGCACCTCGCCCTGCACGTCGTCGATGAGGACCCGCTGATAGGGATAGGTCCATCCGCCGAGCCCCTCCATCTCCAAGCCCACTGCGTATTCGCGGATCTCGTCTCGGCCGACGGCCATGAACTCGTCGTTCGGTCCAACGTTCCACCCGTAGGTGGCGTCTTGGGTATAGAGATCGGCCAACGGCAGCCAGTCGAGTGATTCTTCGCAGCGGCGATTGGTATCCATCCAACGCTGCATCATCTCTTCGAGTTCGGCACGTGGGTACGACGGCATGGATTCAGTCCTCCTCGACAATTCGTAGAGCGGTAGTGGGACAGAAGCGGACGGCCGCTTCCACTTCAGCCCGGCGGTTCTCCCCGGGGGAACCTTCGAGAATGGTGACCTTATGGTTTTTGGCCAGTTCGAAGACGCCGGGCGCCTCGGATTCACAGACCCCGTGGCCCTGACAGAGTTCGAGGTCGACAGCCACTCTCACAATGCGGCGCCTGGGGAGGAGCCGGTGGTCGGCCGAGCAGATTTGCGGCGGTAGCGCACGACGCACGGCTGCTGCATCTGCACCACCATCTTCGAGTGGTCGTTTCGGTAGGTATCAGGTGCCTGCGCCAATTCGAACTCCCAGTCCAACAACAGCACCGAGAAGATGGCTTTCAGCTGCATCATGGCGAAGGCCGCACCGACGCATCGGTGGCGGCCGGCGCCAAAGGGAATCCACGTCCAGGGATTGGCTCGGTCCTCGACCCGAGGGTCGAGATACCGATCAGGCACGAAGGAGTCGGCATCGGGGAAGTCCTCGGGGATCCGGTTGGAGACCGAGGGGCTGGCTCCCACCATCTGGCCGGCTTTGATGGCGTATCCGTCGCACTCGAGGTCCTCTTTGGCCACCCGCAACAACAGAATGAGCGGCGGGTGCAAACGCAGCGCTTCTTTGATGGCCGACTCCATGTGGGGCATCTCCCGCAGCGCCTGGTAGCTGACCTCGGCACCCTCGGCGTAAAGCTCGCCGAGTTCGTCGATGACCGAGGCCATGATGTCGGGATGGCGGAGTAGTTCGATCAACGTCCAGGCGGACGTCCCCGAGGTGGTGTGGTGCCCGGCGAACATCATGGAGATGAACATGCCGGTCACTTCGTTGGCGAGGAACCGGGGCGTGCCGTCTTCGTTGGTGATGGACATGAGCACGTCGAGGAGGTCGCGATCGTCCTCGGCGGTAGCTGTCCCTGACCCATCAGCTGTCCCGGGCCCATCAGAGCCAGTGCTGGCCGCCCGGCGTTCCATGATTCCCTGCACCAGTTCGACCAAGCCCACTCTGGCCGCGTCGCGCCGTCGGAAGCTCTCGATCGGGGCGTAGGGGTCGACGTAGGCGATGGCGTCGGTTCCCTGTTCGAGGTCGTGGTACAGCTGGGCAAAGCGCTTGTCGAGCTCGCGCCGGAACCGCTTGCCGACCAGACAAGCTGACGAGGTGTAGATGGTCAGTTCGGCGAGCCAGTCGAGGAGGTCGATCTCCCCCTCGTCGTCCCACCCGGCCACCATCTGTTCCACTTCGTCGGAGATGGTGGCGGCGTGACCCCGCATGAATTTGTCGCGCAGCGCCTGATTGTGGAGCATCTCGCGACGACGCTCCGGGGAGGCGTCGAAGACCACGCCTTCGCCGAAGATCGGGGTCATGAACGGGTATGCCTCGGCCTGGTCGAGTTGTTCCTCGGGGGCCCGGAAGAAGAATTCGTTGGCACTGGCACCGGTCATCAGCACAACGTCCCGGTCAGCCAGCTCGAAGATGCCAATGTCGCCGCACTCGGACCGGACCCGGTTCATCAGGGCGATCGGGTCGCGGCGGGGCTCCTCGAGGTGCCCGGTGTCCCCTTCGCCACCCGAGACTCGCGGCGGCTCGCGCCGATCCGTGGCGATGGTCATTGTCCTACCTCCCGAATCGGTGCTTCCGGTTGCAGTTCGATGGTGGTGGCATGGGTGCCGCGTGGCAAGGTCACCGCGGCCACGATGGCCAGGGCCACACCGTTGGGCCGCATGAAGTTGGAGTGACGAGCGAACCCCCACGCCGCCCACTCTTCGATCACCTCGGCAGTCACCTCGGGGTCCCAGTCCATCCCCATGCCGGTCAAGGTGGGGCCTGGACGCACGATGGTGGCCCGGACGCCCGTCCCTTCGAACTCCATCTGCAGTGAGCGAACGTAGCCTTCGAGACCCCATTTGGAGGTGACGTAGGCGGCCATCGACGGTCGCGGCGAGACAGCCACATCAGAGGTGACGAAGACGATGTCACCCCGGGTGCGCTCGGTCATTGCCGGAGCCATGGCCAGGACCAACCGGTGTGTGCCGGCCAGATTGACACTGAGAACGTCTTCGAACGATTCGGCATCGGTGTCGAGCACGCTGCCGGCCCGGTTCTGTGCCGCGTTGGAGACCAGGATCTCCACATTCCCGAGGGTATCGATGGCAGCCGCGGCAAAATGCTTGATGGAGTCTCCGTCGGCCAGGTCCAGATGGATGGCGAACGCGTCACCTCCATTGGAGCGGATCTCAGCCGCAGTGTCCTCGCACTGTGCTACCCGGCGGGCACCGAGGACCACTGGGTGACCGAGAGCAGCGAGGGCGACAGCGGTTGCTTGTCCGATGCCCGATGATGCCCCGGTCACCACTGCGGGTCGGAGTTCGGGATGGGGTTCAAAGCGAGACATCAGCGGATCGTGACCTTGGTCGGGAGGGTGGCGAAGCCTCGCACATTGATGGAGTGGACTCGCGCCATTCCACTCGGATCCACCTCGTAGCTCGCCACTCTCTTCACCAGTTCACCGAGCCCAATGCGCGCCTCCAGGCGAGCCAAGGGTGCGCCCATGCAGAAGTGACGCCCATTTCCGAAGCTGATCAGTTTGGTGGTGTCCCGATCGAGGTCATAGCGCTCCGGATCGGGAAAGACCGACTCGTCGCGGTTGCCGGATCCAATCAACAACAGCACCTTGGCTCCTTCGGGGATGGCGGTGTCGTGTAGCTCAAGAGGCATCCGGGTGACACGCAGAAGCATCTGGCTGGAGGTATCGAACCGCAGGGTCTCCTCGATCCAGTCGACCACGCGAGCGGGGTCATCGAATGGTTTGGTGCCTTGGTCAGGGTTGCGCCATCCCCAGTACCAGGCGTTGCCCAAGAGTTTGGTGGTCGTCTCGTTGCCGGCCACCACCATGAGAAAGAGGAAAGCGATGATCTCCTCATCGGTGAGTTTGTCTCCGTCAATTTCCGCGTCGAGCAATGCCGAGGCCAGGTCGTCCCGACGGACGGAACGGCGCTCGTTCACCATGTCCTGGTAGTAGCCGACCAGAGTGAGCGCCGCATCCATGCCCGCCCGGGGTACGTCGAACAGTCCGTCCTCGCGGTGGACGACCAGATCAGCCAACCGACGGACTTCGGCCCGGTCGACCGGAGGCACACCGACCAATTCGGAGATCACATCCATCGGGAGTTTGCCGGCGAAGTCGGCGATGAAATCGAATTCACCCATATCGAGGGCAGGCTCGAGGTGCTCGATGGCAATTGCGCGGATCCGGTCTTCCATCTGCGCCACCTTGGAGGGGGTGAAGCCTTTGCCCACCAGAGAACGCATCCGGGTATGTCGGGGCGGGTCAAGTGCCAGGAACGACATCACTTTGTGGGCGTCCGGTCCGAAAGCACTGGGATCGAGAGAGACGCCAAAGGAATTGGAGAAGGCGTCTACGTTGCGGAACGCGGCCAGCACGTCTTCGTGCCGGGACAGCGCCCAAAAGTCGAACTCGTCGTTCCGGTACACCGGTGCCTCCGCGCGCAGCCGGGCGTAGATCGGATAGGGGTCCTCATGGATCTCGTAGGCATAAGGGCTATAGACCAGCGGCTCACGAGAGGTGGTTGTCGTCATGCGGACGTGCTCCGCTCACCGACCATCATCAATCGTGCGGCTTCGCCGACAAACGTGGGCACCTCGGAGTAGGTCATGTGTCCCATGCCTGCCATCAGGAGTGCTCCCGAATAGGTGGTTTCCAGAACTCGCACAACTGTCGGATCGATCTCGGAGCCCAGCGCGGCCACAAACCGCTGATGGATCACGGCACCGATCCGATCCCGTAAATGTTTTACGTCAGGAGTGGCGCTGAGGAGCGCGGTGGTGCAGGCACCGACCAGAGCGGGGCTCTCTGTCGTCAGGAGCGCCATCATCTGGACGGTCTCCACCAATCGCTCAACTGTCGGCGCGTCGCCGGAAGCGTCCACCGGGGGAAGCGCATTCATGCGACGCCACAGGAGCTCGGCCAGCAGATGGTCCTTGGAACTGAAGTAGTTGTAGGCAGTGGCCGGAGCCACACCGGCCCGTCGCGCCACATTTCGGACGGTCAGGCCTGGGTAGCCCTCTTCGTCAACCTCTTTGGCGGTGGCGTCAACTAATTGCTGGACGACTTCGGCCTGGCGTTGGGTCAGGCGCCGTCGGGTGGCTTCGAGGACCAGAGCGTCGATCATGGAGAGTGGGTGTGTCCCGGATTGTGTGGCGTTCCATCGCGCATGGGTGGGAATTCGAAGGAGGCCGCAGTGGTCGTCCGGGTGATTTTGGTGATGTCGGCCTCGGGGAGCGTCTCATTGTCATCGTCGATGATCAGCTCCCACCGGCAATGGGGAGACCGGCCGCTCGGCACCCTTGGAGGTCGGTGAACGTGCCGGATGTGCGCCTTGGGGTTGATGGCTTGGGCGGTGACATCGAATGTCCCGTCTTCGATGTGATGACACATGCTGGTCACCATCTTGTCGCCAAATGGTTCGACATCCATCAGGGCTCCGCAGTAGGCGAGTTCGAAGAAGCCATGCTTCTCGTCGACCACCTCGTAGCGCACATCGAGATAGTGATGAGGGAAACCGGGGTCGAGTTGGAGCACCTTGAAGATGGCCTCCACGTCATTGCCCTCGACGCCCATGATCTTGCGAAGGCGCTCCCCGTACACGGGACTCGCCCCGCGCCACTCTTCGATGGCGAGGCGCTCCATCTCCTGCACCCCGTGCGACATGCTGATCGCCGCGCACATGGAGCGATCGAGGATGTGGACGGCCTGGGCGTACTCGCGGACCAGGCGGACCAACGCCTCTCTCGACAGGTCTTCGTACTGGAAATCGGCGATGAACTTGCCGGAGTAGTCGTCGAGGCCGACACTGTGGGGGACGGCAACCGGGTCGGTATCTGAAGGTTGATCGACATTGCGAGAAGTCATGTGTCCACACTATAGTCCAGACACGTGTCCAAATCGAGTGGCACTCGGAGCCGCGAAGAATCGATGGGGGTGTTCTGGTGCCGATAGGCGAGGGTACGGAACCGGTCATGGTCCCGGTTGTCGGGGTGATCGGGCTCGGTGACATCGGGGACGGGGTGGCAACCAGCGTGCTGGCCGCCGGCCTCCCTCTGGTGGTCTGCGATGTACGGGATGAAGCCACCGAGAAGTACCGCGGCCGGGCCGTACTAGCCGGTTCGCCGGCCGAACTGGCCCAGCGCTCAGATGTGGTGGTGGTGGCGGTGGTCAATGACGCCCAGGTTCACGCCGTGCTGTCCGGGCCCGAGGGAGCCCTGGCCTCCGCGGGGCCGATGACCACCGTCCTTATCGTGAGCACCATCTCTGCAAGTTGCGTCGAGGCCATCGGGGTCGAGTCGGCTGAGGCCGGTGTGGCGGTGGTGGACTGCGGGGTCAGCGGCGGACCCAGCGCAGCGGCCAGCGGGGACCTGGTGTGCATGGTGGGGGGCGACCCCGCCACCATCGATGACGTTCGCCCGGTGCTCGACGCCATCAGCTCCCTGGTCGTCCGCATGGGTCCCTTTGGTGCCGGGCTCACCGCCAAGTTGGCCCGCAATCTGGTCCAGTACGGATCTTGGCTGGCCGCGTACGAAGGCCAACTTCTGGCCGAGGCCGCGGGCATCGATCTCGGCAAGCTGGCCCAGGTGATCAAGGCCAGCGACGCCCGTATCGGAGGAGCGTCAACGCTGATGTTCCGGTCCACGGTGGCCCCGTTCACCGAAAGCGACAATGAAGGACTGGTGTCGGCCATGCGATCGGCGGCGGCCCTCGCCCACAAGGACCTTCGGGCCGCCCTCGAGGTGGCGGGGACCCTCGGAGTCACACTGCCCATGGCGACCCTTACCGAAGATCGTTGTGATGACATCTTCGGAGTGGGAACGGGACAAGAGGCCCTGTGAGCGCCACCAACCCTGTCGCCACCAACCCTGCCGCCATCGTCGGCGAAGAGCGCCTGTTGATCGACGGTCAGTTGCGGCCGGCGCGATCGGGCAAGGTCTTCGAGACCATCAATCCGGCCACCGAGGAGGTCCTCGGGGTGGTGGCCGATGCCGACGACGTGGATCTCGATGCCGCGATCGGATCGGCGCGACGTGCCTTTGACGAAACAGACTGGTCCACCAACCTGGCTCGACGGGTGGCGGGGCTCCGCCAACTGCAGGCTGCCTTCCTCAAGCATGCCGATGAGATTCGGGCCATGACGGTGGCGGAAACGGGCACTCCGGTGTCATTGACCCATTCCGCACAACTCGACGACCCCGTCGCCTCGTTGGGGTGGGTAGCTGACCTGGCCGAGAGCTATCAGTGGGAGACCGACCTGGGCAACGCCGCTCCGCTCGGCATCCTCTCCCATCGCTGGGTCCGGCGAGAGGCCACCGGCGTGGTCGGTGCCATCACTCCGTGGAACGTGCCCCACCAGATCACACTGGCCAAGTTGGGCCCCGCACTGGCGGCTGGCAACACGGTGGTATTGAAGCCGGCTCCCGACACACCTTGGTGTGCCACCGTGCTTGGGCGACTCATCGCCGAGGAGACCGACATCCCTGCCGGTGTGGTCAACATCGTGGCGTCATCCGACCATCGCATCGGCGCACAGTTGACGGTGGACGGGAGGGTGGACCAGGTGAGTTTCACCGGATCCACCGCCACCGGCAAGCAGGTGATGGCGTCGGCGGCAGAGACCCTCAAGAAGGTATTCCTCGAGCTGGGAGGAAAGTCGGCCTTCGTGATCCTCGACGAGGCAGACCTGCGTGGCGCATGTGCAGTGGCGGCGTTCACCGTGTGCACGCACGCCGGACAGGGGTGTGCGATCACCACCCGGCTGCTGGTTCCCCGACAACAGTTCGACGAAGCGGTGAGTACGACGGCGGCGGTGATGGGGAAGCTTCCCGCCGGTGATCCCACCGAGCCGGGCACCATTTGCGGGCCGGTGGTGAATGCCCGCCAGCGCCAGCGGGTGGAAGGGTACATTCGGCTGGCGACAGAGGAAGGAGGATCCATTGTCACCGGCGGTGGACGTCCCCCCGGGCTCGAGAAGGGCTTCTTCATCGAACCGACCCTGATTGTCGGAGTCGACAATGCGGCCCAGGTGAGCTCGGAGGAGATCTTCGGCCCGGTGCTGGTGGTCATCCCCCACGACGGAGACGATGATGCAGTGAGGCTGGCCAATGCTTCGCCCTACGGGTTGTCGGGCTCGGTGTGGGCGAGCGATCGGGACCGGGCGGTGGGGGTGGCCAATCGGATACGCACGGGGACCATCGGCGTGAACGGAGGGCTCTGGTACAGCCCGGACGTTCCCTTCGGTGGCTACAAGCAGTCGGGAATCGGCCGGGAGGCCGGGATCGCCGGATTCGAGGAGTATCTCGAGACGAAGTCGATCGCCGAACCGGCCTGAATGAGAGTGAGAACAACAAGATGAGTGATCAACCCAACGACCCCGGGTCGTCCCGCAGCAAGGGCATCGCGAAAATGCAGGAGGTCTACGGGTTCTCCGTCGACCCAGCAGCCATCCCCGGACCGTATGTCGCCTTCACTGTCGACCACCTGTTCGGTGAGGTCTGGACCCGTTCCCAGCTCGACATCAGAGATCGGAGGTTGATGACCATCGGCGTGCTGGCGGCACTGGGCCAGTCGCAGTTGGTGGAAATCCAGTTTCAATCTGCCTTGGATCGCGAGGAGTTGACCGAGGAGCAGGTGCGCGAGACGGTCGTGCATCTCGCCCATTACATCGGTTGGCCATTGTCGACAGGAGTGAATGAAGTTGCCGAGCGGGTCATCGCCAAACGTCACCGGACGGAGTCATCATGAGCAAAGAGACCACCCCAGCAACGACCCCGATGGTGCGGTTCGATTTCAGCGACAAAGTGGCGATCGTCACCGGTTCGGCCGGGGGAATCGGCCAGGCCTATGCGGAGGCGTTGGCGAATGCCGGTGCCGCGGTGATCGTGGCCGACATCGACGAGGACAATGCGGCCGTCGTGGCGGAGGGCATCCGCTCGACGGGCGGTAAGGCCGAAGCAGTACGGGTCGATGTGGCCGACCCGGCATCGGCCGTCGCCATGGCGGAGGCCGCCGTGAGCCGATTCGGAGGCATCGACTACCTGGTGAACAACGCCGCCATTTTCGGCGGCATGCAGCTCGACCTGCTGCTCACCGTGGACTGGGACTACCTCACCCGGTTCTTGTCGGTGAACATGATGGGCGCACTCAACTGCGTACGGGCGTGTTACCCGGCGATGAAGGCCCGGGGTGGAGGCGCCATCGTCAATCAGTCCTCGACGGCTGCCTACATGTACGCCGGCTTCTACGGCCTGGCCAAGGCCGGCGTGAATTCGATCACCCAGCAGTTGGCCCACGAGCTCGGGGGTCAGCACATTCGCACCAACGCCATCGCTCCCGGGCCCATCGATACCGAGGCGTCCCGCACCGTGGTGCCTGATGCCTTCATGAAACCGATTTTGGCGTCACTGGCCCTCAAGAGACAGGGAGAGACGTCCGATCTGGTGGGGATGTGCCTCTTTCTGTTGTCGGACGAGGCATCGTGGATTACCGGCCACGTCTTCAATGTCGACGGCGGCCAGGTGGTCCGTCCGTGATGCAGTGGCCAGGTTGTCCGCCCATGAGCCACGAGCCGTGACCGCACACCGCGTCGATGTCGAGGATGGTGAAGGGGTCAGGCTGATCGCCTTCGACCGACCCGAGGTCCGCAACGCCTTTGACGTCGCCATGTATCAGGCGGTCACCACCGCATTGGTGGAAGCCTCGTCGAACGACTCGGTCAATGCGGTTGTTCTCACCGGGCGGGGAAAGGCGTTCACTTCGGGCCAGGATCTCCGCGAGATGGCGGCTATCGCCACCGGCACCGCGGGACCGGGAGTCGGGAAGGGTTTCCAGAAGCTCCTCGACTCCCTGCAGTCGTTCGAGAAGCCGCTGTTGGCCGCCGTTCACGGCGTCGGGGTAGGGCTGGGCTTCACCATGTTGGCTCACGTCGATGTGGTGCTGGTGGACGAAACCGCCCGACTGCGCTGTCCGTTCGCGGAGATGGGTGTGCCCCCCGAGGCGGCCAGCAGCTTCTTGCTCCCGGCTCGAATGGGATGGCAGCGGGCGGCGTCGGTGCTCCTGATGTCGGAATGGATCGACGCCCGACAGGCTGTCGACTCCGGCATCGCGCTGCGAGTGGTCCCCGAAGGCAGGGTGCTCGAGGAAACGATGGCACTGGCGCGACGGATAGCGGCCTTCCCTCCGCATGGCGTCCGGGAGATCAAGCGGTTGATGATGGAGGATCTTCGTCCCGCCATCGCCGCCGCCCGTCAACGGGAGGAATCTGCCTTCGCCGCACTGTTCACCGATCCCGCTACCAACCCGGGATTGGGTTTGATCTCTGGGCTGAGGGACTGACCTCACCGTGCGCCTCGGGATCACCGCCTTTCTGACCGACCAGGCCATGGTCCCCGCTGACCTGGCGCGCGCCGTCGAGGACCGGGGGTTTGACTCGTTGTATCTGCCCGAACACACCCATCTTCCGGTGCGGGCAGATACGCCACCGGCCCTGGTGGAGGGGGTCCATGCCGAGGACTACTGGCGCAGTCTCGATCCGTTTGTGGCCCTGTCGATGGCGGCCGCGGTGACCACGAGGATCAACCTGGGTACCGGCGTGGTCCTGGCTGCCCAGCACGATCCCATCGTGTTGGCAAAGTTGCTCGCCACCCTCGACCATCTGAGCGGGGGCCGGGTGATATTCGGGCTCGGTTTCGGTTGGAATCGCGAAGAGGCAAGCGATCATGGCGTCAAGTTCTCCGAGAGACGAGAGATCGCTCGTGAGCACGTCCTGTGCATGCAGGCGTTGTGGTCCGAGGAGCAGGCCCAGTTCCACGGCACCTACGTATCCCTCGATCCGTGTTGGAGTTGGCCCAAACCGATCCAGCAACCGCGGGTGATGACCTTGGTGGGCGGAGGCCCGTACCCCGGGGTCTTCGCGGCCATCGCCGAGTACGCCGATGGCTGGATGCCGATCGGAGGGGCCGGGTTGACCTCGGCGCTGCCCGAACTCCGGAGGGCGTACGAAGCACGGGACCGTGACCCGGCATCGATCCGGGTGGTTCCATTCGGGACGGTGCCCAGCGATGAGAAGTTGGCCCACTATGAAGGATTGGGCGTTTACGAGGTGGTGCTACGGGTTCCCTCCGGCCCAGCCGATGACATGCTCAAGGTGCTCGATGTTCACGCCGACTATGTGGGGCGGTTTGGGCGATGACGGCATCCACTTCATCTGACGAATCAGTGTCGATCCCGATCGGCCCATCGAGTGACAGTGGGCGCCAGGCCTTGGCCACTGCGGTTCGGCGCCTGATGGCGGCCACGGTGAGCTCGGTGGCCTCGTCCGAACTCTTGGCCGATGCCACCGCCACACTGTCGGCAGTTGCTGACCAACTCGAACGCTATCTGCCGGAGTCGGACGGGGTGGGTGCCAGTCGGTATGCCGCCGACAATGCTGGAGGCGATGCGACCAGCAACTTGGCTGACGTCATGCCCTTCGACGTCGTGATTGGTCCGTGCAACCCAGTGGCGCTCCCACTGGTGATCGAGTTCGATCCGCCCAAAGCCATCGGGTACGCGACGTTCACCTCTCCGTATGAGGGCGCGCCCGGATGTGTCCACGGTGCGGTGTTGGCGGGTGCATTCGACCTCGTCTTGACCGCGGCCAACGTGATAGCCGGAGTGGCCGGGCCAACCGTCACGCTGACTGTTCGGTACCTGCAACCCACCGTGATCAACCGCCCGGCCCGCTTCGAAGGGTGGGTCACCTCGATCGAGGGTCGACGTATCCACAGTCGGGGCCAACTGATCCAAGGAGGAGTGGTCACGGTCGAGGCCGTGGGGGAGTTCGCCACCATGGACCGCTCCCGCATTGCCTCCATGCATCGTCGTGGGGGTGGCAGTTAAATTTTCGTAGAGTCGTCCAGCGGTTACTTCCGGGGGGATGAGACGTCATTGTCTTCCCGGTCGGGCCATAGAAGGGGAGAATCCACATGAGGTTCAGGACTGGAATTGCGACAACATCAGGTCGGGGACCGCGGGTCACGGTGATATTGGTTGTCGGAGTGTTGGCGACAACCCTGGTGGCGTGTTCGTCCACGTCCACACAGGGACCGTCGAGTTCGTCCACCAAGTCGACCATCCCGCCCGCGGCATTGCGCGGTACGACAGGTCTCACCCCCACCACCGTGCGCATCGGCAATGTCTCCACCCTGTTTGGTGGTCTGTTCAAAGGGGCACCGGTCGGGGTCCAGGCCTATGCCGACTACATCAACTCCATGGGAGGTGTGAACGGGCGAAAGATCGTCGTTGACGGTGCCGACGACGGATACAACAACGGGGCCAACAACAAGGCGCTCACCCAGCAGGACATGACGACCGACTTTGCCATGGTCGGCAGCTTCTCGCTCAATGACGCTTTTGGGGGGACGGCATTGGCGGCCGATCCTTCCGTACCCAACGTGTCGGTTGCGCTTGATGGCGCCAACAACAACCTCCCGAATACCTTCAGCCCGTCACCGGCGTCGGGGGGTTGGCAGCTGGGGCCGTTGGTGTACTTCCAGAAGAAATACCCCAATGACGTCCTCCATGCCGGAGCGTTGATTGCCAATCAAGCGTCGGCCATCACCAAGTGGAACGGTGAAAAGGCGGCGATGCAGCACCTCGGCTACCACGTCGCCTACGACCCGACCTTCGACATCACCCAGACCGATTTCACCCAGTACGTCATTGCCATGAGGAACGCCGGAGTGAAGATCCTCTTTGTTGAACAGATGCCCGAAAATTACGCTTCGGCCGTATTCAAGGCGCTAGCCCAACAGAACTTCCACCCGGTAGTGGTGCTGGGTGCGTCCACCTACAGCCAGGCGTTGGTGCCGGCGTCGGGTGGGGCGTCGGCAACCGACGGCTCGTATCTGGAGCAAAGCGCCTCCCTCTACCTCGGGGAGGACACAGCTTCCATCCCGGCGGACAGCCAATTCCTGTCGCAGGTGCAAAAATCGTCGCCGGATTTCAAGCCGGACCTGTTCACCTTGTACGGCTGGATCTCCGCCCAGCTCTTTGTGCAGGCATTGCGGGCGGCCGGGGCCAATCCGACCCGGGGTTCGGTATTGCAGGCGCTTCGGTCGATCAAGACCTTCACCGGCGGCTACCTGATAGCCCCCGTTAATCCGGCGGCCAAGACACCCGCCAGCTGTTACATCATCGCCCAGATCAAAAGTGGGCAGTTCACCCGGGTGGATGACACCGCGTTGAGCAGCCCGAACGGCGGCTATCGCCGTGATCAGCCCTACTTCTACCCTCCGGGGACCAAGCCCTGAGGCTCACCGTTCCGGGTCTTTCACGTACACCACTCACTGAGCACAACTCATAGGTTCGGGATGCCTGAGTGGTTCGGTAGCCTCCAGGCAAGCGGCAACTCCTTGGGGCGGCTGAGGGGACAAGTGGCCGCCGTCCATCTCGTCAGGGATGATTTCCAAGCGTTCCTGGCCGACCCGGCGCATGAACTCGGCCGGGAAGAATAGGCTCGCAGCGAGCTCATGTGTGGACGTATTGCTTTGTACACGACCCCGGAGAGATTGTCCCGGATCTTCGACGCTGAATTGGCGCTCGGCATTGATCCTGGAGGCCGGCCCAGCTACAACATCCCTCCCACCCGTAGCATCCTCGGGATCGTGGCCCGCCCCACCGGTGCCAACACCGAACACCCCGATGTTGAGGATGCCGAGCTACCCGCCACCAAACGGACGATCGACCTCTTCCGTTGGGGTCTGATTCCGTCGTGGGCCAAGGATGCGTCCATGGGCAATCGTTTGTTCAATGCCCGCAGTGAAACGGTGGCCACCAAACCGTCGTTCCGATCCGCCTTTGCCTCCCGACGACTGGCGGTGCCTGCCGATGGGTTCTACGAATGGGGGCAAGGCGAAGGGAAACAGCGCCAACCCCACTACTTCCAACGAGCCGACGGCGACCCCCTGGCGTTGGCCGGACTGTGGGAGCGATGGCGACTTCCCGGGCAAGATGCCATTGGGAGAGAGGGGATCGAGCACGACGAGGATGGGAACCGGGCGCAGTTTCTCTATACCTGCACCATTGTCACCACCAGCGCGGGCCCCGACATGGACGGTATCCACCCTCGGATGCCAGTGGTTCTCGAGACCGTGGCGCTCGATGGGTGGTTGGACCCGGCCAATCACGACCGAGATGAACTCGAAGGCTTGCTCCAACCGTCACCATCCAACACTCTGAACCACCATCCGGTGGATACACGGGTGGGCAACGTTCGCAACGACGGCCCGGAACTGGTGGAGGCGCGCCCTCCAACAGAAACCGCCTGAATCACTTGGAAGGCGGGGACTCCAACCAAGCGGCCGGGATTCTGACGGAATCACATACGAATTTGCCAACACCCATTGATTCCCGGTGGGGCAGGAAGAACATGGGTACATTGAGCACCCACCTCCTGCATCGGAACGGAGATCCCCATGGTTGAGCGCACGTCGCACCTCCCCGGGACTCCTTCCTGGATGGACCTCGCAAGTCCCAACGCCGGAGCATCCGCGGCGTTCTACGGTGCCCTTCTACGGCAGTCTGGGGAGCACCCACCTCGATCGACCCATCGTTGGAGCGGTACCCACGTCCCAGCTGAAGGGCGCGATGTGGCTAGGGCCGGAAGGCCCGATGAATCAGGCGTCGGTGGTTGCCTGAGCCGCGGCCCGCTTCATCAGACGGGACTTGCGGTTGGCTGCCTGGTTCTTATGGATGACGCCCTTGGCCGCGGCCTTGTCGATCCGCTTGATGGCCAGACGCAGCGCTTCCACGGTGTTTTCCGCCCCTTCGTCGACAGCGTTGATGGCTTTTTTGGTACGGGTACGGAGCTCGGAGCGGACGGCCTTGTTGCGGGCCTGACGCTTCACTGTCTGTCGGTTGCGCTTGATTTGGCTACGGATGTTTGCCACAACTGGTCCTTTGGTCCTTATCGTCCTCGGTGTATCGGATCGGCGGCAGTTGGGAGCACCACCGACCGGTTGGAGATCTGCTCCCGGGCACCCGATGGATGCCCACTGGAGACATACCAGGGTAGCAGCCTGCCAGCGGTGAGAGCCATCCCCTCACCTTGGGTACGCTGGCTACCCCGTGCTTCCTGTCGACCGCATCCGAAACTTCTCCATTATCAGCCATGTCGACCACGGCAAGTCGACGTTGTCCGACCGGATTCTCGAGCTGACCGGGGCTGTCGACCCTCGCCTGATGCGCGAGCAGTACCTCGACACGATGGACATCGAGCGCGAGCGCGGGATCACCATCAAGGCCCAGAACGTCCGGGTGCACTGGAACGACTACACCCTCCACCTCATCGATACCCCTGGCCATGTCGACTTCGGTTACGAGGTGAGCCGATCGTTGGCGGCCTGTGAGGGCGCGGTGCTGCTGGTGGACGCCTCTCAGGGTATTCAGGCCCAGACCCTGGCCAACTGTTACCAGGCGCTCGAACACGATCTCGAAATCGTGGCTGTTCTCAACAAAATTGACCTTCCGGCCGCCGACCCCCAGCGATGTGCCACCGAGATCGAGAACGTCCTGGGGATCGAGGCGTCGAGCATCCTCCACATTTCAGCCAAGACAGGAGAGGGCGTTCCCGCTCTCCTCGATGCCATCGTGGAGCGCATCCCGGCACCGACGGGGGATCCCGGAGCGCCGTTGCAGGCATTGATCTTCGACTCGGCGTACGACCAGTACCGGGGTGTGGTCAGCTCCATCCGGGTCATGCAGGGCACCCTCCACTCCACGGCGAGACTCCGGTTTATCCATGCCGCCTCCAATCACGAGATCGAAGAGATCGGGGTGAGGACGCCGGTGACCGTCCCCGTCGTCGACCTCGGCCCCGGCGAAGTCGGGTACCTCATTGCCGGTATCAAAAATGTGGGCGGGGCTCGATCAGGGGAGACGGTGACCACTGCTGCCCATCCGGCCACCAATGCCCTGGCTGGATACCGGGATCCCAATCCCATGGTGTTCTGCGGGCTCTTCCCCATTGACGGGGATGAGCTTCCCGACCTGCGCGATGCATTGGAAAAGCTCCGGCTCAACGACGCCAGCTTCACCTATGAGCCCGAGTCGTCCCGAGCCCTCGGGTTCGGTTTCCGGTGTGGCTTTCTGGGGCTGCTGCACATGGAGATCGTTCGTGAGCGCCTCGAGCGTGAGTTCAATCTGTCCCTCATCGCCACTGCTCCTTCCGTGGCCTACGAGGCCTATTTGGCCGACGGGACCAAGGTGGAGGTGGACAACCCCAGTGAGCTGCCCGATCCCACCCGGCTCGACCACGTCGATGAGCCGATGCTACGGGCCACGATCCTCACGCCCGCCGAGTACACCGGCACCGTGATGGAGCTGTGTCAGGGGAAACGGGCGGACATGAATCGGATGGAGTTCCTTTCGCCCGAACGGGTCGAGTTCGTCTACACCATTCCGTTGGCCGAGGTGGTGGTGAACTTCTTCGATCAGTTGAAGAGCCGGACCAAGGGGTATGCCAGCCTCGATTACGAGCCCCAGGGATATGTCACCGCCGATCTGGTCAAGGTCGACGTGCTGATCAACCACGTCCCGGTGGATGCCTTTTCCACCATCGTTCATCGGTCCCAGGCCGACATCTACGGCCGGCGGATGACTGAAAAGTTGCGGGAGTTGATTCCGCGCCAGATGTTCGACGTTCCTATCCAGGCGGCCATCGGAGGGCGGGTCCTGGCCCGGGAGACGGTCAAGGCCCGTCGCAAGGACGTTCTGGCCAAGTGCTACGGCGGCGATATCACCCGAAAGCGGAAACTCCTCGAGAAGCAAAAAGAGGGGAAGAAGAAGATGAAGAACATCGGAAGGGTCGAGGTTCCCCAAGAGGCATTTGTCTCCGCGCTGCGGCTCGACGACTGACAGATGGTTCTACTCCGGTGGAGTTTCTTTCTTCTTTCCGTCGGTGAGCCAGGGGCGAATGACCGCCACGGTGTTGGACGGATCGTCCGGGTCGAAGCTCAGATCGATCGGCCCCTGGGGCCCGTCGGGTTGGCCCGAGGCCTTGATAACGAAAGCCGGTTGCTTCTTCGGTAACTCCAGGGCGTCTTGCAGGCCGAGGGCAATGCCGGTCATCATCACCCCGGCGGTCGACCGCCTTACCCGGTCGAAGCGGGTGGGTGGGGCATCGTCCACCGGCTCGCCGATTCCTGTCTCATCCCCGTCGGGGTGAACACCGTCGTCGGCGATGACGTCGAGGCCATCCTCGGTCTGTATCTCCTCGTCGCCGAACCGGTCGCCCACGGAAACCACGGTACCGCCGCTCGTTGAGATTTCGACGACGATGCCCCGACCAGCCTGATTTGCCCTCGGCCGAACCACCAACTCCCGCCATGCCTTAGGATCAGGCTCATGCTCGACCGCTTTCACCCACCGGTCGAGGAGTACCTTGAGGCGATCTTCTCCTTGGAAGAGGAGGGTATCCCGGTCATTCAGGCGCGCCTCGCCGAACGGCTCGACAAAGCCGCACCGTCTGTGTCGGAAATGCTCGACAGGCTGGAGGCCGACGGGCTCATTCTCCGCAGTGCCCGTCAGATCTCCATGACCGCCAAAGGTGGCGCCCTGGCCCAGGGGGTGGTGCGCAAGCATCGGCTGGCCGAACGGCTGCTGGTGGACATCATCGGTCTGGACTGGGAGAAGGCCCATCTCGAGGCCGGACGGTGGGAACACGTGATCTCGGATGAGGTCGAGCAACGTCTGGTTGTTCTGCTGGGTAATCCGACCACCTGTCCGCACGGCAATCCGATCCCGGGTGTGGAGCCCACCGGGCCCGAGCAGCATCGATTGGCCGATTCACGGCCCGGCGACCGTGTGCGTCTCGAACGGATCACCGAGAGCATCGAGCACGACTCCGCCTCACTGTCGTATCTCGGCGAACACGGGTTGATGCCAGGGGCCATGGCCACCATTCAGGCCAAGGCGCCCGACGGTACGTTGACGCTGGTGGTAGGTGACTCGATGGTTGCTCTGGGTCCGGCCATGACCCATCAGCTGTTCGTTGCTGCGGTCTGACCTGGCATTCTGCCTTTCGGGGTGGCCATCGGCGGCATTGGGGCGTACCCGGGAATGGATCAGCCTGAAGGTGCTCGCCCGAGCTGGGTCAGCACTCAGTAGAATCGAGTGCCAACGGGCCGACAGCCCGATGCCAACGGCGCCCGACCGTTGGTGGGACTCGGACGAGGCAACCAACCACCCATGCAGACCAGCGACAACAGCCGACACGACGGGGCCGGTCCCGACCCCTTGGCGCTGGATGTCCGGAAATCGGCCATTCTCAACGCGGTGGTCACCGAATACATCGGCTCGGCCCAGCCTGTCGGGTCCCAGCACGTGATGGACGCCCCGGGCGTCAGCGTTTCCTCGGCCACCATTCGGGCGGATATGGCGGCTCTGGAACGGGACGGTTACCTGGCGCAGCCCCATACCAGCGCAGGTCGGATTCCCACGGATAAGGGGTACCGCTTCTTCGTCGACCACCTGGTTGGTCCGGCAGCGCTTGATCCGGTGGGCCGCCAGCAGGTGCGCCAGTTCTTCGATCACGCCCATGGCGAAATCGAGCTGATGCTCGAGAAGACATCCGGTCTCCTGGCCGACCTCACTGACTGCACCGCAATGGTGGTGGGTCCGTCACACGAGTTGGCCACGTTGCGCTCGGTGCAGCTGGTCGGACTCGGGCCGCGTCTGGCCCTACTGGTGGTGGTGCTTTCCGATGGTGCCGTACAGAAGCAGTCGATCGATCTGTCCGAGGATGTCGATGAGGGACGACTGGCCGATGCCGCTCGCTACCTGGTCGCACATTCCTTGGGCCGGGCACTGTCCCAGATCGATACGACCCTGGTGACCACCGGAGATCCGGCCACCGACGCGGTGGTCTCCGTGGGTGTCGACGCCCTCCGCCACCTCGGTTCGGCGGAGGCTGGCGACCAGCTGTTCGTGGGCGGGTCGTCCCACATGGCGGCGGCCTTCGACGCGGTGGATACCGTGCGCTCGGTGTTGACCATCCTCGAACAGCAATTGGTGGTGGTCACCCTCCTTCGCGACGTCCTCGACAGGGGCCTGTCGGTGGCGATCGGCACCGAGCACGGGGTGGAGCCGCTCGCCTCGTGTGCCGTCGTGGTCATGCCGGTGTCGGTGGACGGTGAGGTGACCGGCACCATCGGCCTGCTCGGCCCCACCCGGATGAACTATCCCCAGGCTCTGGCGGCGGCCCAGGTGGTCGGCAAACGTTTGGGTCAACGACTGAGCGAGTCGCGACGATGACCGACGCTGACCTGTACGAACTCCTCGGGGTGGGGCGTGGCGCCACCGATGCGGAACTGAAGCGTGCGTATCGGCAGAAGGCGCGAGAGTTCCATCCCGATGCGAACCACGGCGATGACGTGACCGAGGAGCGCTTCAAAGAGGTCAGCCTGGCCTACGAGGTGCTCCGTGACCCCGAGCGGCGCGCCCGGTATGACCGATTCGGGACGGCCGGCGTATCCGGGCAGGCGACAGGGGGAGGTGGCTTCGGCGGAGGTCAGGGTGACCCCTTCGGAGGAGGCCTCGGTGACCTCTTCGATTCCTTCTTCAACGGGATGGGCGGAGCGACCAGTGGCGGCCGTGGTCGTCGTACCGGCCCCATGCCCGGACCCGATGCCGAGATTGTCCTCCGCCTGACCTTTAGGGAAGCGGTATTCGGCATTCACCGCGACGTGCCGGTCAAGGCGCCGGTCCACTGCGATGCGTGCGAGGGGAGCGGTGCTCGCCCGGGAACGTCACCCATCCGATGTCCTGATTGCCAGGGTGCCGGAGAGCTCAGACGGGTTCGCCAGTCAATTCTGGGGCAGGTGATGACCGCGGTCCCCTGCTCTCGATGCCAGGGAACTGGCCAGGCGATCGCCACCCCGTGCGAGGACTGTGGGGGAGACGGCCGTCGCGACGAGGAGCGGACGCTCGAAGTGGACATTCCCTCCGGTGTCGACGACGGGACCACCCTTCGACTCTCCGGTCACGGTCCGGCCGGGTTCCGGGGTGGCCCCAACGGCGCACTGTTCGTCCATCTGTCGGTCGAAGCCGATCCGGTCTTCGAGCGCTCAGGGGTCGACGTCCACGCTTCGGTGCAGGTGGCGATGACCCAAGCCGCTTTGGGGACGGTGATCGAATTCGACACACTGGATGACCGACAGAACCTCACCATTGCGTCCGGAACGCAAACCGGGGCCGTCATCCAACTCAAAGGCCTCGGGATTCCGCGGCTTCGAGGGCGCGGGCGCGGTGACCTCTTCGTGCATGTGGTCGTGGAGACGCCGACCGAGCTCGACGACGATCAACGTGAGTTGCTGGCGTCCCTGGCCGCGGCCCGGGACGAGCCTGTCGGAGTTCCCCCTCAGGGCGAGGGGATCTTCTCCAAGCTGCGCTCGGCCCTCAGCTGACCATGCCCGACTCCCAGGTCGGCGGTCCGCTCGGATCGACGGTCAAGGCTCCCGATCCGGTGCTGGTGGCCGCGGCGGCCATGGTGTTCGTGCCCGACCTCGGGGCCCCTGTCCTTGACGCCGAGAGTGCCCGTCACCTGCTTGACGTCCTCCGGTTGCGGGCCGGCCAGTCGGTGGTGGCCTCGGACGGGATGGGGTCATGGGTGCCATGTCGAGTGACGTCGGCTGCCGCCAAAGGAGATGCACGCCGCCGGGACCTCTCTTCCGTTCTCGAACTTGACGGCGCCGTGACCGTAACGGCGTCCGTCCGGCCCTATCTGACAGTGGCCTTCGCCCCTGTCAAGGGCGATCGTCCCGAGTGGGTAGTGCAGAAACTCACCGAGCTGGGAGTCGACCGCATTGTGCCCATCATCACCAACCGGTCGGTGGTGCACTGGGACGGCGAGCGGGCGGAGCGCTCGGTGGAGCGCCTTCGGCGGGTGGCCCGGGAGGCGTCCTCCCAGAGCCGTCGGACCCTTCTACCCGAGATAGGGTCCATCTCGTCACTGAGTGCGCTGGCCGTGCTGACCGGCGGCACCCCGTCACTTGCCCACCCGGGGGGACCCCCGCCGTCCCTCCATCACCCGGTCATCGCCATTGGGCCGGAGGGCGGCTGGGACCAGGAAGAACTGGCTGGTGACGTATCGACGGTGGGGCTGGGACCGACTGTCCTACGGGCGGAAACTGCTGCGGTTGCCGCCGCAACCCTCTTGTGTGCCCTACGTTCAGCGTTGATTGCTCCCCTTGCATAACCACGCTCCGTGGGCAAAACTGAGGCAGAAGCCACAGGACAGGCTGCACAGCAGCCTTGTCGGCGCAGGCGTGTTTGGTCGATCGAGCCGAGGCCGGTAGGGGTGAATTTGTTAGTGGTTGAGAAGCATGTCGATATGGTCGATGACGACGAACAAGAAGAGTCGGCCCGCGTCGCCTACGCCCGGGCAGTGGGGGCCCGGCTCCGGGCTATGCGCAAACAGATGCATCTGTCCCTCCAGGCGGTGGAAGCCACGTCTGGCCAGGAGTTCAAGGCGTCGGTGCTCGGCGCTTACGAGCGAGGGGAGCGGGCGATCTCGGTGCCCCGGTTGCAACGCCTGGCCAAGCTCTATGACGTCCCTGTCGATCAGCTCCTCCCACCCGACGGCGACACGTCCACCCGTTGGGGGCCGAGTGGGAACTCGCCGGAGACAGCTCCACCCAGTGCCCGCCGGGTCCTCACCAGTGCTTCTGGGAGCGGGAAGGTCACCATCGACCTGACCAAGTTGCATTCGGTGAGCGGACCCGAACGTGATCTTCTCCGACGGTTCCTCTCGATGATTCAGGTCCACCGTCAGGACTTCAACGGTCGGATGATCACGATCCGGGCGGAAGACCTGCGGGCGATCGCCTGCCTGTTCGGTGTGACTCCGGAGGTCATGGGCGGAAGACTCGGGGAGCTCGGACTCCTTGTCCCCGCCTGAAACCGGACGTGGGCGAAGTCGGTCACCCGTCGTGGTCGGGTATAACTGAAAGACCATGACAGATCCGATCACCTGGTTAAGTACCAAAGAAGCATCAGAACGCCTCGGAATTACACTGAGGAGCCTCTATCGCTTCATCGACGAGGGAGACCTTGTCGCCTACAAGTTCGGACGGGTGATCCGCCTTCAGGAGGCTGACGTGGTGCACTTCATCGAAGAGAGCCGGATTTCGCCCGGAAGCCTCGAACATCTGTATCCCGAGTTGAAGGGGAGCCCCAGGTCCCGGGGAACCTCGGACAGCGGCCCAGCCGCTTCTGCGGGATGATGTCGATGACCGACTGTCTTTTCTGCAGAATCGTGGCCGGCGACGTCCCCGCTGACATCGTCCGATCTGATGAGCGAACCGTGGCGTTTCGGGATATGAATCCGGCGGCACCGGTTCACGTCCTGGTGGTTCCGAAACGGCACATCACCGATGTCTCCACGGTGACGGCTGACGACGCCGCCGATGTGACAGCGCTCCTCCTTACCGGTCAGGCGGTCGCCAATGCCGAGGGCATCGGCGGACAGGACCGTGGCTATCGGCTTGTCTTCAACGTTGGTCCCGACGCGCTCAACTCAGTGCCCCACCTGCATCTCCATGTGCTCGGTGGCCGCACCTTCGACTGGCCCCCGGGCTGAGTGGGTAAGGGCCCACACTCCCCGGCCGCTGGTAGGGTCGGGACCAGAGTGCACGTGGAATCTTCCCCGGTCAAAATCCTCGTTCCCGGCAACCATCTGATGGCGGGCCTGTTGGGTCAACAGGATGAGTTTCTGCGCCTGGTCGAAGACGAGAATCCGGGGGCGCACATCTCGGTTCGGGGGAATGAGATCACCATCGGGGGTGACGACGCCGAGCGCATCGGTCGCCTCTTCGAGGAGATGATCATCGTGCTCGAAGCCGGCCAAACCCTCGATTCGGCCCAAGTGAGACGAACCATCGACATGATGCACGATGATGTCCGACCCTCGGAGGTTCTGACCGCGGAACTGCTCAGGTCATCCCGCGGCCGGGCGGTTCGACCCAAGACGGCGGGTCAGAAACAGTACGCCGACGCCATTGCCTCCAACGTCGTCACCTTTGGGATTGGACCGGCCGGAACCGGCAAGTCCTACCTGGCCGTGGCGTTGGCCGTGCAGGCGCTTCAGGCTCACCAGGTGAGCAAGATCATCCTTACCCGTCCCGCCGTCGAAGCCGGCGAGCGCCTCGGGTTTCTGCCCGGTGACCTGATGGCCAAGGTCGATCCCTACCTGCGTCCGCTCTATGACGCCCTCCATGACCTGCTCGAGCCAGAAGGGTCGCAGCGTCTCCTCGACCGCGGCACCATCGAGGTGGCACCGTTGGCCTTCATGCGGGGGCGCACGTTGAACTCGAGTTTCATCATCCTCGACGAGGCCCAGAACACCTCACCCGAGCAGATGAAGATGTTCCTTACCCGCATCGGCTTCGGCTCCAAAGCGGTGATCACCGGCGACGTCACCCAGATCGACATTCCCGGAGGACGATCAGGATTGGTCGGACTGGAACCGGTGCTGTCCGGCGTGAAGGACCTGGCGTTCGTCCACCTGACCCAGCGGGATGTGGTCCGCCACCGCGTTGTGGCTGACATCGTTGCCGCCTACGAGCGCGGGTCGGGGTCGCCGGTCCCTGCCGCGAGCCCGACCGCAGGTGCGCTTCATGAGCGTTGATATTTACGCCGCCGACGAACAAGCGGACCAACCGGTAGCCGTCGATCGCTGGTCGGAGTTGGCCCGGGCGGCACTGATGGCCGAAGGGATCACCAGCGATACCGAAGTTTCCCTGCTGTTCGTGGACGAGCAGTCCATCGCCGCGCTCAACGAGCGCTTTCTGGGTAAGTCCGGTCCCACCGATGTACTCTCGTTCCCGATCGAAGACGAGGTGGAACGCAGTGGTCGTTCTCCCGACCAAGGCGGCACCGGCCCCGGATCCATCGAGACCGACAGCGACCGTTTTCTCTTACTCGGCGACGTGGTGATCTGTCCTGCGGTGGCGGCCCGCAACGCGGTGGAACATGGTGCGAGCTTCGAGGACGAACTGGCGCTGTTGGTGGTGCACGGAATCCTCCATCTCCTGGGGATGGATCACGAGGTCGAAGCCGAAGCCGAGCGAATGGAGCAACGCGAACAACAGCTCCTGGCCCAGTACTACCGCGTGACGTCATGACGCCTGGTCCAATTTCGCTGTTGGCCGCCCAAGGCTTCTCACCCATTGACGGGGTGGTGTTGTTGGTCGTGGTGGTTCTGCTGGCGGCCTCCGCGCTGCTGGCCCTGGCCGAGACCAGCCTGGTCAGGATGAGCCGGGCCAAGGCCGCGGCTCTGGTTGACGAGGGTCGCCGCGGGGCGAAGGTACTCGAGCGGCTGACTGATAATCCTCAGGGTTTTCTCAATCCGGTGCTCCTGCTGGTGCTCATCTGCCAGTTGGTGGTGGCGACCCTGGTGGGAATCCTGGCTTCGGGTTGGTTCGGTGCCTGGGGCGTAGCGGCGGCCATGGTCTTCGAGATTGTCGTCATCTTCGTGCTGGGTGAGGCGGTGCCGAAGAACTGGGCCGTCCACCACCCTGAGAGGGCCGCGCTCTTCAGCGCCCCCCTGGTCTCGGCCTTGGTGGGGTTCTGGCCTGTCCGCGTCGCATCGGGAGCATTGATCGGATTGGCCAACTTGCTCATCGGCGAAGGCAGTCTGGGCCACGGCTCGGATGTGACGGAGTCAGAGCTGTTGGCCATGGCCGATGTGGCCCTCGAGGACGACGTCATCGAGACGGAGGAGCGCGAGCTCATCCACTCGATCATCGAGTTTGGCGACACGGTGGTTCGCGAGGTCATGGTCCCCCGCCCGGACATGGTCACCGTGGAGGCCGATGAAAGCGCAGAGAGCGTCCTGGTGGAGGCGTTGGCAGTGGGGTTCAGCCGGCTTCCCGTTCTCGAAAAAGGTGTCGATGATGTGGTGGGAATCGTCTACACCAAGGATCTGATCGGGACCGTGCGTTCCGGCCATGAGGCAGATTTGGTGGGGTTGCATGTTCGAACTCCCCACTTTGTCCCCGAGACAAAACGGGTGGCGGCCCTTATGCGGGAGATGCAGGCGAACAAGTTTCATTTGGCCGTGGTGGTCAATGAGTATGGCGGAACCGCCGGACTGGTCACCCTGGAGGATCTGATCGAGGAGTTGGTTGGCGAAATCGTCGACGAGTTCGATGTGGAGGAACCACCGGTGGAGTATCTCCCGGGGGGTGGGGCGACAGTCAGTGGTCGCATGGTGGTGACCGAGGCCAACGAATTGTTCGATGCCAATTTGCCCACGGGGGCGTGGGACACGATGGGCGGCCTCCTCTTCGATCTCCTCGGCCACGTCCCCGAACAAGGAGAGTCGGTCGAGGTGGCCAGGATGCGCTTGGCGGCTGACCGGGTGAAGGGACGGCGTATTGAGCGGGTCCGGATCGTTCCGCTGGTTCCACAAACCGCGGAGGGGGAGTGACGGTTCAGTTCCGTTCCGGTTTCGCCGCGGTGGTCGGCCGTCCCAATGTAGGGAAGTCGACCCTGATCAACCGAATCGTCGGGACCAAGGTGACCATCACCTCGCCCCGCCCCAATACCACCCGATCCCAGGTGCGGGGAGTGCTCAACCGTCCCGGCGCCCAAGTGGTGTTTGTCGACACGCCCGGACTTCACAAGCCCCGCACCGCCCTGGGTGAACGCATGAACGATTCGGCGTCATCGTCGATGGATGACGTGGATGTCGTCATCGCCATGGTCGAAGCCACCGGCGCCATAGGGCCCGGGGACAGGATGGTGCTCACCCAGGCGAGCCGGCGGGTTCGTTCGCTGGCGCGCACGGCCGCCATGGAACGTGAGCTCGGGGTCCCCGGTGGCGATGTCCAGGGCCAGCCCACCCTGCTGGTAGTGGTGAACAAGATCGACCGGGTGGACGGCAACGGCGTGCTCACCCACCTCACCGCTGTCTCCGAGGTCATCAATTCGCTCGCCGAGCAAGACGGTTCTTCTCCGGTTCCGGTGGAGTACTTTCCCATCTCCGCAGCTGTTGGTGACGGCGTGGATGCTCTGGTCGATGCTGTCCTGGCGCGGATGCCCGAGGGCCCTCGTTACTACCCCGAGGGAATGGTCACTGATGTGGCCGAGGCATTTTGGGTAGCTGACTTGGTCCGCGAGCAGCTGTTGCTTTGGGTGGAGGACGAACTTCCCCACAGCATCGCCTGCCGGGTGACCGAATGGGAGTGGCCGCGGGTGCGTTGCGAAATTCTGGTCGAGCGGGATTCCCAAAAGGGAATCGTGATCGGCAAGGGTGGCTCCACCCTGAAAGAGGTGGGCATGGCGGTGCGGGAACAGATGCCGCCGGGCGCCTATGTGGAGCTGTTCGTGCGGGTGGAGAAGCGATGGCAACACCGTGAAGACGCGCTCGACCGCCTGGGTTTCTGAGTCCGATCCCTACTGTGGGAACACAAGTCCGGCGCCGCACATCAACGGTTGTCCGAAATGACAACGGGAGGCCGTACCGACCATGGCAGATACTCGGAACGCCGCAACCAGGCTGGCGGACGGGTCGTTGGCCGGAACGTGGGTTCTGGCCACCGAACAGACAACTGTGGCGTTCCGGTCGTCGAGCCTGTGGGGACTCATCAAGGCAAGAGGTCGTTTCACCCAAGTGCACGGTGAAGGAACGCTCGACGGTGGCGGTGCGCTCGCAGGACGCATGGTCATCGACGTCGCCTCGGTCGACACCGGCAATGCGAAGCGGGACAAGCACCTCCGTTCGACCGACTTCTTCGATGCCACCACCAATTGCCACATCACCTTTATCGCTACTGATGTATCGGCGGGAAACGACGGTCGGCTGCATTTCAACGGTGAGTTGACGATCGCCGGCCAGTCCCACCCGTTTTCGTGTGAGGCCACCATCAGCGACGTCGACGAAACCGGTTTCACCCTGACGGCTTCCGTGGAGATCGACCGTTCACAGTGGGGCATCCATTGGAAGAAGATGGGCATGACCAACATGCAGACCGGGGTCGACGTCGAAGCTCGCTTTTCACGAGCGTGACGTCGGCGACCGCCTATGGGTCAGCCAACGTCGCCTTGAGGAAGGCTTCGACCTCGTCCCGGTCGAGCGAGCGTTTCATCGGGGGGACCCGGGCCAAGAGTGCGCCTCGATAGCTGGCGGTGGCCAGCCGGCTGTCGAGGACCGCCACCACCCCGCGGTCTTCGGCCGAACGAATCAATCGGCCGGCCCCCTGGGCCAGCAAGGTCCCGGCGCGGGGCAGGTCGACGGCGCCGAACGCAGCCGAGCCGGCCCGGTCCCGTCGGGCCTGGAGCACCGGATCGTCGGGACGGGGAAACGGGATCCGGTCGATGGTGACCAGGCTGAGGGTCCGTCCCGGTACATCTACCCCTTGCCAGAACCCGAGGGTGGCGAATAAGCAGGAGGACTCCTCGGACCGGAAGGACTCGATCAGGGCGGGTTTGGGCAGGTCGGACTGGGCCCAGACTCGGAACGGAAGGCGGTCTCTCAGTATTTCGACGGCCGCATGCATGGCCCGCCAACTGGTGAACAGGGCCAACGTGCGACCGCCGGCCGCGGTGATGAGGGCCTCGAGCTCGATATGGATGGCGGGCTCGGACTCGGGCCGCCTCCGGTCGGGGATGGACTTGGCCACGTACAGCATGGCGTGTTCCCGATAGTCGAAAGGGCTTCCCACGTCGAGTTGGTCGGTGGTGTCTTCGGGGAGACCCAAACGTTTCACCAGACCGATGGGCACCGTCGCCGATGTCAGGACGCCGGTGACCTCACTCCAAAGTCGCTCGGTGAGCAGGGGCCCGACGTCGATGGGGGAGACCCGCAGACTGGGTGAGCGGGAACCACCGTCCACCCAGGCCACCTCATCGTCGGTGAGCGAAGTCAACTTGGTCAGGTCATCGGACAGGTGTCCAGCGGCTAAAAGCAGGCGGTCGCGTCGGGACCTCTCATCTGTCGACTCGTTGTCCGACCCGTCCCGTTCCGCCTGGCGGAGCAGGCTGACCAGGCGTCCGACCCGACCGGTGGCCAAGGTGATCACTTCGCTGAGGCTGGGCCCACTGTCTTCGGTTTGGGCCGCATCGGCACCGCCATCGGCACCGCCACGATCATCATCACCGTTGTCGCTCCCGACTCCGACGATCACGCCGCGAGGAATTCGGGTGCCGGCCAGGGGGAGGAGGACCCGTTGGAAGTGCTCAGCCACCTCGGCCACCAGATCGAGGGTGTTGTCAGATCCCGACGACCTGGCCTGCACCACCCCGCGAGCGCCAGTGGCCAAGGCCCGGAATCGCCCGGGGCCGATCTCCACCCCGAGACTGTCGGTCATGACCTCTTCAACTTCGTGGGCTTCATCGAAGACCACAATGTCGTGGGGCGGGAGCACGGCACCGCCACTGGCCAGGTGGGCTCCGTACAGGTGGGTGTTGACCACCACCACGTCGGCCGCCGCCGCCCGGCTCCGGGCATCTTCGGCGAAGCACTCCCGGCCCGACGGGCAACGGAATGCTCCCGGGCATTCGCGGGCGGTTGTCGACACCATGGCCCACGCCCGGAAGTGGGGCTCGAAGTCAAGCTCGGCCCGGTCCCCGGTGGCGGTGTCCTCCGCCCACCGCAGTAAGCGCCGTACCTGGTCGCCGAGTTGTCCGGGTTCAGCAATCCCCTCCTCTCTGGTCGGGGTCAAGGTGTCGTCGGCGTCGGGAGGATCGATGGCCCCGGTGCTGAGGTTGAGTTGCTCACCGTGGCCCCCGACCTCGGAGGCGCGCTGGCGGCACAGATAGTTGCTCCGACCCTTGAGGACAGCGAAGGTGAGTTCCGCACCGACAGCTGCCGCCACCATGGGCAGGTCCTTGCCGGCCAACTGGTCCTGAAGCGCCTTGGTGGCGGTGGCCACCACCACCTTCTCGCCGGACAGGGCGGCCGGGACCAGATAGGCCAGGGACTTACCCGTTCCCGTTCCCGCCTGCACCACCAAATGACGTCGGGAACCGAGTGCCCGGCCCACCGCGCCGGCCATCTCTGCCTGACCTTCCCGTGCCTCGCCGCCCCCGGGAAGCGAGGCGGCCACCAGGGCAAGTGTCGCCCTCACCACATCGACCATTCCGCGACCCTACTTGGGGGCTTTTCGAGCCGGTTTGGACCCGCTAGGGTGAAAATAACGTGAGTCACTCGCCAATGAGGCGTGCGCTAGCGATTCAGGGCGGAGCCCCGAAGGCTTTGGTGGGAGTACAGAGGCTGCGTTG
>Ga0208079_1000008_pt1 | contig 113987 bp, 97 predicted proteins | sample NGESurdeep092012_5_FD_184474 | JGI IMG/M metagenome (GOLD analysis project Ga0208079, IMG submission 184474) | Arctic peat soil microbial communities from Barrow, Alaska - NGEE Surface sample 210-2 deep-092012 (SPAdes) | ecosystem: Environmental > Terrestrial > Soil > Wetlands > Peat ... | reverse complement strand
CGTGCCATCGTAAGTCTTGGTATTGGCTGCCGCCGTGATGGTCAGGGTCGCCTGGCTGATCACGCCCGCCGTGCTGGCCACGGTGCTGACGGTGTAGTTGTTGCCGCCGTTGCCGTCGTTGACCGTGTAGGCGCTCACGCTGAGCGTTTTGCCCGTGCCGACATTCTTCGTGTCATAGGTTTCGGCCAGACCGGTCACCGAGTCAGAGCCTTGCAAACCACTGGTTGTCGGGGTTGCCGCCGCACTGGTCGTCCCGTCGTAAGTCTTGGTATTCGCCGCCGCAGTGATGGTCAATGTCACCGTGGTGATATTGGCCGTGGCGCTTGCCGTGGTGTTGAAGCTGTAGTTGCCCGCATCCGTGCCGCTGACTGAAATGCTGCTCACGTTGACGGTCTTGCCATTACCGACGTTCTTGTCCGAAAAGCTGGCCGACGTGTAGCTCGTGCTGAGGCTGTCGCCGGCGACGCGATTGTCGGAAAGCGTCACCGCGGCGGCGGTCGTTCCATCATAAACTTTATTTGCAGCCGCGGCGCTCACGGTCAGGGAACGCGCCGTGATATCGGCCGTGGTTGTGGCCGTTGTGGAAGCCAGCGTGTAATTGCCCGCATCGGCACCAGCCAGACTCAGGCCTGTCGCAGTGACGGTCTTGCCCGTGCCGACGTTTTTGTCGCTGAACGTCGTGCTGCCGCCAGCGAGGCTGACGCTGTCGCCGGCCACCGCACCACTGAGGCTGCGGGTGGCGATCGTCGCGGCAGTCGTGCCGTCATAAACTTTGCTGTTGGCTGTGATGTTGCCGTTCACCGTTGCCGCGGTGATATTGGCCGTGGTGGTGGTCGAGGTGTTGAAAGTGTAATTGTCCGCGTCGGTGCCGCTGACGAAAATGCCACTCACGGTGACGGTCTTGCCATTGCCGACGTTCTTGTCCGAAAAACTGGCCGACGTGTAGCTCGTGCTGAGGCTGTCGCCGGCGACGCGATTGTCGGAAAGCGTCACCGCGGCGGCGGTCGTCCCATCGTAAACTTTGTTTGCAGCCATGGCGCTCACCGCCAGCGCGCGCACCGTGATGTCGGCTGCCGTGGTCGGCTGAGTCAGCGTGTAATTGCCGGCGTTAGCGCCGTCGAGGACCAGGCCGCTGACGGCCACGGCTTTGGCGGCACCCACGTTTTTAGTCGCGAACGTTCCGACCGCACTGCCGGTGTTCAATGTGACAACGTCATTGCTGAAAACCCCCACGAGGGCCGCGCTGCCGGTGTTGAGTGTCACGGTCGTGGTGCCGTCGTAAACTTTGTTATTGGCGGTGATGCCGGAAACGGTCAACTCCACCGCAGTGATATCGGCGGTTGTGGTCGGGTCAACCAGCGTGTACTTGCTCTCGTCCGCTCCGACGATGTCGAGGCCGTTGACACTCACCGTTTTGCCCGAACCAACAGTTTCGTCCGCAAAGTCGCCCGACACAAAGGTGGTATCGAGCGTAACGACGTCCCCGGCGAGCACGCCGACCAACGTCGCGCTGTTGGTGTTGAGCGCCGCGTCCGTGATGCCGTCGTAAACTTTGTTGCTTGCGGTAATGCCGGAAGCGGTCAGGGCCTTCGGATCCACGGTGAAAGACTGCTCGGCGATTGCCGGGTTATAGTTGGCGTTGCCTGCCTGAGTCGCATCCACAATGACCGTTCCCGCGCCGGCAATCGTGAGCGTGCTGCCCGAGACGGTGGCAGGACCCGACGCGATGGTGAAGGTAACCGGCAAACCGGAAGAGGCGGTGGCACTCAAGGTGAAAGGAGCATCGCCATAGGTGTGTATGGGAATCGGATTGAACGCGATGGTTTGATTGGTCTTGGTGTTGAGGGTTACGACACTTGCCGAACCGGAAGAGGCGCAACCACTCACGACGGTGACGCCTAGGCCAACAAAACCGGCCGAGCCAGTCGTCCAGGTGATTTGGCGGGTGGTTTGGCCGGCGGTAATGGTTCCGTTGGAGATGGTCCAGGAATAGGCGGCGCCCACGCCGGCATCGCGTACCGAAGCGATATTGCCGGTCGAATTTTTGGTGACGGAGGCCGGCGCGATGATGGTAACGTCCGGAGCGGTTGCGAAACTTCCAAACAGCCAGACGAACCCGCCGGTCTTCGGAAACTGTACGAGGGATTTTCCATCGCCGCCGCTGGCGTTGTAAATCAACGAGCCATTGATGCCGGAACTGATGTTCACGACCACCGTAACGACCGCTTTCAGCATGTGGCCGGCAGGAATTGTGTAACCGGAGCCGCCTACCGACTTCCCCGGCAGGCTGGCATGCCCGGTCTTTCCATTTTTGGTCACGGTGACCCAACTGGAAGCGGAACCGGCGACGATCTGGACCTGGCTTCCTGTGGTCGGGTTGTAATCGTAAATAACCTCGCTGGTGTTGAACTGAAAATCGGCGGTTCCGTTGTTCTGCACACCAATTGTCCCGGTTGCTGTCTTGCTAGACGAAAGGTACGCCGAATTAGTGAGCGCGGCTGAATAGAAACTGAACGTGTTGGTTTTCGCGGAGAACGCAATGCTTGCCTGATTCGTACCGGACGTCTTTTGCAATGTCTGGCTGGCGTTGGTGTTGTAAATGCAGGTCGTGGCCCCGGAACGCAGGTAAATATTTACGGCCTCCGCATCAGTGCCGATGCCAAGGACGGAAAATCCCAGCATCCACAGTGACCACCTTAATGACTTTTTCATAATTTTTTTCTGTTTAGCCCTAAATTTTTTCACCAAGTAATCAACCAAATTAACTCTTCAACCCGTGCAAGTTATTTAACAGAAACGGGCTAAAACGTAATGAATTAGGGACACATTGCGGGATTTGAGGGGTGAATTGCGCCCGGTGAGGGGTGGAATTCCGGAAGAAAATGAGGGCCGGTCGGCCCAAGTCAGCACGCCAGGCTCAGGTCATCACGCCAAGTTGCCGGAGTTGCTCCCGGTAACTCCGGGTGAGCGTCGCGCGCGTGCCGTTGCGGAGCGAGACCATGTATTCGCCGTGAAACATGGGGTGCAATTCCTTGACCGATTCGATGTTCACAATGGTCGAGCGGCTGATGCGCACGAAACGGTCCGGGGGAAGCTTTTCCTCCAAGGCGGTCATGGTTTCGCGAAGCATGTGAGTTTCTTTGCCAACGCACAGCTTCACGTAGTTGTCCGCCGCCTCCACCAGATCAATATCTGTCAGCCGCAGGAACACGATGCGACCGTTGGATTTGACAGCCAGACGCTCCGGATATTTTGAAACGGCCTTCAGGTCATCCAACAAACCGTGAAGCTTCTGCTGGATTTCATCGTTCTGGTTGCTTTGGATTTGCTGCCGGGCCCGTTGCACCGCCGATTTCAGGCGGTCCAGTTTGCAGGGTTTCACCAGGTAGTCCAGGGCGTGCGCCTCGAAAGCCTTCAACGCAAGATCATCGCGCCCCGTCACAAAGATGATGATCGGCATCCGCGGAAGCTTGATCTGGGCAACCACCTCGAAGCCGTCCAATTCGGGCATCTGCACGTCGAGGAATACCAGGTCGGGCGCCAACTGGTTGATGGACTCGACGGCTTCGCGACCGCTGGCGGCCATCCCGATGATTTCAATATCCGATTCGGAATGGTGGAGCATGTCCCGCAGTACCGCCAGCCCGGTTGACTGGTCATCCACGAGTAAAGTTCGGATTTTCATTTCGTTGTTCGATGTTACCAAACCGGCAATTTTTGTCGTTCAAAACGTTAAACCTGATCATGCGTTAAATCTCTAAAGGATATTGAGCAGTTGCCATGCCTTGACCCTCTGTTTTCGTGGGCGATGTCTTGATTTGAGATTCGCTAATTGAAGAGCCCCGGAACCCCCAAAAAAACGAAGGCAACCCCCTGAAAGCCAGAAGGGAAAGAACCCATAAAAATCCGTCGGCTTTGCTTCATTTGAGACATTGATGCGCGATTTCGTTGACAGTGTCACCGGAAAACCCGTTTGCCGATAAAGCGCCCCTTCGCCTCGTCACTTCCAATAATTCCAATCCACGTCGGGGAAAAGGTTGTCGCGAGATTCGATTTCACGCAGCCATTTTTCGTCCACCCTCGTGACGGTGAGTTGATCGTGCAGCGCGATGAAGCGGAGCAGATGGTCCTTCACGCGGCGGCGCGCGTAATCGGGACTCGTGCCCGCACGCAAAATGAACGGCCAGTCGCTGGCCTGCGCCAGCAGCAATTCGCGCGCAGCCTGGCGCAACGCCCGCGCCTTCAACCCGGTTGCCTTCGGACATTTTTGCGCGAGGTTGGTCATCCATTCCTGCGCGACTTGCAGGTGCGGGTAAATCCATTCGTTGTTTTCGTTCAGCCACGCGCGCCAATAACCTTCCTCGCCCCAGCTTGACGCGCCGGGTGTGGCGATTTGATTGGTCGGATGCCGGCGCAGATATTCGCCCGGCGTGATGAGCGCGACGGTTTTCTGGTCGTAAAAAAGTTTGCGCGCGAAGTAATCAAGAAATTCCGGCCCTTCATACCACCAGTGGCCGAACAATTCCGCGTCATACGGTGCGACGGCGAGCGGCGGACGATCCAAAAGTCCGGTGAGCCGCCGGACCTGGTTCACGCGTTCGTTGAGAAAATGCCCGGCGTGTCCGGCGGCGGCCTGCAACGCGGCGTCGCGTTGATAAATTTCCTTGTCCCCCGCGCCGCCGGTGATGCGGTAATACTTGATGCCCGTGAACCCGCGATTTTCCGGCGAAGGCAGATGCGGTTTCACGTAATCGAAATCAAGATCGAAACCGACGTCGCGGTAAAAATCGCGGTAACGCGCGTCCCCGGGATAACCCTCGTGCTGGCTCCACACCTGCCGCGAGGAATCGAAGTCGCGCCCGAAGGCGGCGATGCCGTTGGGCGTGAAAATCGGCGCAAAGGTGCCGTAGCGCGGACGCGGACGCGCGTGGAGGACCCCGTGCGTGTCGAGAATGAACCAGCGGATGTCCGCCTCCTGCAAAAATCGTTCGATGCCATCCACGTAAGCGCATTCCGGCAGCCAGATGCCGCGCGGGTCGCGCCCGAAGCAACTGCGGTAATGATCGCGCGCGGTGAGAATTTGCGCGCGGATGGACGGCGGATGATTGGCCAGCAACGGCAGCAATGCGTGCGTGGCGGCGGTGGTGATGATTTCAATCCGGCCTTCGTCCTGGAATTGTCGAAACGCGCCGACGAGATTGCCGTCGCACGCGCGCCACGTGTCGCGCGCCAAATTGAAGCGGTGGTGATACATCCACGCCAGTTCGCGAAACGCGCGGTCCCAGTGGGTGCGATGAATTTCCTTTTCCGCCAGGGCGATGAGGCTGTCCAGATGCCGCTCGTAACGCCCGCGCAGGAGCGGGTCGAGCAGCATCGCGCACAGCGTCGGCGAGAGCGAAAGCGTCAGGGGCGCGTCCAGGCCGTCGCGCCGCCAGCCGTCGAGTATTTGCAGCAGCGGAATATAGGTTTCCGTGACCGCTTCAAAGAGCCAGCTTTCCTCCAGAAATTTTTCATGCTCCGGATGGCGCACGAACGGCAGGTGCGCGTGCAGGACCAGCGACAGATATCCTTGAGGCCAATGAAGCTCGCCGCTCATTCGTCAAACTTGTTGGAAATCCATTCCGCGACGGCCCTGGCCCTGGCAAAAATGACGACTCCGAGCATAAAGGGAATGAAGAGGAGCACGGCGTGGAAAACCTGGACGGGCTGGTGATGCACGTGACATTCGCCCCCATACAACCCGAGTTCCAGCGCGCCCAGACCAATGAGTCCGGCGGCGGTGAAGCGAACGAGCATCAAAGCTCCGCGTGGAGGGGCGTCCATGCGATCAAACATTTTCTGCCAGCGGCGGTTTGAGCGCGGGGTCCTGCGGATGCGCGCCGACATCGCCGAGATATTCGGTTTCGCGGCTGAATTTCAGATTGGCCGCGCGCGCGTCCGCGCCATCGGCGGAAACGGCAACGGCGGGCAAATCATATTTTCCATCCGGCAACGCGAAGCGGTAGCTGAACGAGCCGTCGGAGCGCAGTTTGATTTCGTGTCCGCCGAGCGTGACTTTGGCCGCCGGTTCGGTCGCGCCGTAAATGATCAATTCGGCGTTGACGTTGAACCAAAAGCCCTTGGGCTGCCCGGCGACGCCGAACGGACTCGAAAGGCTTGAAAGACTCGAAACGCCGAGCGACGAAATTTCATGCGCGAGCCGGCGGCGGATGAGTTCGGTGATTTCGAGCGAACCCATCCAGACGCGGCGCACTTCGTCAATGTTGACGACTTTGGCCAGCGCCTGTTCCTGCTGCGGCGTCCAGGTCGAGACCGGCGTTCCTTTGGCGCGCGGCAATTCAGGATGGCCGTGGCGGCGGAGCTCTTCGACCGCCTGCGCCAGAGGAAGATTTTCGCGCACGGCGGATTTGATGATTTCGATCAATCTGGCAAACGGGAGTTCAAACGGAATCGTGGCGAATTCAACGTCGCTCTCCGTGGAAACGGCGTCCGGCGGCGTAACCGTTGCGCTGGAAACAGCAATGCGCGTCCACCGGCCAGGCGGTGAATAATAGCCCAGCTCGGCGGCGTAGGAATTTCCGGCGCGCTCAACGTGCGCGAACCAGTGGCGCGATTCAGGATGAACGTGAATTTCGCAAATCGGATGGCCTTGAACCTTGCCGGCGTAAAGGCGCAGGATGAGATGGCCGGCGGCGGATCGCGCGTTGAGCTTCAACTGCTGCTCGCGCGTCAAATCCCAATGCGCGTAAAGCCAGTGCGGGTCGCGCGCGATCAAAAAAAGTTTTTTGGTGCCGTAAGCTTCGGGCAATTCGGTTTCCGCCGTTTCAAAATGTTGCGACGGCGGCACGGGGCCAAGCGCGTATTTCCGGCCGGGGCCGCTGGCGGGCGGCGGCGCGGGCTGGTCGCCTTCGAGCAGGAGCGGCGGGACTTCAATTTTTTTGCGGCGGACGTAAGCGCGGCGGGCGGTTGTGGTTTTTGGTTTGGCGGCGCGGCGTGGGCGCACAACCCGGGTGGTCGTCTTTTTTCGGGCTGCCACGGGTGTTGGTTTTGTTTTCATAACCGCAATTCCCTGTTTTTAGCGCTTAATTCATTGCCGGGAGAAAAGTTACGGCGAGAATTTGCCGGGCGCAATGTGAATTTTCCGGCGGGGTGTGGATAACTTTTTTGAAACGCACTTGCCAGCAGACATGCGGAGGTGTTCTTTATATCGATAGTTATGGCAGATTTGAACGGCACTCCATCCAACAATGCGCCGGTCACGATATTCGTCGTGGACGATGAGCCGATGTTGCTGGAGATGGCGGTGATGATTCTTGAACCGCTGCATTTTCGGGTGCGGACGTTTCGCGATCCCCAAACGGCGGTGGCGGAGTTTTCCGCGGCGAATCCACGACCGGCGCTGATCGTGACGGATTACGCGATGCACTCGATGAGCGGCATGGATTTGATTCGCGAATGCAGACGCATCCATCCGAAGCAAAAAATCATTCTCCTGAGCGGCACGGTGGACGAAAACATTTACACCAAAGCGGAGGCAAAGCCGGACCACTTTCTGGCCAAGCCGTATCAGGTCAGTGATTTTGTCACCCTGGTTCAATCACTCGCAACGGGTTGAGGCCGGGCCGCGAATTTGCCGGCCCAAGCGGTGGCGGAGTGATTTAAGCCGGATTAAATTTATGATGAGGAAATTATTCCTGGGCGTCGTCATCGTATTGGTGTTTTAATCGTTGTCGCGGTGATTGTCGTGGGCTTCTTTCTCGGCACCATCGTCAAAACGGGCATGGAAACGGTCGGCCCGAAAATCACGCAAGTTTCCATCAAAGTGGACGCGGTGAATTTGTCGTTGCTGACCGGCTCGGCCAGGGTCAAAGGCCTCGTCGTCGGCAATCCTGAAGGTTACAAAACGCCGCAGGCCATCAGCGTCGGTTCCGCAGCCGTGGGCGTGAATCCATTTTCGGTTTTGTCGGACAAAATCGTCGTGCGCTCGGTGCGCGTTGAAGCGGCGGAAATCACTTTTGAAGGCGGCCTCGGCGGCAACAACCTCAGCAAAATCATGGACAACGTGAATGCCATCGCCAAAAGCGGCGGACCCGCTTCCACGAACACCACCGCCAAGGCGGGCAACGAACCCGGCCGGAAAATCGAAGTGGACGACTTTTTGATTACCGGCGCCATGGTTCACGTCCGTCTCACCGACATGAGCGGCAAGGAAATGACCCTGCCGCTGCCGGATATTCATCTCACCAACCTGGGCAAAGGCAACGCCGGCATCACGGCGACTGATTTGACGCGGCGCGTGCTCGGCGCCATCACCAGCGCCACCATCAAGACCGTCGCCAGCGCCAGCACTGACATCGGCAAGGACGCCGCCGATGCCCTGGGCAAGGATGCCGGGAAGGCCGTGAGCGAAGGCGCGAGCAAAATCACCTCAGGCATCGGCGGTTTGTTCAAGAAATCAACAAATTAGCCGGCATGTTTTAATTTGCCATCGCAACTGCGATTTTTAGATTGCAAGCGCGGCAGTCCGCTTTTAGACTCCGGTTGAAACCCGTGAGTTAAGGTTATGTTTTTTGGCGTTGATTATTATCCTGAGCAGTGGGTCTTCCCTTACGCCGGCACCGCCGACAACCCCGAGGGCGCTTGGGAACGCGATGCTGAATTGATGTTCAAGGCCGGCATCAACGTTGTCCGCATCGGCGAATTCTCCTGGGGACTCTGCGAACCCGAAGAGGACCGATACGATTTTCTCTGGCTGCGCCGGGTGATGGACATCATGGCGCAACACGACATCAAAGTCGTTCTCGGCACACCCACCGCCGCGCCGCCCATCTGGCTGGCCAAAAAACATCCGGAAATTCTGCCGATCGACGAGTACGGCCGGGTCAAGCACGAAGGCACGCGCCGCGCCGTTTGCTTCAACAACGACACTTTTTGGAACACTTCCAAGCGTTTGGTTGAAAACATGGCTCAAGCCCTGGGCGATCATCCCCAACTGATCGCCTGGCAGATTGACAACGGCCTCGGCGGACATCAAACCGAGTGGTCGTTTAACGAAGATTCGCGCCTGGAATGGCAAAACTGGCTCAAGTTGAAATACGAAACCGTCGGGCGCCTCAACGACCAGCTCGGCTTGCGCTGCTGGGGTCAGATCGTTTCCTCATTCGACGATGTGCCGATGCCCATGTATGCCCCCGCGATGCACAACCCGGCGCTCTTGCTCGATTGGAACCGCTTCTGCAGCGACGCTATCATCGCCTTTGCCCGGATGCAGGCTGATGTCCTGCATGAAATTTGCCCCGACCATCCCGTCACCGTCAACCTGCGCGCGCTCACGCGGAAATTCGACCACTTCGACATGGCGAACGTCGTGGATTTTGTCTCTATCGAGAGCAACGCGGCCATCAAGACCAAATCCACCGAACTGGCCTGCGACATTGACATCCTCCGCTCGCTCAAAAAAACGGACATCAAGACGCCCGACAGCGACTGCGGATTCTGGGTCATTGAACAAAAAGCCGGCCAGGTCAACTGGCAGGACGTCAACTCGCTCGTGCGTCCCGGCGTCATCCGGCTGTTCACCTACCAATTGATTTCGCGTGGCGCCTGCGGCGTGTTTTTTTACCACTGGCGCCAGCCGCGCATCGGCAATGATAAATTTTTCGGCGCCGTGCTGCCGCACCACCTCGAAGGCAACACCCGCATCTTCAAGGAAATCAGCCAAATCGGCGAGGAATTGAAATTGCTCGCCCCCGCCATCAAAGGCACCAAGGTTGTGGCCGATGCCTGCATTCTTTACACGCACGACAACGACTGGACGCTGCAACAGCCGATGCAGCCGAACAAATTTTTCAACCTCCGCGAGCACATTCAACTCATTTACAACGCACTTCACGACCGCAACATCTCCGTGGATTTTGCTCGGCCAACGGAAGACCTTTCGCAATACAAAATCGTATTCGCACCCTCGCTGCACCTGCTGTCCGCGGGCGAGGCGGACCGGCTCAAACTGTACGTCCAAAACGGCGGCACGCTCGTCGGCACGTTCAACACCGGCCTCGTCAATGAATATTGCATCGTGCCCGACGACGGCTACCCGAACAACCTGACCGATTTGTTCGGCCTGGAAGTTTTGGAATTCGACCCCATTCCACCCGGCGAGGAAAATCACCTCACCTTCAAAGGTGCGTTCCCGACCAGCCATTTGCATCCCGCCCGGCTTTGGTGCGACATCATCGAGCCGAAGGGCTGCCAGATTTTGGCGACTTATGCGAAGGATTTTTACGCCGGTCGTCCCGCCATCACGATGAACGCTTTCGGCCTCGGCAAGGCCATTTACGTCGGCACGATGAGCCATCAGCAGTTTTACCACGACCTCGTTTCGTGGTTGCGCCAGATGTGCGGCCTGCAACCCCTGCTTAAAGTTCCTGAAAACATTGAAGTCAGCCTGCGGGAAAAGGAAGGCATGCGCGTCTTCTTTTTGCTCAACCACCAGAACTCGCCCGTGCGCATCCAATTTTACAAGCCCATGCACGATTTCCTCACGGGCAACACTTTTTCCGGCAACTACGACCTTCCGCCGCACGGCGTGCTCGTCCTCGACGAACATCCCGAAGACAAAATCTCTGGCGCTGCCGCCTGATTTGCGGTTTGTTTTCCGCCGGTGAATTTTCTCGAAACCACTCTCGCCGCCCTGGCACTGTTGAGTCTTGCCCTCGCGCTCTGGCAATGGCTCGCCGCCGGGCGTTTTCCGCTGCACCGGCGCGTCACCGATTTGTCCTTTGCCCCGGCCATCACCCTGCTCAAACCGCTCAAAGGTTGCGACGCCACCACCGCTGAATCGCTCCAAAGCTGGTTCAATCAAAATTACGCCGGCCAGATTCAAATTCTGTTCGGCGTCGCTGACGCCAGTGATCCGGTTTGCAAAATCGTCCGCGAACTCATTGAAAAAAATCCTGGTCGCGACGCGCAACTCGTCGTCTGCGCTGAATCACTCGGCGCCAACGGCAAAGTCTCCACGCTCATTCAACTCGAACGGCTGGCCAAACATCCGCTGATTCTTGTCAGCGATGCCGATGTGCGTGTGCCGCCGGATTTTCTCGCCAACATTACCGCGCCGCTGCGCGATTCAAAAGTCGGTCTGGTCAATTGCTTTTACCGGCTGGCGAATCCCGCGACGACCGCCATGCGTTGCGAGGCCGTTGCCATCAACGCAGATTTCTGGAGCCAGGTTTTGCAATCCACCAACCTCAAACCGCTCGACTTCGCCCTCGGCGCGGCGATGCTCACGCGCCGCAAATTGCTCGAAGAAATCGGCGGCTTCGCCGCATGGGTGAATTGCCTCGCGGACGATTATCAACTCGGCCATCGCATCGCGCAGCGCGGCCATCGCATCGCGCTTTGCCCCGTCGTTGTGGAATGTTGGGACGCGCCAATGAACTGGTGTGAGGTCTGGAAACATCAACTGCGCTGGGCGCGCACCATCCGCGTCTGCCGGCCCCTGCCGTATTTTTTCAGCATCCTGTCCAACGCCACGCTCTGGCCGCTGCTGTGGTTGATGGCATCGCTCGTCCTGTCGAAAACACTTTGCGCTCCGCTCATCGCTGTCGTTTGTTTGCTCATCCGTATTGTCCTGGCGCAAAATCTCCAGCGCCGATTCATGCAATCGCGCGACAACCTCGCGCCGCCGTGGCTGGCACCGGTAAAAGATTTGCAGCAAGCGGCGATTTGGGCCGGCGCGTTTTTGGGAAATACCGTTGAATGGCGGGGACAGAAAATGCGTTTGCGGCGGGATGGAACGTTGATTGCGGAAAAGTGAAGTGCCTTGTCCAACATTGCCAACCGACGCAGCTTTGATAAGGTGGTTTTGGTCGGGCGGTTGGCGCAGTGGTAGCGCAGCTCCTTTACACGGAGACGGTCGGGGGTTCGAATCCCTCATCGCCCACCAGCCTTCGCTTTGAGCGCCGCGAAAAGCGAGGCTGCCGCGCCGAAGCTGAAAGCGCAGGCGGGCTGGGACTTACGCTCACCAACCACCGCTCAAAGCTACGGCTCGGCAAGCCAGCATTTCACAGCGGAGAACGAAGGCTGCCGCGTCGAAGTAAAACGAAGATGGGCTACGATGCACAACTTTTCACAAATGCTCCGAACTCCGGCTCGGCAAGCCAGCCCATCACAACGAAAAGCAAAGACTGCCGCGCCGTAGCGCACAGCGCGTAGGCGGGCTGAAATGATGATTCACCAAAAGCGCTTCGAGCTACGACTCGGCAACCCTCTATCAAACAACGGTCACCATTCACCCCCAGTTACAGATTCACAATCTATTTTCCGAATAATGTGCCGACAACCAACTATCCCATCGTCCTAACCGGGTTTAATCCCTAGGTGCAGTTGAAAAATAGGGACACGCGCGCCTAAAAAGAAACCGGGCTGAACCGAAGTTCAGCCCGGTTTTTTCGACTCTTCCGCCTGCGCCTCTGGCTACGGCGCGACCGCGTCGGAACAAAGTGAATGAGGTCAAAAGAGACAGCGCAAGCGCCCCTACACGCCGAGTTCTGTCTGCCGGCCTTGCTTCTTCGACTCCGGCGCTTTTTTGAAGGTGTCGTCCAGGCTTGCGGCGCTGGTGGGGCGTTCGATGCCTTTGCCTTCCATCAATTCTTTCACCGTGCGGAGTTGCAGGCCGGCGTTTTTTGTGCGTTGAGTCCAGCAGGTGACGACGTCCTCCACTGAGCGATTCCCATGACTGATTGCATCCTCAAAGCACCAGGGGAACAACTCGATGGCGTAACGCTGATAAGCATTATAGTCTTCTACGAGGCTCAAGGCGGTGTCTTGACACGATAAAAACGTTTTGACTGGCTGGAGAAATTGGGGTCGGCAATCTGCAGTATCCCACCGAGGCCGGATACGTTGGTGACGACGAGGGTGTTCCAGGCGTTCAAGGTCATATCACTTGTCCACTGGACACGGTAGGAGCCGAGTGGAAGGCTGGGGAAACTTAAGTTGATGTTCTGATTACTGAATTGGATGCTGGTCAAACCGGGCGTGGCCAATGCCTGTTTGAGCGCTTGCACCAAGGGGCTGGATTGTCCGCTCTGATGGTCTTGGGCAAGTTCCCAGATCATCACCCCGCCAAGACCATGGTTGCGGGCATAGCTAACCTTGGCCTGGCAGGTGCGTTGATCGTCGTAGGAAATGAATGTGTTGTTTGTGGGATTTGCGTTGGTGATGCTAAGATAGGCCGATTGGGCATTGGTATCCCAATGGTATAAATTCGATTGATAATAATCGGTCATGATGGTGCTGTAACGAATGGCGGTGGCGGTTGGCGCTTTAGTCCATGATTGCCGTGGCTGGGTAATGCTAACCGACGAAGTGCCACTACCGCCGGTCCAGAGGTATCCATAGAAAGCGATGCCGATGCCCAGTTTGGCCGGAGCGACTCCGTTGGTGAGGAAGTTTTTCACCGCGCCGTCCACAGAGGGGAGCAAGTTGCCGTTGCTTGGAAAACGGTAGCCACCATCATAGATGGGCGAATTAAACCATGTCACCCAGCCGTCATAAGGGCCGGACAGGTCGTAAACCATGATGTTGATCTGGTCAAACTGGCTCTGAAGCGCGGCGAACATGACGTATTCTGCGGTCAAAGAATCTCCGTAAGGCGGATAAGCACCGACCGCCACCGTCAGTAATTTATGTTGCGGAAATCCGTTCAGGGCGGAGCGCAGACCATTCACCAGGTTGGTGTATTGCTGGGCATCGGCGGCGGGGAGCGGCTCCCAATCAATGTCCACACCATCGTAGCCACGGGTCGCCATGAAATTCGTGAGGTTGTTTATAAAAACCGGCAGGTTGGCGATGCTGGTCGCTGCTTGAAAGGCGCTTTCGCTGTCAGCACCACCCACACAAATGACCACTTTCACACCAGCAGTGTGTGCTCGCGACACCACATCCGCAGAATTGGCTGTTGTGATACCATTGGCATTACTGTTCAGAGAACCATTCGAATTGGGCACCACCGAAAAATGAATGATGTGAGTAAGCGCTGTAAAATCAATGTTGGATGCCGGCATAGAGGCCTGCTCCCATCCGGGATAATAACCTGTTCTCCAAATCTCGGCATGGGTAATCATGGAAAGAAGACACAATACACTAATTGAAAGAGCCACCTGCCGCTTTCGGTCAAACCACTTGGGACTAAAATTCATGAGCCACAATAACACAAAAACTTTGCCTGTCAGTTCCAAGCTTACTTGAGCACCGTGGTCACGCTTTGCAAGTTGACGTAATCAGGATTGAAAGGCGAGTTGACGTTGGATGGAACCGGCCATTTGGAGCGACCGTCTATCAGCTTGTAGATTTCAGAATGGCCGTCACAAAATGAAAGTCCATAGCCCCGATTGTGCCGGGTCGCCGGAAGGTCAGTGAAAGGACGTTTGCTGGTCATATCTACCAGGAAGAATCCATCGTTGATGGTCAATTCGTGTTCATCAATCAGATACCACGTTAAAGATGATGCCCGAACATCAGTATCCTTCAGATAGGCGCGATAATTTTCCGACCCCGGAGTTGCATAATAGGCAGATCTTTGTGCGTTGGTGGATCCTATCCAAGCATTCATTGATACACTGCGCACTTTGGGAATACCGCCGACCAAGGTGAGATCCGACGGACAATGATATACGGCTAAACTATTGTTGTAAGGCCAGAAGGTTCCCGTTGTGATACAAAGTTGATTGGTGGAATCATGCACCCCGGGAGTGACTTGTCCGTAAGCAGGATCATCAGGATAAGTCATACAGCCCTGAATCCACGAACCGACTGACAAACCCGCGATTCCTATATTTTTGGCGTATCGGCCATCATTATCACCGGTATACATTATGCCACAGAGATTTAGTTGCTTCAGATTGCTCAAACATTGAATTCGCTTTGCCGTGTCTTTTGCTTTGGCCAGGGCCGGGAGGAGCATGGCTGCGAGAATGGCAATGATGGCAATCACGACCAGAAGTTCAATCAATGTAAAAGCCGTCCGGCTACGACGAATGACCCGGGAAAAGAAAACGCTCCTCAATGTTTGGCTTTTCATCACATTGATACTTTTATTTCTGTGTATTGGCCGGGATGACAAGGCCACCCCGGCCAATGAATTCAAGACATCATTGTTAATTACTGTAGCTGGGCGCGATAAAACCGCTGCGTCCCAACCACCGAGTTCGTATAGGGCGACGTTGCCCCGATGATATTGGTATATGTGCCAGTGACAGCAGGTGCCGCCTGGAGCGTACCCACCGGCCATGTGATCACAATGTTGCTGCCGGAACTCACAATGGAGAGGTGAGTCGTATTCAGTAAATGGTTCTGAATCTGTTGCGGAGTAAGCACTTTATTATAGATGGCCACATCATCCATTGTGCCGTTGAACGGATTGAAACCATTGTCCATACGCCAGCCGAGAGTAACGGGGCCGCTCGCACCGGGGTCATGATTTTGATTATAATTGTAATTATAATCAAGACTGCCACTAGGCACATTCCCGTTCTGAACGAATCCGCTATCGGTCCCTGAAGCTCTCGCCACGCCATTGACATACAAAGTGAACGTCGTGCCGTCATAGGCGAGCACGATATAATACCACTGGCCGGCAACGATGGCGTCCGGGTCGGTAAGCTGAACGCCCGTCCAATAACCATTGTAAGGCCACCAGGACCAATTGTTGCCGCCCGTCTGATAAACCAGCCAACCGGTTGGGCCGGCGCCCCATGGATTACTCATGGATGAAAGCGCGGTGCGATAATCATTGCCATTGGCCGCGGTTGAGGCGGGCTGAAACCAACCTTCCACCGTGAACGCGCCCGGCGGATTGATTTCAATAGCATAAGGAATGCTGACCGTCGCCCCGTTTACGACGCCCAAGGCCCCGTTGGTGCTGTGCGGAATACCCGTGGGTGCGTCAAATGTGAAGCTGCCCGCCCCCGGAAGATAGGTTCCGTCAAAACTGCCGACAGTATCAACCGCTGTGGTGCTGTCAGTCGGCTCGTCCAGTTGCCAAAACGCGACCGGACCGTCGGCCACCACCACTTTGGCATAGCCATTGATCGAATTGGTGACGGGCCGCGCCTGAACATTCAGCATAGCCGAACCGCTGTCAATGGAGGTGTAAGGATTGATGACACTGACATAGTAGGTCGCGCCGTCGTTGGTTAACTGAACGTTTGACAGCCACAATGTCTGATTGGTGGCACCCGGGATCAAAGTAGTATCTCCATTGTGCCATTGATAGGTTATCGGCAACGCGCCCTCGGCCACAATTTCAAACGCCGCCGCACTGCCGACGTTGCGGGTGATGGAAGTCAGCGGGGCGTCAATCAGGAGACCGGTTGAAACGGTGAGGGTTGCCACGCTGCTGGTTATAGAGCCGACGTAGTTGGTGATAACAACACTATAAGTCGTGCTGTCGTCTGCGGGAACACAGGTGAAGGCCAACGTGTTGTTGTTGGCTCCGCTTATCGGAGATGTTCCCTTATACCACTGATACGCCAGTGGAGCCGTTCCGTCCGCAAGAACTTTGAACTGCACAGTGTGTCCCGCGTAGGCGCTGATTGAATGCACGTCCGTCAAAATTGATGGCGGGAGCGCTGCCACGCGGAAAGAGTTGGTCCCGGCTTGATAGTGGGCCAGAACTTGAGCGGCGGTCAGCGCGTTGGTAAAATAAGCGAATTCATCCAAGCCTCCATCGAAGGCTCCATATCCGGATGCGTCGCTACGATTGCCCAGAGCAAGAGGATTGACAGTATTAGCCACATAACCAGCGGCGGAGTGGGTGCCGACCAGCGCACCATTCATGTAAAAACTCATGTTGGTTCCATCATAGGTGCCGACCAAGTGACACCAGCTAAGCAGATTAAAGGCTGGAGAAGTCAGCCAAGTTCCGTTCGCTGAATCGCAAACCAAGGCAAAGGTGTTTGGTGCCCCTGCCGACTGATAAACATACCAGCCACTGTCAAGCCCCCAACCGGACCAGTTGCCAATCGGGCAGCGATTGTTGCCTGGGTCAGTGCTGACTGGTCGGGCCCAAATCTCGAACGAGAACGGGACTTGCTGGTTGAACTCCGGATAATAGCCGGCAGTAACAGAGGAAGGCTGCGCCACCGACAGAGTGATGGAGTTGGTGTCTATGCCGGGCTGTCCCAACAGCGGGTGGGAGCCGTTGACAATGTAGGTGCCGGGAAAGAGTCCTGAAGCGCTGCTATCAGCAGCGGTGGTGCCAGAGGTTTCTTCCAAGCGGTAGTAAGCGATCGGATGATCCGCCAAAATTGTGCTGGGATAATCCACCGCACCCGCCGTGCGAACACCTGACAATACCAGTGCCGCCGCGAACGGCAGCAGCTTCTTTTTCCACATGGTTAATTTTCTTGTTGTTGTTAATTTCATAGGCTCATGGACGTTTAAGGTTTTTGATGTTTGCTTTTCCATTTTAATTATTATTTCCATTCTGTCTACCCCCTGTATTGGGGGGTGGGGCAAAGCTGCCGCCAGCGGTTTTCCGCCGCATTCATCGCGTGCAAACCAGCAAACTATTTTTCCAAATATCGGATGACCGCTTCCGTGCGGGTGCGCACATTAAGCTGCTTAAAAATCTTTTTGATGTGTCCATGCACCGTCCAGACACTGATGCCCATTGCCTGCGCGATTTCCTTGTCCACAAAACCTTTGCTTAAAAGTGCCAGCACCTCACGTTCGCGGCGGGTGAGCTTGGCCAGCGTCGAATTATCATGGACGGAATGTAATTGAAGCAACTCTTGAAAATAATATTTAACGCGCAGCAGAAAATCCTCTGTCATCAACTCCGAACGGGAGGTGACACTTAAAATCGGCTCCAGCAACCGATCCGGCTTGACCCGTTTGACCAAATAACCGCTGGCACCTCCCGGCGTGGAAACAAACATCTGGTCGCCGTCCACATGAACCGAATAGGTGAGGGCCGGCACTCCCGGTTGAATGGGGGCGATGGTGCCGGTGAATTTGAAGCCGATGCGGCCGGCCAGATTATGGTTCAAGAGAACCATGCGGGGCTTGTGGAGAGCCAAGGCACGGGTGAAGGATTCCACCGAGTCGCAGGGAACGCTGCCAAATCCGGCTTGCTGGTCAATGCTCCAGCACAAAGCCCGGCGAATGCCCGCATCCAGTTCAACCACCAGCACGCGCTCGCGCTGCCGATTGGGATTGGTCGGCAAAGAATCAGATGCCAAGCCTGCCCGCTTTCCCACCAACGTGTGAATGGTGGTATAAGTCCACAACACTGGGTTCATACACCACTCGAAGCTCACGATCAACTCGCGGGGAAAATGTTGGAAGACACTGTTCCAACCTTGCTTCACTGCCATCTGATAAATCTGGGCTGCTTTGGCAGCGGCCGTCTCCATGTCTGGTGTGCCGAGCGGAAAAAAATAACCCACCCCGGCATGATCAATGCGCGTGGCCAGATCCTGCTCTGATTCACCAGAGGCCGGAAAGCGATAGCGTCGGAGAATCAAACGATCTTTCCAATTGCACTTTTTGACCTTGCCGGTTGACTCAACATTCGCAAAACCTGCATTGGGATGTTGCTTGGACATCGGCTTCATGAAAAAGCTTTTGTCCGCTGTCGTCAACCCGCAACCGGACAATTGTTATGCAGCAGCAATTATAAATTTGCCTTCTTCCGCACCCGCCACTTGGAAGCTACCCGACCTGACAACCTGTTTTGCCGCCTCATTCCAAAACGTCAGACATTGCTTCAACCGATTGTTTCTCCAGTTGGCGTTTGGCTTGGAATCCACTTTTTGCAATGGGCGACGAAACCGCGCGGAAAGGCTCCCATTCCGGCTGGTTCTCGAAAACCCAGTGATAATAATCCGATTCCTTGAGCTGGCTGCCCGCCGCCTCGTCCAAGATAAGTGTGCATTCGGGATGCAACTGCAATGCGGTGGCCGAAATCATACTGGTGATCGGGCCTTCAACGGCCTTGGCGACAATCGCCGCTTTTTCCTCGCCGGTGGCCAGCAAGATGCAGCCGCGGCAATCCAAAATAGAACCAACCCCCATCGTAATCGCGCGATGCGGCACAAGATCGGGCCTGGGAAAAAGCGGCACATTCTGGGCGCGCGTCACCGGCGAAAGAATCTTCACCCGCGTGCGCGAGCGCAGCGCGGACAGGGGTTCGTTGAAACCCAGATGGCCATTTTGACCAATGCCGAGCAGTTGGAGATCAATGCCGCCGTTCCCGGCAATCAGCCGTTCGTAATTTGCGCATTCGGCGACCAAATCCGCCGCCATGCCATCGGGCAGATGCGTATTCTGCAAATCAATGTTCACTTGCAAAAACAAGTGGTGATTCATGTAGTGCCGGTAGGAATTGGCATGGTTGCTTGACAGGCCGACGTATTCGTCGAGGTTGAACGTGCGACAGGCCGAGAAATCGAGACCTTCCTCACGGTGCATTTGGACAAGTCGGGCATAGACCGATTCCATCGTGCGTCCCGTGGCCAGTCCCATCACCAAACGCGGATTGTCCCGCAATTCCCTGGCAATAACCCGCGCCACCAAGTCGGTAGCGGCATCCGCATTTGGTCGAATGACGACTTCCATAAAAGTTAGTTTGGTAAAATTATATTGATATATTGACCTCTTGGATTACAAAAGGTCGCTGTTCAGATTGAAATGTTATCGAAGGCGGTCATTGCAACAACCCCCCTGAATTGGGGGTTGAATAAGTAGGGTTTCCTGTGAAAAAGTTGGCGCGTGCGAGGCGCTTTGTGTTTGATTGCACCGGAATTACGATGAACCCCTATCATAACTTTGTTTCCTCCTTTGCCCAACTCGTCGCGGCGGGGAAATCACTGCCCTTGGTGGCATTTCTCCACACCACAAACCCAAACCCCTGCCGAATGTGCCTGCGGCAATCATCTTTTCGCCGCACCCGGACGATGAGTGCATCGGCGGCGGCCAGGGCGGTGCGGCTCCTGATTTCACGTTTGCCACCCTCTACCGGTTGCGTCGGTGGAAAATGGACGCGGCGAAAATGTTTACCAGGGCGGCAAACAAATCAGCGCCACTGAAAATCCGGGCAGCCTGCTTGATTTGATCCGTTGAAACCGCATCCGAAACCGTAATCCAAATAAAATATATGAACGAGAATCATGGCACGGCGAAGCCGGGTTACAATAGTTTTCTCCTGCTCGTCGCCGGCTTGGGCGGACTGCTTTACGGCGTGGACGTAGGAATTATTTCCGGCGCGCTGCCTTATCTGGAAGCCACCTCCAAACTGAATGCCGGGCAACTTTCATTCATCGTCGCCGCCGTTCTGCTGGGCAGTGTGATCTCAACCCTTTTTGCCGGCCTGCTGGCCGACCGGCTGGGGCGCAAAAAAATGATGGCGTTGAGCGGCATTCTGTTTGTCATCAGCATCCCGATGATTGCGCTGGCGCATGGCTACGAAGCGCTGGTTCTGGGCCGGTTGCTGCAAGGCATCAGCGCCGGACTCATCGGCGTCGTGGTGCCGCTCTATCTTGCGGAATGTCTCGGCGCGGCGGATCGCGGCAAAGGCACGGGAATTTTTCAGTGGCTGCTGACGCTGGGCATCGTCGCCGCGGCGTTTATCAGCCTGTATTTCAGCCATCGCGTGGATGTGGTAGCCAAACTCGGCGACGCCCAAAAGTTGTTTGCGGCACAGGACATCGCCTGGCGCAGCATCTTCTGGGTTTCGCTGCCGCCGGGAATTCTGTTTGTCATCGGCAGTTTCATGGTGGCCGAATCGCCGCGCTGGCTTTTTCGCCGCGGAAAAAAAGACGCCGCCCGCGCCGCGCTTTTGCGTTCGCGCACGGCCGAACAGGCGGAAATCGAATTGAAGGAAATGGAAGAGACAGTCGCCGCTGAAAAAGCAAAGGCTTCAACCGGCGATAAAATCAAGGAATCTCTGCTGCGCCGCAAATACGTGATCCCGTTCATGCTGGCCTGCGTCATCCTCGCGTGCAACCAGCTCACGGGCGTCAATTCCATCATTGGCTACAACGCCACGATTCTCATTCAGGCCGGCTTGAGCGATTTTTGGGCGCACCTCGGCTACGTCTTTTTCACCATCGTCAATTTCCTGATCACCTACATCGCCGTCGTTTTGGTGGACCGCAAAGGCCGGAAATTTTTGCTTTCACTTGGCACAGGCGGCGTGATCGTTTCGATGATTTGTGTCGGCTTGCTCTTTCATAAAACGGAAAAATTGCGGGTGGACCTGAAGGACGCCGTGCAATCAATGGTCACAACGAATCAAACGCTCACGCTCGCGTTCAATGAAAAAACCGCGACGAATCTTTTAGCCGCTTCAACGCTTCGACGCTTCGACGCTTCAACGCCCACGACGCTGGTCATCATTTATTCCTACGGCGATTTCAGCGCGGCAACTCCCGCCATGCGCTCCGACGCGACGGCCAAACCGATTGACCTCTCGCGCACCAATTCCGTTCCGGGAAATAAAGTCATCGCCTTTTTCTCGAATCCTTTTGGCAATCTCGACGCCGCCAAAACCGCGCCGTTGAAAATTGACGCCGCGCTCATCACGCCCGTGCCGGACACGCAAAACGGCCGGTTCACGGCCATTCTTCTTTACATTTACATGGCGTTTTTCGCCGTCGGCCCCGGCGTGTGCGTTTGGCTCGCACTCTCCGAACTGATGCCGACGCGCATCCGCTCCAACGGCATGAGCATTGCGCTGCTCATCAATCAGGCCGTCTCCACCACCATCGCCGCTGTCTTTCTGCCGACCGTTGGCAAATATGGTTACTCGACGATGTTCTTCGCGTTCGCCGGTTGCACGGTGATTTATTTCATCACGGCGGCTTTCTTTTTGCCGGAAACCAAAGGGAAAACCCTGGAAGAAATCGAAAAACATTTCGAAGGCAGGAAAAAATCTTAAACTTTATGAAATCCAAAATCGCCGCAACTTTTTTTCTATTTCTTGCCGCTGCTGTTTTCGCCAGTAACGCGGACGGCCCGGCCGTCATTCCGCTGCCGCAAAAAGTGGAGCGGCACGCTGGCGCGTTCAAGCTCATCGCCGACACGCGCATCTATGTGGATTCCGCCTCGCGCGCGACCGGAAAATTTCTGACGGAACGACTGCGCCCAGCCACCGGTTATCCGTTCAAGACCAGCACGAAATTCTTTGGCGGCGCGGCCATCCCCGGCGGCATTTTGCTGACGACCAAAAATGCGGATACGAATCTCGGCCCCGAAGGTTACGAGCTCACCGTTGCCCCGGATTCAATCGTGATTCGCGCGCCGACGCAGGCGGGTTTGTTTTACGGTGTGCAAACGTTGTTGCAATTGCTGCCGCCAGAAATTTTTTCCCCGAACCCCGTGCACAATGTGGCTTGGCAGATTTCCTGCGTTCAAATTGAGGACTGGCCGCGCTTCAAGTGGCGTGGATTCATGCTCGACGTGAGCCGTCATTTTTTCAGCAAGTCCGAAGTCGAAACTTTTCTCGACGCGATGGCGTTGCATAAAATGAACGTGTTTCACTGGCATCTGACGGACGATCACGGCTGGCGCATTGAAATCAAAAAATATCCCAGGCTCACCCAGGTCGGCGCGTGGCGCGCGGGCGGCGGCTTCGGCTTTGACCCCAAGTCCACCACCGCTTACGGCCCGGACGGACGTTACGGCGGATTTTACACGCAGGACGACATTCGCGACGTGGTGAAATACGCGGCGGCGCGGCACATCACCATCGTGCCGGAAATCGAAATGCCCGGTCACTCGACGGCGGCGCTGGCGGCGTATCCGCAATTCAGTTGCACGGGCGGGCCGTTTGAACCTTCTATGACCGCCGGCATTTTCAACGGTATTTACGACCCGGCCAAGGAAGAGACGTTCCAGTTTTTGGCCGCCGTGCTGACCGAAGTGGCGCAACTGTTTCCCGGCCAATACATCCACATTGGCGGCGACGAGGTGCCGAAGGAAACCTGGCACAACAGCGCGGACTGCCAGGCGCTCATGAAACGCGAAGGGCTGAAAGACGAGGAGGAGTTGCAGAGCTGGTTCATCCGCCGCATTGAAAAAATCGTGAACGCGCACGGGCACTCCATGATTGGCTGGAGCGAAATTTTGCAGGGCGGCCTCGCCAAAAATGCGGCGGTCATGGACTGGATTGGCGGCGCGAAGGAAGCGGCGGAGGCCGGTCACGACGTGGTGATGACGCCGACGGCATATTGTTATTTCGACTTCTACCAGTCGAGCAATCATGTCACCGAGCCAAAGGCCGCCGCCTGGGGCGGGCCGCTGACGTTGAATCGAATGTATGCCTTCGACCCCATGCCCACGAATGTGCCGCCGCAGTTGCAATCGCACATCCTCGGCGCCCAGGGCAACTTGTGGACGGAACAGATTCCCAACTTGAAACACGCGGAATACATGACCTTCCCGCGCGCCTGCGCGCTCGCGGAAGTCACCTGGTCGGCCAAAGATTCGCGCGACTGGGACGACTTCATGCGCCGGTTGCAAATCCAGGCGCAGCGGCTCGATGAGTTGAACATTAATTATCGCCACGCAGCCGTTGAGACGCCGGAATCAAATCTACTCAAGTGAAAATGTCATCGCCGCCAAAAATTATCGCGCCGCTCGATCCGGATTTTCAACCGGCGTCGCTGTTCAACCGGCATTACCTCGCCGCCGCCAAAAAATCCGGCCAGGCGGTTCCGCTCATCATCGGCCTCGACCGCGAAGGCGGTTTCATTTCACGCTACGAGACCATGGTGAAATCCGAAGCAGATCCGGACACGCTGCGTTACGCCGAGCGGCTCGTGAAATTTCTGCTCTGGGCCCGAGGTGGTTGGCGGATTTGGGTCGGTGGTCCGCGCAAAATCGGTGAACATATTCAACGTTGTTATGCCAAATTTGGCGAACGGCACTTTGATGCGGATCTGATGGGGCGGGTGTATGAGCGTTCGTTTGAAGTGCTGGAGGTGGACGCCGCGTCCGTGCCTGCCGAAAAGGAAATGACCGCTGCGGTTGGTGGCCACTTGGACGGCTGCCGGATCGGGTTTGATTTGGGCGCGAGCGATTACAAAGTCGCTGCGGTCAAAAACGGTGAAGTGGTTTTCTGCGACGAATTTCCGTGGAATCCCAAAGACCAAACCGATCCGAATTACCATTACGAACATTTGAATGGTGGATTGAAGAAAGCCGCGGCGCATTTGCCGCGCGTGGATGCCATTGGCGGCAGTTCGGCGGGTGTGATTGTGGACAACAAGATCATGGTGGCAACGTTGTTTCGCGCCGTGCCGAGGGAAAAATTTGACGCGGCCAAGAACATTTTTCTGCGCCTCCGTGACGAATGGAAGGTGCCGCTGGAAGTGGCCAACGACGGCGACGTGACGGCGCTGGCCGGAGTAATGTCGCTCAAGACCGATGGAATGTTGGGCATTGCGATGGGTTCGAGCGAAGCCGCCGGCTTCATCAATGCCAAAGGTGGCACGACCGGCTGGTTGAGCGAACTGGCCTTTGCCCCGGTGGATTATAATCCGAAAGCCACCGCCGATGAATGGTCGGGCGACCGGGGTGTTGGTGCGCTTTATTTTTCGCAACAAGCGGTCAACAAGTTGTTGCCAGCGGCCAAAATTGATTTGCCGAAGGAATTGGGCCTGCCTGAACGTCTCAAGGCAGTCCAAAACCTCATGGCCAGGGGCGACGGACGCGCTGCGAAGATTTACGAGACCATCGGGGTTTATCTGGGCTATACAATTCTGCACTACGCCGACTTTTACGATTTTGAACACCTGCTCATCCTGGGTCGCGTCACGACGGGCCGGGGAGGTGACATTATGCTGGCCAAGGCGCTTGAAGTGTTGAAGGCGGAATTTCCCGAAATCGCGGCGAAAATAAAACTGCACGTTCCCGACGAAAAAAGCCGCCGCGTCGGCCAGGCCGTGGCCGCTGCGAGTCTGCCGGCAATCAGAAAATGAATGGCTGCCATGACGAAGAAAATCGTTCCAATTCAACCACCACTTGCCCTCTGTCCTGAATTGCCGGCGTTTGATCCGGACGACCTTGCGAATGTGCGCCTGGCATTCGATCCGGCGACGCCAGTGTCATCGCAACAAGGCTGGCTGGCGAAACCCGATCCGAATTTTGCCCCGATGACCGTCCGTTCCGGCTGGCGCCTCGACGGATTATTTGTGTTTGCGGAATTGACCGATGCGGACATTTTCACGCAGGCGACGGCGCACAATCAACGTTTGTGGGAGCTTGGTGACACCTTCGAAATCTTTCTGCGACCGGCCAAGCAGGAGTCATATCTCGAGCTTCAAGTAGCGCCGAACAACCGCCGTTTGCAATTGCGTTATCCAAATGCGAAAGCGGTGGCGATGGCGCGCAAAGCCGGTTCGGCGGCGGATTTTGTGATTCGCAAAAAAGCATTTTACTCGCAAATCTGGTTGTGTCCGAAGGAAAAGAAATGGTTCGTTCTGGCTCGAATTCCGTTTCGATCCGTTTGCGAAAATGGGCAATCGCGGGCCGGTTCAGCGTGGAAATTCTCATTCAGCCGCTATGATTACACGCGCGGACGAGCCGAGCCGGTGATTTCCTCCACCTCGCCACATGCAAAGGCGGACTTCCATCGGCAGGGGGAATGGGGTGCTCTGCGATTCGATTTTGCGGCAAATGAAGCCCAAAGTCGGGACTGAAAAATGATATTATGAAACTTCACAACTCAACCGCGGAAATTTTCGTGCCAGACGGTCAGCCCGTCGGCATGGCGCTTCAACGCATCACGCACCTCGGTATCGGCGCGCACCAGGATGATCTGGAATTCATGGCCTTTCACGGGATACTCGCCTGTTATGCCAGCGCGGAAAAATGGTTCGGCGGCGTCACCTGCACCAACGGCTCCGGCAGCGCGCGGACCGGCGTCTATGAGAAATACACCGACGCGCAAATGATGGCCGTGCGCCGGCGCGAGCAGAACACCGCCGCGACCATCGGGCAATATGGCGTCATGATTCAGATCGACTACCCCAGCAGCGCTGTAAAATCATCGTCCGACACCGGCCTGAAAGACGATCTGAAGTTGATTTTGGGTCAGACACGTCCGCAAGTTGTCTATACCCACAATCCGGCGGACAAACATGACACGCACATCGGCGTGGTCGTTGCGGCCATCCAGGCGATGCGCGAACTGGCGCGCAACCAGCGCCCGAAAAAGGTCATCGGCTGCGAAGTCTGGCGTAACCTCGATTGGCTGCCGGATGCGGAAAAAGTTCTGATGGACGTGAGCGGCCGCGACAATCTCGCGGCGGCGCTGAACGGGGTTTTTGATTCGCAGATCGCCGGCGGCAAGCGCTACGATCTTGCCACGCTCGGACGCCGTTCCGCAAATGCAACATTTTTCGAGTCGCACGCCACGGACAAGACCACACAGCTTGTCTTTGGCATGGATCTCACGCCGCTGGTGACGGATGAATTGGGGGATATCGTTGATTACGTCGCAGGACTTGTCAAAGCGTTCGAAAACGAGGTCCGCAAAAAGCTGTCCAAACGATTAGGGCGGTAGGCAGTCACAACCTCAACCTACAAGAACAAGAATGGAGAAAACAAAAATAAAAGTCGGCGATTGACGCCAACATCAAGAAAGTATTGGAAAGTGGCGAGTATGTTCAGGGGCCAACAAGCAGTTTGAAAAGGAACTGGCCGCGTTCCACGGCATGAAATACGCCATCGGCGTCGGCAATGGCACGGATGCCATCTGGCTGACCTTGATGGCGCTGGGCATCGGAGCGGGCGACGAAGTCATCACGCATCCGAACCCCTTCTTCGCCACGGCGGAAACAATCTGGATCACCGGCGCGACTGCCGTGCTTGTGGACTGCGACCCGAAGACAAATCAGGAAATCCTTTGCCACTGCTTTTATTCAGGTCCGTGCGGGCGTCTCGCCGAAAATAAAATTCGCATCTTTGCAATCGCCGCACGCTTCGTCACTCTCGCCGCGATAATCAAATGCCTAAAGAACCCAAAGATCAGTCCCCCGGCTTTCTCGACGGTCGCATTTCCAGCCGCGAACGGTTTCTCTATATCTTTCTCGACGAAGCCGGGAATCTGGATTTTTCACCCAACGGTTCACGGTTCTTTGCGCTCGGCAGCATCACCAAGGAGCGTCCTTTCAACGCCTACAAGGAACTCACGGAGTTGAAATACGATCTGGTCGAGCAAGGCACGGCGCTGGGGTATTTTCACGCGACGGAAAATGCCCGCACCCAGCCAGGCCAGGATGCCGTCACCATCCCAACCCCACGGAACAACCTTTTCCCGCACCAAATCCCCGGACCGCCGCCAGCCATGTTCCTGCGCATATTTTTCAATGCCGCAATGCCGCCGGTAATCGTACCAACCCAGCACCAGCAGCACGCGCGGGGATTTCGCTCGCCTGTTCGTGACTGTGAAGCCGGACGATTCTCCTTTCAAGTTCCTTTGTGCCGCATCGGTGACGGTGGGGATTCACGTCATTGTGGGCGCAAAATGCAGGTCAATGGTCCGCATAAGTAATTGCAGCGGTGAATGTTGCCCTCTGCCGGGTGTGTACGTTGGGGGGCGCATCAAACCGGTGACATGCAGATTTTTCAGTCTTTTTTGCAGAATCCCCCAATGGGATGCCGCCCCGATAATTTAACGGATTTCGCCTTTGAAACCCTGCTGGCGCAATGCCTCAAATAAAACCAGCGCCGCACAGTTCGACAGATTCAGCGAGCGCGATTTTTCATTGAACATCGGAATCCGCAGCCACCGGTCACGGTTTTGTTCCAGCAACTGCTTCGGCAAACCGGCGGTCTCGCGTCCAAAAACCAGATAATCATCCGCTGAAAATTTCACGTCGCTGTAAATCTTCGGCCCGCCGGACTCAACAAACCACAGCCGCGCGTTCGCCGGCAGTTTTTCTTCAAACGCCTTCCAGTTCGGCCACCGATGCCACTCGACGCGCTGCCAGTAATCCATGCCCGCGCGCTTGAGTTGCGCGTCATCGAGTTTGAAACCGAACGGCTCGATGAGGTGCAACGTCGTTGTTGTGGCTGCGCAAAGGCGGGCCACGTTGCCCGTGTTCGGCGGAATTTCCGGTTCAACCAGAACAATGTTCATGGCTCAACGTGCTGCCGGCATCCTGCCGGCAGATTTGTTCTTCCGGCGAGACGCCGGAAGCACGTTATAAAATACCTTCCACAACACCAGCCCCTGCGCCGGTGCGGTCATGCCGGCCACGCGCCGGTCCTTTTTCGCCAGCATCCGCCGGATTTCATCCGCCGGAAATTTGCCCAGACCGATCTGCACCAGCGTCCCCACGATGCCGCGGCACATTTTGTAAAGAAAACCGTCACCTTCGATGATAAACGTCAGTTGCGGGCCGGACTTTTTGATGTCACAGCGGGTGAGCCGGCGCACGGTTGATTTCATCTCGTAATTTCGGCTGGCGGCGAACGATTTGAAATCACGCCGTCCGACAAACAGCGGCGCGGCGGTGCGCATGGCCTTCAAGTTGAGCGGGCGCGTCACATGCCACGCGGTATGGCGAATCAGCGGATTCATGGCCGGATGATTCCAGACGAAATAGCGATATTGTTTGCCCGCCGCGTCGAAGCGCGCGTGAAATTCTTTCGGCGCGCGTGAAGCGGAAAGCACACGAATGTCTTCCGGGAGCCAGGCATTGAGCGCCAACGTGAGTTGGCGCACGGACATTTTGGCTTCGGCGCCGGGAATTTCAAAATGCGCGACCATGCCGAGCGCATGAACGCCGGTATCCGTGCGGCTGGCGCTGTGGAGGCGCGGCTTGCTCGGAAACAACTTTGCCAGCGCCGTTTCAACTTTTTCCTGCACGCCCGTGCCGGTTTTTTGCACCTGCCAGCCTTCATAGCCCGTGCCGTCGTAGGCAATGGTCAGTTTGAATTTGAGGGGCTGCATTTTTAACAACAAAGCAACAAAGGAACAAAGTTTGACGAAACAATCTGGCTCGCTTTCATTTCAAAATTGTAGGAGACGACGTAAGGAGTCTCAATTTTCTTTAATTTGAGCCTCGTCACCTCGGCTCCTACCGGGTGTTGAGAAGAGGCTTCTTTGTGCCTTCACGTCTTTGTCATTCAAATCCCATCCAGATAGCTTTGCAACAGGATTGCCGCCGCCGTCTGGTCCACTTTCTCTTTGCGTTTGTCCCGACGCGCCCCGCCTTGAATCAAAACCCGGTTCGCCTGCGCCGAGGTCAGCCGCTCGTCCCAGGTTTTGATCGGAACGGCAACGGCATCTTTCAGCGCAGCAACGAATGTCTCCACTTTGAACGCCGCCGGGCCGTAGCTGCCGTCCATGTTGCGCGGCAGGCCGATGAGGATCAGGTCAATTTCCTTTTCCTGGATCAATTGCCGGAGCCGCGCCAGGAAATCCGCGAACGGCTCGGCGGGAATATATTCCAGCGGCTGCGCGATGGTTTTGGTTTCATCGCTCACCGCCACACCGATGCGCTTGCTTCCGTGATCGAGGGCGAGGATTCGCATGACGCGCACAGTTTCACAACAAAAGCCTGGCGTGGCGAGCCGATTTCAATTCCTCAAATCAATGACACAGATTTTCACTGATGCAATCCGTATCTCATCTGTGGCTAAAAGATTTTTCACCCGGCTAAATTTCTTTTTCCTTCGCCCATTTCGTGGTTAAATTTTTCCCGCGATGATTCAATACCTCAATCTGCTGCGACATGTCCTGGAGCACGGAAAACCCAAGGCTGACCGCACCGGCACCGGCACGTATTCCGTGTTTGGCGCGCAGGCGCGGTTTGATTTACGAAACAATTTCCCGCTGCTCACGACCAAGAAAGTCCATACCAAATCCATCATTTATGAGCTGCTGTGGTTTTTGCGCGGCGACACGAACGTCAAATGGCTCAACGAGCACGGCGTGACGATTTGGGATGAATGGGCGGACAAGGACGGCAACCTGGGCCGCATTTACGGCGCGCAATGGTGCGACTGGCGCGCGCCCGACGGACGCTCCATCAATCAAATTGACCAGGTCATCGAGCAGATCAAAAAGAATCCCGACAGCCGAAGGCACATCGTCAGCGCGTGGAATCCGGGCGAAATTGACAAAATGGCGCTGCCGCCGTGCCACGCGCTGTTCCAGTTCTACGTCAGCGACGGCGAGTTGAGCTGCCAGCTTTACCAGCGGAGCGCGGATATTTTCCTGGGCGTGCCTTTCAACATCGCCAGCTACGCACTGCTCACGCTGATGGTGGCGCAGGTTTGCGGATTGAAGCCGGGCGATTTCGTCCACACGTTCGGCGACCTGCATCTTTACAGCAACCACGTCGAGCAGGCGAAGCTACAGCTTTCGCGCGAACCGCGTCCGCTGCCGCAAATGAAATTGAATCCGGCCGTGAAAAACATCGACCACTTCAAGTTCGAGGATTTCGAGCTGGCCGGCTACGACCCGCACCCGGCCATCAAAGCGCCAATTGCGGTTTAAGAAGAATTCCAACGCAAAGGCGCAAAGGCGCAGAGTAAATGAATCTTTGCGACCTTGCGTCTTTGCGTTAAAACTCCACGTGTGAAATACTTCAAGGCCATTGCGGCGATGTCGCAGAACCGCGTGATTGGCGCGGACGGCAAAATCCCGTGGCATCTGCCGGAGGATTTCAAGTGGTTCAAAAAAATGACGATGGGCAACGTCATCGTCATGGGGCGCAAGACGTTTGAAAGCCTGGGCCAGCCGCTGCCAAACCGGAAGAATCTGATCCTGACGCGGCATCCGCAGCGGCTCATCAAAAGTCATCCGGAAATTTTCGGGCAATATCACGAGTGGCGCGGCGGTCGTTATCTCAAGCGCGCCTACCAGTTTCATTTTAGCAAACTGGAGAAGGACCAAAAGACGGAACTGCTAGTTTTCAACTCGCTGGAGCGGCTGGATCCGTCGGAATTCCCCAATGAAATTTTCATCTGCGGTGGCGCGGAAATTTACGCGCAGATGTTGCCGCGCTGTTCCGATCTTTACCTCACGCTGGTCAAACGCGAGGTGGAAGGCGACGCGTTTTTCCCGCCGTTTGAAGGCCGGTTCGTGCTGGCTGAAGAAATCCGCGACACGCCGGAGTTCAAAATCCTGCATTACCAGCACCGGTCACTGATTTCGTGAGGGCAAAGCTGGTTTGTTCGTAGCCGCGGACGTCAGTCCGCGCCATTTGAAAAGTGTGCGCCGACTGACGTCGGCGGCTACGCAGGCTTGGATTTCAAACAAAACAGGCGGACCGTTGCCGGCCCGCCTGCGTGTGAATTCAATCTGGCAGAGTAATTACTCCGATTTCTGCGCTTCGTCGGCGGCGTCGAAGGCGTGTTGCAGCGCCACGAGGTCTTCGCCGGGTTTGAGCGCATCGAAAATTTTCTGCTCTTCCTTGAGTTGTTCTTCGGTGTAGCTGGCGGCCTTGATGGAAAGGCCGATGCGGCGTTCGCCTTTGTCAATCTTGATGACGCGGGCGGTCACCTCCTGGCCGGCCTTGAGCACGTTTTTGATTTTGTCCACGCGCTCCTCGCTGACCTGCGAGATGTGCACGAGACCGTCAATGTCGTGTTGCAAACCGATGAATGCGCCGAAGCTCGCGAGTTTCGTGACCTTGCCTTGAACGACATCGCCGACCTTGTAAAGCTGGTCAATGTTCGCCCACGGGTCTTGTGAGAGTTGTTTGATGCCCAGCGCGATGCGCTGGTTCGGACGGTCCACTTCGAGCACGACGGCTTCAACTTCGTCGCCCTTCTTGAGGACTTCAGACGGGTGATTGATCTTGCGCGTCCACGACACGTCGGACACGTGAATCATGCCGTCAATGCCCTCTTCCAATTCCACAAACGCGCCGTAGCTGGTGAGGTTGCGCACCTTGCCTTTGACCCGGGCGCTGACCTGGTATTTTTGCTCGACGTTGTCCCAAGGATTCGATTCAAGCTGGCGAATGCCGAGGGAAATTTTTTGTTCCTCGCGATTGATGCCGAGCACGACGGCTTCAATTTCCTGGTCCTGCTTGAGCACGTCGCTGGGCTTGGCCACGCGTTTGGTCCACGACAATTCAGTGACGTGAACGAGACCTTCAACCCCCATCTCCAATTGCACAAACGCGCCATAAGGCACGAGGCTGACGACCTTGCCCTTGACCTTCGCGCCGACGGGATACTTGGTCTCGATGTTGTCCCACGGGTTGGCCATTTTTTGCTTGAGGCCGAGGCTGACGCGTTCCTTTTCCTTGTTCACGTCGAGCACGACCACGTCAATTTCCTGGCCGACCTTGAGGATTTCCGATGGATGCGCGATTCGGCCCCAGCTCATGTCCGTGATGTGAAGCAGGCCGTCAATGCCGTTCAACTCGATGAACGCGCCGAAATCAGTAATGTTCTTGACCGTGCCCTTGCGGATGTCGCCCGGCACCATTTCGGCCAGCAGTTTGGCGCGTTTTTCATTGCGCTCCTGCTCGATCAATTCGCGGCGCGAGAGCACGATGTTCTGCCGCTCCTGATTGATTTTGACGACCTTGAATTCGTAGGTGTTGTTGACGAATTGCGCGAGATTCCTCGGCGTGATGACATCAATTTGCGACGCGGGCAAAAACGCCTCGACGCCGATGTTGACGACCAGGCCGCCTTTGACGATTGACTTGACCTTGCCCTGGATCGTGCCGCCCTCGTTGCAAATGGTGAGGATGCGCTCCCAATTTTTCTTGAATTCGGCCTTTTCGTGCGAGAGTTCGACCGTGCCGTCCTTGTTTTCGAGTTTTTCGATGAGGACATCAATTTCGCCGCCGACCTTGAGCGCGTTGGCGTCTGCAAATTCATTGGTGGGGATGACGCCTTCGCTTTTGTATCCGATGTCCACCAAAACTTCCTTCGGGCGGACTTCGATGATTGTGCCTTTGACAATTTCGCCGGCGGCAAAACGCGTCGCGCTTTGCTTCATGGCTTCTTCCATCGTGAGCATAACTATTCCGGGTTGAACTGCGGGAGGCTTGGTCGTCCGATGAAACGGACTTCGAAGACTCCATTGCCTAACAAACCGCGCTGCAAACGGCAACGGAGGTTAAAGGTTAGGTTGTTGGTTAACTGCTTTTTCTCAGCCTCAATGAACATCCGCACACGCGGCGTTCAGGCGGACGGGAAAATAGACTTAACGGCGGGTAAAGCAAGCAGGAAATTTAACCAAGACGAAATTAATCCCACCCCTCCTGGAGAAAGGATTCAGGCGAGGGTAAACAACGGGCGCTTAAGCTGTGGGTATTTTCAGTCTGGCACCGACAACAATGCGGTCGCTCTCCAAACCGTTGGCCGCTTTTAGGGCTTTTACCGTTGTTCCGTGGACTTTGGCAATGCGGGTCAAGCTATCGCCGGATTTGACCACGTAAAGAGCCTCGGGATGGCTGGCGGTCATTGCCTTCTCCTTTGAAACGGGCGGTGCGGTCCGGCTGGTGGCGTTAAGATTCGATTGCGGACCTGGCTTTGGCTTCTGCTCCACCATCAAAGCCGGGTTTGTCCAGGATGCCGGCAAATCGGTTGATTTTGTTACTTTTTTGACCGGGGTCGTGGCCGCTGTCTGTTCGCTCATGCAACCTGCAATCAAGAGCCCGACCAGCAGGATTACGACGGCAACCACAGCAGCAATAAATCCCTTTTTAAACCGCTCCCGACGGCGTTGTTGACTGTCCGCCCTCTGCAAACAAGATGGGATTTGGAAGGGGTTCGACGGATTCACAATATTCATAATCTCTTCAAAGGTGCTAGCATAGACAATGCCAAGAAGTGGGGAAAAATCCGGTGAGAGAATTAACGAGCCTTGGCACCCCGAACCGTCATGACTTGGTACAAGTCAAACTGTCCAATTCCTGAACTGAGACACCGGCGACTGCCGGCTTTGTTTACTAAATCACTGCACAAACCCCTGCTCCTTCAGCCAGAACAGACAGTTGCCCGCCCACGGATGCGGATGGGCGAACGGGGGGTTGTCGTTGAGTCCCAAACCATGCCGGCCCTTTTGGTAGATGTGCAAATCAAACGGCACGGCGGCCTTCCTCAACGCCTCGGCGAACATCAGGCTGTTTTCCATCGGCACGGTTTTGTCCTCGTAGGTGCACCAGATGAAGCACGGCGGCGTGTTCGTGGTCACCTGCAGTTCGCTGGAAAGCAACTTGACCAGTTCCGGCGGCGGATGGGTGCCGAGCAAATTGATTTTTGAACCCTGATGCGCGTATTCGCCCATCGTGATGACCGGATAGCAAAGGATGCCGATGTCCGGGCGCGAGCTTTGCCGTTCAATCGGGTCGGCGGCATTTGTATCGCCGGAATCAAAATGCGTCAGCAAGATGGACGCCAGATGTCCGCCCGCCGATGAACCCATGATGCCCACGCGCTTCGGGTCAATCTTCCAATCCGCCGCCTGCGCCCGCACCAATCGCATCGCGCGCGCCGCGTCCTCCAACATCGCCGGATGCCGGTAGCCGCTCGAACCGAGCCGGTATTTCAACACGAAGCAGGTCACGCCATGCTGATTCAACCAAAGTGCGTAATCATTTCCTTCATGCGGCGCGAGATGACCGTAGCCGCCGCCCGGACAAATCACCAGCGCCGCGCCCGTCGTCCCGCCCGGCGGGATGGAGTCGGGCAGATAGGGCGTGAGCGTGGGGATGTCGTTGCTCGTGCTGCCCAGCGCGCCGGGTGCGCCGTTCGGCCAGAGCGGAATCGGCGCCGGCATTTCCGCGCGCAAGAAAATCGGGAAAGAAACAATCACCGCCAACGTGAACAGAGTTTTCATTTTTTCATTTTGAACCGGCATCAAAACCATTTTTTCCTCTTGAAATACCAACACGTCACCGTCGTGGAGATGACGGTGACAATTCCGGCGACGAGGTAGCCGTGTTTCCAGCTAAATTCCGGCATGTTAGGAAAGTTCATGCCATACCACGTGCCGACCATCATCAGGGGCGTGGTGATGACGGTGATGAGCGTGAGCAGTTTGACGACTTCACCGGTCTGATTGGACGACATGTTCAGATAGACCTGCAAAATGCCGGTGAGCGAATCGGTGTAGCCATGCGCCATTTCGCCGATGTGAAAAAGCGTGTCATAAACGTCGCGGAAATACGGCACCAAGTGGGCGCGAATGAGCTTGAATTCGCCCGCGGCAAACCGCGCCAGCACCTCGCGTTGCGGCCCGATGATCTGGCGCAGGTGCAGGACCTCTTTTTTGATCTGGAGGATTTTGTTCAACGTCTTCTGGCTCGGGTGCTGCAAGGCTTGTTGCTCCAGTTCGGCAATTTCCATGGAGAGTTCGTCAAGCGCGGGTTTGTAATTGTCCACCAGCGAATCGAGCAGCGCGTAGGCCAACCGGTCGGGCGCGCGGGCAATCAGCACCGAACTTTTGACGGCGCGCTCCTCCACCAACAACACGCTGCGAACCGGTTTTTCGTGATAGGTCACGAGAAAATTCTTGCCGAGGAAGAAATCCAGTTCATTCGTGGCAAATTGCCCGTTCTGGCGGCTGTAATCCACCGCGTGAATGACCATGAAAAGATAGGGGGTGAACAAATCCCCCTCCTTCGGCGAATACTCCTCCACCTTCGGCAACGGACTGGTCTTGACGCAGTCCTCGATGGACAGCGGATGAAAGTGAAATACATCCGCCAAAATCGTGCGCACCTCCTCCTCCGTCGGCGCTTCGAGGTCAACCCAAAGGAAAAGGTTGGTGTCCGCCAGCAACGTCGGCATCAGGAACAGATCAATATCCCCGGTGTGCAACCGTCCCTGCGTGGTGAAGGCAAATGAACGAATCATAACCGGGATCGGCGTGACGAAAACGGGATGGAAGCCGGCATTGCCGTTGTCAAAAGAGTTTTCATGGTTGGTTGACAACGGAGCTTACGCAAATCCGCCGCCATTTCAACCCCGAAGCCTGCGTTGACGCTCACCAGTTACCGCCCTACTTTCGTAGCATGTTCGAACTCGTTGCACCGTTCAAGCCCGCCGGTGACCAGCCGCAGGCGATTGCGAAGCTGACGGAGGGGCTGTTGTCCGGCGCGAAACATCAAGTGCTGCTCGGCGTCACCGGTTCGGGTAAAACGTTCACCGTCGCCAACGTCATCCGGAACGTGGACAAGCCGACGCTCGTCATTTCGCACAACAAAACGCTCGCCGCGCAGCTTTACGCCGAGTTCAAGGGCTTTTTTCCCCGCAACGCCGTCGAATACTTCGTCAGCTACTTCGATTATTACCAGCCCGAAGCCTACCTCCCGCGCACCGACACGTTCATTGAAAAGGACTCGAGCCGGAACGAGGAAATCGAGCGCTTACGGCTTTCCGCGATGAGTTCGCTGTTCTCGCGCCGGGACGTGATTGTCGTGGCCAGCGTGTCCTGTATTTATGGCATCGGCAGCAGGGAGGATTACGAGGCGATGGTCATTCCGGTTCGTACCGGGATGGAATTGTCGCGCGAACAATTCCTCACGCGCCTCGTGGATCTGCTGTACGACCGGAATGACATTGAGTTCACCCGTGGCCAGTTCCGCGTGCGCGGCGACACGGTGGAACTTCGTCCGGCCGGACGCGAAGACGGGCTGCGCGTGGAATTTTTCGGCGAGGAAATTGAACGCCTTACCCGCTTCGAGCCGCTGACCGGCAACAAAATTGAACCGCTCGACGCCGTCACCATTTTCCCGGCCAAACAATTTGTCACCACCGGCGATAAACTGAAGCGCGCCATTCTCACCATCCGCGAGGAACTCGGCGGGCGCATCGCCTGGTTCGAGAAGCACGGCAAATTGCTCGAAGCCCAGCGCATCAAAATGCGCACCGAATACGACCTGGAAATGATGGAGGAGATGGGCGTTTGCTCCGGCATTGAGAACTACTCGCGCCACATCGGCGGGCGCGCGCCCGGCTCGCAGCCCTGCACGTTGTTTGATTTTTTCCCGCCGGATTATCTGCTCGTCATTGACGAATCGCACGCCACCGTGCCGCAAATCGGCGGCATGTTTGAAGGCGACCGCTCGCGCAAAACGGTGCTGGTGGACTACGGCTTTCGATTGCCGAGCGCGCTGGACAACCGGCCCATGAATTTTCTGGAGTTTCAGTCCATGCAGGGCCCGACGATTTACGCCAGTGCCACGCCCGCCGCGCGGGAAATCGAGTGGGCACGCCAAGCCTGTAGCCGTCCCGCAAAGCGGGATCAGTCCGCGCCATCTGAACTTTCAGCGGATCAGCGCCGACTCACGGCGGCGGCTACAGAAAAAGATGGCGTCGTTGAACTCGTCGTGCGTCCCACCGGACTCATTGACCCGAAGGTCACGCTCAAACCGCTCAAAGGCCAGATTGACGATCTTATCGAGGAATGCCGCAAGCGCGCCGACGCGAAGGAACGCGTGCTGGTCACCACGCTCACCAAGCGCACCGCCGAGGAGTTGACCGATTACCTGCGTGACATCGGTGTCAACGTGCGCTACCTCCACAGCGAGATTGACGCCATCGAGCGCGTCGAGATTTTGCGCGCGCTACGCAAAGGCGAATTCGACGTGCTCGTCGGCATCAACCTGCTCCGCGAGGGGCTTGATTTGCCGGAAGTGTCACTGGTGGCGATTCTCGATGCGGACAAGGAAGGTTTTCTGCGCAGCGAGACGAGCCTGATTCAGACTGCCGGTCGCGCCGCACGCCATCTCAACGGTGAAGTCATTCTCTACGCCGACGTGATGACCAACAGCATCAAAAAATTTCTGGCCGTTACCGAGCGCCGCCGCCAAAAGCAAACCGCCTACAACAAGGAGCACAACATCACGCCGCGCAGCGTCAGCCGCGCGGTGGAGGAAAGCCTTGCCACCTACGAATCAAAGCGCAAAAAAGCCGATGCCGTCCTCCACGACGCCGGCATGGACGTGGACCTCACCGAGACGATCAACGAACTCGAAAGTGAAATGCTCAAGGCCGCCGAAGAATTGAAATTTGAAAAGGCCGCCCTGCTCCGCGACCAAATCAAGGAGCTCAAGCGGATGATTGATGGCGGCAAGCCCGAAACAGAGACGAAGTCCGTCAGTTACCGAAAAGCGGGCAACCGGCGCTCACAAAAGTAAGCCGCGCAACTTTTAAGCGCTCTTGACAGGCAGAAACGGCGTGAGAGATTGCGGCAGCTTCTTATGGTTGCGGCCAGCGATCCAAATACGATTATCGGTGGAGTTGCCCTGGGCGGTCTGGCGCTTACCGGCTTGTGGCGGTTCATTGTTTGGGTCCGTGAAGCACCGGTCCGACCGGATCCGTGGGATGCCGAGACTGAACAAAAGTTATCGGAAACGGAAGCGCAGGAAGTTTGCCATCATTGCCTTGCCCCGCAGCCTCCCAACGCGTGGTTTTGCGAACACTGCGGAAGTGCCGTCGGGCCTTACAATAACTGGATGCCTTATATTCACATTTTTTCAATTGGCGAAGTCTTGCGGAATGGGGTCATGGACAAATTGCGTCCAAACGTGCTCACGATCAGCGGCTATCTCTTGCTTTCCGTAAATTTCTTCTTCTTTATTATCATTCGACCGCATATTGCATCTTTGGGTTTTGTTCTCTTAATCTTCGCCGCTTTGCTTTTATACTGGTTTTTGCTCTTCAAGAATCTGAAACGACTCAGGGAAGAAAAACCGGGCGAACAACCAGACGGCGTTCAATCCTGAACGGCCTGGTCGCGCTTTGGATCAAGAAACGGCGTGGCTGATTCCGAGCCGTGAACCGGCCAGGGCCGTTTCATGCCACAGGCTGATGAGTTCACTCAGGCTTTGCAGCCACGGCAGCACGCGGTTTTCCAGCGCGTTGGAGAGCGGAATTGTGTCTTCCGAATGGCAGGCTTCGTTCACGTCCCTGATAATGGCGGCGATTTGTTCAAGCTGCCACTTGCGAAGTTGGGCGAGCGACGTGCGATTATCGAATAGCTCGCAAGTATTTTCCGGCAACAGGCTCAAGGTAATCACCGGCTCTTTGAGAACCGAGGCCAGATTCCACCAGACTTCGTGCGCCACTCGACCATTGTTGATGAGGACAAGTGTGAGAGCGATTTCAACGCATTCCCGGGCGAGGTCGGTTTGTTGAAACGCCTTCTTGAGCAGCAGGAGAGAAGTCTCTTCCAAAGCGACTGTCCCGGCCTCGACGCGGCAAAAAATTCTTTGATTAAGCAATGGCAGGGCAAGGTTTACCGGCTGCCCATCAACGCTTAAGGAATACAGAATGCGATGTCTTTCCAAGGCGAGCGTTTCGAGATGGCAGCGAATGGCGTTAAGGGAGCGGTGCCCAGACGGCAGTCCCACCGGCAGACCATCAAGCGTTATTTCAACCTCATCACGAGTTTCAGGGGCATCGAATGAGTTTTTGCGCATACTGCTGTCAAAGTACGCATGCCGCGTGCCCCGGAATGTCGGCCGTTCGAAAAGTTATTCACAAGTAATTCACAGCCCGCGAGCCACAAAATCATTTCGCCGGGTTCGCGCCTTTGACGCCCAAGCGAATGGAGTAAAGCGATTTGCTCGCGGTGATGAAGAGCGTTTGATGATCCCTGCCGCCAAAGCTGACGTTCGCCGACCATTTTTCCGGCACGTCAATGTGTTCGATTTGTTTGCCGGTTTTGTCGAAAACCGTCACGCCGTTGGTCGTGCCGGTGGCACAAAGGTAAAGGTTGCCTTCCGCGTCAATCGTCATGCCGTCGGAACCTTTCGGACAAAACAGCGTTTTGTTCGTGAGCGAGCCGTCGGGCAGGATGTCGTAGCGCCAGGTTTGATCCCCGCGAATATCGGCAACGAAAAGTTTTTTGCCGTCCGGCGTGCCGGTGATCCCGTTGGGTCTTTTGAAATCTTCAGCCACGGGCACAAATTTTTTCCGGTCGGGCGAAAGATAAAACACCTTTTCGCCGTCAAGCGCCATCGTGTCGTGATCCCACCAGGTCCGCTTGTAAAACGGATCGCTCAAATACATCGCGCCGTTGGGCGCAATCCAAACGTCGTTCGGGCCGTTAAGATATTTGCCCTGATAGCCTTTGACGAGCACCGTCACTTTTTTGTCGGGCGTGACCGACCAAAGCTCGTTCTTCTCGTCGGCGCAGGCAATGAGGTTGCCTTTCGCGTCGAAGCACATTCCATTCGCGCGGCCGGCGGGTTGCATGAACGTGGACAGCTTTCCGTCCACGCTCCATTCCAGGATGCGATCGTTCGGCTGGTCGGTGAAAAAAATGTTGCCGTTCGTGTCGCACGTCGGGCCTTCGGCGAATTTGAGGTCGCCGGCGAGTTTTTCAAGTTTCGCGCCGGGTGCGATGACGCTTTCGGCCACGACCGGCGAAAAACCTGCGAGGCCGAAACAAATCCATCCAGCGAGAAGAATCAACGGTTTCTTGGCAATCATCCGGAACAATCTGCGTCAGTCAAAAATTTTAGGCGACAAAAAAACGCGTGAAGATTGCGAAGGGAAAAGTTTCCCGCCTTTGCCTTCTTCACGTTCTTCGCGTGACCTCTCCGCCTTTTAAGTTTGTTCCTTGTTTTCGGCGGCAAACTGAAGCACTTTTTGTGAAACGTTGATTTTTCGACGAAAACCATGCAGCCCGGCACAAAAAAAATTCTGCGCTTTCTTGGAAATTGGGCCATTAACACTTTTGCGGTGGTGGTGGCGGTCATCATTCTTCGTGGCCACATTCGTTATGAAAAGCCGGCCGATCTGATTATTGCGTCTCTGTTGCTGGGCATCCTCAATGCGTTCGTCAGGCCGATTCTGATGCTCCTTACGCTGCCGCTGCTGATTTTCACGCTCGGCCTGTTCACGCTCGTCATCAACGCGCTGCTGCTCTACTTCGTCGGTGTGTTGATGGGAGCGCACTTCCAGGTGGACAGTTTCGGGTTCGCGTTTCTCGGCGCAATCATCATCAGCATTGTGTCCATTGCGCTGAACGCCTTGACGGGCACGGGCAACGCCCGCGTCACGTTTCAACACCGACAACGCCCGCCCAAATCCGATAAAGACGACGGCCCGGTCATTGACGTTTGAAATTCATGCCGGCGTTCGATAAGCCGCGCGCAATGTGCTGATGCCGCGTGCGCGAAATTCCCGCTCAAAATCCGTGAGCAATTCCGCCAGTTCGGGCGGCGTTTCGATTCGCTGAAACTCCTTGCTCGCGCCAAACACCCCGGTCATTTGCGCAAAGTAATCTTCATCGTCGGTTCGCAAATAAACCACGCCACCCGGAGCGAGCGCGGCGCAAGCCAGTTGCGGAAATGATTCGTTGATGAGCCGGTTTTTGCGGTGCCTTTTTTTCGGCCAGGGATCGGGAAAATAAACGTGCAACACGGACGCCGAACGAGACGGCAAAAGATATTTCAAAAAATAAGACGATTCGATCTGCACGCCGCGCAAATTCGTCAGCGCGGCGCGACGGCCCTTGCGATCCAGCTTGCGCATGCGGCCGAGGAGCCGCTCGACGCCGATGAAATTCCGGTCCGGATGCCGCTGTGCGTATTCGGCGAGAAACGAAGCGTCGCCACAGCCGAGTTCGACTTCCAACGGCTGCGATGCCGGAAAGATTTCCACCAGATCGAGGCGTTTAAGAATGGTCTCCAGTTCGACGAGCAGATCGGCTTGAATTTCCATTCGGCAATCGGCGATCAAAAATTGAGAAATGGTCGGGGCGGTGAGATTCGAACTCACGACCTCTTGTACCCGAAACAAGCGCGCTACCAGGCTACGCTACGCCCCGACCTCAGAGCGAAGCAGGTTGCCAGCCCGTGACGCGAAAGGCAATGTTGAATTTCAAATCGCCAGCAACAGTTTCTTGATTTCCTTCAATCGCGCGCCGGCTTGTTTCTTTGTCAGTCGCGGGAACTTGCCGCCAAGCATGATGAAATCGTCCTGGCGCGTGAGCATCAGCTTGTCATCCTTTACCTCGATGGCGCTCACGGCTTTCTCACTGGCGAGAATTTTCAATTCAGCCACTTGCAGCAATAATTCCACCGCCGACGGCAATGGGCCGAAGCGGTCGCGCAGTTCTTTCTGCAAACTTTCCAGCGCGGATTTTTCATTGGCTTGCGCCAGCTTGCGGTAAATTTCGATGCGATGTTGTGGTTCGGTGACGTAGTTGTGCGGCAGAGCTGCGGTGGTAGGGCGCGTCACTCCGTGCGCGCCGTCGTCGTGTCCATCAGCGGCGGGCAGAGGACTGCCCGCCCTACCTGATTCAACCGAATTCAACGAAATAAAATCCAATTTCATGCTGACTTCGACCCGAGGTTTGACTTTTTCGCCTTTCAACGCCGCGACGCTTTGTTTGAGCAACTGGCAGTAAAGCTCGAAGCCGACGGCGGTGATGTGGCCGCTTTGTTCCGAGCCGAGCAGGTTGCCCGCGCCGCGGATTTCGAGGTCACGCATGGCGATTTTGAATCCGCTGCCAAGCGTAGAGTACTGCCGGATGGCACTGATGCGTTTGCGCACGTCGGTCAGCAGGCTCACGTGGCGCGGCAACAACAGGTAGGCGTAAGCCTGGTGCTTGTAACGCCCGACCCGCCCGCGCAATTGGTAAAGATCGCTCAGACCAAAGCGGTCCGCGCGATCAATGATGATGGTGTTCGCGTTCGGAATATCGAGACCGCTCTCGATGATGGTTGTCGAAAGCAGTATATCCGCTTCACCGTTGACGAACTTCGTCATCACTTCCTCGAGCTCGTCCGATTCCATCTGGCCGTGGCCGACAACGATGCGCGCCTGCGGCACCAGCGTCTGCAATTTCGACCGCATGGTTTCGATGGTCATCACGCGATTGTGCAAAAAGAAAACCTGCCCGCCGCGATTCAGCTCGCGCTGGATGGCGTCGCGAATGACGCGTTCGTCGTATTGCACAACGATGGTCTCGACCGGCAGGCGGTCGTGCGGCGGCGTCTGGATGGTGCTCATGTCGCGCGCGCCGGTGAGTGCGAGATAAAGCGTCCGCGGGATTGGCGTGGCGCTGAGCGTCAGCACATCCACGAGCGTGCGCAGCCGCTTGAACTTTTCCTTGTGCAGCACGCCGAAGCGTTGCTCCTCGTCAATCACCACCAACCCGAGTTCTTTGAACACGATATCGCTTTGGATCAGCCGGTGCGTGCCGATGACGATGTCCACCGCGCCTGCCGCCAAATCCCTGACGACGTGCTGTTGTTCGCGATGCGTGCGAAAGCGCGAGAGCAGTTCAATGCGCACCGGGTAATCAGCCATGCGTTCGCGGAACGTGTTGAAATGCTGTTGCGCCAGCACCGTCGTCGGCACCAGCACGGCAACCTGCTTCCCGCCCATCACGGCTTTGAACGCGGCGCGAATGGCGATTTCGGTCTTGCCAAAACCGACGTCGCCACAAATCAAACGGTCCATCGGCTTGGGGCATTCCATGTCGGACTTCGTTTCACGGATGGCGCGAAGCTGGTCCGGTGTTTCCTCGAAAATGAACGAACCTTCGAACTCACGCTGCCACGGGACATCCGCCGGGAAGGCGTGGCCGGCCTGCGATTCGCGCACAGCCTGAATTTGCAGCAATTCGGCGGCAACGTCGCGCACGGCACGCCCGGCCTGTTCCTTCGCCTTGTTCCAGCGCGTGCCGCCGAGCGTATTGAGCGGCGGACGCACCTTGCCAACGCCAACGTATTTGCTGACCAGATGCGCCTCGGTGACGGGCACGTAAAGTTTCGGCGGTTCGTCGCCGGGATGGTGGGGCGCGTATTCGATGACGAGGCACTCCGTGCCAGTTGAGAGTTGAGAGTTGAGAGTTGATGGATGACGGCTGCTGCCCGCCGGCAGGTTTTTCAAACCAAGGAATCTCCCAATGCCGTATTGCAAGTGGACAACAAAGTCGCCTTCTTCCAGTTCGGTGAAATCAATGTCGAGGGCGGAACGGGTGGCCAGCGCGTGCGAGGATTTCAACCGGCGTGGTCGCTGAATTTTGTAGCGGCCAAAAATTTCCGCGTCGGTGACGACGACGAGTTTTGCTTCTTCGCAAAAAAATCCGCGGGCAAGCGTGCCGATGTGAGTGGAGGGTCGGGGGTCGAGGGTCGGGGGCTGAACGAAATCCGGCTCTCGACTCTCGACGTTCGACTCCCGGCTCAAGCCCAATTCATTCCAGATTTCCGTGAAACGCTGCCGCTCGCCGTCGTTGTTGCAGAAGACATGAACGGCGTAACCTTGCCGCAACCAGCGGTGGAGCTGGTTGAAAAATTCGCGGCGTTGCGCCTCGGCGACTTGCGGGTCGGGCGCGCGTTCGCCGAGCGGACGAAAGGCGTCGAGCGAGGAAAAAGCTGGAACGCCGGATTCCAATTCGGCGCGTTGGAGTTCAAGCTTGAGCTTGTCTGGGGAACAAGCTGAAGCTTGAACTCCAACATCAGCATCGCTCACTTCGAGCCGCGTCATGGCTTTCCGGTCGAGTTGGGCGCGGAAATCAGTCCAAGGAATGAAAAATGGATCGTTTTCGGGGATTTGCTGCGCGTATTCGTCGGCGCAGGTGGCGAGTTGTTCCGGTTCGCAGAGGAGAAAAATTGTCTCCGGTGGCAGATAGTCGGGCAGGGTGGCCAGACAAGGCTGCGGGTTGAGGGTTGAGGGTTGAGAGTCTTCATTCTTCATTTTTTTGAGAATTCCCAGTTCGCCTGCCGGTGGCAGGGTGACGCTCAAAATTTCTTCGCGCGAAATTTGCGTGAGCGGATCGAAATGGCGGAGCGATTCGAGCTCGTCACCAAAAAATTCCAATCGCACGGGCCAGGGGCTGGTGAGCGGCCAAACGTCGAGAATGCCGCCGCGCAGGGCGATGTCACCTTTCTGCGTGACCTGCGCCTCCGGTTCGTAGGCCTGCTCTTCAAGCCATTCGATCAAGTCGAGGGGATTAATTTTATCGCCGCGGGCAAGCGCGCGGATGCGTTTCTGAATTTCACCGGGTGGAAAAGTTTTTTGCAGAAGCGCGGTGACGCTGGTGACTACCAAGGTTGAGAGTTGAGCCGCCTTCGCTCCGCTTCGGCGCGCCGTGGGGTTGAGAGTTGAGAGTCCGGACAACTGAACGAGCGTTTGGAGCCGGTCGCTGATGGTGTCGGCATGCGGAAGTTTGCCCTCGTGCGGCAGCACGTCCCATGCGGGATAGAAAAATGGTTGAGGGTTGAGGGTTGAGGGTTGAGAGCCGGGACCGTTTTGCCCTTGACCCTCGATGCTCGACTCTCGACCAAGCGAGAGCCACGTCTCCAAGTCCTGTTGAAAACTTTCCTGCGTCTTGAGGTTGTCGGTCACGACGACAATCGGGCGGCGCGGGAAAATTTTCCGGAGCAGGACCGCAAAAAACGGCTGCGCCGCCTGGCTGACACCCGCGCAAGCCAACACTCCACCATTCTCCAGTCGCCGCGCAAGGCGTTGCACAGCGGGAGCTTTCGAGATGTCAGCGAACAAGCTGCTTGTCGCCGACGCTGCCGCGTTTTGCGCCAAGCAAAGGGACATTCGCAGCGGGAAGCGGAGTCGTCAAGCCGGAGACGCCTGCGGAATCACGGTTTATTCGTTTCCGAATTCGGGGTGGAGACGGGTTGGCTGGAATCTTTCCAGCCGCTGGCGACAACCAGTGTCATTCTTTCCATCGGATTGATGGGAATGGAATTGGTCATCGGGTCAACCACCATGATGGCGTTGGTGACGTGATGTTCGAGGAGCTGACGGAATTCGAGGCCCCAAGCCTGCGAATAAGGCTGGTCGTCCCACCCGCGGGGTCCGTTCGGAGCGGAGGGCGGGGGGGCGGGTGCCGCGCCGTCCGTTGGCGGCAACGGCAGGCGCCCCACCACCCAGACGCGATTTCCCGAACGGAGGGTGGTTACCACCCGTTCCAGCACCGGGGCGATGGCATTGGCCGTCGCCAGTTCTTCCTTGAGCAAGTCATAACGATGAAACTGATAATCTGCCAACGGCGGCAGCGTCGTCCATTTTGCAGCACCCCGGTAATAGTAACCGTACGTCAGGCCATAATACCACGGATGGACGATGACCAAATCATCGGCGCCGGCGGTTCGGGCCACCTCTGCGGCCACCAGGTCGCCATTGGTCTGCCGCCAGCGCAAGGCCGCATACGCCGACGGCGAAATCGAAACGATCAGCGTCACCACCGCCAGCACCAGCACGCCAACCCTGGCGGCCGGATGCGCCCGTGACACGATGGCATCGCAACACACCACCGTAAAGCACAAGGCCGGGAGGTAATACCAGGTCTGCGTGAGCAGGCCGGTCAATTGGATAAACACCCCGAAACCCACTGCGCCCAGCACCAGGGCGATGCTTCCAAACAACGGCAGATCTTCCTCCTCATGGACCGGGTCCCGCCTCGGCACCAGAACCGCCCGGCCGATTCCAAAGACCACGGCCAACACCACCACCGCCACCCAAACACCGAAAAACGGGCCGGTCAGTTTGGAGAGGCGGTCCAAGGTTATTTCCAGGTTGGTACCGGACTGGCTGACCACCCACCAGCTTTGCGCCTGACGGATGGGATTGACATAGGGCAAAAGCGAAAGCGCGGCAACAGACCCAATGCCCAGAACACCCACGGCCTTGGCAGGCTGGCGCTGGCGAAGGGAAACGACCACACCGCCGATGCCAATGGCCAGCAGAAAAAAGGCGTTTTGATAAAGCGTCTGCACACTCAGCACGGCGCCCAGTCCCGCCAACAGTCCGCGGCGCACGCCCGGTGCCTCGATGAAACGCCAGATCAATCCCATCGTCAGCACGATAAAAGCAATGCCGAGGGCGTAACCACGGATCGAATCACCATAACGGACCACCACCGGATTCACTGCAACGATCGCCAGCGACAGCAGCGGCAGACCTTTGCCCATCATCCGGTTGGCCGTCCAGAAGGATGCCAGCAGGAACAACCCGATGCCCAGGCCCAGCACCCGCAGGCCGGCATCGGTTTGCGCCAACCCCAGCGCCGTCCAAATCCGCACCACCGCGGGAAACACAATCGGACAATGATCATGCGGCAGTGCCCGGAATGTCTCCGCCCAGGAGGGCAGCGTCGCGATATTGGCAATGGCAATTTCGTCGCGCCACAGGCCGCCCGCTTGAGTGAGGGAAAAAAAATGCAAAAGGACCGACGCCACGGTGAGCGAAAGGGCCACGATCCAGCACGCCTTGCGCAAAATGGCGTTGGGAAAAGATGCAGTCATGACGGTCAATATTATTCCGCCGTGCCGGGATTTGACCGGGGGGTGGGCGAATCGGTCACGCGCTGATAGACTTCCAGCGCGCTGCCGCGAGCCCCGCCATAATGTTTCACCATGTCCGCACCCCAGGCATAAACCGTAGTGTTTGACGAAAGCACGTCGGCAATGGCAACCAGCGTGTAGTTGGTCTGGTAAGCATCCCACCAGTTGAAAATTCTCGGGTCCGAATCGGGATAACGAAACCATGACATGCGGTCGTCCACAAAAATAATGAAGCCCGGCTTGCTGGTTTCGATGTCACGAATCATCTCCTCCTGCATTCGCCGGGCAAACGGCTGTGGCTCCATCATTCCATAGGTGTAGATATACCCGGTCACGGAATGACGGCGGGAAAGAAAATATAATTCCGGTTCCGACCCGAGCACGGCCATGGGTGCGGATGGCGGGGAATTGGCGCGGATGAAAGTGGCGATGGCTTCCGCTTCGGGAAACGGGTCTGCCTGATAAGTGGTGCGCGCGGCTTGTGTCGGTGTCTCCAGGAACCAGACGCGGGCGCAGGTCAGAATGGTGATCCCAACAGTCAACGCATAAACCCAAACCGGCCAGTGTTGCAGCCTGGTCCCGGCGGTTTTTTGTTCCTGGAACCGGCACAGGCCGCTGACCGCGGTTCCGGCCAGCAAGGCCAGTCCCGGCAGCATCAGAAGAAAATAATGTTTCCGGAAATAAAAATCGGGAAAAACGCTCAACACCGAAGCCAGGCCAAAACTAAAAATCCATAGCCGCGACTTGGCCAGTCTTTCATCAAACCAAAGCAGCAGGCCGCCGGCGAAGGCAAACGGCAAAAGCAAAAATCCCTTGACCAGCGCGTGGCGGGACCCCTGCCAAAGGAACCTTGGGGATTCCGAGAGAGGCACGACCGAGGCATATTGCCGCGCGTAGTCAACCGTCCAAAACCAGAATTTCCCAAAAACCCCCGCGCGCCAGAGAATCAAACAACACACGGCAAATGGCAGGATCATGGCCGCACCGAAAACCGCGACCGTACCCATGCGTTTGCCGGGTGAAAGTTCCGTTTTGCGAAAGGCCGTCACGGTGAAAACAATGGCCGCCCACAACGCAAGCACCGCGCCGTGTTGTTTCATCAAAATGGCCATGCCAAAAAGGAGCCCGGCGGTCGCGATGGTTGACCATTTGCCGTTCTGTCGCGCCTTCCACATTGCCAACAGGCCGGCGGTGGCAAAAAACGCGGTGAAATGGGTGGCGTGTCCGGCCAGTCCCAGCATCGAAGGGCTGGCAGCCATGACGGCATAAAAAGTGGCGGCGATCATTCCTGCCGTCCAATCGAGAATTTGTTTGCCCAGCCAGAAAAGCATCAGCGCCGTCAGCGTCGTTAGACACAGCACGCCAAAATGAATGCCCGCCGGAGTCTGGCCGAACAACGCCATGATGACCGCGTAAGCCGCATACGTGCCGGGAAACTTCATGTTGTAGGCGAGTTGGTAAGGCGGGATGCCCTGCAGCATGAGCTGGCCGGCATAGGCGTATTCGCCTTCGTCACGTTCGAGCGGAAAATTCAGCAAACGAAGCCGGACGGCGGCGACCACCACCAGCACCAGCACCAGGAACCACCAAGTCCAATGCCGCTGGAAAAGCCGGGGCCGGACGGGCGGCGGCGCGACGGATGGTTGCGTCATGGACGGCAATGGAACAAATCAGCCGACGGGGAACAAGCAAATTTGACTCGCATCAGTTGCGCCAGCGAACAGGGTTCAATCGCGCTTGAAAAGCTGGAAGGGCATTGCGATGCCGCCGCCAATCCAGAATTTCTGGTCGCTGTTGTTGCCGTCGAAAACGGTGCGGGTGTAAAACGAATACTTGATGTGCCGTTTGGGGGTCGTGTAGCTGAAACCGGCCTCGACGGAGTCGTTGATTTCGCGCAACCCGGAAAAAGCGTTCGAGCCGTCGCTGGTGGAAAGCGTCTGGGTTCCGGGATCATACAAGAGGCCGGTGCCGTTGACGGTTTGCAAACGCCGATATCCTGCGTCCAGTTCCCAGCCTTTGATTTGCTGGAAAAATCCGAATGAAAAAATGGCCTGGTCGTTTCCGGTCGTGCGGTTCCAACGATACAACGCGTCGCCATAGGCGCCGAAACCCGGCCAGCCGAAATGTTTTTTTGCCAGAAATTCCGGCTCAATTGCCGCTGAGCGAATGCCGGGTGCAAACGGCAGATTTTGAGTGTAACCGCCCGGCAGCACTGCGCCGGCGCGGAATGTCAACGTCGGTGTCCACGGCGGCAAATTCGTGTCGTTCTCGTTAAAAATCTGGTAACGCACCCCAAACGCGATATCCATCAAGCCCGTCGTTTTCCGGATTGTGCCCGGCGTGCCGTCGTTTGAAAAAGTGCGCCAGCCTGCCGTTGTCGCACCGACATTCAAATCCGCCGCCCATTTTTCGGCGATGCCGTATTGAAATGTGAGGTAACCCTGGTTGACATCAATGCCGTAGTGCTCTCCGTTTTTTAGATTGTCAACATTGTAGCGCTGTCCGCCGTTCGCCCAGATGTGATATGACTCCGATTCGTCATAAAAAAATCCCGCGACCAACTGCCCTGGCGCGGGCAAATCCGCCCATTCCGCAAACGGCGCCTGCGGGACGTTTTCCGTCGCCGATACATTTTGCGGCAACGCCAACGGCAAAGACGCTCCGACAGCCAATGCAGCCAAACGAATCAATTTCAAAACGGACATTTTCATAAACGCAAATTCAGCAATTAATCTTTTCCCAGTTCAGGTAAAACCACATACAACTAATGAATAAGTGGATTGTTGTCAAACCGGGACGCAATTTCAAGTAAATTCGGGTCGTTTCTATTTGACCCGCTTTGGTGCGCCGAAGCAATCTTTCGGCGTATGAGCCACGAAGTCATCGCGCCAAATCCGTGGATGATTTTGCCGTTTGCGCTATTGCTGGGCGCGATGGCGCTCGCACCGTTGCTGGCGGCCAAATGGTGGTCGAAACATTATCCCAAGGTGGCAATCGCCTTGGGAGCGGTTACTCTCGTTTACTACTTCCTCGGCTTCGCCGGCCACCAGAGTGAGCTGGCCCATGAGCGTGTCTTCAAGACTGCCGAGGATTACATCAGTTTCATCGCGCTCATTGGTTCGCTCTTTGTCGTTTCCGGTGGCATTCACATCCGCGTCAAAGGCGAAGCCACGCCGTCGGCCAACGTCATTTTTTTGTTCATTGGCGCGATTGCCGCCAATTTTTTAGGCACAACCGGCGCGGCAATGCTGCTGATTCGCCCGTGGATTCGAATGAACCGATATCGCGTCACGGCGCATCACATCGCCTTCTTCATCTTCATCGTGGCCAACGTCGGCGGCTGTCTGACGCCCATCGGTGATCCGCCGTTGTTCCTCGGCTACTTGCAGGGCGTGCCTTTTTGGTGGGTCGCAAAAAATTGCTGGCCGATATGGGCGACGGGCGTCGGAATTCTGCTCGCGATGTTTTACGTCGTGGACCGGATCAATTTCACCCGGGCGCCGCGCAAAGTGCGCGAGCAGGAAACCGCACATGAAATGTGGCGGTTCGACGGACTGCCGAATTTGTTTTTCCTCGCCGTTATTCTCGGCGCGGTTTTTGTGACCAGGCCGGTTTTCCTGCGCGAAGCCTTGATGGTTGCCGCCGCGCTCGGCTCGTATTTCACGACGAAGAAGTCCGTTCACGCGGCGAACGATTTTAATTTTCATCCGATCCGGGAAGTCGCTGTTTTGTTCGCTGGAATTTTTGCGACGATGATGCCCGCGCTCGACTGGCTTAATCAAAACGCGAGCGAATGGCTTGGCCAAAACCCCGCGCCCGGGGTTTTTTTCTGGGGTGCGGGCGCGTTGTCCAGCGTGCTTGACAACACGCCAACCTATCTCTGTTTTCTCAACGTGCTTTTCGGCGCGATTGGCGCGAAAGACGTTGGCGAACTGCTGAACCAGCACGCCTTGAACCTGCTGGCCATCAGCGTCGGAGCGGTATTTTTCGGCGCGGCCACTTACATCGGCAACGGGCCGAATTTCATGGTTAAAGCCGTCGCCGATCAGCAGAAAATCCGCACGCCGACGTTTCCCGGATTCGTTTTGAAATTCACGCTGCCTTTCCTGTTGCCGATGCTGCTGGCCATTTGGCTGATTTTCTTTCGCGGCTGAAAAAGTTGCCATCTTGAAACATTTTCTTTGCGCACGGCGTCTTTTTTCAGGAGAGTATGCCTGTTAGGAATTGGGGACTTCGGGTGCACATACTATACAACATCCTGTTCACGATTTGTTTCGTGCTGTCTTCGCCGTATTACTTCATGCGGATGTGGCGGCGCGGCAACTGGCTCCCCGGCTTTCGCGAGCGCTTCGGACATTACGGCGCGGGCCTCAAACAAGTGCTCACCAACCGCCATGTCATTTGGATTCACGCCGTCAGTGTCGGCGAAGTCAATTTATGCACGCAACTCATCCGCGCGCTCGAACCACACGTGCCCAACATCAAAATTGTGGTGTCCACCACGACGACAACCGGCATGGGCGAATTGCGCAGCCGATTGCCCATGCACATCAGCAAAATTTACTATCCGATTGACCGGCGGAAATACGTCAACCGCGCGCTGTCCGTCATCAACCCAATAGCCATCGTGCTCGTCGAGGCGGAAATCTGGCCCAACTTCATCTGGCGCGCCCGCGATCTCGGCATCCCGTTTTTTCTGGCCAACGCACGGCTGTCCGACCGCTCGTATCGGGGCTATAAACGATTGGGATTTCTATTCCGACCGCTCTTCGCTTCGTTTGCCGGCGTCGGCGCGCAAAATGAAACCGACGCCGGGCGCCTGCGGGAAATCGGTTGCCGGCCTGAAGCCATCCGCATCGTGGGCAACTTGAAATTCGACGCGGCCAAACTGAATGAACGCCGCACACTCGACGTGCCAACGATGCTGCGGCAAATCGGCGTGCCACCGGACGCGCCGATTTTAATTGGCGGCAGCACGCACGCGGGCGAGGAAATTCTTCTGGCGGAGATTGCACAACGGCTGCGCGCGCGGTTTCCAAAACTGTTTCTCGTGCTCGTGCCGCGGCATTTCGAGCGCGCCAGGGAGGTCGGGCGGCAGTTGCACGAGCGCGGCGTGAAATTTATTTACCGCAATGATATTATTACGAACACGCAGTTCCGCGAAGGCGAGGTGGATTGTTTGCTGGTCAACACCACCGGCGAATTGCGGTTTTTTTACCAAAACGCGACGGTGGTGTTCGTCGGCAAAAGTCTCACCGCCGTCGGCGGGCAAAATCCGATTGAGCCGGGTGCGCTGGGCAAGGCGATGGTTTTGGGGCCGAACATGCAAAACTTCGCCGACATCACGCGGAGTTTTGTCGCGCAGAAAGGCGCGATTCAAGTACGCGACCCGGAAGGATTGGAAGGCGCCATTGCCGGATTGCTTGCCGATGAAAACCGCCGCGCGGAGTTGGGGCGCAACGCGCAACGGGTCGTTCATGAAAATCTCGGCGCGATTGACCGCACGGTGGAAATGATTCTGGAACATCTCAAAAAACACGAAATTTACATCGCTTTCGACGTATAAAATTTTTTGCCGCCGCATTTTTTCAGTCGCGGTTGCAAAAAAAAAATTCCCCGCTTGACGAGTTCGACCGGTCGTTCCATATTTCTTCTTGCTTTCGGTGATGAACCGGAAGTGTTGAACGCGTATGTCAAAATCGAAGGTTCGGAAACCTGAGGCGGATTTGTCCCCGAAGAAAGGAAGGCCCGACGGCGCGGTGTTCACTGACAAGGCTTTCCATTCTGCTGCGTCCCCGTTGCTCAACGGCTCGCTCCAAACTGATTCAGACGCGGAATTTTCGGAAAAAATCAAGGAACTCGTCCGCCTCGCACAGGAACAGGGGCGTCTGACCTACGGTGACATCAGCGAAGCGTTGCCGGAAAGCGCGATTGAACCGGAAAAGTTGGATCAAATTTTCGCCAAACTTCGCAGTCTCGACATCGAAATCGTGGATCAAGCGGAGGTGGACCGCGTCAAAACCCCTGGAACCGAAGAAGAAAACACCACGCGGCTGGACATTCTTGATGACCCGGTGCGGATGTATCTCAAGCAGATGGGACAGGTGGCGCTGCTGACGCGCGAACAGGAAGTTGAAATTTCCAAACGCATCGAAGCCGCCGAAAACGAAGTCCGCAAAATCATTTACAGCCTTGGTTTCGCCGGCAAGGAACACATCGCGCTGGCGGAAAAACTCCTGGTCGAGCCGCCGCGGGAACGGTTTGACCGCATCATTCTCGACAAGAAAGTGGACAATCGCAACGCGCATTTGCGCACGCTGCACCGGCTGGTTGCGCAGGTTCGGAAAATTGACCGGGAGGTGGATGAGAAATACACCGCGTGGCGGAACGCGCATAACCAGTCCAAACAGAATCGCGCGCTGGCGGCGTTCAAACGGCTTGATCGAAAACTGCAAAGGGTGTTCCCCGAATTTTGCTGCAAGCAAAAAGTGATTGAGGAAATGGCGCTCGTTGCCGAAAACATTCACGACAAATTGCAATACAGCCTGCGCGCGCTGGCCGACGCCGAGGCGCAGCGCGAATCCAGCGCCCAGCGGCATCTGGTCGAAGCCGAACGGCAAAAAATCAAGGCGCTCGAGGAATTTGTCCGGATGCCGCATGCGGACTACCACGGAACCTTTGACCGCCTGCGCGAATTTTCCACCAGAGCGCTCCAGGCCAAAACCGAAATGGTCGAGGCCAACCTGCGTCTCGTCATTTCCATCGCCAAAAAATACACGAACCGTGGCTTGTCGTTTCTCGACCTGATCCAGGAGGGCAACATGGGTTTGATGAAGGCCGTCGAGAAATTTGAATATCGCCGCGGCTACAAATTTTCCACCTACGCCACGTGGTGGATCCGGCAGGCCATCACGCGCAGCATCGCCGATCAGGCGCGGACCATTCGCATCCCGGTGCACATGATCGAAATCATCAACAAGCTCATGCGCACCCAAAAACGCCTGCAGCAGGACTTCGGCCGTGAACCCACGCCGGAGGAAATCGCCGACGAGATACAAATCCCCGTGGACCGCGTGCGCGCCGTTTTGAAAATGGCGCAGCAGCCGATTTCGCTGCAATCACCGGTCGGTGACACCGATGACGCCAACTTCGGCGATTTCATCGAGGACAAGGCCGCCGACAATCCCCTCGACATCACCAGCTTCAGCCTGCTCAAGGACAAACTCGGCGACGTGTTGTGCAGCCTGACCGAGCGCGAACGGAAGGTTCTGGAACTGCGTTTTGGTCTGGGCGATGGTTGCGCGCGCACGCTCGAGGAAGTCGGGCAGCAATTCAGAGTCACGCGTGAGCGCATCCGGCAGATCGAGGCCAAGGCGCTTCGCAAAATGCGCCACCCCACGCGCATCCGCCAGTTGCACGGCTTTTTGGAAATTGAAGACCTGGATTTGGACTGAGGTTGGCGGAATAAACTTGTCGCGGACGCGACCCGGCGCAAAATGCTCCCGCTTCGGGCCCGTAGCTCAGCGGTTAGAGCAGGCGACTCATAATCGCTTGGTCCTCGGTTCAAATCCGAGCGGGCCCACCAGCCCCGAAAGCTTTCGGGGTTGCCGCGTCGAAGTAGAACGAAGACGGGCTACGACACACAACTTTTCACAAATGCTCCGAACTACGGCTCGGCAAGCCAGCATATCGTAGCAGAGAATGAAGGCTGCCGCGCCGTAACAACAGCGAAGGCGGGCAAACCGGATTAACTCACTGCTTCTTCTCCGTTCCCGCCGGCACCGCACTGCGCCCCTGCAATTGCTTTTCGAGATATTGGTCCTCCGGGGCTTCGAGCCACGCGGTGTACCAGATATTGCCCAGCATCTGGCCGGCCTTGACGAGCTGGCCATCGAGGAACGCGCGGCCCTCCAGGCCCTTGTCCCCTTCGCCGGTGAGCTTGCCTTCCTTGTCTAATTTATAAAGCGGTTCGACCAGTTTGTTTTGTTCGACGATATAGCTCACGGCGTCGCGGAACATGCCATCCGGCTGGCCCGCATTTTTAATGCGCTCGGCCGGATGAATTTTCCCCGCCAGTTTCCCGACGTTTATTCCGCCGGTCTGGTGAAAGTACCCGCCGTCAATCCACGCGTGAAATTTCAGGCTGGTCGTGTAACCGCGCGGATTGTCGCCCACCCAGCCGTTGAAATGCATGGTCGTGTGCAACGGCTGCGAACCGTCGCCGACGAAATGTCCCATCACCCCCATGACATAGACGATATTGGCCTCGGCATTGGCGATTTCCTCCGGCGTGCCGCCGTATTTCTGAAACGCTTTCAGATAGCTGAAACAGGACTTCAGTTTTTCGTAGTATTCCGTGATGGCCCACGGCATAAATCCGCTCAATTCGCGCGTGTGGTCGGCATCCTTGACCGGATCAATCGCCGGAAATTTCTCCGGGTGCGCCGCCCGCCCCCGGGCGATGTCCGCGGCGAAATCGTAACGCATCAACGGCAGCGTCTCCGGCGTCAGGCTGTAAAGCTTCAAATCCTCCAAATCAATGTAATGATCCGGCCCGTTGAAATGTTTCAACGGCAAATCGCCCACGTTGCGCCAGCGATCCGGCTCGCCCGCGAGAAACGCAATGCGGTTCTTAAACGCGGGCGTCAGCGTGAACCCGCCGAAATCCGCCGGCAACGACGCCAGCGCCAGTTCATTGATGGCGTGATGCCCCTCGTAATCCCACGCCCCGGCATTAAAAGTCAACGCGCCCAGCACCGCTGCAATTGTGAGTAATTTTTGATACATAATTGAATCTTTAATGCGCTCAAGACTAACGGAATCCACTGCAATTGCAAAAAAAATTGGCTTGGGGCCGATAAAAATCGCGATCGGTGGCGGCAAACCGAAGATTGGCCCCTGAGAGCGCCGGCGTCTCGCCGGCCAGCTTCACTGTCACACGCCGGCGGGACGCCAGCGCTCCCAGGTCAAATTTACCTGATGACAAATTCGTGTTCATTCGTGTTCAATCGTGGTTAAATTTTTCGCATGAAAATCATCACCGACGAACGCTGCGCCGGCTATTCCTATCCCGGCCATCCCGAACGCCCGCTGCGCATCCTCGCCACACTCGAACTCCTGCGCAACCAGACCGAATTACCCATTGAATGGACCGAACCGGGCCGGGTGAGTGACGCGCAAATCCTCCGCGCCCATTCGGTTGAACATCTTGCGCGCTTGAACGAGCCGGAGGATTTCGATGCCGACACGCCGTTTTACGAAAACATCACCAGTTTCGCCCGCGCATCCGCCGCCGCCGCACTCGCCGCGCTGACCGCCGCGCGCAATGGCGAAAGCGTTTTCAGTTTGATGCGACCGCCAGGCCATCACGCCACACGCGACCGGGCAATGGGCTTTTGTTATTTGAACAATGTTGCCATCGCCGTGCTCGAAGCCGCAGCCACAGGCGCAAAGCGTGTCGCTGTTTTCGATTTCGACGTGCATCACGGCAACGGCACGGAAGCCATTCTGCTGGACCGGCCCGGCGTCGCGTTTTTTTCCGTACACCAGCATCCGTGTTATCCCGGCACCGGCAGCGCGAATGCCGGCAATAACTGTTTTAATTATCCCGTCGAGCTGGGCTTGCCGCGCCAGGAATACCGCGCCGCGCTCGTCCGCGCGCTGGACGATTTGAAAAAATTCCGGCCCGACCTGGTCGCCGTGTCCGCCGGGTTCGACGCCTATGTGCGCGACCCGCTGGTGCAGGGCGTGCTGGTGGTGGACGATTTTTACTGGCTCGGCCAGTCGCTGCGCGCGCTCGGCGTGCCGCTGTTCAGCCTGCTCGAAGGCGGTTACAGCCGCGACCTGCCCGAACTCATCTTTACCTACCTCAAAGGCGTGGGAAATTTACCGCGCTGAAACAGTGGTGGAAAATAGAAATCCGTCGCTTGAATCTGATTTTCTGGACACAAAAATATTCAAGCATAGACTTCAAATTATGACCAGAAAAAACATCGCACACCTATTGATGCCAAGCGTAATTTTCGCAATGCTTGCGGCGAGCGCGTTGCTTTTATCAAATAAATACTTCAGGCAATACCACAAGCATGAGAAGGAGCGCCTAGAAAGCGATCAAAAATTTGTCCTGTTTGTCGAGAATGTGAAAAGTGGAAAGTGGCAATTCACAACCGACAAGTGGATTGAGGGTATGCGTTTGCAGCGAGTCGCTGCCGAGTCGAATTTCCAGATGAGCGTTCCATTCATTGAGTTCTTACAATTTATCGGATGGTTCGGATTTATCTGTGTGGGCTGCAATATTTTAATAATTTTTTATGTCAGAAATGATTGCCGGAAGCGGCAGGATGCTCAAGTTTGAACGTGGTCCCTGTTCTTGGGTTTTCTTATATGACGGTTCTTGAGGCGATTCAGAAGAGCACGGAATTTCTCGCCAAAAAAGGCGTCGAGTCGCCGCGCCTGCAAACCGAACTCCTGCTCGCACATCTGCTCAAGCTGCCGCGCATGAAATTGTATCTGAACTTCGAGCGCGCACTCACCCCGGCGGAAACGGACGGCCTTCGCGAATTCATCAAGCGCCGTGGCCAGCGCGAACCGCTCCAGCACATCACCGGCTCAACTTCGTTTTGCGGACTGGAAATCGCCGTCAACCGCCATGTTCTGATCCCGCGTCCGGAAACTGAAATTCTCGCCGAACTCGGGTGGCAGTTTCTCTCAACCCTCAACTCTCAACCCTCAACCGCCCTCGATTTCGGCACCGGCACTGGCTGCATCGCCATCGCGCTCGCGGTAAAATGTCCGTCCGCAAAAGTCGTGGCGACGGATGTTTCGCCGGACGCACTGGCGTTGGCCAAACAAAACGCCGGACGACATAACGCCGCCGAACGGGTTGAATTTCTGCAAAGCAACGGTTTTGCCGCACTGCAGAATGAATCGGAGGGCGGAGCGCCGCGACGCCCTGACTCCCCCAAAGAAGAATGGAGCTCGCGGAGCTCCCTCCGAAAAATGGAATTCGACCTTATCATCAGCAACCCGCCTTACATTCCGTCCGCCGAAATCGCCACGCTCCAGCCGGAAGTGCGCGACTTTGATCCGCGCGCGGCGCTGGACGGCGGCGCGGACGGCCTGGATTTTTACCGGAAGCTGGCAATGGAATCGAAACCGTTCCTGAAACCGGGCGGAAAGATCATGCTGGAATTCGGCGACGGCCAGGCCGACGCCATCCGGAAAATTTTTGAGACCGAAAAGTGGATTGTCGAAGCGGTGAGGGAGGATTACAGTCAGCGCGAAAGATTTTTAATTGCACGGCGTAATTAAATTCAGGTAGGGCGGCGTTGCTGCGCCGCCCAAAATCAGGGACGCGCGGCAGCGCGTCCCTGCCAAAAATAATTATTTCATGGAAAGTTTTTTGATCAAAGGCGGCGTGCCACTGCACGGCGAGGTGACCATCAGCGGCAGCAAAAATGCCGCGCTGCCCATCATGGCGGCCACGCTGTTGACCGGCGAACCGTGCGTCATCCGGCGCGTGCCCGACCTCAGCGACACGCGGTTCATGGTGCAGATCCTCAAATCGCTGGGCGCGACGGTGAAATTCGAGCGCGGCACGCTGACGGTCCGCGCGCAAAAAGTCCGCGGCTACGCCGATTACGAACTCGTCCGCAAGATGCGCGGCTCGATTTGCATCATGGGGCCGCTGCTGGGCCGTCTGAAAAAAGCGCGCGTGTCGCTGCCTGGCGGCTGCATCATCGGCGCACGCCCCATCAATTTGCACTTGAAAGGCTTCGAATCACTCGGCGCGAAAATCACGATTGAAGGCGGTTATGTCAGCGCCGCGGCGAAACAACTCACTGGCGTGCCGATGTTTCTCGGCGGACGCGCGGGCTCGACCGTGCTGGGCACGGCGAATGTGATGATGGCGGCGACGCTGGCCGAAGGCGTGACGGTCATCGAAAGCGCGGCGTGCGAACCGGAGGTCGTGGACCTGGCAAATTTCCTGAATGCGATGGGCGCAAAAATTTCGGGCGCGGGCAGCCCGACGATTACGATCACCGGCGTCAAAAAGTTGCACGGCGCGAAGCACGAAGTCATTCCTGACCGGATTGAAGCGGCAACTTACGCGATTGCCGCCGCCGCGACAGACGGCGAAGTCACGCTCAAGGGCGCGCGAGCGGATCACCTGCGCGCGGTGACTGATAAATTGAACGAAGCGGGCGTGGTGGTGGAACGGCGCGGTGCAAATTTGCTGGTGCATCGAAGCGGCCGGCTCAAGCCGGCGGACGTGACAACGCTGCCCTATTCCGGTTTTCCAACGGACGTGCAGGCGCAGATGATGTCGCTGTTCGCGCTCGCCCCGGGCATCAGCATCATCACGGAGCGGATTTTTGAGTCGCGTTTCATGCACGTGAGCGAACTGGCACGGCTCGGCGCGGACATTGAGATTGAGGGACCGAGCGCAATTGTCAAAGGCGGCAAACCGTTGAGCGGTGCGCCGGTGATGGCGAGCGATTTGCGCGCGTCGGCGGCGCTGGTGATTGCCGGTTTGGCGGCCAAAGGCGCAACGCAGGTCAATCGCATTTACCATTTGGATCGCGGCTACGAAAGCATGGACGCGAAGCTGCGAAAGCTCGGTGCGCGCATTCAGCGCGTCGAGGAAACGTGATTTGAAAAGGCAGGGACGACCCGGCTTGGTCGTCCGAGGCCGCGCAGCAGCGCGGCCCTACCGGTTTCGGGCACCGCGGCGCGGCGTCCCTACCAATTCAATTTCCCCACAAAGCAAAAAGGCGCGGCGGAAAGCCGTTGGCACGAGCGTCAGATTTTTTCGCTCGTGCCAACGGCTCCCCGCCTGCGCGCTCCGCGCTTCCGCCTTCGTTTTGCTTCGGCGCGACGAGTCGGCGCGGCAAGCCCGCTGGGGTTGTCGCAACTCCTGACATCGCAGCGGATGCCCCCACTGCAAGCAACTGGCGCGATTTCATACGGCGAGCAGTTCGCGGCTGCTCTCGAAAATGCGCGCCTGGCGTTCAGCCTGGCGAAGGGCAGCCTGGGTTTTTTCATCGAACAGCACCGGGAACACCAGCAAGGGGTAAAGTGTCGCCCATGCCAGCGCCGCCGCGTCGTTGGCCGCGCGCCGCAACGGAGGGTTCAACTCCGGCGTCGGCGCTTCGGCCAATTGCCGCGCGAGCAAACGGCTTTTGAGCCGCTCGAACTCGGTTTCCTGCGTGGCGCGAAATGGCGCCGGCGGAGCCGGTCGCAACTCGAACCGCGTTTTGGGGCCGAACCTGGCCGGCCCCCGTGTTTCATTTTTGTTCATGTTTTTTCCTTTCGTTTGGTTTGGGTTAAAAAGCGAAAAACCCGCGATTGACTGGCAATCGCGGGTTTTTCAAAAATCCTTGTCCCTGTATCAGAACTTCACCCCCACGATGCCAAAACGCCTGCAGACGCGCATCCAAATGGACATGCGTCCGTTGGACTGCGCGTGCTTCAGCGTTGGAGCAAACGTGTTTTTCATATTCAACCGCGGGGAAGAAACACCATTTGGGCGCGTTTGTCAAAGTTTTTAATTTTGAAAAGCAGCCTTTCTCAAGGCTTGTCGGATGGAGAAGTAGTGTTAAATTGGTTCAAGCATGAGCGAACAATTACGAATGGTCACATGCGGGTGGTGTGAGACGAAGGTCTTCATCCCGGGCGACCTGGCGCCGTTGGGCACGGTGCCGTGCAGCAAGTGCGGGCATCCCATCATGATGCCCATGATGATCCGGCAATTCGAGTTGCGGAGCGTCGTCGGTTCGGGCGGCATGGGCACGGTCTATCGTGCCTGGGATACGACACTGGAGCGCATGGTGGCGGTGAAGTTGATGCGGAAGGAATTGCTCACCGATCAGAAGGCACTGGAAAGTTTTTATCGCGAAGCCCGCGCCTGTGCCCGGCTCAACCATACGAACATCGTTCACATTTACTCCTTCGACGACTGGGAGGGCCAACAGTATCTCGTGATGGAGCTGGCCGATCATGGCAGCCTGGACGCGCGCATTGAGAAACTACGCCTGCTGCAGGAATTGGACATGCTCGACATCGGCGTCAAAATCGCCTCCGCGCTCGACCTGGCGCTCAAGCACGATTTGCTCCACCGGGACATCAAGCCGGGCAATATTTTGTTCAACGCGGACCACGAACCAAAGCTGATTGACTTCGGCCTCGCCCGCAAAGCCGACGTGGAACATGAAGTGGAGGACGTGACGTGGGGCACGCCGTATTACGTCGCGCCGGAAAAAATCAAGCGCGAGCCGGAAACTTTTCTGTCCGATATGTACAGCCTCGGCGCCACGCTCTATCACGCGATGACCGGTCATGTGCCGTTTGAAGCGCCGACGGTCGAGGAAGTGATCGTTGCCCAGGTGCAAACACCCCTGACGCCGCCGAATCTGGTCGTGCCTGAGATCACGCAGGCCACGAGCGATGCGCTGGTGAAGGCAATGGCAAAAAATCCCGCGGAACGTTTCCTGAGCTATGACGAATTCATCATGGCGCTGACGGCGGCGCGCAGCCAGTTGCTCGTGATGCAAAATCAATTGCCACAGGCGCAAAAGTTCAAAAGTCTCACCAGTTGGTGGAAGCGGGCATAAAAAAGGCGGGCGTTGCCGCCCGCCTTGAAGATTCAAAAAAACTCCGGTCCATTAATGGTTGCCACCGGTGCCCGAAGTTTCCTTCTTTTTCATTTCGGCTTTGGCGCCGAAGTGGACGCTGGTGGCGTTGAGTTTGCCATTGTTAGTTTTCTTGTAAACGCCACTGACCAGCTCTCCCACCACGCCGTCAGCCAGTGTGGCCGACTTGCCGTCCTTGGTAATCAGGGTGTCGGACGTGACTTGCAGTGTGAGCGTGTCCACGGTAAGCGTCATCGCCTTCGTGTCTATCGCGCTCAGGTTGCCATGGAAGGGCAGGTTGACATGTTTCTTGGGCTTGGCGGGGGTTTGGTCGGACGACGCCGGGGCATTCGTGCTGGCGCCTTCCGCGCGCGACAACGCGGGCATTGCGACGAGAGCCGCGGCAAAGAGGCTCAGAACTGCGATTTTAGAGATATTTTTTGTCATAATGGTTGATGGTTTGTCCAATTATTCGTTACGAAAAACGAAGCAGAATACGAATTGGTCTCAACAAATCCAACTGTTTTTACCACACGCCTTCGGTCAGCAATTCCGTGACGTTTCGCGCCAGATCTTCCGCCAGCAGCGGCAGCGACTGGCGCTCCGAGTCCGCCAAATCCGTGCCGACGTGAATCAGCGTGTAGCCGTTCACGTTTTTATCGAATAATACTTTGCCCGTGGCGTGTTCGCGCGCGATGACGCGCGCGGTGATGCCAACCCGGTAATTCTCCGTCGTTGTGACGTCATTGTTCAAATAGCTCAACCCTTCACGGTTGTAGCGCGTAATCACACCGCTGACGACGACGTCACCGGGACCGTGCGTGGCGAGGTGGTAAGTGCCGTCGGTTTGGAGCCGTTCACGCAATGCCTGGGTGACCGCGTCGCCGAGCCGCGGTTGAAGCGTCTGGTTGTTGAACGGCAAAACTTCAACCGACTTTTCACCCGCGACCGCGCCGTTGACGGGGCCGAGATGGTAGCCGGCGCAACCGGCGAGCAACGCCGCCACCGCGGAAACGGCAAAAATTTCCGGCAGACGCATTTCAGTTGGCGGTTGACGCTTGAACGCGCGGTTTGAGGGCTTCGATGCGCTGGCGCGCGGACGCGGCGTAAGGCGAGTTTGGATCCAGTTGCAGCACTTCGTTGTAATAAACCAGCGCGCCGTTCCATTTCTTGCCCTGTTCGTAGAATTTTGCGATTCCAAAATTACCGCGCACCTGTTCAGCCTTGAGCACGGCAATGGCTTTTTCCGCCTGCGGCACGCGCTTATCGTCGGGATAAAGCGTGATGAAATCAGTGAACGTCGCAATCGCCTGCACCGCGGTGTTTTGGTCGTATTCAGCCTTCGCCGCCTGCCGCGCATACGAAATGCCTTCACGGAACAGCGCGTCAGAGGCAATGGCCGGCAGGTTGTAGTAACGATCGGCGGCGGTGGCGTAAGCCTTTACCGCCTCGGGATAATTTTTCTGTTTTTCGCGCGCGGCGCCGATGCGCAATTGCGCGTGCGCGGCGATGTCGCTGTAAGGGCCGTTGTTGACGACCTTGTCAAACATTTGCGCCGTTTGACTCATCGAGCGATACAGCGGGAGGTAACCCCAGAAGATTCTGAACCGCTTGCCGCCGAAGAAACGGTTGGCGATTTCATACTGCCGCCAGAGCACTTCTTCATAGCGGCTGCTGCGCGGATATTTTTCGATGATGTTTTGGTAGGCTTTGAACGCGGCTTCATCATTGCCTGTCGCCTCGAGGCAGCGGCCAATGAGATATTCCGCGTCCGGCGCGTAGTCTGACAACGGCCACACGCGCAAGACGCGGTGCGCGGCATGGAGCGTGGTGTTGTAGTCGTTCTTGGCGAAAGCCTGTTCCGCAACGTCCAATTGTTCCTTGGCACGGGGGCGCTGCCACTTGGTGTTCTGGCCATACAGCTCGTAATACCAGCCTTCACCCGGCACATAGAATAACGGCGCGGGCGCGCGAAATGGAAACAACACCACGGCCGCAGCGACCAGGAACAGGAAACCAAACCGGCGATTCATGTGGCGACAATAACGACCCGAAATCGGCAAGTCAAGGCGGGTGCGACCCGTATCATCCCCGATACAAAACCAGCACGCCATAATCCGTCAGTAGCTTTTGCGTGCCGACGTCAAAATGCGAGTAGCTGACCGGGTGAACGCCGATGAGATTGGCCTCGCCGACTTCATGCAAAAATTCCGTGACCTTTTCATCAAACTTGTCGTGGCCCGCTTCAATGCACATGTTGTGGCGGATCGTCCGCACCCGGATTTTTTTGTCGGCGCCCCTGACCACCGCCTCCAACGGCGTTTTCGGTTTGGCAATGAGAACCTCGCCCGGCTTGTCACGCACGGGCACCTTGAGGTGCATTTCGATTTTGGCGGCGGCGGACGAGGCGATGGTATGGCTGGCTTGAGAGCCGCCACCAACCGGTCCCGCCGGAGCGGATGCAGGAGCGGGCGGCGTTGCTGCTGACGGAATCGTAATTTTCGCGCCGCACGACGGGCACTGGATTTCCGAGCCAGCGCCGGAATTGTCCACGGCCATTTCCTGTTCGCAATGAGGGCAATTAAAGATGATGTCCATAAGCCGGAATAAGTTTGTGCCTCCAGATTAAATCCACGGCCCGCCGCAAACCAGCAAAAAATCGCGCCGTTTTACTCCCACTCAATCGTCCCCGGCGGCTTGCTGGTGATGTCGAAAACGCAACGGTTCACCCCCTTGACCTCGTTGATGATGCGGCTGGCGAGTTTCTCCAGCAATTCGTAGGGCAGTTTCACCCAGTCCGCCGTCATGCCGTCCTGCGATTCCACCGCGCGGATGGCGATGGTGTAATCATAAGTCCGTTCGTCGCCCATCACGCCCACGCTGCGCACGGGCAGTAATACCGCGAAGCTCTGCCAGATTTTGTAGTAAAGCCCATTCGACTTCATTTCCTCAACGACGATGGCATCGGCGTTCCGCAAAATCGCGCAGCGTTCCGGCGTCACTTCGCCGAGAATGCGCACGGCGAGTCCCGGGCCGGGAAACGGCTGGCGCAAAATAATTTCCTTCGGTAAACCGAGTTCGATCCCGAGTTGGCGCACCTCGTCCTTGAACAGGCATTTCAGCGGCTCAACGAGCGCGAATTTCATTTTCTTCGGCAGCCCGCCGACATTGTGATGGCTCTTGATGAGCGCGGCGGGATTGCCGCCAATCGGCACGGACTCGATCACGTCGGGATAGAGCGTTCCTTGCGCGAGAAATTTCGCCTTGCCCGCATGCTGGGCCGCATTCTGAAAAACTTCGATGAACGTCTTGCCGATGATCTTCCGTTTGCGTTCGGGTTCGGTCACGCCTTTGAGCCGTTTCAAAAACAGCTTCGAGGCGTCTGCGTATTGCAGTTTGATTTTGAAATTGCGCCCGAAAACTTCCTGCACGACTTCCGCCTCGCGTCCGCGCAACAGGCCGTTGTTGACGAAAATGCAGGTCAGCTGGTCGCCGATGGCTTTGTGCAGCAACGCCGCCGCCACGCTCGAATCCACGCCGCCACTCAAGCCGAGAATCACTTTTTCCGTCCCAACCTGGGTGCGGATTTCCTCGACGGCTCGCTCAACGTAATTCCGCATCGTCCAGTTTTTGCCACAGCCACAGACACCGTGAACGAAATTGGCGATGATTTCCCGGCCGCGCGGCGTGTGGACGACTTCGGGATGAAATTGCAGGCCGAAAAATTTCCGCGCGCGGTTTTCGATGGCGGCGTATTCGGAGTTTTCGGTGACGGCGACCGATTTGAAATCGCGCGGCAGTTTCGTGAGCTTGTCGCCGTGCGAATTCCAGACCTGCAACCTTTCCGGCAGATTGCGGAACAGCGCGCACGACGGGTCCTTCACTGTGAGCACACCTTTGCCGTATTCGCGTTTCTGGCCTTTCTCGACCTTGCCACCGAGAAACTGCGCGAACAATTGCACGCCGTAGCAGATGCCGAGCACAGGCACGCCGAGCGCGAAAATATTCTTGTCCGGCAACGGGGCCTTTTTTGCATACACGCTGGACGGACCGCCGGACAAAATGATGCCACTGGGCGCCAGCGCGGCGATTTCCACCGCCGGAGTGTCGTGGCACAGAATGACGGAATACACGTTGCATTCGCGGATGCGCCGCGCAATCACCTGGGTGTATTGCGAACCAAAATCAAGGATGACAATTTGTTCGGTCATTTTTCAGAGGCATCCTCTTTGCCTGCCGAACGGCGCTTTGGCGAGACAAAAAAACAAAAACACCAGCCGATTCCGGCTGGCTGTCCCGGGCAATTTTTGTGGAGGCAACGCGAAATTTATTGTTTCACCACTTTGACCTGGCCGGTATTCGGGTCATAGTCGAGTTTCGTTCCGTAAGGCGTCGCTGGCAGTTTGCCCACATAATTCGGCACCAGTTCATTCAGATCTTTGGGCAAACGGCCTTCCTGCGTGTTGAATAGCTGGACGGCCTCGTTGAGATACGACACGTCAATCGTCTTGACCGCGTATTTGTCTGCTTGCATTAACGCGCCCAGATAGCCCCCCGACGGCGCAGCGGGATGGGCGCTGTCAGTTGTGTTGGTGGTTTGACTTGTGTTGGTCCCTTGGGGATGAGGACTGGAATTGTTATTGCCGCAACCGGCCAGAAGCAATCCGGCCGCAACCGAAATCAAGAAGGACGGTTTCATGTTGGCAATTTACCCCAAACTGCGAAAAATCCAAGCCGAACTTGGGCTGGGCGATTTGGTTGCAGCGTCGGGCTTGTGGCTCGATCCTTTCGGCCATCCGCCTTCGCGGCGCGCCAAAGCACCGCTACGGCGCGACGGCGGCAGGCCGAACACTACGCCATTTTCGCCGCCAACTCGCGCGCCTGCTGGATCAAATCGAGATCGTCAGCCAGATTGCCGAAACGGAATTTCGGCAAACCGCTTTGCTGCTGACCGAGCAACTCGCCCGGCCCGCGCAATTTCAAGTCCGTCTCTGCGATGCGAAAACCGTCGTTCGTTTCTTCCAGTACTTTCAGGCGTTCATTCGCCCCGGCAGTTTCCGCGTCGGAAACCAAAATGCAATACGACTCATGGGCGCCGCGTCCGATGCGCCCGCGCAACTGGTGAAGTTGTGCCAGCCCGAACGCCTCGGCGTTTTCGACGAGCATGACCGTGGCGTTCGGCACATCCACGCCGACCTCGATGAGCGAAGTCGCGAGCAATACGTTCACCCCGCCAGCACGAAATTCCGTCATCACCTCGTTTTTTTCGCGGCTCTTTAATCGCCCGTGCAGCAATCCGACGCGAAATGGCACAAGCAAAGTTTTCAAATTTTCAAATTCTTTCGTCACCGCTTTCAAACCTTTCCCGCCCGATTCTTCGACGCGGGGATAAACCACATAAGCCTGTCGCCCGGCAGCGAGTTTTTCGCGGATAAACTCCCAAACCTTCGGTCCCGCCCCGGCGGGATCGGCCGTGCGGATGAACGTTTTGATTTGGCCGCGGCCACCGGGCAGTTCGTCAATCACCGACACCTCGAGGTCGCCGTAAAGCGTGAGGCCGAGCGTGCGCGGAATCGGCGTCGCCGTCATCACGAGCAAATGCGGATAACGACCTTTGCGCACAAGCTGTTCGCGCTGTGCCACACCAAACTTGTGCTGCTCGTCAATGATGACCAGGCCGAGCTTCGGCAAATCAAAACCGGACGTGAGCAGGGCGTGAGTGCCAATGAAAAGTGATGCGTGATGCGTGATGCGTGATGCGTGATCGACCGTTCGTTCGATGTTGGATGTTGGATGTTGGATGTTGGATGTTTTCCGATTCCCTGTTTGCAATTCCACCTTCACCCCCAGCGGCTCAAACCACTTTTTGAAATTCTGAAAATGTTGTTCGGCCAGAATCTCCGTCGGGGCCATGAGCGCGACGTTGAAGCCGCTTTCCAACGCCATCAGCGCCGTACAAGCAGCCACGACGGTTTTGCCCGAACCGACATCGCCTTGCAGCAACCGCCGCATCGGATGCGCGCCGCCCATGTCCTTGCGGATTTCGCGCAGCACTTTCGTTTGCGCATCGGTAAGCTTGAAGCCGAGCCGGGCAAGAAACGGTTTGATGAGGCGATTGTTGCCGCCGCACGGCAACGCCGTTGCGTGCGATTCAAAATTTTTCCGCCGCTTTTGGATTTGAACCTGCAATTCAATGAACTCGTCCAGCGCCAGCCGCCGGCGCGCAATTTCGACATCGGTCAGTTCTTCGGGGAAATGCGTCAGGTGAACCGCATTGGCGCGCGTCGGAAGAGAAAGTGCTTCCGGCATCTTGCCGGAAGAAGAAATTTCAGAACTGCCGACAGGATGTCGGCAGCACGTTAAAGCCGGTTCCGCGATTTGCGTTTCAAATTTTCCCAGCGTGCGCCAGATCAGCCCGCGCAGCCAGCGTTGCGGCAAGCCCTCAGTGAGCGGATACACCGGCGCGATGCGGTTGAGGTGGATGAAACTTTCCTCGCCGCCTTCGATGACTTCGGTTTCGGGATGAGTCATCACGCGCGGCTTCGTTTCGCTCAATTTGCCGTAAACAAAAACCTCGTCGCCCATGGCAAAATAATTTTGCATGAACGGCAGGTTCCACCAGCGGCAATGCAGCCGCGTTGAGCCGTCGTCGAGAATGATTTCAAAAACGGATTTGCTGCCGCCGCGAAAACGTCTGAGCCCCAGCGCGACAATCGTGCCGCGCGCCGTCGCGGGTTCGTCCTTCGTCAGTTCAGCGATTTTGCGGAAGTGCCGGCGATCCTCGTAACGCCGCGGCCGGTGCAACAACAAATCCTCGACGGTGTGGATGTCGAGGCGCGCAAGTTGGGCCGCGCGCTCCGCACCAACACTCCAAAGCGAAGTGACCGGTGCGGCGAGCGGGGAAGATTTGGTTTCCGGCGGCGACATCGCCCGCACGATACAAACCGTTCACCGCCGCTTCAACGGGAAAGGAGCGCCGACAAGCTGTCCGCGCTCCGTTCGCAGTGACGTTGCACAAAAAGACATTTGCGGCTACTTTTCCCGCGATGCCCGAAAGTTTCCACCCGCCCAAACCTGTACCCCCGCCGCTGTGGTTGCTCGTGCGCGTCAACGCGCTGCAAAGCTGGCGGCGGCTCTTGTCCGTGCGCGATCAATCGCGGTTGCTTACCGGCATCATCGCGTTGTTCCTGGCCGGTTATCTCGTCGTGTCGTTCGAGCTGTTCTATCACGGGCTGAGATTCATAGCGAAATTTCCAGGCCTGGGTGCGGTGCTTACGGAGCGGCTGATGTATGTGTTGTTCGCATTTTTGTTCGCGCTGCTGCTGTTGAGCAACCTCATCATCGGCTACACAAATTTGTTCCGCAATCGGGAGACGGCGTTTCTGCTGACGCTGCCGGTTCCGACCCAGACCATTTTCCGCTGGAAATTCATCGAATCCACGGTGCTGGCGTCGTGGGCGTTTGTTTTTTTGATTGCGCCGTTGCTCGCGGCGTTTGGTTTGTTGCGCGGAGTGCCATGGCATTTCTATCCGGTGACGCTGGTGCTTATCGCGCTGTTTATCGTGCTGCCGGGCGTGCTGGGCGCGGTTCTGGCAATTTGGGTGGGGAGATTTTTGGACCGGCGCAGTTTTCAAATCGCCATGATCGGGATGGCCATCGCTTTGCTGGCGGTGGCGGCGTTTTGGTGGAAGGCCCAGCCGGTTGACGACGAGTTGCTCGACAAGCGCACCCTCGAAGCGCTCGATCTGCTGCTCGCCAAGACGCGATTCACAATGTTTCCGTTTCTGCCGAGCTACTGGCTGTCGTCGGCCGTGTTGCAATGGGCCGAGGGCGTCCTGCGCGGCGCGGCATTTTTCACGCTGGTGCTGTTGAGCTACACGCTGTTTTTCGGCGGAATTGCGTTCACATGGTTTGGCAATGTGTTTTACAACACGGCGTCGGCGGTGCAAAGCCGCGCGGGCGGCCGGTGGAATTGGTTTCACGCCCGCCAGAACCGCCGGCATTCCGCCGGCCGGCTCGAAATAATCGCGGCGAAATTATTCTGGCTCGACCGCGACACGCGCGCGCTGGCGGTCAAAGACCTGCGGATGTTTTGGCGCGACACCACGCAATGGGGCCAGTCGGTGATGCTGTTCGGCCTGCTGGGGGTTTACATCATCAACCTGCGAAACTTCACGCACCAGTTGACCAGCCCGTTTTGGGTCAACCTGGTCGCGTTTCTGAATCTCGGCATTTGCTCGTTGAATCTCGCCTCGGTGACGACGCGGTTCGTGTTTCCGCAATTTTCGCTCGAAGGCCGGCGGCTGTGGATCATCGGCCTGGCGCCGATGGGCATGGCGCGCGTGGTCAAAACCAAGTTCTGGCTGGCCAGCATCTCGTCGCTGTTTGTCACGTCCGGCCTCATCACGCTGTCCTGTTATCTGCTCAAGATGAGTTGGGACCGCGTGCTGTTTTTTGCCGCGGTCGTCACCGTAATGACGTTCGCACTCAATGGTCTCGCCATCGGACTGGGTGTCCTTTATCCCAACCTGAAGGAGTCCAACTTGAACAAAATCGTCAGCGGTTTTGGGGGCACGCTCTGCTTCGTGCTGAGTTCGTTTTACATCCTGGCCTCCGTGCTGTTGCTGATGTTTGGCGCAGCCGGCCTGCACGCACGCGCAAGCTGGGCGGCAGAAGGCATCATCGGCTTTATGCTGCTGTCCTTTTGCATCGGCTGGCTGCCGTTGAAATTGGGACTGCGGCAATTGAAAAATTTCGAGGCGTGAATCATCTGTAGCAGCCGGGGTAACGAGGCTCACGATTTTAAATCCGAAGCTCGAAACCCGAAATCCGAAAGAAGCCCGAAGCCCGAATGTCGAATCCGGGAACCGGAGGTTGAGCCGCCAGCTTGGTCACTTCGGATTTCGGCGTTCGAATTTCTTTCGGATCTCGGAATTCGGACTTCGGAATTCAGTCTGATTCTTCTCCCGTCGGCTCCTACGGGGAACGCACAAATTTATCCAACGCTTCAAACAACAGCGGTGCGCTGGCCAGATGCGCCGCCTTGCCATCCCGCGCCACCAAGCCAAAGCCCTCGCCGTAGGCCGGGCCGTTGGCGACACATAAATCCGTTGAACATTCGGCGATTTGCCGCCGGGCGGCGCTGATGGCGTCGGCACGCCCGCCGTCCCCTTCAAATTTCCATCCCACGATCCGCGTTCGCGGAAACCAGCCGCGGAGCTTGGCGATGATTTTGGGCGTCGCCACCAGTTCGACGAGCAACTTGCTTTGCCGGGTGGGAATTTTATTGACCGACTTGATTTCGGTGAGTTTGCCGGATTCGTTGGGCGTGAAAATTCTTCCGAACGCGAAATCGCTGACCGCCGCCGCGTGAAAAATCGCGTCCACTTTTTTGGCCGACACCGCTTTCAGCTTTTCGCGCAGGTCCGCCGTTGTGGTGAACGTTTCCACCCGCTGCGCGCGCCGTTCACCACCATGCGTGGCCATGGTGCCAATGAGCAGAATCACCTTGTGACCGCGCGCGGCCAGAAAATTGGCCAGCTCCGTGCCGAGGCGGCCGGTCGAGAAATTCGTGAGCCGCCGCACGTCGTCCAGCGGCTCATAGGTCGGTCCGGCGGTGACGATGCAGTTCATGCGGCGAGGATAGCGGATGGAGGATGGAAAATGGAAGCGTGAATCACTTGGCCGAACATTTTGGACGGAGCGCGGGCTTCAGCCCGCTTCAACGTCCATTCTGGAGCAGTGCCGGAAAAGTCTCGTCGCTTCCGATTCGTGAGTTGAAGCGGCGTGAACGCCGCGCTCCTGTGTCATTCGCAATGATGGCTGGTCGCCGGAGCCGAAAACCGGACAAACTTTTTTGAATTATTTTTCCAATGGCTGCAAACCAGCGGGCACTGGATAAACAAAATCCTCTTTCGCGAATGGCTGATTCACGACGATGTTTTCGTGTGTCTCTGTCAAAATTGTCGTTGAACTGCTTGCTTCTTGCATTGCCTGTCGCAGCTCCAATTTCTTTGAAGCAATGGCTTCGGGCGTAATATCTCGATGCATTTGTGTGAGTATATCTTTTGCTTCCCGCTCAAATTCCGCATCGAGTGCCGAATTATTAGCAGGCATGGGAGTCGGAGGTTTCTCGATCGCCTGGCTTTGATGCACAAGAAAATCTCGTTTGCCAATCCAGACTGTTCTTGTGAGGTTGTTCGCCTTCCCAGCAATGACATAACAATCAGCGTCTCCAATTTTTCCGTCTTTTTGTCTTACCACGTCAATCCGAGTTCCAAATTCCAAGGCTTTTAGACTACTACCCAAATTAAAGAAGGCGTTAGCCGCACCCCAACCGGCTAGACCAGCGTAGGCCAAAGCACGACCCATGTTTTGTTCTTTCTCATACCGTGTGGGCGGGCCATAACTGGTTTCTCCAGACAATGAAAAATCACCATCACCAGCCGACCAAACCGCGCCTTTTGTTGGAACTGCTGGAAACGATGTCTGTTCCCATTCAATCCGATAGAGATTGGTCCGTCCCAGCCGGATGTTAAAAGTGGTGGAAATGTTTGTCTTGCCATTTCGCACAGAAACAGTTTTCCCCGTGTCGCTATAACTCGTAAGTGAGGCGTATTTTTCCAATGCCTTTTTGACGATTTCCTTTGGCGGCAAATTGTCAACACTATCGGTTTCTGAAAGGGCGATTGTAATTGCCCCGTCCGCGAGCACGATTGCCGCGCTGATACCGAGCGCCAATTTTAGTTTTGCGTATGTCATAAGTTTGAGAGTTCCTTTCACAATAGTTGTTATTGATGTTGTAACCGCCGCTCCCTTTGCCGCCACCACGAAAATTTTGGCCGCCAATCCTGCCGGCGCGGCTTTCACGGAGTTTGCCGCCACCGCTCCGGCAATGACCGTGACCGTCAGCGTCACGCCGCGTTTCACAAAGATGGCGCGCAGTTTTTCCAGCGCCCGCGCCACGCGTTTCTGCGCCGCGGCTTCCTCCATCCGCAAAGCCTTGGCAATTTCGCGTGCGGTTTTGTTTTCAAAAAACCGCAGCACCAGCGTGGTGCGGTCGGTTTCGCCCAGTTCGGCCAGGGCGTCGTCGAGCAGCGGCGCGAGTTGCGCCCAGGCGTCGACGTCCGGTTGGTTCAAAGTGGATTGCATGAATGCCTCCTGTTCGCGGGCCTGACGGCGGCGTCTGGCTCTGAGCGCGTCCGCCGCCGCGTAGCGCGTGGTGCGATACAGCCACGCGGAGAGAATGGTCTTCGGCCCGAGCGACGCGGCTTTGCGCGCAAGGATGATGAACACGGCCTGGGTGATTTCCTCCGCCAGATGCGCGTCGCCCACCTGCCGCACCGCCGCCGAATGGACGAGGCCGATGTGCCGTTCCACCAGCGCGGCAAACGCCGGTTCGGATTGATTGGCGGCGAACTCCCGCATCAACGTCATATCATCGCTCATCATCTATACATGGCCGCACAACGCGGAATCGGACAATTTATTTCAGCCACCACGCGAGCAGCGGCGCGACAGCCAGGGCCGGCAGAAAATTCGCCAGTTCGACCCGGCGGACTTCAAAAATCATCAACGCAATGGCACACGCGATCAGGCCGGCGGCGGCATTGACCGGATCAACCAGCCCGTGCGCGGCGAGAAACGGTTTCGCGTAAAACTGGCAGGCGAACGTGATGGCGCTGAGAAAAATGAAAGCCGGAAACGCCGACAGGGCGGACGGCCAGCCAAATATTTTCACGAAACCGGTCATGGCCAGACCGTCCATCACGGCTTTGACCGCCAGCAGCCAGAAATAACCGGACGGACTTTCCATCGGCGGCAAGCCATCGGCCACTGCTCCCAGCCAGCCCAGTGGAGCGGCGCAAAATAAAATGGTACAAGCGATGAAGCCGCCGCCGATTTTGCGCGGCGCGTCCGATTGCGCGGACACGACCAAATTGCCCGCGTAACGGCCAAGCCGGTTCGATAACTTTTGCAGGTGCAACAGTTTGCCGATCCAAAAACCCAAGGTTATGGCAAGCACGGCAATGAATATTTGCTTCAATGCGGACAAAAAAGTTCCGTTGACACTGAACCACACGAGCCACAGGCCGAAGAAAATGGTGAACACGCCGAGTGCCGAACGAAAGAAAACCTGCGTTCGGACGGACAGCGGTCTGGGCATCACCAGCCCCAAAAGCGCGCCGATTAAAATGCCCAATGCATTGAGAAATGCGCCGGTCATACGCTGACTCAACGCAGGGTGCGAGCCAAAGTGCAAGCCCGAAAATTTTTGCGCCCGCGACTCCGGCCTGTTACTCAAGGGCGGATGGCCGACGCAAAAATCAGTTCCCGCAGTCCGTGGTTTTGGATTCCCACGCTTTATGTGGCCGAAGGACTGCCTTATGCGCTGGCGATGTCAGTGTCGCTGGTGCTTTATAAAAACCTCGGCGTGTCGAACACGGACATTGCGTTCTACACGAGCTGGCTTTATCTGCCGTGGGTCATCAAGCCGCTGTGGAGTCCGGTGGTGGATTTGCTCAAAACCCGGCGGCTGTGGATTTGGATGACACAATTGCTCCTCGGCGCGGGTCTGGCGGGTGTGGCACTGACCATTCCCGCGCCGCATTTTTTCCAGCTCACGCTCGCATTTTTCTGGTTGCTGGCATTCAGTTCCGCGACCCACGATATCGCGGCGGACGGTTTTTACATGCTGGCGATGACCGAACGCGAGCAGGCGTTTTTCAGCGGCATCCGCAGCACGTTTTACCGCGTGGCAATGATTTGCGCACAGGGCGGGCTGGTAAGTCTGGCCGGAAAATTTTACCAGCGCACCGGCGATTATTCGACCGCATGGTTGATGGCGTTTGTGTTCGTCGCCGGATTTTTTTTGTGTCTGGGCATTTATCACTGTTTCATCCTGCCCAAGCCACCGGCGGATCACCCCGAGGGGATTGGTTCGTCAGAAACTTTCTTCGCCGGTTTTTTTAAAACCTTCGGCACGTTTTTCCAAAAGCCAAAAATCGTCGTGCTCCTGCTCTTTTTACTGCTTTACCGGCTGGGCGAGGCGCAACTCGTTAAAATGGTTCAACTGTTTTTGCTCGATCCGCGCGAAAAAGGCGGGCTGGGATTGGTGAACGAACAAGTCGGTCTGGCTTACGGTACGATTGGCGTCATCGCGTTGATGCTCGGTGGATTGCTCGGCGGTTTTGTTGTGGCGCGCCACGGATTGAAATTCTGGCTGTGGCCGATGTTGCTGGCGATTCATCTGCCGGATGCGGTGTTCGTCTGGCTGGCTTATGCGCAACCGGACAATTTTTGGGCGATTGGCACGGGCGTCGCCGTCGAGCAATTCGGCTATGGCTTCGGTTTCACGGCATTCATGCTTTACATGATTTACATCGCGCGCGGCGAACATCAGACGGCGCACTACGCGATTTGCACGGGCTTCATGGCGCTGGGCATGATGCTGCCCGGGATGTGGAGCGGCTGGTTGCAGGAACATATCGGTTATCCGCATTTCTTCGTGTGGGTGCTGCTGGCAACGGTTCCCAGTTTCATGGTTGCCCGTCTGGTTCCGTTGGATTCTAATTTCGGCAAGAAAACTGATTGAACCATGGCTTTGAATTTTTCCTCCCCCAATTGGTTAAAAGCCGGGAAATGGCTGCTTCCCTCGAGTGCGTTCATTTATCTGTTTTCACTGTTTTTCCCCTGGGTGTCAGATCCGCCGAACGATCCCGACGGTTCATGGGGACTGGCTTTGCACGCGGCCTTTGAACACCATTTACAATTTGGCCGGGACCTGGTCTTTACCTTCGGTCCTTGGGGGTTTTTGTATGGCGGATACAACCCGCCAACGTTTCCCATCGCGGTGATGGTGTGTACCCTGCTTGCGTTTGCATTTTGGTGGGCAGGATGGCGGGTGGCTTGTCACTTCTCGACCAACAAACTCTTCGCCTGGTTTTGGTTCATCGGTTTCGCTGGAATAGCGGGAATGCGTGTCGAACAGAATTTTGACGTTCGGATGGTTGGCTGGACCCTGTTGCTGTTGTTTCTGTATTTCTTTGTGGAGGACCGCCCCATCAGCGCCCGGCAGGTTTTGCTGGTCGTTTTATCGGGAATGCTGGCTTTGACCAAGTTCACCGGCATGATCGGCGTGACCGCCGTTGTTATCGTCATTGCCGCGGACAATGTTTTTCGAAGACGGCGGTTTCCCTGGATCGTGCCTCTCTTTGCCGCCAGCATTCTGTTTTTCTGGATTGTCGCCGGACAAAGCCTGTCGCTGCTTTGGCCGTATCTCCGCTATTCGTGGGTGCTGGCGGACGGTTACACCGAAGCGATGATGTGGACGACCGCGGGAGAAATTGAAGACATGGGATGGCTGCTGGCGGCCACCGCAACGCTCATCGCAGTAACGGGTTATGCGGCATGGGTGCGGCGCCGATTTTTCGGGATCTTTCCTGTAATTGGGCTTGGAGCAATCCTGTTCCTCAACTTCAAACACGTTTGTGTACGGTACGATCAAACCCATGAAATCATCGGCGCGCTGCAGCTTTTGCTCGTCACCCTGGCCTGTCTGGCGGTGACCTGGCCGGTCTGGCAAAAAAACAGGTGGTGGGTTTGGCCGGCCAACTTTCTCGCACTGGGTGGCATTGGTTTATTTTGTTCGTCCACCTTCAACCGTGGCTACCGGGAAGCCCACGTGCCGGAAGAACGGCTATGGGTGGATTTTGCCTGGACGCTGAACATCAAAAACATTCTGGCCCCGGCAAAATTGCTTCGCGATCCGGCCCATTTGCGAAAAATCTATGGGAACAATCTCGCCGAAGTTCGAATGAAATTTCCGCTGCCGCCGATTGAGGGGGGGGTGGATGTCTATCCCTGGAACCAGGCCGTGCTGATTGCGCACGACTTGCGGTATGATCCGCGGCCGGTCATCCAGAGCTATTCCGTGTACGCACCGGAGTTGGCGGAGTTGAATGCCGCCCATTTGCGGAGCGCTCATGCACCGGACAATATATTGTTCGACATCCATCCGCTAAATAACAACTTTCCTTCCTTGGAGGATGGCCTTTCGTGGCCGGAATTGCTGACCCGATACGACGTCAAGGACACGGCCGGAATATTTATGCTTTTGAAACGGTCGGCCACACCCAGGGAATTTCATCTGCAGCCGTTCGCCGACCTGCCGGTCCATTTCGGCGAACCCATCAGGCTGCCCGCCACCAACAACGGCCCGCTCTGGGCTGAATTGGAAATTAACAAATCCGTTTTGGGTTCCGCAGTCTCCACGCTCTACAAACCGCCGATGTTGACGCTGGCAGTGTCCCTGCGCGATGGCCGGCAACTGGACTTCCGCCTGGTTCCCGGCATGGCCCGCAGCGGATTCCTGTTGTCGCCGTTGATCGAAAATAACCGGTCGTTCGTTTCGCTGGCTGCCGTTGACGGAGAGCGTGATCTGACCGGCTTGGAAGTGACGGTCATGACCATTTCCGCCGTCACCGCATCGGGTTCGACCCGTTGCTATCAATCACCCATGCGGCTGCGCCTCTATCAATTGGATTATCCACGACAGGATTTGAAGGAAATGACGGTCGAATCCGCGATCCAATCCCTGCCCCCGCCGCCAACAGTCCGGCAAGATAAATTTAATCGCCGCCGAAAAGAATTGCTTTGAACGCGCCGGACTTTCCAGAATCAAAGTTCACAATGAAATCAATTCGCTTCAATCGTTTTGGCCGGATATTCACCCGTGCGTTGCTGGTCGTTGCGGTGCTTGAATTTACGCCCGGTGCCCGCGCCGAACTTGTCTTTACCAACGCCACACCACCGCCCATGCCACGCCGGGCGAACATCGTTCTGATTGTCGCCGACGGCCTCGGCTACGGCGATTTGAGTTGTTACGGCCAGACAAAATTGCAGACGCCGAATCTCGACCGGCTCGCCGCCGGGGGCATTCGCTTCACGAGTTACTATGCGGGCGACGCGGTGAGTTCACCGTCACGCGCGGCGTTAATGCTGGGCAAGGATTCGGGTCACTTGAAACAGCGCGCCGACGTGGACGTGCCGCTGACGGCGGACGACATCACCGTCGCGCAAGTGCTCCAGCAATCCGGCTATCATACGGGCTTGATTGGCGAATGGGATTTGGGTGGTGACGGCACGAGTGGCGCGCCATGGAACAAGGGTTTTGATGAATTCGCCGGTTACTTCGATTCCGCCGATGCGGAAAATTATTACGCCGACTACATCTGGCGGCATGATCCCACGACCGGTTTTCACGGCAGGGAAATGCTGTATCCGAACACCGGCGAAAAAAAAGGCCAATACCTTCCCGACCTGTTCACGACAGCAGCGATAAACTTCGTCAAAAACAATCAACCTGACCGGGTCAACCGCTACCGGCCATTTTTCCTGCTGGTGAATTATACGACACTGCGTGCGAACACCGCCGAAAAGGCGCGCACCGGCAATGGAATGCAAGTGCCGACCGACGCGCCGTTCTCCGGCGAATCGTGGCCGCAGCCGGAAAAAAACAAAGCCGCCATGATTGCGCGGCTCGACGGCTACATCGGGCAACTGCTCGAACAATTGCAAAAGCTCGGCCTGACAAACAACACGGTGATTTTTTTCACCAGTGACACCGGGCCACAAACGAATGGCGGCGTTGGTCCAAAATTTTTCCAAAGCGCCGGGCCGTTTCGCGGCATCCGCGGCGACCTTTACGACGGCGGCCTGCGAGTGCCAATGATTGCGCATTGGCCCGGTAAAATTCCCGCCGGCCAGGTCAGCGATTTTTCCTGCGCGGCGTGGGACTTTTTGCCGACGGCGACGGACATAGCCCTGATCCAATCGCCGACGAACATTGACGGCATTTCCATTTTGCCGGCGCTGTTTAACCAAATCCAAACCAACCGGCATGAGTCGTTTTATTGGAAGCTCCAAAGTCGCGATGAGGCCCAGGCCGTTCGCATGGGAGATTGGAAGGTTATGCGTTCAAAAGCCGATGCGCCACTGGAACTTTACAATCTCAAAACTGATCCGGGCGAAACCAACAACGTCGCAGGTAAAAATCCTGATGTAATCAAAAAGTTCGAGCGTCTTTTGAAAGCCAATTAACGCGCCCATCGTTGGAGTTCACGCTCTCGCCTCGGCGAAGCCTGCGGCGCAGCCTGGGTCAGCGTGTTCCCGGCGGCAATCCCGCAGGGCGGGATTGAACTCCAACCGCGATGCCCTTAACGCGTCGTGCTGCCCGGTAACGGCGCGTTAAGATCGCGCTCCTCTTTTTCCCGATGGACGGCAAAGCTCATCCACACAATCGCCAGCGCCACGCCCAGCAAAAACGCCGCCAGCACAAACCACGGCCATTGGTAGCGTGGTGGATTTTCATTTTGCCCGTTCATGCGAATGATTGTAGCGGCGGCCGGCGGCCACCGCAAATCAAGGCGGAGCCGGTTCTCTCCGTCCGGTGTCCCGTCCCGCCCGGCGGGACGGTCTGACCAGCCTTGTCTTCTTTGCCGCGTAAACGTAGAACTCCAAACGGCTCGACCAGCGGAGATTTTAAGCTAAATTGAAGGCCATCGCGCCCATGCACGAAGCCGAATCGCCAGAAGATCTGCCGTCGCCACCGGTGAAAACCGGTGACGAGCATCCGTATGCCATTTTCCGGAACCGGGATTTCACGCTTTATCTTATTGGCCGCTTCGTGGCGGTGCTCGGCCAGCAGATGTTCGCCATGGCCCTCGGCTGGGAAATTTATGAGCGGACTTGCCAGACTCCCTATTCCGCCCTGGCGCTGGGCCTCGTAGGGCTGACGCTGATGGTCCCGATGTTTTTGTTCACGCTGCCGGCCGGGCACATCGCGGACAACTACAACCGCAAACGCATTATCGTGCTGATGACCGCGGTCATGGCGGCGGCGAGTCTCGGGATAGCCGTGATTTCGGCGCTCCAGGCGCCGGTTTATTGGATTTACGTCTGCCTGTTCATCGGCGGCACGGCGCGCACGTTTTCGTGGGCGGCCAACGCCGCCTTTTTGCCGGCGCTGGTGAATCGGAAGAATTTCTCGCGGGCGGTGAACTGGAACGCCGCCATGTTTCAACTGTCCTGCATCGTCGGGCCGGCGGCGGCCGGCGCCATCATCGCCGCGATGTCCCGGCATACGACTTCTCCCGCCGCGCTGGTCTATGTGCTCAATGCGCTGGCGTCGCTGGTTTTTTGCGTCCTCATCGGCATGGTGCGCCGGCAACACACCGTCGCCGTCAAGGAACCCATGACCCTCCAGGCCCTGCTGACGGGATTCAAGTTCGTTTATGCGAGCAAAATCATCCTGGGCATCATCACGCTCGACATGTTCGCGGTGTTTCTGGGTGGCGCGACGGCGCTGCTGCCGATTTATGCCAAGGAGATTTTGTTTGTCGGACCCGGCGGGCTGGGGTTCCTGCAGGCGGCGCTGCCCATGGGCTCCGTGCTCTGCGTGTTCATCCTGAACCACCGCCCGCCGCTGCAAAAGGCCGGGCGTTCCATGCTGTGGGCCGTGGCGGCCTTCGGCCTGGGCACGATCGCGTTCGGGTTTTCGAAGTGGTATTGGTTTTCGTTCCTCATGCTGTTCATGTGCGGCACGGTGGACAACATCAGCGTCGTGGTGCGGCACACGCTGGTGCAGTTGCTCTCGCCGGACAACAAGCGCGGGCGCGTCTCCGCCGTCAACAACCTCTTCATCAGCACGTCGAACGAACTGGGCGGCTTTGAGTCCGGCACCGTCGCGCAAATCTTCGGACCGACCATCGGGAACATGATTGTCACCGGCGCGGTGATTTCCGTCGTGTCCGGCGGCGTGGGGACCATCCTGACCGTTGTCGCCGTGGCCTGGATCTGGCCGGAGATCCGGAAATACGGACGATTGGACGCGACTTGACGCGGGCGCTGGGCGGTTTATTGTCAGCGCATGAAAAGGATTCCAGTTTGGTTTTTAGTCTTGAGTTTTTCCGTTGCCGCGGCGCGCGCCCAGGACGACGCGACCCAGCAACAAATCAACAAACTCAACGGCCAGTTCCAGGACCTGCGCGATGCGCAGGCGGTGCAGGCCAAGCACACCACCGCGCTGGAAAAGGAAATCAGCGAACTGCGGGACAAGTTAAACGGACCCGGCGCGAACCAAGACGATTTGAAGAAACTCGCCGATCAGGTCCAGGAAATTGACAAGAAACGGCAGGAGGACCGGGAATTGATTTTGAAGGAAATCGGAAAACTCGGCAAAGTCGCCGGTTCGTCTTCGGGACGCAAGCCAACCCCGACAGTGACCACAAATTCGGCAACCGGCGGTTCAAACCCAGGCGGCAAGGAAAACGGTTACGAATACAAAGTCTCGGCGGGCGACACGCTTTTGATCATTGCCAAGGCGTATCGCGATCAGGGCATCAAGGTGACGTCGGACCAGATTTTGAAGGCGAATCCGGGATTGGATCCGAAAAACCTCAAGGTCGGGCAGAAAGTTTTTATTCCCGCGCCGGCGCCGTAGGTTCGCGTCTGGCATCTGGGATTTGGCGTCTGGGGCAACAGGAGTTTTCGAGTCCTTCCCCAAAACCAAGACGCCAGAACCCAGCCCCTATCGCATCAGAACAAAAATGACAATCGCCAGCGCGATGCGATACCAGCCGAACGCGTTGAACGTGTGCGTTTGCACGTAGCGCAGCAGCCATTTCACAGCAATAAAGGAAACCACCGCTGCAATGGCGGTCGCCAGTAAAACCATTCCCCAGCTTTCATGCGGCGCATTGGCGACGGGATGATACAATGCCTTGAAAATTTTCAGGCCGCCCGCCGCGAGCATCGTTGGAATGCCGACGAGAAAGGAAAATTCCGTCGCCGCCGGGCGGTTCAAACCGAGTAACAGCGCCAGCAAAATCGTCGAGCCGGAACGGGACGAACCGGGGAAAACCGCCGCGATCAACTGGCCGACGGCCACGGCGAAGACAACGGGCCAGGTGATTTCATTGCTCAATTTTTTCCCGCGCAGCCACCATTCGATGACAATGAAGGCAACGCCACCGATGAGCAATGCCCAGGCGATGGGTGCCGGGTTTTCCCCGAGTTTGAAGCCTTTTTTGTCGAGGACGAACCCCACGGCGCCGGTGATGACGAAGGCGGCGAGAATTTTCAGCAGGTAATCCTGTGTTTCCTTCTGGCGCCATTCGAAAACGAATGTGTAAAGGCGTTGGGGAAACAGCGGCAGGATGGCGATGACCGCGCCGCATTGGATGACGATGTTGAAGAGGTCGCTTTTGTGGACTTTCAGGAGGTGCTCCGCCAGCAGCAGATGGCCGGTGGACGAAACGGGAATGAACTCGGTGATTCCCTCGATGATCCCCAAAATGACAACGGCAATCCAGTCAGGCATGAATCATTTGGACGCGAAACAGGCGCGGCAGGCAAGGAAGAAGTGTCACGGACGTTACTTTTTTGATCTCCAGAAGGTTTTAACTTCCTCGGCGTGCTGTTTGACCTTGAGCTGGCCCAGGATGGAGTGCCAGGCGATGTAAATTTTGTGCCACTGGCTTTCCAGGCTGCGGAGCGCGCCTTCGCTCATTTCGCTGAGGTAGCGCAACGACGGCGCGTTGCCGATGAGCGCGTGGATTTCGTCGCGCGTGGGCGAGGCGACTTCAATGGAGGCGTAAATCAGTTCAATCTCCTGCACGATGATGCTTTTAATTTCGAGAAAATGACCTTCTTCCGCCGGCCCGAATTTTTTTCCGCGCGCGACGTTGATGAAATAGTTGAACTGTTTCCAGCACTCAATGTGGGTTTCAATCTGAGTGACCAGTTGGTTGAGTTCTTTGGCGGTCATAAGCGTGGTCGGGTTGCTATTGGCGAAAAAGCGGCGTGCGGGAACAGGAAAATGATGGCGCCGCCGCGCAATTCGCGGCCGGTGATGTGGAGGCTGGCGAAATGGATGCTGACTTCGGCCAGCGGCATTTGCGCCGCGCGCGCCTCGCGGAAGAGGGACAGCACTTCCTGCCCGATGTCGCGCAGCAACTCCTTGGGATAGGCGGACGAGACGGTGTACGTGAGGACGTGGCCATTGCGGTCCACGGCGACACTGCCGGCCGGCAGTTGCTGGACTGCCGCACGAGAACGGAAAAATCGTTTTAAGAATCCCATGACGAAACAAGTTTTTTGCTTTTTTCAAATAATGGTCCGGCAGCGACATCCGGCGGCCAGCCAACGAGAAAACACTCGTTTTCCCGGTTCAAAACAAGCATCTGACGTTCCAAATTATGGCCGGCGATGTGCGAAAGCGGCCCGGCTTCGATCCGTTCCCCAAGACGTTTGGCGGTTTCGACGGCCCGGCGCGCCCATTTGGCGAGCGGCTCGGAAGGTTGCGTGCCCATGGTTTCGATTTCGCCCTGGCCTTCGGGCGGCACAACGATGACGAATTCCGCGCCTTCGCGCGTGAGCAGCGCAAGTTTCCAAATGGTTTTTCGGTGAGCAGTTTGCTCGATGGACCCGGGCTCGACGGAATCAGCGGTTTCATCAATCGCCTGCGCGGATTCGAGCAGCAGGGCATTGACGGGTCTGGTGATGGTGCGTTCGCGCCCGGATTCGGCGGGCAAATTTTCAAACGTGCCGGACTTCCATGCGAGAATTCTGAGGAACGCCGCCTCGCCGCGCGCGCCTTCGGTTTCAGCGTCAATCAATTCGCCGTTTTGAATCCAAAGTTTTGCCACGAGCGGTCCGCGCGTGATGCGCAGCACGGTGGAAGTGCGCGAGAGACATTCCATCTGGATGATGTCCATGAGGCTTTTGCTTTGAATGCCGCGAAAGCCGCCTTCCATGTCGCGTCCCAAAAGCGATTCAATACAGTCCAGAAACATCTGCGAATTGACCTGCATGTCGGTTTTGAGCCAGAACAAATCCACCCCCAGGGCGTAGGCGCGCGAGCGAAATTCCTCGTCTTCCAGCCCGCTCAAAACAACCGTGCGCAATTCGGGAAACCGGCGGCGGACGATGGACAGCACCTGCAGGCCGTCCATGCGCGGCATCTTCAAATCGCAGACCAATAGCCGGAACGGCTCGGTTTCCAGGAGCGCCAATGCGCGCGCGCCCGACGCGACGGTGCGGATTTCAGGCTCGCTGGGAAGGTGCGCAAACATTTCGTTGCACAAGTTCAGCCAGTCTGCATCGTCATCCAAAACGAGAATTTTATGGCGCATTTCCATTCCGATGGCGTTAATCGCTAACGCTGCCGCTCCGCAAATACAAGCGCGAAAAATGCCAACAGCGCAAATTAATTAAGAGGAAGCAATCGGCGTTCCCAATTGAGACCGGGCGGCAAGAAAATCTAAATGCCAGAATGTGAACAGACTAGGGACAAAGAAGTCCAACGCTGAGACAAATTTTCCACCCGCCCAACGCTCCTTTCAAAGGTTCGGATGGCTAAGTTAAATAAAAACCAACCATGGCGTGCTTCCTGCTGAAACAAAGGAACCTGCCGGTTGACCGGCCGCCAGTGAAGCATGAGTGCCATGTCAAACAGTGTGAAAATAAAGTTCGCCGGGTTGCTCCGAGGTCTGCTGCATCGCCTCGACGATGATGAAGCAACCGCACCCCAAACGCCGCGCGCGCGCGTCGTTGCCGCACCGCCCGTGACAGTCGCACCAGCTGCCGCCGCGCGCCCGCAAACGGCGCCGCCGGCATCCCCGGCATCCACAATGCCGCCCGCGCCAGCAGAGAACCCCGATGAATTGCAACTGCCCCTGCAATCAATCCTTGCCGCGATGCCGATGGATTTGCGCGCGAAAGTCATGCAAACACCGCCCGCAGGGATGATGATTGCCGTTCCGCTGGAAAAAATTCTCACGCAACTCGCGTTTGGCTCCGTGAAAATCGCTTTCGGTGAATTGCGAACGGCCGCTCCGGGCGTGTTCGTCAATTCCGGCGGCGAGCATGACCACAAACCAGTGATGCTGCCGCTCAATGAAATCCTCACCCGGTTGAATCCCGCTCTGCTGTCACGCCGCTCCGCCCAGAAACACGTCGAAGTCACCGAAGACATCACCGGACCATTTGGCGCCGACGGAGAAGGGGTCAAAATTTCCGTCGCAACCAAACCCACGCCGTCCGCCGCCATGCCACCGTTGCGAATGACCACGCCGCTATCGTTTTCGTTTGCCTCACGCGCCATTACGCCTGCCACCAGCGCCACGACTCCGCCCCCGCCGCCGTTCATGCCGCACGCCCCCACGCCTGCAACCAGCGTCGTCACGTCGCGAAGCAATGGCGCGCCGAAACCTGTTGCACCCATTTCTTCACCTGCGCCGCAAATTCCGGTTGAACCGGCGGCCATTTCCGCACCATTGGCCGCACTCTCGGAAAATTGGCCGGAAGGACTGCGACTCGAAATCAGACAGTCGAATCTGGCAAATGCCCAAGTTTTGTTGCCGGCGAACTTGATTGAACCGGCGTTGAAACGCGGACGCATAACCTTCACCTGGCAAAATTTGCGGCCTTTGATCAAACCCACGCCCCCGCCGGCGTCCGTCCTCCACGATGGCATCGAATTGGAACTGCCGTTGAATGTCATCGCCCCGCTGTTTTTCGCACGACAAAAAACGGCGCCCCGGTCACAGCCGGCGAAACGGCCGCCGGCTGAAATCCCGAACTTGTTTTTTGGTTTTCCGCAACCCGAAACACTGCAGCCGAAACCTTTTCCGCAACCCGAAACACCGCAGCCGAAACCGCCGGCTAAAATGCCGGAACCGCCGGTGAAAGCGCCGGAGCCGCAGGCGATCCGTCCCGCCCTCAAGCCGGTGGATGCCAAGCTGTCGGACACAAACTACTATATCTGGAGCGACACCGCCGAGGCTCCCAGAGTGGACGAAACCGAATACAAACGTTCGCAAAGGCCGGCGACGGATTTCTCCAGCCGTCACGCGACGCCAAACGAAATCGTCGCCCGCGCGATGGCGTTGCCCGGAGTGGTAGGCGCCCTCGTGGCGTTGCCGGACGGTTTGAAAGTGGCCAGCCAGATTCCGCCCGACCTCAACGCTGACACGCTCGCGGCGTTTTTGCCGCAAATTTTTGACCGCGTGAGCCAGAGCACAAGGGAATTGCGGATGGGCGCGCTGAATAATTTCAATTTCACCGTTGGCAACGTGCCGTGGAAAATTTTCCGCGTGAACGCCGTCTATTTCGCCGCGTTCGGTCGCGCGGGAGAAGCGCTGCCAACCGTGCAACTGGCTGCGCTGGCCGCCGAACTCGACCGCAAAAAACAATAAAATTTTATGGCCCTCATCAACCAAGCCACCAAGGAATTGCAGGTTAAAATCGTCTATTACGGCCCGGCCATGGGCGGCAAGACGACCAACCTCGTGCAAGTCCACGACCATGTACAAACCGCCGCGGGCAACAAGGGCAAACTCGTGTCGCTGGCGACGAGTTCCGACCGCACGCTGTTCTTCGATTTTCTGCCGATTGAGGCGATGACCATCAAGGGCTTCAAGACGAAGTTCCAGCTTTACACCGTGCCCGGCCAGGTGATTTACAACACGACGCGGCAACTGGTGCTGCGCGGCGTGGACGGCATCGTATTTGTCGCCGATTCGCAATACGAAAAGATGCCGGAAAACGTCGAGAGCTTCCAGAATCTCGTGGATAACCTGAATGCACTCAAGCTCAACCTCGCGGAAATTCCCTACGTGCTGCAATACAACAAGCGCGATCTGCCGAACGCCGCGCCGGTGGAATACATGGAATTTTTGCTGAACAATCGCGAAGTGCAGGTGCCGCCGTTCAGCGCGACGGCGCACAAGTGCGAAGGCGTGTTCGAAACCCTGAACATGATCACGCGCCTGCTGTTGCACAAATTCATCAACCAAAGCGTTCCACAATACGCATGACATGGCCACCCTGCCCCAACTTATCGAGGATGACATTCGGCGGTGCGATGAAACGTTACGCGCATTCATCGCGAACACAGACGCGACGGCCGCGCTGATCATTGACAAGGGCGGTTTCCTCATCACGCATCAGGGCAACGCGCATGATTTCGACCTGACCACCATCGGCGCGCTGGCGTCCGGTGCGTTCATGGCCAACCAGGCCATCGCCGGCCTGGTCAACGAAACCAATTTCAGCAGCATTTACCAGCAGGGCGAAAATTTCAGCATGTTCGTCATCAATGTTGACGAACACTCCCTGCTGGTCGTGATTTTCAAGTCCCACTCCGGTGTAGGTGTGGTGAAGTATTATGCGGCGGCGGCGGTCAAACGCATTGCGCGCCAGTTTAAAACCGCCAAGGAGAGGGCGCCGGGGTCGGGACTTGATCTTTCCGTTCTCAACGTCGCCGAAACCGGACAGTTCTTTAGGAAAAAGAAAGCGTGAGACCGACCGGGCAACCCGTGTTAATCCTCCAATCCGGATCGCAACCCCGCCCCACCCGGCCGATTATGATTGTGGGCGGTGTCCTGACTTGAAAATGGCGTTCTCATTTCGTCCCAGAGTTTCTCAGCGTGAACGCCCAGCGGTGGTAGATGGAGAATGGCCAGATCGTAACATCGCTTCAAATCCAGCATCGTTCGCTGGATTTCTGGTTCCGCCGTTTTTTGGCATGCCGTTCCAGACTCTTTGTCGGCATCGAAAATCTCCGCGAGAATCGCGTCCTTGAATTTGCGAGTTTCAATGCTTTCGGCTCCCCCTGCATCCATGGAATTATCTTTTTGTTTTGCTGACGATTTTTACGTTTTAACGATGTAACGATTTAACGTTTCACGGCAGATTGCTGTGACTGCCATCGCAGAACGCGCCGTTCTTCGAGTGCTTGCAACCGCACCACGCGACGGTTTTCGCTTCGGCGATATCCACTTTGCGCGGCCCGAGGCCGGTGCCTTTGTGCGAGCCGTCGCAGAACGGTTGCTTCTTCGACGCGCCGCACGCGCATCACCAAAAGGTGCCCGGCCCGGCTTTTTGAACAAATGGAGATTTTTGGGCAATAATCGGTTCGCTCATGGGCGCTCTTCAATATCATCGCCACTTTCACTTTGCAACAATTTCATTGTTACTTTCCACTGGCAACGTGCTCCGCCAAGCTTAACTTCTCCGTGCAACTATGCCCGGCCAACCCATCCCTTACCGCCAGTGGGGCGTGGACCTGGACGCCAACGCGCTCCAGCAGATGGAGAACGCCTGCAAGCTGCCCGTGTCCGTCGCCGCCGCGCTCATGCCCGACGCCCATGTCGGCTATGGCCTGCCCATCGGCGGCGTGCTCGCCACCGACAACGCCGTCATCCCCTACGCCGTGGGCGTGGACATCGCCTGCCGCGTCAAACTCACCGTGCTCGATTTGCCGCTGGATTATCTTCGCCGCCACGAAACCGATCTCATCCGCGCCATCGAAGCCGAGACGCGCTTCGGCGTCGGCGTGGAATTCAAACATCGCCGCACGCATCCGGTGATGGACGAGGACTGGTCGGTCAGCCCTGTCACGCAACGTTTTCGCGACAAGGCCGCGGCCCAACTCGGCACCAGCGGCAGCGGCAACCATTTCGTCGAATTCGGCGAATTCACCATCGAAACCAAGGAACTCGGTCTTGAACCCGGCACGTATCTCGCCTTGTTGAGCCACAGCGGCAGCCGCGGCACCGGCGCGCAAGTTTGCGACCATTACAGCCGCGTTGCGCGCCAGAAGCACAAGGATTTGCCGAAGGAACTCAGCTATCTCGCGTGGCTCGACCTCGATTCCGCCGACGGCCGGGAATACTGGGCAGCGATGGAATTGATGGGCAAATACGCCTCCGCGAATCACTACCTCATCCACAAACACATCGCGCGGCATCTCGGCGCGGGCGTGCTGCTGGACATTGAAAACCATCACAATTTCGCGTGGAAGGAATGCCATGGCGGACGCGACGTGATTGTGCATCGCAAAGGTGCGACCCCGGCGGGCGCGGGCGTGCTGGGCGTGATCCCCGGTTCGATGGCCAGCCCGACGTTTGTGGCGCGCGGCAAGGGCAACGCCGCGTCGCTCAACTCCGCCTCACACGGCGCGGGCCGGGTGATGAGCCGTCACAAGGCGAAGGAAACCTACAACTGGAAGATGGTGCAGCCCTATCTGGACGAACGCGGCGTGAAATTGATTTCCGCCGGATTGGATGAAGTGCCGATGGTCTATAAAAACATCGAAGAAGTCATGGCCGCGCAAACCGACCTGGTGGAACCGCTCGCGAAATTTTTCCCGCGTATCGTCAAAATGGCTCCCGCGGGCGAGCGGGCGGAGGATTGAATCCGATGGCAGGAAAACAGCAGCGGTGAACGCGCCGCAGTTCAAACGCTTCGCGAAATCGGAAGATGTCCGGCAGTCGCGCCAGTCCCGCTTAGCGGGAGACTGCGTGCAGTTCACCGCCGCTCTTCCTCCGGACAATGCAGATGTTTTGGCCTTTTTGCCACGGTCCGTTTCCGGCAGTTTCAAAGCATGACCCCGGCTTCGCACATCCCATCCGAACCAGAGCCGCTTGCGCCTGGTACTTTCAAGCTGCCATCCGTTCGCCTTGTAGATTTGAAATCCCAGTGCCGCCCAAGGACTAGCCGCATGCACCGTTGCATCGTCTGGCGGACAACGCCGTTTATTTCGTCACGCCGGCACGCTGCACAAACAGCACCTCTTAGACACGCCGGAGAAGCGCGATTTGCTCGAACGACACCTGCTCCCCTTGGCCAAAGAATGCGGCTGGCAACTCGAAGCGTGGGCCGTGTTTGCCAATCACTATCACATTGTGGCGCGCGGCAATCCCGATTCGCGGAATCTCGGCGAATTCCTCCATGATCTGCACGGCGTCTCCTCGCGTGAGTTGAACAAACGGGATGGTGTCCAAGGCCGGCAGGTATGGTTCAATTTCCGTGACACCCGGCTGACGATTCAGCACAGCTACTTGACGCGCTTGAATTACGTTCATCAAAACGCCGTGAAACACAAGCTGGTGGCGGTGGCAAATCAATATCCGTGGTGTTCGGCCGTATGGTTCGAGCGGGTGGCGTCCCCGGCACAGGTGAAAACCATCTACGGCTTCAAAACTGACCGTGTGAAAGTGGAGGACGATTTTTGAACCTCCCCGGAAAAGCGGCGGTGAACCGCACGCAGTCCAGACGCTGGCGCGACCACTGGGCGTCTCCGAATCTCGCGAAGCGTTTGGACTACGAGTGCTTCAGCACCGCTTTCTGGCACGTCTGGCGGGGCTGGAGGTTGTAGGCTTTCGTTTTGGCTTCCATCGTGGCGCGTTCAAAGTTCACCGTCAGGCAATTCCTTTTTCCGATACTCGTCAATGTAGATCGTCATCGGCTCGGCCATCAAATCGCGATACAGCCCCATCTTGAAATAAAATCGGCTGGGGTTGGCATATCCGGTTTGCTCGTTTTCGGGATAACCGTTGACGCCCTGGTAATCAACAATCTGCTTGTTATCGAGCCACACCTTGATTCGCCCGTTTTCGTTGGTTGAGAAGCGGATTTGAAATTTGAAGTCGAGCCATTGGTTTCGAAGTTCCTCCTTCGTTTCATAAAGCGTCGTTTGGTGGGGGCCGATCTGATGGGTGATTTTGAGCACGCCGGAAACATATCGAATGGCAACCACCGGACTGTCGTCCGAGCAATTGCCGCCTTCGGGGCAATTCTGCTTCCACTGCGCGATGACCAGCCGCGTCGGCACGATGGGAAAATTCGTCGGGATGAACATGCTGAAGGAATATTCGTAAGCTGCGTTTTCCTTCGCGGTCAGCTTTTTGGCCTCCAGCAATTCGTCCCGCTCGCTGTCCCGGCTGCCTTTGATTCCCGCTTCATAGGTATCACGGGGGTGAACAGTAATTTTTGCCGCCCCGTGACCAGCCCGGAAAATGTTCGTCTGCATCTCCACCGCGCCGGGAACGAATCGGCTGGTGTCCCAAACCTTGCTCAAACCGGTTGTTTCAAAACCGTCGTAAACGTCTATCGCCTGGGCCGTTGCGTTGGCAATCTGGGCGCAGGAAATGCCACCCGACAACAGCGACCAGCCAACAACCGACATGGCAATGAGTTTAAGCATAAATCACCTGGGCTCTTCCAGCCCGACGCCCTGGACGTTGGTCTGCGTGAGGAACGGACCTTCGTAACCGGTCACATGAATGTCGTGGAGCACGGCATTGGTCAGGTTGGCCAGCGTGATGGCTTTCTGGCACGTGCCGCTGACATCAACGATGGAAAATCCGTTGATGGGCTTCACCGGGGAAGTCTGGGCGGCGTTCACCAGCGTTCCACAATTCACCTTCACGTCTCTGAAGCTGAAATTTTTGGCCGAGGGAATTCCTTCGTCGCCAGGGACCGGTTCGGGGTCCTTGATGCCGCTGCCGGTGAGATTGATGCGGAGAAAACCGCCGGGCGCGGTGGCGACGTCCAGATCGCGCGCGGAGATGTCCTCGATGAACGCGCCGCGACCGGTGTTGCTCTTGATGTAAATGGCATAGGATTTGGCGTGGGTGAACTTGCAATGTTCGATCTGCACATTGCGGATGCCGCCGGAGGTTTCGCTCCCGATGCCGATGCACGCAAAGTTGTTGTCCCCCAGCGTGCAGTGGGAAATCAGGACGTCTTCGGTGGGTCGGGCGGCGTGGTAACCTTCCATGCCGCGTCCGGACTTGATGGCGATGCAGTCATCTCCGGTGTTGATGTCGCAGGATTCGATGCGGACATGCATGCAGGAGTCCACGTCAACGCCGTCGCCGTTGCCGCCGGTGCTGCGGATGACGAGGTTTTTGGCCGTGACATTGACGCAGTAAGTGGGATGGATTGACCACATGCTCTGGTGTTCGGTGGCAAAGCCTTCCAACCGGACATCAATGCAATTGATCGGCTCGATGAGGACCGGTCGTCGGGGCATTTCCCGTCCGCCCAGCGCGGGATTGCCGGAAATCTTTCCCGGTCCGACAATGCCGAAATGGCCGGCATTCTGGGCGAAAATCAACGCCCGATGACCGTCAATCCAGTGACCTTCCCACCGCACCTTCATCACGGGATAATCGTCCAGGTCGGGACTGCCCATCAGGTGGGCGTCCTTTTCCAGCCGCAAGGTCGTGTAGGATTTCAATTCGATGCTGCCGATGAGATAATCTCCGGCCGGCACCACCACCTCCCCGCCCTTCGCCACGGCGCAGATATCCAGCGCCTTCTGGAACGCGGCGGTGTCCTTGGTCGTACCGTCGCCGACAGCGCCGAACGTGCGGACGTTGAGCGCGTCGCGGGACACGCTGACGCATCCCATCTGTCCGAGCAGGACAAAAACAATTGCAACCAGGTAGAGCCGTTTCATTGCGGAAAAATTGGGATAATTGAAGTGCAAAATTGCGGTGGAGAAAACCAAAGTAAAGAAAATTTGGTCGTGGAGAAAAACGGGTTGTCGTCCATAAGAAAGCCTCTCATACCAATTCCCAGTGGGAATCAGCACATGGGTAGGGCGCGTCACTCCGTGCGCGCCGCAATCGTTGTGCGGACGAGCGGCGGGCAGCCGCCGTCGCGCCGTAGCGGCGCTTTGACGCGCCGCGAAGGCGGAAGGACTCCGATGAACTCCGATGAATCGCGAGCCGGTCGCGAGCCGGTCGCGAGCAGGCTGCCCGCCCTACCGAGGTTTGTTCCGGTTGTCATTGAGAAATGGTATCATTAGCCCCGGGCTTCAGCCTGGTGTTGTGTGGCCATCGGGAGAGAAAGCTGTTTCAACAGCTTTCGGGGCGGGCGGGAACCCGGATTCACCCTTTCTGGCAAGGCCAAACGCGAGTTCGAGGCCGGAGTTGCGGGGTAGCTGGCGGTCGAGTGGTCAAAATTCTGTAACCCGGGGGAATCTCCAACGTCTGTTTCAGTGCAGTTTAAACCAACAAATTCAACATTTATTACGATACGAACATGAAGAAACTATTAGTAGCAGCCCTCGGGCTCCTCTGTGCAACCGCCATCGTGGTCCAGGCCCAAGACGCCAAACCCAAGAAGGTGTTGACCCCGGAACAACAGACGGTCAGGAAGGAAATGCTGGCGAAATACGACACCAACAAGGACGGCAAGCTCGACAAGGCCGAGCGCGCGGCCATGACCCAGGAAGACAAGGACAAGATGACCAAGGCCGGCTTGGGCACGCCCAAGAAACCTGCGCACCCGGCCGATGCTTCCACCAATGCTCCGGCTGCCACCGACAAGTAATCCCCTTCCCAGTCTTAAACCATTACGCTCCACTGAATCCAGTGGAGCGTTTTTGTTTTCAGCCGGATGGTCTGCCCGTGACCAGCACCGGAGGCGCGGCAGCAAAGCTGTCCGGCGGGAATAGCGGCGGTGAACCGCACGCAGTCTCCCGCTAAGCGGGACTGGCGCGACCACCGGGCGTCTCCGAATCTCGCGAAGCGTTTGGACTGCGGATGCTTCAGCATCGCTTTCTGGCACGTCTGGCGGGGCGGGAGAGTTTAAGGGGGGCGGGTGGTGACAAAGATTACGCTCCTCACGGAGTTGAAGGCAAAACCTCTGAAAACCTCAGTCCCAGACGCCCAATTGGGCCAGTTCTTTGGTCGCCGTTTTCGTCCAGTCGTGGCGGTTGGCTTTGGGGCTGGCCGGGCTGGGATGCAGGATTTGCCCGACGTGAATCTTCGTGTTTTCAGAAACCAATCGTCCGCGTTCCGCCGCGAAACCGCCAATCCCCACCAGCCATTCCGGCTGGAGAATTTCCAGGACGTGGCGCAGATGTTCATCGCAGATGGCAAAGAGACGGTCGCGTTCGGTCCGGAGCAGTTTGTCGGGGGTTTGATTGCGACCGCCCGCTTCGCAGAACGCCAGCGGACAATAATTCGCCACGAAATGACCGGCAAAGAATCTTTCCGGCGAGCCAAAGCGTTCGGCGAAAAGTTTCCACAATCGCCGGCCACTGACTTCGGAGCGCGGGCAATCAAAACCCAGGACGGGCCGTTTGGGATGTTCCGAGCGGGGCTTCTCGATTCTGGTGCGAATGCCCAGCCAATCGCGCACGGCGGCAATTTCTCCGAAAGGCACACCGGTTTGCACCATGCCGAACGGCCCGGGATTCATTCCGAGAAAGACCACCCGTTTCCGGCTGTTGCCGAACCGGCGCAGATATTCCTCATGCGCCTTCCACGCGTAAGTCAGCGGATTATAGACGTGCGTGACGGGCGGCTGGAATTTCAAACGGTCAACTTGGGCCGAAAGCCTGCGGGCTGCGGCGATGAGACGTTTGCTGGTGGCAGAAATTCGAGGCAACTCAGCTTTTCTCATGATGAGATTTCCGGCAAAATTTCGAGTGTCAGAGTATAATCTTTGTAACCAACCGCCCGCCAGAACGCGACCGCCGCTTCATTTTGAACCAAAACTTCAACCGTCAGCCGCTTATTTTTCGGCCAGATTTTTGAGCGCAGAATTTTGACGGCTTCCTTGCCAATGCCTTTTCTGCGCCGGTTGCGCGCCACGAAAAGCTGGCGCAAATAAATTTCCTCCGGCTGCTCGCGATACAAAGCGTAAGCAACCACTTCTCCGTCATTTTCAAAAAGCACCGCCGCGTATTCGGATGCGAGCCAGCCTTTCATCCGCTGCTCCAGTTCAGGAACCGTCATGCGATTCCTGTGTCCTTCGTCACGGATCAACTGATGGTTGAGTTCCACCAGCAGGGCACAATCGTTCAAGGTTGCGCGCCGGAAGTTCAAGTTTTCTTCCTTCCTTTGGCTCCCGCGTCATCCTCCGGCCGGACATGAAAACCAATCCGTCGCCTCGACGGTTCGGGCGGCAGTGGCGGCGGATCGAGAATTTCCATGACGCGCCGGAGCACGTCCACAATCACGCTCTCATGCACATCCAGACGGGCAGTTAATTTCTTTTCCAAGTCGGCCAATTGGCGCGCGAGTTCCTTCGTGCCGCCGAGCAGGTCGCGCATCTTCACGAACGCGCGCACCACGAACACGCTCATGCGCACGGCCTCCGGGCTGTTGAGAACATTGGCCGCCATGATCGCGCCGTTTTCCGTGAAGGCGTAGGGGAGATAGCGCCGCCCGCCGTGCAAACTTGAGGTTCCAAATTGGAACCTCAAGTTTTCTAATTCTTCCATTTTTAATTGAAAGATAAAATCATCCGGGAATCGCTCCAAATTGCGCTTAACCGCCTTGTTGAGAATCTTGGTTGGTGTGCCGTAAATACGCGCCAAATCGTTGTCCAAAATCACTTTTTGGCCGCGAATGGTTCGAATCATCGAACCGATTTGGTCAATGTGTGACAGCGTTCCGTTGCTCATAGCGTTCCCTTCCGTCCCGATGCGGTCGCAATTTGCGACCGCATACCCATTTCGTTTAAGATCGCAGTCTGCGATGTTTAACCAGATTTCCCACCGCAGGCCGAACCCATCGCAAATTGCGACAAGTTCAAAATCCAACTTGAAGTCGCAATTTGGCACCTCAAGTTTTCAAATTTTCTGCGCCAAAGCCTGTCGTTGGTGATTCGGTGATCCGGTCACAATTTGTGACCGGATGGCTGTCCGAATCAAGGTCGCATTTTGCGACCTTAAACAACGGAGAAGATCTCGTTCCCGACGGGGTGGGAGGATTTGAGGGAAACGGGTGTCCGTCAGGAACAGCGGCGGTAAACCGCACGCAGTCCAAACGCTTCGCGAGGTTCGGAGACGCCCGGTGGTCGCTTTAGCGTCTGGAGTGCGGTTGCTTTAGCACCGCTTTCCCACGTCTGGCGAGGCTGGGGTTTTCGAGTGCGTTACACCGTGCGAAAGCGCCGTCGCCGCTGCGCTCTGCCGGCGCAGTCCAAAAACACAATCCGACGGGGCGAAAGGAGTTAAGGGAACCGGATGGCGCCAAAGATTCCGCTCTTCACGGTGCGGGGCGGCGGGCGGTGGCAGGGGATTTTACTTGCGAAAGCTTTCGGAGTTGAACACAGGAGCGCGTCAGCAAAGTTCGTCCGTCAGGAACAGCGGCGGTGAACCGCACGCAGTCCAAACGTTTCGCGAGGTTCGGAGACGCCTGGCTGTCGCGTCAGCGTCTGGAGTGCGGTTGCTTTAGCACCGCTTTCTTGCACGTCTGGCGAGGCTGGAGGGGTTAAGGAAATCAGGTGGCGACAAAGGTTCCGCTCCTCACGGGGCGGGGCGGCGGGCGGAGGCGGGGGATTTGAACACAGTGATGGGCCAGTAAAATGAGAACTGTTAGATAATAATTTTTACAGCACCATATTTCTCTGGCTCGAACCCTTCCGGCCATTTTGTATTATCGTCGAAAGCCGCACGTGATAATTCTGGATCGCTGAAGACCGCACCAGTGAAGTCAGCGCCTTCCAGACGCGCGCTCGCAAATTTAGAGCCCTTAAGTTTAGCTCCTCGCAGGTTCGCGTTGCGCAAATCAGCGTGGCGAAATCCAACCCCTGATAAATCTGATTTTTCGAAGCTGGCTTCTCGAAGATTGCTTCCTAGAAAATTTCCGTTACAGAGCTTGGAGTTACTAAAATCGGCTCTGCTCAAATTTCGGAATTGCAGCTCCATGCCGCTTAGATCCGAATCTTTCATTACCAAACCGTCCAGCTCTTTTTCGTGTATTAAACCGGCTCGCAACGTAGCGGGAGTTACAGGTGGGGGCTTTGGCGACTCGAAGAGTGATTGTTTCTTGCTCGTCGCAAGTGACAACTTTTTTTCGGCAGCGGCAACATCGGCGCTGGTTTTGGCAGCCAACAGGCCTTTTTCCGCTTCTGAAACTTCTTTGTCAGTTTCGTCCACTACGCTTTGAACACGCTGCAATTCGGACTTTGCCCAATCATTCAATCGTGATCCGTCTTTATCTGGAGTAGCAAGAAACCTCAATAACTGATGTCTTATCGCCAATGGAACGGTAGGATCAAGTGCGCGATTTAGATAGTGAGTTGTGATCTCATGTGCCTGCTGGATGCGAGCCGTCTTCACCAAGTGCTGCTGATTTAGCCATTCAAGCGCTATTTTAGATAGGTTTGTAATCGCAACGGTTATCGGTACTGCCAAAGCAACATAGCCGGCAATCGTTTGAATTGTTTGCGTGTCCATAAATTTTTGCAGGAATTATCTGCGTTCCTTTTGCACCTTGGCCGCGACTTTCAGGCGCAGGGCGTTGAGCCGGATGAAGCCGGTGGCGTCGTCCTGGTTGTAGGCTTTTGTCGGGTCGGCTTCCATCGTCGCAATGTGCGGATTGTAGAGGCTCACCGGACTCTTGCGGCCGGCGACCATGATGTTGCCCTTGTACAGCTTCACCCGCACGGTGCCGGTCACGTTCTTCTGGCTCTCGGTCACCAGCGCCTGCAACGCATACCGCTCCGGCGCGAACCAGTAGCCGTAATACACCAACTCGGCATATTTCGGAATCAGCGAGTCCCGCAGGTGCATGACCTCCCGGTCCATGGTGAGGCTTTCCATCTGCCGATGCGCAAAGTGCAGGATGGCGCCGCCGGGCGTTTCATACACACCCCGCGATTTCATGCCCACATACCGGTTCTCCACCATGTCCACCCGCCCGACACCGTGTTTGCCGCCGATTTTGTTCAGCGTTTTCATCACGCCCAGCGGGGACAGGGTCTTTCCATTCACGGCGACGGCGTTGCCTTTCTTGAAGTCAATCGTCACGAATTCCGGCTTGTTCGGCGCGTCTTCGGGAAACACGGACAGCGTGGTGAACGAGCCGCGAAACTTTTTGTCGCTCGCATCCATCCACGGGTCTTCGAGAATGCCGGCCTCGTAGGAGATGTGCAGCAGGTTCCGGTCGCTCGAGAACGGTTTCTTGGCGCTGGCCTGCACGGGAATCCTGTGCCGGGCGCAGTAATCAATCATCTCCTGCCGGCCGGGGAACTCGCTGCGGAACGAAGGGTCGCGCCACGGGGCGATGACCTGCAAGTCCGGCGCGAGCGCGGCGGCGGTCAGTTCGAACCGCACCTGGTCGTTGCCCTTGCCGGTGGCGCCGTGAGCGATGGCGTCGGCCTTTTCCTTTTTGGCGATTTCCACCATGCGTTTGGCGATGAGCGGCCGGGCGATGCTGGTGCCGAGGAAATACTGGCCTTCATAGACCGCGCCAGCCTGGATGATGGGGTAGATGAAGTCGCGCGCGAATTCCTCCTGCAAATCGTCAATGTAGATTTTGGACGCGCCGGTTTTTCTGGCCTTGGCTTCGAGGCCGTGCAATTCCTCCTCCTGGCCGATGTTGGCGCAGAAGGCGATCATCTCGGCGTCGTAGGTTTCCTTGATCCACGAAAGCAGCACCGACGTGTCGAGGCCGCCCGAATAGGCTAAAACAATTTTCATTGCGGGGAATTTAACCGCCCGGAGGCCAATCACGCAAAGAGGAAATGCAAGGTGTTGGAAACCGCGAAACACCCGAATCACGCGAAAGCCGAGGAGCGCCGATCTCCGAATCGGCGGGTTTCGATTCGTTGCCACCATCACGCCGAATCGGAGTTCGGCGCCCCATTCCGGCGAAAAAGAAAATGAATCATTCCCAGCCGTGCAGGGAATCGTATCGGAAGGTCATCTCTCCCGCGTCGTAACCTTTGTACCATTTTGAATGGCCGTCGGCGAAGAGAACGTTCTGGCCCTGGGAATGAATCTGCCACAGTTCAAAAGGAGAGCCATTGGTCGCGCCGCCGACACAATTCTGCGTGTAATCGTCCTTGTCTGAGTCCAACGGGTCAAACATTCCGCCGCCGCTCAAACCGGGTATGCCGCCGGTGTCGCCGCCCAAAACATAAGCCGCGGGCAGGGTGATGGCCGTGCCTTTGACCGGAGCAAAATTGGTGACCGCCACATAGACCGCACGGTCGCCGTTGAAATAGTTGAAAGGCCCCTGTTCCGCCGGCGGCAATTGCACGTTTCCGGGACAATTGTAGGCGTTCGTGCTGCCGACATAGGAAAAAATCTGCTCCATCCAACTGGCTTTCCCAGTCGTGGGATCTGTCGCGCCCCAATAAATTTTGTTTCCGGATTCGGGATAAAGCTCATTGTTGTCATCCGCGAACATCCTCATGCCGAGGCCGATCTGGTGCAGGTTGGAATTGCAACTGATGGTCCAGGCCTTCTGTTTGGCCTTGCTGAGTGCCGGCAGCAACAACGCCGCCAGGATCGCGATGATGGCGATGACCACCAGCAGTTCGATCAAAGTGAACGCGCGCCGGCGCATTTTTTTGTCCGGACCAACACCCATAATCAATCGTTGGACAGTGTGAAGGGAAAAAAGTTTCATTTTTCCGAATCGGAGCGCCGATCCCTGCCGCGCCGAAGCTTCCGAGCGAAGGCTGGTCTAAATCGGCAGGTGCGTTGCCGGTCCATGCCGAATCGGAGTTCGGCGCTCCAATCCGGCGCCTTTGCCCTGGGTTGTCGGACTACTATTTTGCCGACGTTCGTTGTTGCATCCACTCCCAATCCTGCCGGTCCAGGGGATCAGTGATGGCGGCTCCCCCACTGGCCTTCTCAGCCCGGTTCAGCCACCGGTGGGTTTCGGAATGGCCGTCGGCAAAAGCAAAGCCGCAGCCGCCATCGTGGTAGGTCCCGGGCGCGTCAAACCATTGTGGGGATTCCATGCCAAAGGCAAAAGTCGCGTCATTGAGGCCTTTGGCGTCTTCGTCCACCAACACCCAGAGCCCGGAAGGTCCCGGGGCGTGAATATCGGATGCCTTGCCAAACGTGTGCCAAGGTGAATCCCGACGATGCGTGGACTGGTTGTTCAGCCACGGGCAGTTGACCGACAGGTTCGGAATCCCGCTGTGGGTGGCTCCCGGCCCCGGGCCGGTGGCATCAAACCCGGGATCAATGGTGCCCACCGCTTGACTCATCGAAAAGGTCCTGGCTGCGGGGACGATCTGGCCGTTGAAAGCCGGTTTGGTTCCCTGATACGGGCCTTGGCGCCGGTCCGCCGGGCAGCGGAACACATCCACCTTCCCGCCAAGATAACCGATGAGCAACGAACGGGCCGGGTCCTCGAGCACATCGGGGTTGAATTCCTGCGGACCGTTGATGCCCGCCGAACCGCCGCACCAGTTGTAACCCGCATCCGTGTTGCCATCGTCGGGATTGGGCGGAAAAAATTCGTTGTTCTCACTCGTGTAAAGGAGCATCGCTGTCATCATCTGCTTGCCTTGGTTCACGCAAGCAATCCCTTGCGCCCGGCCTTTGGCCTTGCCGAGCACCGGCAGCAGCATCGCCGCCAGGATGGCGATGATGGTTATCACCACCAGCAGTTCGATCAATGTGAATCCGGCGCGACGGGATTTATTTTGTCGCATAAAAATTTTCCGGTGGTGAATGATCGGGATGCTGAATCGCTTGAAGACTGATTGGATGCGCGGCCAGCATGATTTTCAGTTACGGTGGCGGCGGGGTCGGCATGGTGCCAGTGCAGTCTGCCGAAGTCCGTTCCCGCATCCATAGCCAGTCCTGGTAGTCCGCCAAACTATCAACTGCAACTCCATTGCTGCCCTTTTCACTGCGGCTCACCCACCGGTGGGTTTCGGAATGTCCGTCTGCAAAGGCAAAGCCACAACCTCCGTTGTGAGCTGCGCCGGGAGCGTCATACCATATTGGTTGCTCCATTCCAAAACATAAAGCTGCGTCATTGAGGCTTTGGACGTCTTCGTCCACCAGCACCCAGAGCAGGGATGGTCCGGGAGCACCGGTGTCGGTGGCTTTGCCGAAGGTGCGCCACGGCGAGTTCCGACGATGAGTGTACTGGTTGTTCAGCCACGAGCCGTTGACCGACAGGTTCGGAATCCCGCTGTGGATGGTTCCCACCCCCGGGCCGTCGGCATCATAACCGGGGTCAATGGTGCCCACCGCATTATTCATCGAAAAAGTTCTTGCGGCGGGGACAATCTGGCCAATGAGTGACGGGTTTGTTCCCTGATATAATCCCATGCGAGTATCCGACGGACATTTGAATATGGAGATATTTCCACCAAGATAACCTATCAACAACGAATGCGTCGGGTCTTTGAGCAGGTCGGGATTGAATTCGGCCGCGCCACCGATTCCCCCCTGTCCGGCGCACCAATTGTAACCGGGATCAGTGGTCCCGCCGTCGGGGTTGGGCGGGAAAAATTCGTTGTTCTCACTCGTGTAAAGGATCATGGCGCTCATCGTTTGTTTGCCATTGTTCAGGCAGGCGATGCCTTGCGCCCTTCCCTTGGCTTTGGACAAGACCGGCAGCAGCATTGCGGCCAGGATCGCAATAATGGCAATGACCACCAGCAGTTCAATGAGGGTGAAGGCACGCCGCCTGGGTGCCAGGTCAACGGACACCCGAGCATTCAAACGGTCTGTTTCGTTCATTGTCATTTGTTTGATGTCAACGGACCTTTTCCACGACCAGCATCTGCACGGACTCGTTGCCGGGCTCCAGTTTAAGCCCCAGGTCGTCAAGAATTTTTTCCGTGGTTTTTTGATCCGGCCCGCCGGGTCCGCGCCAGCCCATTTCGACTGAAAAATCGTAAAAGTTTGTCAGCCCCGTCCGGTCCAGCACCGGCTGCTTGAGGGTGTATTCCATGAATCCCATGACCGATTCAAGCCGCATGTGGGTGAATTTGTATTTCCCATTTTTGAAGGAAACATTTCCGTTCCCCGCAGTACTCACTTTGAGGCCGGGCGGATCCGGCGTCCGGGTTTCGAGCAGGAGCACGTCGGTATCGCGCGTTTCCCAATGCGCGGTATAGCCGAGTTTTTTCCGGATGGCCGCCTTGAAGCGTTCCTGGGATGGATCCGGCACGGTGACCAAAAAATCAAAATTGCCCTTCGGTTTGGTCGGCGGCGGAACAATTCGCGACGGGTTGCATTGATAGGCCATCGCAATGACCCGTTCCAACGGCACGTTGCGACCCATCTGCCGCACGACGTATTGTCCGGATGGGGAGCGGGTGGACGACGAAAAACTTGTGCCGTTCGCAGGAAAGGAGAAATGCGTCGGGCGAACCACCAGCAGATTGCCCGGCACTTCCTGAAATCGCCGGTAATCCGCCTTGAAATATTCATCCTTGATGGAAGGGAAAAGGCACCATTTGACGATCACCGCCATTGCGACCACCATCAAAACTGTCACGCTGGCCGCCACGATCTTCGTTTTTGTCCACGCCATAATTTTCAAGGCTCCCGGAAACGAGCAGCTAATGGGTCAGTTGTCTATTAATGACGCGCTTATGAATACAATTTGTCCAGCGCTAATATGCTTTTTTGGCCTGGCAATCCGACCAAGGTGACGGCGCGCCGGGTTCACTCTCTTATAGACAACGTCGTTGAAGATTCGTTTCACGGTTTTTATCAGCCAATGCCCGTCAATCCCCCGGATTTCAAATCCCATTCAGCGTTTATCAGCGAAGACCAGCGGTTAATCTTTCTTTCGCCGTGCCGCGAGGCCGAGCGGCTCGATGTGCACGAGCACGTCGCTGACGGCAGGGATGGCGTCGCGGATTTTGTCCTTCACGTCGTGGGCGATTTTATGCGAGCGCAGGACGGTCATCTGCGGGTCCACTTCCACGTGCATGTCCACGAAATATTGATAGCCCACCTTGCGAACGATGCATTTTTCCACGCTGTCCACGCCGGGCGTGGCGGTCGCAATCCGGCGGATCTGGTCAATCACTTCCGGGCCGGGCGCGGTGTCCATGAGCTCGCTGAGTGCCGGACGGAGCAGATGCCAGCCGTTCCAGGCGATGACCCCCGCCGCCGCAATCGCCGCCACATCGTCGGCGGCTTCAAAACCCTTGCCACCGATGAGCGACACGCTGATGCCGATGCCGGCGGCCACGGACGTGATGGCGTCGCTGCGATGATGCCAGGCATCGGTTTTGACGGCCGAACTGTCCACGGCCCTGCCTTCGCGCGAGACGAATCGGAACAGGCCTTCTTTCACGACCACCACCACGACCAGCACGATGAGCGTAAACGGCGCCGGCGACAGGTGCGGTTCCATGATTTCGCCGAACGCCGTGAGCGTGATCCATAGCGCCGCACCCAACAACATCGCGGCGACTATGGCGGAGGCAATGGGTTCGGCCTTGCCGTGGCCGTAAGGATGGTCTTCGTCCGCTGGCGCCGCGGCCACAACGAGTCCGCGCCACACGATGAGCGAACTGAAAATGTCGGCGAAGGATTCAACCGCATCGGCGACGAGCGCGTGCGAATGGCCGGCAATGCCCGCGGCGAGTTTCGTGCCCGACAACACAATGTTGACGGCCATTCCCACAAAGGTGGCCCGCAAGCCGCGTTGGAGGCGATTCAGTGGCACAAGTGGATTTAAGCACGGACCGGGCCGGTTCGCCAAGCTCGGAGCAATGGGGCAAAACGTGCTGCCAGCGTCCCGCTGGCAGATCAAATTGAAATCAGTTCCGCCGACAAGATGCCGGCAGCACGTCAAATCATGTGGCAGAACATCGCGTCGCGGAGCTTCGGCTCGAACCAGGTGCTCTTGGGCGGCATGATGCCACCGGCGTCCGCAATGGCCATCAAATCCTCAATACTCGTCGGGAACATCGAGAACGCGCAGGCGTATTCACCGCTGTTCACCAGCTTTTCCAATTCCGCCGTGCCGCGAATGCCGCCGACGAAGTTGATGCGCTTGCTCGTGCGCGGGTCGTCAATGCGGAACACCTGGGCCAGGACGTGTTCTTGCAGCAGCGACACATCAAGCGAATCAATCAGGTCGCTTGTGGTGGCGAGCTTGTAGCGAAAAGCCAGGGTGTGCCATTTGCCTTGCAAATAAAGGCCAAGCTCGTGTTTGCACGCAGGCTGGGCCGTGCCGTTCGGGCCAATGGCAAAAACAGCGCCGAGAATTTCCAATAATTGCTCCGGTGTCCAGTTGTTCAAATCTTTCAGCACGCGGTTGTAGGGCAGGATTTGCATCTGGTGGTGCGGAAAAATCACGGCGAGAAATTGTCCGCTGTGGCCCGTGCCCTGGCGCGATCGAAAAACCCGCGCCGCCGCCGCGCTGCGATGATGGCCATCGGCAATGTAGAGAAACGGGATGGTTGAGAATTGCGTCTCGATGAATTTGATCCCGTCCTCATCGGCGATCACCCAGGCCGTGTGCCGCACGCCATCCTTGGCAGTGAAATCCACGTCCGGTTTTTGGGAAATTTTCTTCGCGACAAATTTGTCGAGTTCAGCGTTGGCGCGGTAGGTCAAAAAAACCGGGCCGGTTTGCGAGTTCAGGGCTTCGATGTGCCGGACACGGTCGTCTTCCTTGTCCGGTCGCGTCAGCTCGTGCTTTTTGATGACCCCGCGCAAGTATTCCTCGCAACTCGCCGCGGCGACGAGGCCAACTTGCGAATGTTTACCCATGATCTGCCGGTAAAGATAAAAGCACGGTTGCGAATCCTGCTTCAGCGCGCCGTCACGGATGAGCTTTTGAAAATTTTCCCTGCCCTTCGCATAGACTTCCGGCGCATAAACGTCGGTTGCTGGCGGCAAATCAATTTCCGGTTTGCTGACGTGCAAAAAACTGAGCGGGTTGCCGGCGGCGATTTCACGCGCTTCGTCCGACGACATCACATCGTAGGGCAATTCGCAAATGCGCGCGGCAAGTTTAGGTTCCGGTCGCAGCGCGGCGAAAGGTTTGACCGTGGCCATAAAGCAGCGCGAAGATACGAACAGCGCAGGCCGAAGGCACGCAGAATTTCGCCGAAATAGCACTTGTCAAAACTCTTTAGAAATGTCCCCTGGTTAACTCACGAGAGAATGTCCCCCTGAGGCCGGGGGGTTGGGGTGGCAATCCCGGCCTCAGGGGGACATTCTCATGGAGTCGAGACAGCCCGGCCAGTTCTCTCCTTGTTCATGCGGGTTGTTCTGCTATCCTGAGCGACCTTTGTGGATATCGCCAAAGAAATTCAGAAGCGGCGCACGTTCGCCATCATCTCGCATCCGGACGCAGGCAAGACCACGTTGACGGAAAAGCTGCTGCTTTACGGCGGCGCGGTGCAGCTCGCCGGCTCGGTCACCGCGCGCAAAAACCAGCGCGCCACCACGTCCGATTGGATGGAGCTGGAAAAGAAGCGCGGTATTTCAATCAGCTCGACCGTGTTGCAGTTCGATTACAACGGCTACCGTCTCAACCTGCTCGACACGCCGGGCCACAAGGATTTTTCCGAGGACACCTATCGCGTGCTCACCGCCGTGGATTCGGTGGTGATGGTGATTGATTCGGCCAAGGGCATCGAGCCGCAGACGCGCAAGCTCTTCGAGGTCTGCCGCCAGCGCGGCGTGCCGATCTTCACGTTCATGAACAAGTGCGACCGGCCCATGAAAGACCCGCTCGCGCTGCTGGATGAACTGGAGCGCGTGCTCGGCATCGGCGCGTTCCCGGTGAACTGGCCCATCGGCAACGGCTTCGAGTTTCAGGGCGTCTATGACCGGCAGACGAAGCTGATGCATCTTTTCGAACGCACCGTGGGCGGCCAATACCGCGCGCCAGTGCAGGTCGGTGGACTGGACGATCCGGCGATTCGCGGTCAACTCGACGACGCGACGTTTCACAAAACGGTTGAAGAACTCGAAATGCTCGAACACGCCGGGCACGACTGGGATGACGCCGCCGTGCTCGCGGACAAAACCACGCCGGTGTTCTTCGGCAGCGCGATCAACAATTTCGGCGTGCAACTGCTGCTCGATGGGTTTCTGAAACACGCGCCCGGTCCGAAGGGGCGGTTTGGAGTTCCGCCTTCAGGCAACGGAGCGCGGCTGTCCTCAGCCGCAGCGGCCACGAATGTCGAACGTGCTGCGGGTGGGGACACCCGCGCTCCAACAACACCGTCCCGCGATGGGCGGGACGGGACTCCAAACTTCATCACGCCGGAGCACCCTGCTTTCTCCGGTTTCATCTTCAAAATCCAGGCGAACATGGACCCGAAACACCGCGACCGCATCGCGTTCATCCGCGTTTGCTCCGGCAAATTCGAGCGCGGCATGACAGTGCATCACTCGCGTTCCGCGAAGAAGGTGCGCCTCTCCAGTTCGCACAAACTGTTCGGCAACGAACGCGAGACGGTGGACGAGGCGTATCCCGGCGACGTCATCGGCCTCGTCGGCCACGACAGTTTCGGCATCGGCGACACGCTCACGACTGATCCCGGCATCACCTACAAGGAAATCCCGCGCTTCACGCCGGAAGCCTTCAGCTATCTGCACAATCCCAACACGGCGAAGTTCAAACAATTCCGCCAGGGTCTCGAACAACTGTTGCAGGAAGGCGTCATCCAGGCGCTTTACCTGCGCAACTCATCGGTGAAAACACCGTTGCTCGCGGCGGTCGGTCCGCTGCAATTCGAGGTCGTGCAATTCCGTCTCGAAAGCGAATACGGCGCGGCCTCGCGCCTCGAATCCGCGCCGTGGACGGTCGTCCGCTGGCTGCCGCAGGACATGAAGGAAGACGAACTCGACGCGCTCTCGCTGCCGACGGGCGCGCGTATCGCCTACGACGTGGGCAAAAATTCCGTCGTGCTGTTCCCCAACGAATGGTCGGCTGAATATTTCACCAAAACCAACGAGCGGGTGCCGCTGTCCGCATTGCCCGTCCAGACGGCGCGGGTATAGGGTTTCATACCTCCAGTCTGTTTCGATGTTATCTGAACCGCCTGCCATCGGTTCGGGCTTGTGTTCCGGGGTTGGTGATTGGAAGATTCATCTCCGAACCAGTCTGTAGAAACATCAACAACAGTTTTTAATTATGGAACCGAAAGCACTTACTGTCCTGATCCAGACAATCATCGCGGCGGTGGAGAAACGAATCCCGAAATATCTGGCGATTGAGGCGGACCAAAAAAACAACGACGGCAACTGCGCCCTTTGCATCCTGGATGAAGCCGGGGGAGTCCACGGAAAAATGTTCGGCACCGACAAAATCCGGCAGCGACAGTGCTTCCGCATCGCCTGGATCAAGGCGAGCCAAGTCTGGATCACCGGTTATAAGACGGGCGAGTATGAAACACTGGTGTTTGCGGGCAAAGTTGACGAGAAACGGTACGGCATCATCCGGCCGGACTTCATCGGTTGGAAAGGCGGCCAACCAATTGCCGTAGACGGTCAAACAAAGTTGTCCGTCGGTTTCAGTGGTTTTCGCGGCACCAGCGACCTGGAGATAGTCCAAAAGGCCGTTGCCGACGTGACGGGCCGGAAGTGAAATCCAGCCGTACCATCGAAGCCGATCGATCGAGATTGATTGCGCGCGAACCTCACACCGGTCTTTCCCGGCTTGTTCCTGTCTGATTCTCTGCTATCGTCAACGCTCCTGTGAAGACGATTTTGCCTTCTTTCGCCTGTGCTACGCTTCGATGCGGCAGACTGCGTGTTTTCGCGGCTTGATCTAAAATGTCCACCATTCTCACTGCCACTGAACTGACCGTGCGCTACGGCGAGCACGCGGTGCTCGACCGCGCGACGCTCGCCATTGATGAGGGCGACCGCATCGGACTGGTCGGGCGCAACGGCTGCGGCAAGACGACGTTCGTCCGCATCCTCGCCGGGCTGCAATCGCCGGACAGCGGCGACGTCACGCGGCGGCGCGAACTCGTCGTCAGCTACCTGCCGCAGGACTTCATGCTCGATGCGGCGAAGAATGTTCTTGAAAACATCCGCGACGGTGCGAAGCCGGTGCTCGATTTGATTGCGGAGTTTGAATCGCTGCCCGCCGAATCGAAGCGGCATGAGCACCTGGAGCATCGTATCGCCGCGCTGGAAGGCTGGACGCTGGACCGGCGCATCGAGACCGCGATGTCGCACCTGAATTGTCCCGCCGGCGACCGGCGCATGGACACGCTTTCCGGCGGCGAGAAGCGGCGCGTGGCGATGTGCCGCGCGATCGTTTCGCGGCCCGACCTCCTGATCCTTGACGAGCCGACCAACCATCTCGACCCGGAATCCATCGAGTGGGTCGCGGAGTTTCTCGACGAGTTCAAGGGCACGTTTCTCGTCGTCACGCACGACCGCTACTTTCTCGACCGCGTGGCGAAGCGCATGGTGGAACTTTCCGATGGCCGCTTCTTCTGGCACGACGGCAACTACACCGATTACCTGCTGGACAAGGCCGAACGCCAGGCCGCCGACGCCACCATCGAGCACAAACGCCAGATGTTTCTGAAAAAGGAACTGGCCTGGGTTCGGCAAGGCCCGCGCGCGCAGCGCAGCAAACAGAAGAACCGCTTTGAGCGTTACTACGAAACCGCCGCGCAGGACGGGCCGGTGATTGAAGAGGAAGTCGAGCTTTGCATCCCGCCGCCGCCGCAACTGGGCAACCGCGTTGTCGAGTTGAGCCATCTCGGCATGGACCTCGGCGGGCGCACGTTGTTTCGCGGATTCAATTTCACGTTCGAGAACGGCCAGCGCATCGGTGTTGCCGGAAGAAACGGCCTCGGCAAGACCACGTTGCTCAAAATCATCATCGGCCAGCTGGCGCCCACGGAGGGGACGGTGAAGACCGGCCAGCTCACGAAGTTCAACTACGTGGACCAGGGCCGGATTCAATTGCGCGAGGAACGCACCGCGCTGGAGGAGGTCAGCGACGGCACGGAGTTCGTCATTTTCGGCGACGGCAAAATTTCGGTGCGCTCCTATCTCAAGCGGTTTCTGTTCGCCGACGACCGCATCACGACGCAGGTGAAATATCTGAGCGGCGGCGAGCGCAGCCGGCTGTTGCTCGCGCGCATCCTGAAAAACGGCGGCAACTTTCTGATTCTCGACGAACCGACGAACGATCTCGACCTGCCGACGTTGCGCGTGCTGGAGGAGGCGTTGATCGCGTTCCCCGGTGTTGTGCTCGTGGTGAGCCACGACCGCTATTTTCTCAACCGCGTTTGTACCGACGTGCTGGCGTTCGAGGGCGACGAGCGCATCGCGCACAGCGTGGGCGACTACGATTATTACCTGGAAAAGAAACAGCGCGCGTCCGTAGCCGCGTCTCGTGAGAGCGCGGCCATCTTGTCCGTAAACAAGTCAGCGGCGCTCTCACGAGATGCGGCTACGAAGGCGACGAAGGCACCAAAACCGGCCAAGCCGCGCAAACTTTCGTTCAAGGAGGTGCGCGAGCTGGAAGGGATGGAGGCGCAAATCCACGCGGCGGACGCGGAAATCGTCCGCATTGAAGGCCTGTTCGCCTCGCCGGATTTTCACCGCACGCACGCAACGCAAACCAGCCAGCTCAACGCCGACCTCGCTGCCGCGAAGGAAAATCTCGCCCGGCTTTACGCAAGGTGGGAGGAGTTGGAGGCGATCAAGACAGCCAGTGAAAAGTGAGGCGGCGATGGTAGGGCGGGCAGTCCTCTGCCCGCCGCCTACTGACATGGCTACGACGGCGCGCACGGAGTGACGCGCCCTACCTTGCGCAATCGAGTTTCCGTTTCTCTCATCTGCCTTTTCAACACTGCTCCTCCTGCGTAAAGTTGGTGTCCTGTGCCAGCCACGCTATATGATCTGATTCCGCGGGACGTGAAACCCGGCAATGATGTCTTGCTGGGGCGCTTTCTGGACTACGTGGAAGGGCGGCAGCTGCAACTTTATCCCGCCCAAGAATCGGCCATTCTGGAATTATTCGAAGAGAAGAATGTCATCCTGAACACGCCGACCGGTTCCGGTAAATCGCTCGTGGCCACGGCGCTGCACTTCCAGGCCATCGCCCAGGGACGCCGCTCCATTTACACCTGCCCGATCAAGGCACTCGTGAATGAAAAGTTCATGGCCCTCTGCCGCGAGTTCGGCCCCGACAACGTCGGCCTCAGCACCGGCGATGCGTCGGTCAATCGTGACGCGCCCATCCTTTGCTGCACCGCCGAAATCCTCGCCAACATCGCGCTGCGCGAAGGCGCGCAGGCCAACGTGCAGGAGGTCGTCATGGACGAATTCCATTATTACGCCGATCGTGAACGTGGCGTGGCGTGGCAGGTTCCACTGTTGATGCTGCCACAGGCGCGGTTTCTCCTGATGTCCGCGACGCTGGGCGACACGACGTTTTTCGAGGAGGAACTCACGCGGCTTAACGGACGGCCAACGGTTGGCATTTCGTCCACGGACCGGCCGGTTCCGCTGGAACATGCGTATTCGGAGTTGCCGCTGGCCAAGACGCTGGAAAGCCTCGCCGCCGAGGGCAAGGCGCCGGTGTATGTGGTCCATTTCACGCAACTGGAGGCCGCGCAGAGTGCGCAGGATTTCACGAGCATCAACGTCTGCACCCGCGAGGAGAAAGCCGCGCTGGCCGGCGCACTCGAAGGATTCAAGTTCAGCAGCCCGTACGGTCCCGACATCAAAAAGTGGCTGCGGCACGGCATCGGTTTGCATCACGCCGGGTTGCTGCCGAAGTATCGCGTGCTGATCGAGCAGCTCGCGCAGAAGGGGTTGCTGAAAATCATCTGCGGCACGGACACGCTCGGGGTGGGCATCAACGTGCCGATCCGCACCGTGCTGTTCACGCGACTGTGCAAGTACGACGGACAAAAGACCGGCATCCTGAGTGCGCGCGACTTTCACCAGATTGCCGGCCGGGCCGGGCGCAAGGGCTTCGATGATCGCGGCTGGGTGGTGGCGCAGGCGCCGGAGCATGTGATCGAAAACCTGAAGCTCGCCGAAAAATCCGCGCGGGGCGGGAAGAAAACCGTGAAGCGTCAGCCGCCGGAAAAGAATTTTGTCAACTGGGACAAGAACACCTTCACGCGTTTGATTGCCGCGCCGCCGGAGCGCCTCACCTCGCGTTTCCAGGTGACGCACGGGATGTTGCTGAATGTGCTGAGCCGCAAAGGCGACGGGTGCCGGGCGATGCAGCAGCTCATTGCCCACTGTCACGAATCGCCACGGCAGAAGCAGGCGCACATCAAACGCGCCTGGCAATTGTTCCGCTCGCTGCTGGACCGGAAGATCGTGGAGTTCATTGCCCCCGGTGCGCGGCTGTCCCCAGCCGCAGCAGCTTCGAATGCCAACCCGTCTCCGGTTTCGGAAGGCGGAGTACGGACTGAAAGTCAAAGTGTGGTCCGCCCTCACCCTGACCCTCTCCCCCAGGAGAGGGAACAGCAAAGTGACGCTGCCGAATTGTCCGAGACGTCAGAACTTGCCTCAGCGCGGAAACAGATTCTCCCTCTCCCCGGGAGAGAGGGCCGGGGTGAGGGCGGGCGTAAACTTCGCGTGAACATCGAGTTGCAGGAGGATTTCTCGATGGACCAGGCGCTGTCGTTGTATCTGCTCGACACGATTCCGCTGGTGGATTCGCAGCAACCAGATTATGCGCTCATCCTGCTGACCCTCGTGGAATCCATCCTGGAAGATCCCGACATCATTCTGCGCAAACAACTCGACCAGGTGAAGGACCGGAAGATGGCGGAAATGAAAATGGAAGGACTCGACTACGACCAGCGGATGGAAGAACTGGAAAAGCTCGAATACCCGAAGCCGAACCGGGAATTTGTCTATTCAACGTTCAACGCCTTTGCTGATCGGCATCCGTGGGTGGGTCAGGAAAACATCCGTCCGAAATCCATCGCGCGGGAAATGTTCGAATCGTTCCGCTCGTTTTCCGATTACATCCGGGACTACGAGTTGCAGCGCGCCGAAGGGGTTCTGCTCCGGCACTTGAACCGGGTTTACAAGGTCCTCACCCAGAATGTTCCCGATGCCGCCAAGAACGACCAGATCCGCGAGATGGAACTTTACCTGGGCTCGATGATCCGGCAGGTGGACTCGAGCCTGCTTGATGAATGGGAGAAAATGCGCGACCCGAATTTCCAGCGCGCTGAAACGAAAGAGGTGCGTCCACCCGGCGCGGAAGAAGCCGCCTCGGACATCACACGCGACACCAAGGCCTTCACGGCGGCGATTCGAAATCACATTTTTGTTTTTCTGCGCGGGTTGGTGATTGCCGATTACGAAGCGGCGCTGGGATCGCTTTCGGAGGGGCGAGTTCCACGAGCCCCTGAAACAGATTCCGTCACTCAAAGTCAGGGACTCGCGGAGTTCGTCCCTCCGATGGATGCTGGTAGGGCTGATCCCGCTTTGCGGGACCAGGACGCGCAGCAGCACGTCCCTACCGATGCCGAGGGCCAGCCTTGGACGGCTGATCGTTTGCGCGCGGTGGTGGAAGCTTACGAACTCGAACATGAGCGCATTTGCCTCGACCCGAACGCGCGGAATGCGCGGCACACTTACGTGACTCCGTCCGACGACCAGAAAAGCTGGCGAGTTCAACAGATGCTGGTTGACCCGGAGGAAGACAACGACTGGGTGGCGGAATTCGAAGTGGACCTGGCCCAGTCCCGCGCCCTGGGCGAGCCGTTCCTTCGGCTGCGGCGAATCGGCAGTCTGGTTTGAGTCGAAGCGAACCTGGTTGACGGGAGTCACGAAGCCAGGCCTTGCGCGCGTTGGGAGGAGTTGGAGGCAATCAGGGCTGCCGCTGAAAAAACACAAAATTAAAATCAGGTTCCTGCTCGTTGCAACAGGGAAAAAAGACACTGATGGAATCTGCGTCCGGACTGGTTTGTCTGGCCGCGGTCCGGCATCAGCAGTTTCTTTTCACCATCTTTTGAGTCGTTTGGTCAGGGAAAAACCGGCGGCATTCAAGCTAAAGTTCGCCGAAATAGTACTTGCAACCGAGCGATTGGCTGCTATCTTCCGCGCTCCTTAATTTTACGAAATTGTTATGGCTCGAATTTGTGAACTGACCGGCAAACGCCCGATGAAAGGCAGCATCATCTGGCGCAGTGGCAAGCCCAAGAAACAAGGCGGCATCGGCACGCACATCACCGCCATCACCAAGCGCCGGTTCTTCCCGAACTTGCAGCGCGTGAAAGCCCTTTTGCCCAGCGGCGAAGTGCGCTACATCCGCGTCGCCGCCAGCGCCCTCAAAAAAGGCCTCGTCACCAAGGCGCCCAAACGCACCTGGAAGAAGCCCGAAGCGGCCAAGGCCTGAACGCGGCGAAAATAGAGAATTGAAGATGGAGGATGGCGTGAAAGCGTCATCCTCTTTTGTTTCAATCCTCAATTCCCCATCTTTCATCCTCGTTTCGATTACTTGCCCTTGGACCACTTCATCGTTGCGCGTTTCATGTCGCGGTCGGACTCGCGTTTTTTCAAATCCTCGCGCTGGTCGAACTCCTGCTTGCCCTTGCCGACGCCGAGCGCGACCTTCACCTTCCCGTTCTTCCAGTAAAACGCCAGCGGCACCAGCGTGTGGCCCTTGACCGACGCGAGACCAAACAGCTTCCGGATTTCCGATTTGTGCAGGAGCAGTTTGCGCGGCGCCTTGGGCTGATGGTTCTGAAGATTGCCGTGCGAGTATTCGTCAATGTGCGCGTTGTAGAGCCAGACCTCGTCCTTTTCCACGCGCGCGAAGGCGTCGGCAATCTGTCCCTTGCCCGCGCGCAACGATTTGACCTCCGTGCCGTGCAAGACGATGCCCGCCTCGAACGTTTCGAGGATGTGATAATCGCGCCGGGCTTTGTGATTGGTCACGATGTCGGCCATGAAATCAATGTAGAATGAAAAAGGAAGAATGCAGAAACAAAACCGTCACTTCAAATTCAGAATGAAGAGGGAAAAAATCAACAAACCTGTGCAGAATGAATCATTTCTTCATTCTTCATTCTGCCTTCACCATTTGGAATTTCAGCGCTTCTTGCGCTTCTTGGGCTGCGGGCGGACCAGCTCGACCGGTTCGGGCATTTCCCAGCCGATTTTGTCCTCCAGTAATTCGCGCAGCGCGATGTCGGCTGCGCCCAGGTTCCCCACGTCGCTGATCAGCGGACGGCTCAGACCGCCGCCGCCGGAATTCAACTGGCGCACCCGGCGTGAAATGAGGTTCACCAGGATGTTCGGGTTGCCGACCTTTTCGGCGGCTCTTTTGCAAAGTTCAGCGTTCACAATTTGTTTTGATAAACAGAGCCGGGAATTTTAATCAAGCTGGGCGTGAATGCAATAAGAATAATCAGAGCATTATTCGCGCTGCGCGGGCGCAGCTTGAGACACTCCCACCAACGATGGCAGGGCAAACCTGCCGGTTTGCCCCAATCTCACCGCCAGCCAGCGCAGCGATGCTGGCGGAACCCTGAGGATAAGCACACGAGAACATCGCTCCGCTCGTTCTGGTGGAAGTTTGGGCGGCGCGGCAGC